>Ga0105050_10006686_pt1 | contig 14171 bp, 15 predicted proteins | sample FRY01_FD_78088 | JGI IMG/M metagenome (GOLD analysis project Ga0105050, IMG submission 78088) | Freshwater microbial communities from Lake Fryxell liftoff mats and glacier meltwater in Antarctica - FRY-01 | ecosystem: Environmental > Aquatic > Freshwater > Ice > Glacier meltwater ... | reverse complement strand
GGTGTCGAGCACCACTTTGCTGACCGCCCTTTGGGCCACTGGTGCGCTGATCGGTCTGGGACTGGCCGCGCGCTGGCTGTCGGGCGGGCTTGACCCGTTCCGGATGGCCTCACGCGGGATTTTAATCGGGATTGTGGCCTTTACGGCCGTCATCTTTGCCGCACCCATGGCATCGCAGCTCATGTTCTTTGGCGGAGCCGCGCTAATCGGGCTGGGGGGCGGGCTTTTTGCGGTGTCCACCCTGACCGCCGCGATGACCGTCAAAGTCACCGGACTCGCCGGTCGCGGTCTTGCCCTTGGCGCATGGGGGGCCGCGCAGGCCACCGGCGCGGGTCTGTCGATCTTTATCGGGGGCACCTTGCGTGACCTGGTGAATCACGTCGCCGGGAACGGCGTGCTCGGAGAGGCGCTTGCCACGCCTGCCACCGGCTACTCGGTCGTTTACCACACCGAGATTGGCCTTTTGTTTATCACCCTCATCGCCCTCGGCCCTTTGGTAAGGACCAGAGCGATGACTTCTGAAACATCGACCAAGCTCGAGCTGGCCGAGTTTCCGACATGACCAACGGAGGAATATGAGATGGTTGGGACGACATTCTTTGGCGATTTCGATCTGGCAAGCGCCGCGATCTGGATGTTCTGGATCTTTTTTGCCGGTCTGATCTACTATCTTCAGACTGAAAATCAGCGCGAGGGTTATCCGCTGGTTGATGAAGAGGGCAAACAGGCCGCCGCACAGGGACTGTTCCCGGTGCCGAGCAATGACAAGACCTTCATCCTGCCGCATGGCCGTGGCGAGGTTACAGTCCCTTCGGGGCAGCGCGGCGACAGAGGCGATCTGGCTTTGGCGCGGACCTCTGGCTCCATCGGTGCGCCCTACGTGCCAACCGGCGATCCGATGGTTGACGGTGTCGGCCCCGCAGCCTGGGCCAATCGCCGCGATGTGCCAGAGCTTGACGCGCATGGTCATGCCAAGATCAAGCCGCTGTCGATGCTTTCTGATTACAAAGTCTCGGCCGGGCGCGATCCGCGCGGCAAGGCTGTGGTCGGCGGCGACGGCGAAGTGGTTGGCCGCGTCATCGACATGTGGGTCGATGTGCCGGAACAACTGGTGCGTTTCCTGACTGTCGATCTCAATCCCGAAGGCACCGGACAGACCCGGCTGATCCCGATCAACATGGCACGGATCCAGTCCGACCGCGTTACCGTGCGTTCGCTCTTTGCGCATAACTTTGCCGGGGTGCCGGGCATCAAGTCACCTGCTGAAGTGACGCTGCTCGAAGAGGAAAAAATCATGGCCTATTACGCTGGCGGCACGCTCTATGCCACGCCTGCGCGGCTGGGGCCCGCAATCTGAACTGATCCAGAATCCACCCCGGTTAGCCACCGGGGCGGATCACAACACACCCGCAGGGGGACGCGGATATGAGCCATCACGACGACGATTTCAATTTTGAACCGATCCGGGGACTGCCGGAAAAGCTGCCCGAAGGGGAAGTGATCCTGTGGCAAGGCAGCCCTGCCGCGCTGCAACTCGCGCGAGAGGCGCTCAATCTCACGTGGGTGGCCGGTTATTTTCTGCTGTTGGTGATCTGGCGGGTTGCGGTGTCGCTCGAGACCGTGGCGCTGCCGGTTGCCTTGGGCCATGCGGTGCCGTTTGTGGTGATCGGGCTGCTCGCCTGTCTTATCATTTATGGTGTTGCCACCGTTCAGGCGCGCGCTACCGTCTACACGCTGACCAACAAGCGCGTCGCGATGCGCATCGGTGCGGCACTGACCATGACGCTGAACCTGCCCTATACATGGATCGGCACGGCGCAACTGTCGCAGCGCCGCAATGGAACCGGCACGATTGCGTTCGAATTGATCGGAGACACCCGCCTGTCCTATCTGATGACCTGGCCCCATGTCCGTCCGTGGCGCATTGCCAAGACTCAGCCCGCGCTGCGCTGCATTCCCGATGCCGCTAATGTCGCCCGAATTTTTGCCGAGGCTGCTGATACCCGCGTCTCGGAACCGCAAATCACCCGCAGCGACCGCGCCGAGAGCGCGGCTGTCGCGGCAGAATAGAGAGGCCCGCCCATGTCCGGAATTCAGACTCTGTTCGACAAGGATGAGCGCGCCCGCTACCGCAGGCCGGACCGCGAACTTGTCCCGCGTCGGCTCGTTCAGGCTATGTTTGCGCTGATGCTCGGTGTCTTGGGTATTGTGACTTATGGCCAATTGACCGATCATCCGAATGTTGGCGTGCTGGTCGAGGCACCGATTGTGCAGCAGCGCGAGGTGATCCTGACCGGATCGCGGAACGGCGTTTACACTGTCACCGATACCGCAGGAATGGTGCTGCGCCGTTCATCTGACGAAAAGGCCGGTTTCATCGGCATCATCGGGCTTGTGATCAACCGCGAACGCAATCTGCGCGACCAGCCGACGGATGCGCCGGTCCTGATTGCGCGTCGTGATAACGGAAATATTGCTGTAATCGACGACTCAACTGGTATGCGACTGGACCTGATCGGTTATGGTGCAGACAATGTCGCAGCGGTAGCCGCGCTGCTTGATTGAAACCGGCCGGGGCCAGCCACCCCGGAGCCTGACGAAGAGGGAACCAAGATGGGACTACTGACCCGCGAAAAAGAGACCGCCCCCTGCACGGTGACTGTCAGTCACCGCTTCGAAGAATTGTCTGCCCATGTCCGCTTTGACAACGGTGCCGTGGTTTACCCCGGCGATACCGTGCAGGTGCAAGGGCCAGAAATCATGGCCGCCTTTGGCGAGTTGATCGAGGAAAAACGGATCGCCGTCATCACCCGCGCCAGCAAGCTGGAACAGCTCTGGACCCGCGCAACCGGCGACTTCGGTTTCATGGAACTATGCGAATTCTCCTTCTCCGATGAGGTCATGCCATGAACGCCCAGGCACCACTCCATTCCGCCGATGCAAGCACGGTTGACGAGGCGCTGGCCCGGCAGGACGTGATCGACAGCGAAGGCGCGACCAAAGTTGCCATGATGAACACGCTGCTGACGCCGCGGTTCTATACTACCAATTTTGATGAGATGGATGCCATCGACGTGACCCCGGTCCGTGCCGATTGGGACGCCCTGATCGCGCAGATGAAAGCTGACCCGAACAAGGGTCATTTCAAGAAGAACGCCGATTGGGACCACATCGATTGGGAGGGAATGGAGCCGAAACTGCGCGCCGAGTTCACCGATTTCCTGATTTCGTCCTGCACCGCCGAATTCTCGGGCTGCGTGCTTTACAAAGAGATGAAGCGGCGCGGCAAGAATGATGACATCACCACGCTCTTTGGCCTGATGGCACGTGACGAGGCGCGCCATGCCGGGTTTATCAATGATGCGCTGCGTGAAGCCGGGATTGCCGTGAACCTCGGCTTTCTGACACAGGCCAAGAAATACACCTATTTCCAGCCCAAGTTCATCTACTACGCCACTTATCTGTCGGAAAAGATCGGTTATGCCCGCTACATCACGATCTTTCGCCATCTGGAGATGCATCCCGAGCATCGGTTCCACCCGATCTTCAAGTGGTTCAAGGAATGGTGCAACGACGAGTTCAGCCATGGCGAAGCCTTTGCCCTGCTGATGAAGACCGATCCAAAGCTGACCAGCGGCGTCAACAAGCTATGGATCAAATTCTTCCTGACCGCAGTTTACGCCACAATGTCAGTGCGCGACCATCAGCGTCCTGCCTTCCATGCGGCGCTGGGCGTAGATCCGAAATGGTATGCGCATGAAGTCTATCGCAAGACGTCTGAAATCTCGAAACAGGTGTTTCCGCTGACCCTCGACATCGATCATCGGCGTTGGCAGCCCAACCTTGACCGGCTCGAGGCTGCGAACCGGCAGATTGCCGAGGGCAAGAAAGCTGGTGGCATCGGTGGCTGGATCAACCGGCAGGTCGGCTCTGCCAAGGCTGGCATGGCCTTTGTCTGGCTTCTGACCATCCCGTCAGTTCGCAATGCTGTGCCCGTCAAGACCCGACTCGAACCCGCTTACTGAAGCTCGGTCCGGGGGACGGCCCTCGGACAAACACCAACTGGACAGAGACAACAAACCCAGATGCAACCCTGGATCGCCGCCTTGATCGCCCTCTTTATCTGGTGGTTCTCCACCGGGGTGATCATGCTCGCGGTCCGTTGGGCGGACCGGCAAGGTGGGGCCGCACATGGGATGATGGTGCTGGCCGGCGTGCCTTTGCTGGCGCTGGGCGTGGCGGGGATCATCACTTCGCAGGCAGGGGACAGCCTTTACGGGATATATGCCGGTTTTCTTGGCGCACTTGCCGTCTGGGGCTGGATCGAGCTGGCGTTTCTGACCGGAATCATCAGCGGGCCAGAGCGGCGGAATTGTCCGCCGGGCCTGTCAGGTTCGGCCCGGTTCTATCGCGCCTGGAACACGCTGGCACATCACGAAATGCTGCTGACGCTTGGCTTGCTCGCGCTTGTCATCATGTCGAGCGGAGCCCACAATCAGATCGCGCTTTGGACCTATCTGGTGCTTTACATGGCCCGGATCGCGGCAAAGCTGAACCTGTTCTTTGGCGTGCCCCGGATCAATACCGAGTTCATCCCGGCCCGGCTCGACCATCTGAAATCCTATTTCCGGCGCGGGCCGGCGACGGCCGCTTTTCCGGCGGCAATTACCTTGCTCAGCTTTGCGCTGGCCTATTTCATAGAGCGGATGATCAGCGCCGCGACGCCGCTGGAACAGACACAATTCACCTTGCTCGCCGCGCTCTCTGCGCTGGCGTTGCTGGAACACTGGCTGATGGTGGTGCCGCTGCCTGACGCGAAACTCTGGCGCTGGATGCTGCCCGCAGCAAAGCCCGTGCAACCGCATGACTGACGATACTGATAACTGCAGAAAGTTACCGTGATGATCTTTGACACACTCTTCAACGAACAGCTCGACGCGCTCAAAGCCGAAGGCAATTACCGTTATTTTGCCGAGCTTGAGCGGCAGGCCGGAGAATTTCCGCGCGCCAAGCGGCATAGTGAGGATGGTGTCAAACAGGTGACTGTGTGGTGCAGCAACGATTATCTGGGCATGGGTCAGCATCCCGATGTGATCGCGGCGATGTGCGAAGCGGTGCAGCGGACCGGAACAGGTGCGGGGGGCACCCGCAATATCAGCGGCACCAACCACGACCATTTGTTGCTGGAGCGTGAACTGGCCGATCTGCACGGCAAGGATGCGGCGCTGCTGTTCACCTCTGGCTATGTGTCCAACTGGGCCGCACTCTCTACTCTGGGCAGCAGGCTAAAGGATTGCATCATCCTCTCGGACGCGGGCAACCACGCCAGCATGATTGAAGGAATCCGTCATTCGCGCGCTGCCAAGGTGATCTGGAAGCATAACGACGTGGCCGATCTGGAAGCAAAGCTGCGGGCCCTGCCTGCCAATGCGCCCAAGATCGTCGCATTCGAAAGTGTCTATTCAATGGATGGCGACATCGCGCCGATCAAAGCTATCGTTGAAGTGGCCGAGAAATATGGCGCCATGACCTATCTGGACGAGGTCCATGCCGTTGGCATGTATGGTCCACGTGGCGGCGGTGTGAGCGAGCGTGACGGCGTTGCGCATCGCATCACCCTGATTGAGGGCACACTGGGCAAAGCATTCGGCGTTGTTGGCGGCTATATCACCGGCTCGGCGGCGCTGTGCGATTTCATCCGGTCGTTTGCCTCCGGCTTCATCTTTACCACCGCGTTGCCCCCTGCCGTCGCCGCCGCCGCCCGCGCATCGATCGCCTATCTCAAGACATCGGACGCCGAACGGATTCAGCAGCGTCGTCAGGTGGCACGGTTGCGCGCCGCGCTCGACCGTGCCGGTATCCCGCATCTGAAGAACGAAAGTCATATCGTGCCGGTCATGATCAAGGATCCGGTAAAGACCCGGATGCTGGCCGACTACCTGATGCGCGAATGGGGAATCTACGTGCAACCGATCAATTATCCTACCGTTCCTAAAGGGACCGAGCGGCTGCGCTTTACCCCTTCGCCGCTGCATAGCGACGCGGATATCGACCATCTGGTGAATGCTTTGGGTGCGCTTTGGCGGCAATGCGCCATCGCACATGCGGTGGCCTGAAAGCCGTTTGCCCCTAACAACAATTGTGCGCGAGGCACTGGACCAGCGACCATTATTCGCTATTTTACGCCAAGACTGGAGCCTACAGTTGCTCCATGATTGAAAGGGAGACTTCCATGAGAAACCTGACTTTGGCTGCCATGTTGGTGGCGTTGTCGGCACCTGTTTTTGCCGAAAGCCATGCGGCAGCCGAGATGGCTGCGCCGACTGGCGATGCAGAGGCCGGGGCCGCGCTGTTCAGTCGTCAGTGCGTGGCATGCCACGTCGTTGCGAATGAAGCCGGTGAGACCTTGGCCGGGCGGAATGCTGCGGTCGGTCCAAACCTTTATGGTGTTGTTGGTCGTGTAGCAGGCGCCTATCCGGAGTTTGACTATGGCGACGCGCTTCTTGCACTGGCCGAACGCGGTGACGTCTGGGCGGAAGAAAATTTTGTCGGCTACGTCATGGACCCGACCGGCTGGTTACGTGAAACGCTTGAAGATCGTCGCGCCCGTGGCAAGATGGCCTTTCAGGTACGCAGCGAAGATGACGCGCGTGATATCTACGCCTACCTTGCGACGTTCTCTGCCCCTGCTGAGTAAGCGGCTGTCGAGTAATAAGCATGCAAGGTGAAATGACCGCCGTGGGGCAACCGCGGCGGTCTTTTTACGTCTGCAGTTCAGTCTTTGATCAAAGCGATGATATGCTGAAAAATGACATCTGGTGCTTCTTCATGGGCCAGATGGCCGAGCCCCGGAAGTTCGGTCAGCGTGCAGTTCGGTATGATTCTAGCGGCTTGTCTGCTGGTGTCGGGCGGCACCGCCAGATCATTGAGTCCGGTCAGCAAAGCGACCTTTGAACTTGTCTGCGGCAACCGCCGGAGCAGACCATCCAGCCGCCATTGCGCCATCATCGCCAAGGTGCCGTCCACATGCGCGCGGTCGGCGGCGAGCCGCAGATAAAGCGCAATGCCCACATCATCGAGTTGCGATCCGGTCCCTTTGATCAATCCGCGAACCAAGCGCTCATTCGCGCTCGCGGCGAATACACTTGCCGTGAACGGTGTCAGCGCAAGAAACCGCGCCATCGCCGGAAAGAGCCAGCCCGCCACCCCTTTGAAATTCTGCAATGCGGCGTTTAGTCCGACGATACCGTGTTCCGGAGCGCCGCCCAGCTCTGCCATGCGCAGGGCAACCGGAACACCCGCCGAATGACCGATCACCAGCTGCGGCATCCAGCCCTGATTGCGGACCAGCGCCAAAAGATCCTCGGCCATGTGGTCGAGCCCGCAGCGTTGCCGCGCCCCCATCTGCGTGAATCCTTGTCCCGGCAGATCAACCGCGACAACGTGATGGCGCGCGATCAGTAAGGGAAACAGACCCCGCCAGCTTTGCGTCGCACCACCAGCGCCATGAATCAGAAGCAGGGTCGGGCCTGTCCCCGCCTCTTGAATGTGCCAGCGATGGGGCCGCAACAGCACCTGACGCGAGTGTTCGGCCATCGGCCAGCCGCGCGAATCCTGCGGCCATCGCATGTTTCAGTCCAGCGCCGCAGAGACAGCCGCCGAGAGCCGGGCCGCATCGGCACGCGGTAATGTCAGATAGGTGGCGCCGATGGTCTGCGACAGCAGGCGCAGCGCCGGTTCCGGCCGATTGCCGGTGTCAATGACGACGCCCTCAATCCCGCTCTGGCGCAGCGCCCGGCCCAAGCGCAACGCATCCTGCGCCGCGTCGACCCGATCGGATGACCCATTCAGCGCAATATTCGCCCGCCCGTCGGTGAGCAGAGCCAATGTTGGCGTCAGACCACGCCGCCGCGCCTGATCGGCCAGCCCAAGCACCGCGTTAAGTCCGGCAGCCAGAGGTGTGGCGCCGCCGCCGGGTAGGCCAGCGAGTCGCCGTTTCGTCTGAACCAGTGACCGCGTCGGTGGCAAAAGAACCTCGGCCGTCGTGCCTCGGAACGCGATCAACGCCACATGATCACGTCGGGCATAGGCCTGAGCCAGCAGCAGTTCGACAGCGCCTTTCGCCTCGGCCAGACGTGCGAGTGCCGCTGAACCGGAGGCATCTACGGCAAATATCAACAGCCTGTCTGAGGTCTGTTCAAATCGCTTGAGCCGGATATCGGCAGCCCTGATCTGCAGCCCGTCCCGCGCCGGATTGGCGGCGCGCCGGATCGGTTGCCATGGTGCGGCGGCGCGCAAAGTCGCCACCAGATCAATCCGTGCGCCATTGCCCAGACGACCGGCCCGCGCTGGAAGTGGCCGCCCGCGCCGGTTGCCGCGCAGTTTCGCGCCGGTGCCGCTTCCCTTTGCGCCGCGTTGCGCGCCAGAGGCGATCCGTGCGAGAAGATCGGGCGGCAAGAGCGCGCGAATGGCGGCGATGAGCAACTCTTCCGGCATGATAAGTGAATCCTCCGGCCGGTCTGACTGCTCGGTATCTGGCGGCGTCTCGTTCTGCTCTTGCTCGGTCTCGGCTTGTGGAAACCGGGTAGCGCGATGCACGAGGGTCAGGGCGCAAGCGGCTTCGATATCATGGGATTCCACAGCGATACGTCCGCAAAGAGCCGCATGCGCCCGCGCGGCGCGTAGCGCAAAGAGCGGTGCGCGCAGGCTGTCGATCCCCAGTTGCCCACAGACGCCCATGATCTGGGCGAGGCCAGACCCAGATGTCTCAATGCCCGCCAAATTCGCGCGTGCCATATCAAGCACCTGCCTCTCTGGACCGTCTCCCGTCAATTCAGCCAATGACACATCGCTCAGATCAACAAAGAATGCGCACCGTTCGGACAGTGCGGGCGGCAACCCTTCGTCATCGTTGCTGCCCTCATCCAGCGCAATCAGGCAATGACCGTCGCCTTGGTCAAGAACCCGCGCCAATCTGGCCCCAAGCTGTGCCTCGCACCTTTCGGCCATGGTCAGGATCAGGGCCGATCGCGCCGATAACAGACCCTGTTCAAGGCTGATCTGGCCCGAAGCCAAAGTCGCAGCGAGGTCCAGACCGCCAAAGAGCGTCTCATCACTGACTTGTGGGTGCAGGCGGACCAATGGCAGCGGCAAGAGCGGGAGCATTGTTGTTAATGCGTCCCGTGCCGGACCCAATCGGGCGCGCAGGACCATGCCGCCGAGCCCGGTTGCATCCACCGCAAGCAGTGCCAGCGCCATTTTTGCGCGGCCAAACGGGGTCAGCAGATCAGCCAAGCACTTCCTCCACGATCCGCACCACCCGCGTGCCGCTGCCTGCTTCATCCAGCGGATCGCGCCGCAAACGGTGCCGCAGCGCCATTGCAGCCACGTCGCGCAGATGCGCCCGGGTGAGTGCGGTATCGTCACGCCATGCCGCATAGGCGCGCGCCGCCTTGAGCAAGGTGAGTTCGCCGCGCAGACCGTCCGACCCCAAAGCAAGGCAAAGCTCTGCCACGTCTCGCAGCGTCTTTTCCGGCGTTTTAAGCAGTTTCAGTGACTTGCGTGCCGTCAAGATCCGGTCACGGATCGCGGCATCCTCGGCCTGCCAGCGCAGCATGAAAGCAGCGTTGTCATTCTCGTAGGCATCGCGACGGCGGATCACTTCGACACGAGTGTCGATGTCCTTGGGCGAGGTGACATCAACCGAGAGCCCGAACCGGTCGAGCAGTTGCGGCCGCAATTCCCCCTCTTCCGGGTTGCCAGAGCCGACAAGCACGAACCGGGCTGCGTGGCGGATGCTCAGCCCTTCTCGCTCCACCACATTCTCGCCGGACTGTGCCACGTCGAGCAGCAGATCGACTATATGATCCTCCAGCAGGTTCACTTCGTCGATATAAAGGTAGCCGCGATTGGCGCGCGCCAGCAAACCCGGCTGGAAGGCCTTGATGCCTTGGGTCAGCGCCTTTTCGATATCGAGCGCGCCGGTCACCCGGTCCTCTGTCACGCCTAGCGGCAAATCGACAACCGGCGTGGGAATCTCATGGGTCGATTTCGTGTCTATTCCGGCCCAATCCGGCACATCCCCCGAAGTCTCCGCGTTAATCGGACAGCCCCGGACAGCAGTGATCGGCGGCAGTAGCGCCGCAAGTGCCCGCACCGCTGTGGATTTGCCAGTACCACGGTCGCCGAACACCAGAACGCCCCCGATGCCGGGGTCGATCGCGGTCAGGATCATCGACAGTTTCATTTCTTCCTGCCCCACGATCGCGGCAAAGGGAAAGGGCTGTTTCATGTGGACTCCGGCGTTGCGAGTGGTGAGGCACCATTCCATGTGCCTATATCAGAATGGACGGTAAATCGGGCGTAGAGTTCTTCGCGAAACCAGCCTTCGCTGCGCACCGCGCGGATTGCTTCGGCATGGGGTCCGGTGCGAGCAAAGCCTGCCATTGCTGCTTCATCCGGCCAGATCGAGAATGTGACCTGATGCAAAAGCGGCACCTCGCCAATTCCGATCTTGAACAGGACGTTCGGATCAGCCCCGATCATTGCCGAGATGTCCGGCACCCGCTTCCAAAACCGGAGTGCGATGCCCGGTTTGATCGTGGCACGGGTCAGGGCGGCGAGGGGGCCGGGCGCAGCCTCGCCCGGCACGAAAGGCGCGGTATTGGACCAATGCCCGCGTGACGATGTCGGGCTCAGAAACACGCTCCAGCTTTCGGTGGCTCTGGCACGGTATCGACGAAAGATGCTGGCCCCGTCCACCTGCGCATGTGCCGTCGCCGGGTCGGGCCAAGTCGCCAGAATCGCGTAGACCGCCGTGTTCGGCACCGGGGTGAAACCTTCGCCGGTGCCAGAACCGCAGAGTTTCCAGAACCCGATGTCTGGCACCCGCGCCATTGGCCAGCGGGCCGCTCCCATCATGCCCAGCGCCCAAAGCCGCGCCACAGGCCCGGCAAAGCGAAAGAACGACAGGCTGACGATTTGTGGCACGGCCCCTCCTGAAGGTGTCAACTGATCCTGACAGATGAAATCAAGATTGGAAAGGTGATCTGCAGGCCCAACTTGCGGATCGTATTGGAAATGCGTGGCGACAACGCCTTGTATGGCTCTGTGGAATGCCAAAGCAGAATGCGTCAGTTGGTGGATTGTCAGACCGCATGGGTCAAGCTAGTGTAAGTTTATGTTGACACATTCTCATGAACATCCCGCCTCGAATCGCGCCATAGTCGTTGGTGCAGGGCTAGGCGGGCTCGCTGCAGCAATGCGACTGGGTGCCAAGGGCTACCATGTGACGGTGCTTGACCGGCTGGACCGTGCCGGGGGGCGTGGATCGTCGATCAGCCAGAATGGCCACCGCTTTGATCTTGGCCCGACCATCGTGACGGTGCCGCAGGTTTTTGAACAGCTTTGGGCAGCCTGTGGGCGGGATTTCCACAAGGATGTAGACCTGCGCCCGCTCGACCCCTTTTATGAGATCCGCTGGCCTGATGGATCACGATTTGCCGCCTGCGGTGATACGGACCGAATGCTCGCCGAGGTGAACCGTCTGAACCCGGCTGATACCAAGGGTTATCTGCGGTTTCTGAAGGACAGCCAGCGCCGTTTCGTCGTGGGTTATGAAGGAATGGTTGCCAAGCCGATGCACAGGCTATGGGAAACTATCAAGGTATTGCCCGAATTTGCCCGGCTGCGCGCGGACCGCTCGATCTTTGGTCTGGCCAAGGCCCGCGTGCGCGATCCGCGTCTGCGGATGGCCTTGTCGTTTCATCCGCTCTTTATTGGTGGTGACCCGATGAATGTCACCTCGATCTACGCCTTGGTCAGTCATCTGGAAAAGGAATACGGCGTCCATTATGCGATGGGCGGGGTGCAGGCGATTGCCGATGCGATGGTCAAGGTGATCAGGTCGCAAGGCGGGCAGGTGCAACTCGGCGTCGAGGCCGATGAAATCCTATTTGAAGGCAATCGCGCGACGGGCGTGCGTTTAGCTGATGGTGGGACGGTGAAGGCGCCGTTGATCGTGTCGAATGCGGATGCCGGACATACCTACACCCGGCTGTTGCGTAACCGGCCGCGCCGGGTCTGGACCAATCGCAAAGTTGAGAGCCGCCGTTGGTCCATGGGCCTTTATGTCTGGTATTTCGGCACCAAAGGCACAGGCGCACTGTGGCCTGACGTGGGCCATCACACGATCCTGAGCGGCCCGCGCTACGAAGGCCTGCTGCATGACGTGTTCATTAAGGGCAAGCTGGCTGATGACATGAGCCTTTATGTTCACCGCCCTTCTGTAACTGATCCCGGTGTGGCCCCAGTCGGCGATGATACGTTTTATGTCCTGTCGCCGGTGCCAAACCTGCGCCACAGCAATCCTGTCGATTGGGCCAAAACAGAGCCTGTTTATCGTGCCAAAGTTGCCGCTGAGCTAGAAAAGGTGATGCCGGGGTTTCAGCAACACATCTCTGCCAGTCTGGTCTTTACGCCAGAGGATTTTCGCGACCGTTACCTGTCGCCCTTTGGAGCGGGGTTCTCGATTGAACCACGGATCCTGCAAAGCGCGTGGTTCAGGCCACATAATGTGAGCGAAGAGGCGGAAGGGCTCTATCTGGTAGGGGCAGGCACACATCCGGGGGCGGGTTTGCCGGGAGTGATTTCGAGCGCTGAGGCGATGGCCAAGGTGATACCGGACGCGCCAGAGGTTCCTGCCCAACGGATGGCCGCTGAATGATCCGCGAGTCCGACCTTGCGCATTGCCGCGCCGCAATCCGGACCGGATCGCTGTCGTTTCACGCGGCCTCACGCATGCTGCCTGCGTCCGTGCGCGACCCGGCGCTGGTGCTTTATGCATTTTGCCGATTGGCGGATGACGAAGTTGATGAGGGCACTGACAAGGCCGGTGCCGTCCTCACCCTGCGGGACCGGTTGGAGCTTGCCTATGCAGGACGGCCGCGCAATGCCCCTGAGGACCGCGCGTTCGCCGGGATCGTCGAGGAATACGATATGCCGCGCACGCTGCCAGAGGCGTTGCTCGAAGGGTTGGCATGGGATGCGACCGGGCGGCGCTATGCCACGCTGTCCGGCGTGCGGGATTATTCCGCGCGGGTTGCATCGACCGTTGGTGCGATGATGTGTGTCCTGATGCGGGTCCGTGATCCGCATGCGCTTGCGCGTGCCTGCGATCTGGGGGTTGCGATGCAACTCACCAATATCGCCCGCGACGTTGGCGAGGATGCGCGCGCCGGGCGGCTATACCTGCCGCTGGAATGGCTGGATAAGGCCGGGATAGACCCCGACTCTCTCATGGCGTCACCCCGGCGCAGTCCTGAAATCTGTCGCATGGTGGCGCGGTTGCTGTCCGAAGCGGACCGGCTCTATGCGCGGTCCGAGGCCGGAATCGCGCTCTTGCCGCGTAATGCGCGGATGGGAATATGGGCTGCGCGTCTGATCTATGCCGGGATCGGCACCAATCTGCGGCGTCAGGGCTGCGACAGTATAAGTCAGCGCGCCCACACATCCGCGAGTCAAAAGCTGCGCTGGATGGCGCAGGCCGGTCTGCGTGCTCTGGGCGACAGCGTCATGCCACATTCCGCGGTGATCTATGCGCCGCCATTGTCGGAGACCGCGTTTCTCGTCGATGCCGCCAGCCGCGCGCTGCCCGATCCGGGCCGCACGCATGCATTGCTGAACGTGTTGGCCGAATTGAGCGTGCGTGAAAGAGGGCTTGGAACCCGCGGCCAAGGCGCCTAGTTACCAAAGCGTCATTCGCTGCAACATGGGACGTCTGGTCATGGATATCATCCTCTTTGCGATCTTTCTGGCAGCGACTTTTGCCGCCGGAGCGACGGGCGCAATGTTTCCGACCGGGTCTTGGTACAAATCGCTGCAAAAACCGTCTTGGACCCCGCCGAACTGGGTGTTTCCGGTGGCCTGGACGTCGATCTATCTGCTGATTTCCTTTGCCGGGGCCCGCGTCGCGCCGCTCGACGGGAATGCCTATGCAATGGCGTTCTGGGGTCTGCAAATCGCGCTTAACACGCTATGGACGCCAATCTTTTTCCTGATTACGCATGAACCTCAGCCAGCTTGAGAAGACGATAAGGCATGGGCGGGGTTCGGACGCTGGCCCAGGTGAGGCGGGGGATCATGGCCGCGAGATCGTAGCGCCTGTTGAAGCG
>Ga0105050_10006685_pt1 | contig 14179 bp, 16 predicted proteins | sample FRY01_FD_78088 | JGI IMG/M metagenome (GOLD analysis project Ga0105050, IMG submission 78088) | Freshwater microbial communities from Lake Fryxell liftoff mats and glacier meltwater in Antarctica - FRY-01 | ecosystem: Environmental > Aquatic > Freshwater > Ice > Glacier meltwater ... | reverse complement strand
GCGCTTAACGCGCGGGTTTGTTGGTTGCTGCTCCGCTAGCGGACGATCCCTGATAATCGATCAATAAGCTGGTCGGACCAATCAGCGGAATTTTCTTTTGGTAAGAAAAATGCACTTCCATGTTGTTACCGACACCGTCAATCCTGAGGTCTCTGCCCTCTATCGAGTCAATGTATCCCGCAGCAGCAAGTTTATCGAACATGACGCGCACTTCTGCCGGCGTTTTGCTTACGGCTTTGGCAGCCGATATGGTTTTGCTCACAGCCCAGTATTCAACAACACTTGAACCACCCCGAACGGCAAGCAGACCGATCAGCCCAAGCATGGACAAACTGAGCAGCATGCCAATCAGTGAAAAACCCTGTTGGTTAGTATCAGACCGCAATTTCATTGAATGGCTCCTGGAATACTGCATTAATCGAAACCGCCGATACGTTTCAGATTACCAAGATTCATCCAAACAAAAAATGCTTTTCCAACAATATTTTGGTCAGGCACAAAGCCCCAATAACGGGAATCAAGGCTGTTGTCCCGATTATCCCCCATCATAAAGTAATGTCCAGCCGGAACCTGGCAGGCAAAACCGTCAAGGCTATAGCTACACAATTCATGCATGGGAAAGGCATCCGGGCTAGGTATATAAGACGGAACGCGTTCATCATTTAAGATGGCGTGTGAAACACCTGCCAGCTTTTCCCTGTAATGCTTGTAATAGCTGAGCTGTTCTTCGTCCAGATAATCAGGAAGTTTTTGGTAAGACAGCTCCTGGCCATTAACGCTGAGACGCTTGTTTTTATAAACGATCTGGTCGCCCGGCACGCCCACGACCCGCTTGATGTAATCCAGTGAGGTATCTTTAGGAAATTTAAACACCATGACATCGCCGCGGCTGGGGTCGTTGAAACTAATAATCTTTTTATTCACGATGGGCAGTCGTATGCCGTAGGTGAATTTATTGACCAGGATAAGGTCGCCGATTTGCAGGGTCGGCACCATCGAGCTGGAGGGGATTTTGAAGGGCTCATAGAGGAACGAGCGGAAAATAAAGACCGCCGCAATAACCGGGAAAAAGCTGCCGGTATAAGCAATCCAAGCCGGTTGCCTGTCGAGACGATCAACTAACTGAGAGCGACCGGTATGATCAGGTTTAACGCCATTTTCGGCCAGCCGCGCACTGCGTGCGTCGAATTCTGCCAGGGCATCCGTCATGACCTTTTGGCGCTTTGGCGCCAGATAGAACCGGTTGAGACTCCAGATTACGCCAGTAATGACGGTCAGTGAAAAGAGGATGAGGGAAAAGTTGCCAAGTATGGATTGCAGCGTCATTTATTTCTCGTCGACTTGTAAAATTGCGAGGAAGGCCTCTTGTGGAATCTCTACGGATCCGACCTGTTTCATACGTTTTTTGCCGGCCTTCTGCTTTTCGAGCAGTTTCCGTTTACGTGAAATGTCACCGCCATAACATTTGGCGAGCACATTTTTCCGCAGGGCTTTGACGTTTTCACGTGAAATAATGTTGGAGCCAATTGCCGCCTGTATGGCTACATCAAACATCTGGCGAGGGATCAATTCACGCATTTTTGCGGCCACTGCGCGTCCCCGAAACTGGCTGTTGGAGCGGTGCACAATAATGGCCAGCGCATCGACTTTTTCAGCGTTAATGAGCATATCGACTTTGACGACATCGGCGGAACGATATTCTTTGAATTCATAATCCATCGAGGCATAGCCACGCGAAATAGATTTAAGTTTGTCAAAAAAATCGAGTACAACCTCAGCCATCGGAATTTCATAAGTCAGCTGCACTTGTTTGCCGTGGTAACTTATATTGATTTGTACACCGCGTTTCTGCGTACACAGGGTGATCACTGAGCCCACATACTCCAGGGGCATGTAAAGATTAACGGTGACGACAGGCTCACGGATTTCTTCGATCCTGGACGGGTCCGGCATTTTGGACGGGTTGTCGACCATTAACATGGCGCCGTCACGCATCAGCACTTCGTAGATCACGGTCGGCGCCGTCGTGATCAAGTCCATATCAAACTCGCGCTCCAGCCTTTCCTGGACGATCTCCATATGCAAGAGACCGAGAAAACCGCAGCGAAAACCAAAACCCAGCGCCTGAGATACTTCGGGCTCGTACATCAGGGCGGCATCGTTCAGCTTGAGCTTTTCAAGCGAATCACGCAGCGCATCATACTGGTTGGCTTCGACCGGAAAAAGTCCGGCAAAAACCTGGGGTTGTACTTCTTTAAAGCCGGGCAATGCCTCTTTGGCAGGCTTGGCAGCAAGTGTGACGGTATCGCCCACTTTGGCCGCTTTTAATTCCTTGATGCCAGCAATAATGAAACCAACCTGACCAGCGGACAGATGCTCGCGCGCCAGGGATTTCGGCGTAAAGACGCCGACGCTCTCCACCAGATGCTGGGAGCCGGTTGCCATTAACAGGATTTTTTCTTTCGGCTTCAGTGTGCCGTTGATGACGCGCACCAACATGACCACGCCGACATAATTATCAAACCAGGAGTCAACAATGAGCGCCTGCAAGGGTGCATCGGGATCGCCTTTTGGCGGTGGTACCTTGACAATCAGCGCTTCGAGTACGTCTTGTACGCCCAACCCGGTCTTGGCCGAACAATGAACGGCATCACTGGCTTCGATGCCAATGACTTCTTCTATCTCGGCGATGGCGTTATCGGGATCAGCAGAGGGCAGGTCGATCTTGTTTAGGACCGGCACGACCTCCACACCGAGTTCGAGCGCCGTATAGCAATTGGCAACGGTTTGCGCTTCGACACCTTGCGAGGCGTCGACCACCAGCAGCGCACCTTCACAGGCCGATAGCGAACGGCTGACTTCATAGCTGAAGTCTACGTGCCCAGGGGTATCGATCAGATTGAGGTTGTAGCGCTGGCCGTCGCGCGCCAGGTAGCTGAGTGCGGCAGTCTGTGCTTTGATGGTGATGCCACGTTCACGCTCAAGATCCATGGAATCAAGGACTTGCGCCTCCATCTCGCGATCTGACAAACCACCACAGAGCTGGATGATGCGATCTGCCAGCGTGGACTTGCCATGGTCAATATGGGCGATGATAGAAAAATTGCGAATGTTATTCATGAACGAATCAGGGAAACTCTGCAAAAAAGGGAGTTTTAAATCGAGCCACCCGAGGTGTGCAAACGAGAGCGGTGCCATTCCAGGCCTGAAAGCGCCTAAAACTCGTGCACGCTGTCAGGTTTTCGGTGTGGCGACCGTCCAAATGTATAAAAAATCGCGCTAAACGGGGTATTCCCCCAAATGCGCGTGTGGTCGCAGAAGCATATCGAACGGGGCATTTTACCGGATTTGGCCAGGGAAAGCCCGTCTCAGCCTGGCGGCTCAATGCAGAAATCCGGGACGATTTTATCATTTAGAAAATAATGGCAAAGTTGACGCATGGGTTCACCATGACGTGAGCCACATAAAACGGGGACCAGCTCGTCGTATCGCTCCACCAATGCCGGCTCAGCGTCGATGTCGATTACTTCGATAGAAAACGCATACACGGCGCGCCAGGCTTGCAGCGCCGTCAACATGTCGTCACACAAGTGACAGTAGCTCCGTGAGTAAAGGATAAATCGGGTCACAGCGTTCCTGATGGGGGCAATTAAAAAGGGCTGCGAAATGTATTTCCGCAGCCCTTGTTGGCTTTTTACTCGCTGTCCTCCCTTGCCCTTCAACTGCGCAAGGGAATGTGAGACTGTTTCTTTTCTGACTGTGCGGCAGTTCAGGGCTGCGTTGGCCGTAATGGAACAAACTGGGCAGATTCACCGCGACGCACCAGTAGCAATGCGTTCTTTTTAAGGTCAAGCTTGGAAACAAGCCCATTGAACTGGCGGGCATCACGAATGTCAGTGTTGTTTAACCGTACGATCACATCACCCGCTTGCAAACCAGCCCGTCCGGCAACGCCTTCGGCCACATCGACCACGACGCCGCCTTCCAGTTTAAGCTCACTTTTTTGGGCTTCCGTTAAATCCGAGACCGCCAGACCCAGCGCATTGACTGCTTGCTCGGGTTTCGGCTTTTTCTCTTCTTTCCGCGCCACCAACTCAGCCTCCATCTCGGCAACGGTTACGCTCAGGTCTCGCTTGGTACCTTTCCGCCATACCGTAATGCTTGATTTTGTGCCTGGCTTGGTATTGCCCACTAAACGCGGCAGGTCGCCCGATTTCTCAATCGTGCCGGCATTAAACTGCACGATGATGTCGCCGGCTTCGATACCCGCTTTTTCGGCTGGACTCCCTGGCTCAACCCTTTGCACAAGTGCGCCTTGCGTGCGGGGCAGACCGAGGGACTCGGCCACTTCCTTGGTTACTTCACCGATCTGCACGCCAATACGGCCTCGGACGACGCGACCCGTCGTTTTTAATTGTTCGGATACCCGGATCGCTTCATCAATAGGCACCGCGAATGAGATGCCCATATAGCCGCCTGAGCGGCTGTAAATCTGCGAGTTAATCCCCACTACTTCACCGCGCATATTGATGAGCGGCCCGCCCGAGTTGCCGGGATTAACCGCAACGTCAGTTTGAATCAGAGGGAGATAATCCCCCGTGTCGCGTGCATTAGCAGACACGATCCCAGCAGTGACCGTATTATCCAAACCAAATGGTGAACCAATCGCGATGACCCACTCACCTACGCGCAACTTGCTGGAGTCACCCATGGTCAGGCGCGGCAAGTTAGTGCCATCAATTTTGACAACTGCAACATCGGTGCGGCGATCAGAACCAATAATTTTGGCTTTAAATTCACGTTTATCGGTGAGTGTGACGAAGACTTCGTCCGCACCTTCAACGACGTGTGCATTGGTGAGAACATATCCATCGCCGGAGATGATAAAGCCAGACCCCACCCCACGCGGCACTTGTTCATCTTGCTGAGGGGGCGCAGGCTTGCGGTTACGCGGCGAGGGCTGTTGCTGACGCGGTGCAGGCTGACCAAAGAAGCGCCGAAAAAACTCTTGCATTTCTTCGTCTTCAGGACCTGGCGCGGCGCTTTGTGCCGCTGCTTTGGAGCGTTCCGTAGTGCGAATATTTACGACAGCAGGACCGACTTTATCGACCAGATCCGTGAAGTCAGGCAACGAGGCCGCCGCCACCGTGACAGGGGCGAGTACACTTAAAGCAGACACAGTAAAAACGACAAAGGCCGCAGAAAATGCAGCGGCCAAAAAACGATTTTTTATCAGGCTGATTGTTTTCATGGGCTATCTGTTTACAGTCAATTCAATCGAATCGGCGACTTGTCTAATCGCCGCCAATGGTACTTCTCCAACAATGGTAAGCCAAAAATCACCGTGCCGCTTGCCGACCACATTTACCACGCCCTGCTGCACAGGCACCCCGCTGCGCTGCGTGGACCACGGCTCAATAAAAATTGAAATACCACCAAGCCCATCTGAATAGACAATTTGACCAATCTCGCGCCCAGAAGGGTTGGCTGAGCGTTGGTCAGCAATCATGCGTTTTACCGCATGGATTTTCTTAAATCCACCGGGGATCCATTTGATGACCCATTGCGATAAATCAAGGTCTCCTGCTACAGAATTTTCAATATGCCAACCACGCGTATCCTGAAAACTGGGTCTGACGCTGGCCATTTTCAGCTTGCCGATGACGAGATCAGTGAAGGCAATCTGTTCGACCACTTCGCCTGCCTCGTTTACGGTCTGTGCACGTAACAGCAAACCGGAGAATTCATCCGCCCACAAACGGTAACCAAAACGAAAATTATCTTTCGGCAAGAGATTAATGACTTGGGCATGCCGTCCAGCTACGCGTGCCGCCCCGATTTTTTTTACTTCATAGTACTGGACGATCTGTTCAGCACTCGCGCCTAGTAGCCCGGGGAAATCTTTCTGTGTACTGCGGACTTCAACGGTCATACGTCGTGCCGCCGGCAAATAGCCGATCACTTCATCACCAGTGCGTATGTATTCACGTGCCTGACCATCGAGGACTTCCAGTTTTTCCCGGGTAATATTTTGGCGGTTGAGATGGGCTATCCGGAATGACCGGACTTCAGAACCTTGCTGGTAGACAAAGGATCCGGTGTAATCCAGACGCTGAGCCGCAGAGCGGATTTTCGTCAAATACGCCACCGCATCTCGATAGCCGACTTCTTGAAACGGGGCTTTGCTGACCTGCGCCGCAACACGTCCGGGAATACTCAGTGACAATAACAAAGCCAGTAGCAGCCATGCGCCGGTGCGCCCCATGACTTATTTGTCAGCTGCGGTAACAAGCACAGTTGGCTGGGCCAACCTCGCAGAGCCGTACAGTGAGGCATGGGAACTTTGATGAACCTCAATGTACTGGCTGATGTCTTGATAATCTTCAGAGGATGCAGAGGGTTTAGCCGCCGGTTCCTGCGTGGGAATGGCCTCAGCAAGTAAGGCGCCGTGGGATGGTGGCACGCTAGCGAACGTCCCTGTCATATTGCCGGGATCAGCATCAAAACGAGGCATAAAATTTGGTGCCATCACAAAAGCAAACACTGCTGCTGCGGCCGCTGCAAGTCCAGCGGGCATGAGTGCGAACCACTTTATCCTGGCCATTTTCGCAACCTGGCCTTGACGGCGCCGAGTGGCGTGACCCGGGGCGGACAAGGTGGGCTCAGCGTCTAGTTTTGCGGCGAAACGCCGGGAAAAATCCTCGCTCAAAGGAGCCGCCATTGACTCGCACCGTAATGTATCGCCAACCTGGTGATACAAGTCCCAAGTCTGGCGATGTAAGGGCTCACGCAACAGGTCAAAGGCAGGCAATGCTGCCTGAGCCGTAACTTCACCGTCGACAAGCGCCGAAATGCTCTCCCGAGTTGATCCGCTATTTTCCATCTCTCCCCCTACCGGTCTTTCAAATAGTGCTGCCTGATTTTAACTACGCTGATTTTTGGTGCTGCTTTACTACCTTACTTATGCCTGCTTATACATTTTTGATCAGACCCGATGGCGCCAGACTTACCAGCGTTTATCTATGGCGGTGTCCAACAAAGGTCTCAGCTTTTCAGCGATCGCTTCGCGTGCACGAAAAATACGACTGCGTACTGTACCAATCGGACACCCCATGGCCTCCGCTATTTCATCGTAGCTCAGCCCTTCTATCTCTCTTAACGTGATCGCGATCCTGAGTTCTTCAGGCAGCGCCTCCATCGCCACATTGACTGTTTCCGCAATCTGCTTAGTGGCAAGCATCGATTCCGGCGTGTTGATATCTCTTAGGTGCTCCCCGTCATCAAAAGTTTCCGCCTCCTCGGCATCCGCTTCGGTTGATGTCGGTGCCCGCCGGCCCTGCGTGACCAGATAATTTTTAGCCGTGTTGATACCTATCCGGTATAGCCAGGTGTAAAACGCAGAATCCCCTCGGAACTGCGGCAATGCCCGATAAGCTTTGATGAAGGCTTCTTGCACAACGTCTTCGGCTTCGGCCTGGTCCCGCACCAATCGCGATACAAGGCGCATTAGTTTCCGTTGGTATTTGGATACCAAAAGTTCGAACGCTTTCTTGTCCCCGCGCTGGACGCGATCCACCAATAGTTGATCAATATCGCGTTCTGTCGTCAATCCCCAATCCCTCGTGCACTTGCAACATTCAGGTGCCTAACTGTTGACTGAGTGAAATATAAAAAGTTCAATCGGACAGCAAATTTTTTCTCGCCACTTCGGCCGCAGGGCGTGTATTTTGCGCGGCAATCCAACGACACGCAACGCATACTGCCCGGAAATCATGGCGCGTCAAACTGTCTGGCAAAACTGGCACTACCATCACGCGCCCTGACTCTGATTGCAATCGCAAAATCAGCAACGTCGGCCACAGGGTTGAGTCGCTGAGCAACTGCACACGTTCACCGCTCGTCTGGCCCCCCTCTGCCGTCAGAACTCCCCGACTAGTGTCGTTCAAGCGGATTTGACCGGTTCCGGAAATATCAATGCGAAAGGCTTTTTTGCGCACGCAAGTCAGAAAAAACCCTGCCAGGCCAGCAATAATGCAGACTGCAGCAATGCTTGCGCGCGCATGGTAACGCAACACATCAGTAAAGCCGACGAAAAGCAGCACGCCGCAGACTGTTAGCCCGACACTCATGCCAGTTACCAGCACGATAAGCAGACGAGAAGGTCGAATTAAGGCGGAAACGGCGATCGTCATCGATTTTTATCGATCATCGTCGCTAAGCGGTGTGCGGGAAAAGATGCGGTAAGTAGACACATCGAACCAGCGTGGGGCTCGATGTGTGGTAGAGAATTAGGCTTTACCGAAAATCAAGGTACCGTTGGTACCACCAAAGCCAAATGAATTTTTTACGGCCACGTTGATTGGCATCTGGCGTGCCACGTTGGCACAATAGTCGAGATCGCAATCCGGATCTTGATTAAAGATGTTAATTGTGGGGGGCGACAGTTGGTGATGCAGCGCCAAAACAGTCAATACCGACTCCAATCCACCGGCGCCACCCAGTAAATGGCCTGTCATTGATTTGGTCGAATTAACAACGATGTTTTTCGCGTGGTCACCCAGCGCACGTTTGATGGCGATCGTCTCGGCAACGTCGCCCAAAGGCGTCGAAGTACCGTGTGCGTTGACATAGTCCACCTGGTCAGCATTGATGCCAGCATTTTTCATAGCAGAGACCATACAACGGCGCGCCCCGTCACCATCTTCGAGGGGTGCTGTCATGTGATGCGCATCAGCGCTCATGCCAAAGCCCAAGAGCTCTGCGTAGATTTTTGCGCCACGGGCTTTTGCGTGTTCGTATTCTTCCAAAACCATCACGCCTGCGCCTTCACCCAGCACAAAACCGTCACGGTCTTTGTCCCACGGGCGTGATGCCGTGGCAGGATCGTCATTACGCGAAGATAGCGCGCGGGCGGAGGCAAAGCCACCGAGTCCGAGTGGCGAGATGGTTGATTCCGCACCCCCTGCAATCATCACGTCGGCATCTCCGTATTCGATCATACGGCCAGCAACACCGATGCTGTGCAAACCGGTAGTACAAGCGGTCACAATAGCCAGGTTAGGGCCTTTAAGACCATATTTGATCGACAGATGACCGGAGATCATGTTGATGATAGAGGCTGGCACAAAAAACGGGCTAATGCGCCGCGGACCACGATTGGTCAGCTCAGCATGCGTTTCCTCGATCATCGGTAAACCACCGATACCGGAACCGACAATCACGCCAATACGCTCAGCGTTTTCATCCGTCACGGTCAGGCCACTGTCCTGGATTGCCTGTATGCCTGCTGCCATGCCGAAATGAATGAACGTATCCATATGGCGGGCCTCTTTGCCGGGCATGTAGTCCTCGACATTGAAGCCTTTCACCTCACCCGCAAAATGGGTGGTGAAGGGGCTGGCATCAAACCTGGTGATCGTGGCAATACCGGATTGGCCGGCAATTAACGACTCCCAGGCAGCAGCAACGGTATTACCGACTGGCGCTACGCACCCAAGTCCAGTAACGACTACACGACGGCGATTCGAACGACTCAAACCATGCTCCCGGAAACAAACAATTCAGACCTGTATTCAGGCCTTGACGTGGGCCTTGGCGTAGTCAATCGCCTGCTGCACGGTCGTGATTTTTTCGGCTTGCTCGTCAGGGATTTCCATTTCAAACTCATCTTCGAGCGCCATGACTAGTTCAACGGTATCGAGAGAATCAGCACCGAGATCGTCAACAAAAGACGATTCAGTTTTGATGTCGGCCTCGGCAACGCCAAGTTGCTCGGCAACGATTTTTTTCACACGGGATTCGATATCAGACATCTTGTACCTCCAGAGGGTGTGTTACAGAAAGTGCGCGCATTTTATCAGGTTTGCGACACGAAACTTAACTTTTAACTTTTGCTTTTATTAACGATAATGCAGCGGAGAACGCCGCTGCACATCGATGATTACGAACAGATCATCCACCGCTCATATACATGCCGCCGTTCACATGCAATGTCGTTCCGGTAATGTAACTTGCCTCAGACGACGCGAGAAAGGCGACGGCAGCTGCGATATCTTGCGGCAGGCCAAACCGGCCAGCGGGTATCTGCTGCAAAAGCGCGGCGACTTGTTGCTCACTTAGGGCCTTCGTCATGTCGGTATCGATGAAACCAGGGGCCACACAATTCACGGTAATGTTGCGACTGCCGATTTCGCGCGCTAACGCACGACTCATACCCGCGACACCTGCTTTAGCGGCAGCATAATTCATCTGCCCGGGATTGCCTGCCGAGCCGACTACGGACGTAATATTGATGATGCGGCCATGTTTGGCCTTCATCATGCCCCGTAACACCGCCCTTGACAGACGCGCCACGGCGCTGAGGTTGGTGGCAATAACGGTATCCCACTCTTCATCCTTCATGCGCATGGCAAGCTGATCCTGGGTAATGCCAGCATTATTAACAAGGATAGACAAGCTTCCGAACTCTTTTTGTATGCCTTCGACCAACTGGTTGGCATGCACGACATCGTTGACGTTTAAGACGACACCCCGGCCCGCGCCAGCGCGCACGTGCGCCAGGTAAGTCGAAATGGCGGCAGCACCCGCTTCTGACGTGGCCGTACCAATGACGGTGACACCCCGTCTGGCTAATTCTTGCGCGATGGCCTGCCCGATACCTCGTGATGCACCGGTTACCAATGCAATTTGTTTGTCCATGCTTTTGGCCTGATCGGTCATTTGCGTGCCTCCAGAATCGTATCGAGTGAGACCTGATCAAAAATGCAATCGGCTTGCAAATCACCATGAATACGCTTGACAAGACCGGTGAGCACTTTTCCCGGACCACATTCGATCACGTGGGTGACGCCCGAGGCCGCAATTTTTTGCACGCTCTCGACCCAGCGCACCGGACTTGCGGCCTGACGTACCAACGCATCTTTGATGGCAAGCGGATCATGGACGATCGCCACATCGACGTTATTAATCAAGGCAATCACGGGAGTGGTGAATTCCACCGCTAAAAGATAGTCACGCAGCCGATCAGATGCCGGCTTTAATAACGAGGAATGGAAAGGCGCCGAGACGGGAAGCGACAATGCACGCTTGGCGCCTTTGGCTTTGGCCACTTCACAGGCACGCTCGACTGCCGCCTTGTGGCCTGCAATGACCACTTGCGCAGGGGCGTTGAAGTTGACAGGCTCGACGACCTCACCTTGCGCTGCTTCTGCACAGGCGGCGCGCACATCATCATCTGAGAGGCCAAGGATGGCAGCCATGCCGCCCTGCCCGACTGGCACAGCCTCTTGCATGGCCTGAGCGCGGAAACGCACGAGCGGCACGGCATCGGCAAAACGGAGGGCACCGGCGGCAACCAGTGCCGCATATTCACCAAGGCTATGCCCGGCAACGATAACAGGTGCCGCACCGCCAGCGGCTAACCAGGCGCGATAAAACGCCACAGCGCAGGCAAGCATGACCGGTTGGGTGTTGGTGGTGAGGTCAAGGTCTGCTTTTGGGCCTTCGGCGATGAGCTTACCCAAATCAAACTGTAAAACATCAGAAGCTTCGTCGAGCGTTTGTTTCACAACAGCGTTGCCGGCGAAGCCGTTCAACATGCCGATTGCCTGTGAGCCTTGGCCGGGGAATACAAATGCAAATGGTGTCATGCTGGTTTTTAGTTTTAGCGAAGAAATCAGATTCTGGCGAGCACAGCGCCCCAGGTGAAACCACCGCCAACGCCTTCCATCATGACAATCTGACCGGGCTTGATACGACCATCACGCATGGCGCAGTCGAGCGCAAGTGGGATTGAGGCTGCCGAGGTATTGCCATGCTCATCGACGGTGACGACCATTTTCTCAAGCGGTAAGCCGAGTTTTTTGGCGGTACTCTGCATGATGCGTATGTTGGCCTGATGCGGTATCAGCCAATCGATGTCAGACGCGTGCAACCCTGCTTTGTCGAGCACTTCATGCGCGACTTTTTCAAGAACCGAGACAGCCATCTTGAAAACTGCCGGGCCATCCATGTGCAAATAAGCGCTGCCAGTGATGGCACCCGCACTGACGTTGCCAGGCACGCAGAGGATACCGGCGTGCCTGCCGTCGGCATGCAGCCGGGTCGCCATGATGCCCGGCTCATCGGACGCAGCCAGCACAACAGCGCCGGCGCCATCGCCAAACAGCACGCAGGTAGTGCGGTCATTAAAGTCAAGGATGCGGGAAAATACCTCGGCACCAATCACGAGGACATGCTTATGCATGCCAGACTTAATGAAGCTATCAGCTACCGATACGGCATAGGCAAACCCGCTGCAGACTGCCTGTATATCCATCGCCGCGCAGCCATTGGTGATGCCGAGCTTGCTTTGCACGACGCAGGCCGTGCTGGGAAAGCCGCCAAGAAAATCCGGCGTTGATGTTGCAAGGATAATCAGATCAATATCATTCGCCGCAAGCGCTGCCATATCGAGTGCCCGCCTTGCCGCTTCGACAGCAAGGTCACTGGACAGAACGCCCGGATCCGCGTAGTGGCGCGCCGAAATGCCGCTGCGCGAGACGATCCATTCATCCGAAGTCTCCAGGCCTTTTTCGGCCAGCATGGACGCCAGATCCTGGTTGGTCACGCGCCTCGGCGGAAGGAAGCCACCGGTTCCGATAATTTTTGTATAGACTGTCATGCAGTTTTTTGGATGCTCTTTATTTCTGTTGGTGGCAGCGCTGACGGCCCCGAAGGATCGGTTGCCTGTTGTGGCATGAGCTCTGCAATCAACGTTTCGATGCGCGACAAGACATCATGCCGCGCAGCGTCGGCGGCGCGCCGGATTGCCCACTCAAACCCATAAGCGTCTTCGCCCCCATGACTCTTGAAGACCAGACCGCGCAGCCCGAGCAGACTCGCGCCATTGTAGCGGGATGGGTTGAGCCGACGTGATACTTGCTTTAAGGCTCGGTGCGCAATCAGGGCACCCAACATGTTGAGCCAGCCTTTACTCAGTTCGCTTTTCAGCACGCCTTTAATCAGGCGCCCCAGGCCCTCTGCTGATTTGAGCGTGACGTTACCGACGAATCCGTCGCACACGACAATATCGGTCGTGCCTTCGAAGATATCATTACCTTCAACGTTGCCGTAAAAATTAAGCAGTCCTTTTTCATGATCCGCACGCAGCAACGCCGCAGTGTGCTTGACGAGCTCATTACCCTTGATATCTTCCTCACCAACATTGAGCAAACCAACGCTGGGGCGTGCTTTACCTTCGACGGCGCCAACAAGTGCTGAGCCCATCAACGCAAACTGATGCAGATGCAGCGGCTCACAATCGACGTTGGCGCCCAGATCAAGCATGTAGGTCGGCCCATCCTTCTGATTGGGCAGAATGGTGCAGATTGCAGGTCGATCAACCCCGGACAAAGTTTTAAGCACATAACGTGACACGGCCATCAGGGCTGCGGTATTACCGGCGGACACACAAGCCTGCGTGCTGCCGTCTTTGACAAGACTGATCGCTACCCGCATCGACGAATCTTTTTTGCGCCGCAACGCCACTTCCAGGGAATCATCCATCAACACCACTTCCGAAGCATTCACAACTGAGAGCCGTGGATGACTACTGGCCTTGAGCTTCAGCAATTCAGCACGAATGATTTCCTCTTTACCTACGAGCACAAGCTCTACGTCTGGCTCGCTGTTGACGAAGGAAAAGGACGCCGGCACAGTCACTGACGGACCATGGTCCCCGCCCATGCAATCGATGGATATTTTGATCGTCATAGTTTTGACCAGCGCACAGTAGTAACCGCCTCAGCGAACGCGGCAGGCGTGATCCAATATGACATTGAGGTGTTGTTTAGGCATACAAAAACGGCGCCAAGCAGTCGATGACTCTTCACGCCGGATTTTTTACCACAACGATGAAATTATTCGTCGTTTTTTGTCTTGAGGACTTTGCGGCCACGGTAAAAACCGTTAGGACTGATGTGATGACGCAAATGTGTCTCACCCGTAGTTGGCTCGACAGCTGTCGCAGGAGCGGTCAGAAAATCGTGCGAACGATGCATGCCACGCTTGGACGGGGACTTTTTATTTTGCTGAACAGCCATGATGTACTCCTAAACCTATGAATGTAAAATTTTAACATACCGCACTTGCCGGGCGTTACAAATACCCTGCCTGCCAACCCTCAGGTTATCGGTCGCAG
>Ga0105050_10006684_pt1 | contig 14180 bp, 33 predicted proteins | sample FRY01_FD_78088 | JGI IMG/M metagenome (GOLD analysis project Ga0105050, IMG submission 78088) | Freshwater microbial communities from Lake Fryxell liftoff mats and glacier meltwater in Antarctica - FRY-01 | ecosystem: Environmental > Aquatic > Freshwater > Ice > Glacier meltwater ... | reverse complement strand
TTAATGCAATATTATTATGAAGAGTTACTCAAAAGAATTGAGGATTTAAAATGGCATGGCGGAGAAGGTTCATACTGGAAATTTGAGAAAGAAACAATTGAATGTTTAAATCGGGAATATGAAAAATTGAGTGAACATATCAAAGTTAGGGATGAGTAAAATATGAAAAAATTAATGAAAAAGATGTGTGAAATCAAAGAAATTAAAGATATTTGGTGTGATTTTTGTAAAAAACAAATTAAGACAAAAAAGTCGGAATTTTATTCCGGTGGGACAATTGATTTTAAATTTGCATATGGATCGGATAAAGATGATGGTGGGGCCGGAATGTTTGAACAAATGGATATTTGTGATGAATGTTTCAATAAAATATTCTTAAGGTATTACCAAAAACATAGTAGAAAGGTGAAATGAATTATGGGTGCGGGTATGGAATTTGAGGAAAGACAAAACCGTTATGATGATGGCGCCAAATGGATGGGCGAAAAAATTTTGGAGTTCATTAAATCTAAACAACCAAAAGGAATGAGGGCACAATGTCTTTGCGGGCATATAAAGTGGATGATTGATAAAAAAGAATTAGAAGAATTTATTAAGAAGGGAATTAGATGAATAATTGGAAAAACTTTTGGAAGAAAAAAGGAATGAAACAAATAATAACTACAAAAGACGGATGTATTTTTTGTAATGCAGAAAAATATATTTCTGAAAATCAAATAAAGAAGTTTTTTCTAGATGAGGTTGCACGAATAGAAAAAGAACAACTTGAAATAATGCGAAAACAAGATTGTTTGCATTATCAAGGAATTGAAACTAAAGAAGAAGAAAAAGTAACATTAGATAAATTAAGAAATTTGATGGACGATTGGTTGGTTTTAGAGGGGCAGTTGTCTTATGTTAAAAAACTTGCAGGAGTTGAAGAAAAATGAAAACAATGGAAATAAGAGCTATTAGATTAATTGGGAGATGTAAATCAGAAATTAAAGAATGTGATGCTAGAATTTTGTTCGTGAGTAAAGGATTACTATCTTTAATTAAAACCCAAGAATCGGCATGGGCGAGGGCATCAAGTTTAGAAAGAGCAATTAAAGCCCTTGAAGGTATAGTGTATGATTTAAAACAAAAAGAATCGTTATCAAGATATTTAGAAAGTATTTTGAAAGAACTTTAATGGGGCGTTTGTAATGGCAAAGATTAAGTTATATGATGATGAAGTAAAAAAGGCAATAAGAAAATATATTGAAGCCGAATATAATATTTGGTGGAGTGATGAACTTTCAGAAGATCAAATAGAAATAAATCATTATGGAAATAATGAAGATTCTACTCTTTGTATTGAAATAGATACAACTCAAAAAAAAGAACGGGTGAAGGCGAAATGAAATATGTAAAAAGAATTTTAACGGAATCGATACGGCCATTTAAAAAGGTTGGAAAAGAAGCTAAAAAAAGTTGGGGGAGATTTTAATATGGTAAAGTTTTTTAAAAAGAAACCAAAAAAGTGCTCGATTTGCGGGCAAGAAAAAGTGATTTATAAATCATTAAAGCAAGGATTAACAAATTTTAGTTATTGCCGAGAATGCTACGACGACTACTATAAAAAAATAGAGGATCGTGTTAAGGTCCAGGTTATGGCGGAAGCGAAAGCTGGTCATAAAATTGGGATGAAAGAAGCTCTCGCAATTACAAAAGAAATAACGGCCGAAGTTGAAGTCGAAAACGAAAAAGAGTTTAAAAAAGCCCAAAAGAACGAATGAAGCATATCTTTAAAAAGGTATCGGCACATAATTATTTTAAGGAGTGATTATAAATGAAAGTATTAGGTCAACTAGGAAAGTGGATGTCTTTCAAACTAGACAATATCGCAAAGATATTTATTAGTAAATCGGATTTACTAGATATTTCTTTACAAGAACAAGAAGAAAATATTGATAGTATGATAGAGGCCCAGGTTCAATTAAAAACGGCAAGAAAAAACTTGCAGGATGCGAAAAAAGATAATGAAGCGCGTCTAAAAACAGTTCTGGCTAACATAAATCAATATGTTAAAAAGAATAAAGATCAAAACGCAAAAATCGAGATTAGGGCAAAACTTGAAATCGAGAAACAAAACGAGGTTTTGGAAACATCTATTAACAACATTCTTGAAAAAGAAGAAATCATGAAGAGAAAAATCGAGATGTTAAGACAAATACACGTTATCCAAGAAGGTAAAGTGGCTTATTTCAAAACAGTTTCGAAGGCAACAAATGCTCAATTAAAATCGGTTGATGTGAATAACAAAGATATTGACATGAATAAAATTATGCAAGAAATGGCTGAAGAAATCAGAACTATGGATAATAGAATGTCGGCATTGGACGAAATGGAAGATGATGGAACTATTAAACGAGAATCTGGAACAACAACTAGCGATGCTGAAATAGAAGAAGAACTAGAAAGCATTAAAGCAAAAATAAAGTAATTTTTTATAGAGGGCTTATGGCCCTCCATAAAATTATTCGGGTGCATATAATGGGATCATATTTTAACTTTTTATTACGAAAAACAGCTGGGACTGAAAAACCAAAAAAAGAACTTAAAACAATAATAGAAAAACCAAAGATAGTATATAAGCCAAAAAAGTTTATAGACGAAGAAGAAAAATTAGACTAAATTCATCAAATATGGGCGGAATAGTTGGGGCCGCGGTAGTATTCATAATAATGATTACAGTGTTTGGAAAAGTATCATCCTCATTAAATACAAGTGGGCTTTCTATGGGACTTGTTAATATGATTAATTTAATACCCTTATTATTAGTCGGGGCCGCGGTTATGGGTCTGTTTGTGGCCACGTTTAAAATTACGATGTGATATTATGGGTTCATATTTTAATTTTTTAATACGGAAAACGGTTCCAAAAAAGAAAAAAGAAATTATACTTGAAAAAATAAAAGAAAAGCCGGCTTTGAAACAATCACCCTCATCTGGTAACCCCGTAACGATGCTAACTTTTTTTGGAACCGGAATTATAACGATGGTAGTTGCTATGACCGTTTTCCAGCTATAACGGGATCATTGAATACTAACTCTATTGGAGGCGGACAGGTTTCAACTATGATTGGGCCCATATTAAATTTCGCACCATTAATGGTTGTTGGAGTAATAGTTCTCGGGGTGCTTCTAACTGCTATAAAAATGTTGGATGTGTAATAATGTTTTATTTTAACTTTTTATTAGATAAGAAAAAACGTAAAGGCGCGAAATTATTCAATAAAGCAAAAAAATCCCAAGTACTAGAATACGCCGCCATGATTGCAGTTGTGATTATTATATTATATGTTATACTAAATATTTTATTAATTAGCATTCCAATTGTTACATCATTGGTTGATATAACCAGAACTGCTTTAATTAGTATGTCAGATACAACATTACCGACTGACAGTATTTTTTCTAATAATATTGTAATGTGGTTTATACTATTAACTTTCCCAATAACGGTATATCTGTTTATGCAGTTTATGTACGGTTTCCGTGGGTATGATAATTTTGGGGCATTCTAACCCCATAATATCTACATAATTCTACACACAGTAGTTCCACATTTAGGGCATTCGCCTTTCATCATATAACGACCATTCTTCATCTTGACTTTTTTGCCGTCTTTTATTTCTACTTGTTTTTTACATTTCATACATCTAGCTTCCATAAATCCACCTCCTCATTAAGTATAATATTGATTTGTTCTATTTAAATCTTTCTCATTGACGCCAAAAGTCGCCATATTTAGGAAAAAATGGTTCTAATTCCTCATCGGTCATTTCGTGCCAGCAATCTTCGCATAATTTGTATTTTTTGGTATTTACAAATTTAGTATGATGTTTGCCTTTTATTACGGCTCTACATTTATCGCATAGTATACTCATACTTTCATTCCCCAGATAGGAGCGTCTTTAAATTTTAGTCTATTAAGGGCCCGCTCAGTTTTATTACGTGGATCCGTAATTGTATCCCATATAAAATGATCTCCATAATAGGCAAGTTGTTCAGGAAATATCTGTTTCTTAAATTTTTTAGTTACAATTTTTCTATTTTTTCTTAATTCCTGTTGTTCTTCAAAAGGGACATTAGATTGTGCTACTTTTTCATTAAATTCTTTCATAATTGTATTTTCTTTAAACATTTTTTCAAATAAAGGAACAGACGGTTCTGATAAAACCCGGGATTTTGGATTATTATATTCCATTCTACGTTGTTTTTGATGCGTATCTTCATGAATTAGAGTTTCAAGCATTTCCCATTTACTATTTGGATCTGAAATATCTGGCTCTTTAACCGCTATTTCATCAAAGTTAAGACTATATAAACCTAACAAAACGGGCTCTTTTTTGTTTGTATTGGTCTCTTTTGGCCGATATTTCTTTTTATTATATTCTCCAGGTGGGAGTTTGAACCCTTTTACTTTTTCAGGATATGTTTCATACAACTCGTCAAAATATTTATCCGGATCCGGTACCATGATATATTTTTCAGGTAGAACATTACTTTTTATAAGATCTCGTGCGGTCGATTCTTCATTTAAATACAGTTTAGGCGGGGTTCTATATCCAATGTCAAAGTCGTCCGCTCCAATATATTCATCTTCTAGGTATGGTTGAATATCATTTAAATTTCTTGGTTTTTTCTTTTCTTGTTGTTCAAAGATATCTTCGGCCATTTGGTCTACTTCTACTTCGGCATAATCATTCATTTTTTCACGTCCACTGTCCGAAAATACTTTTTGCATCATTCATAATTTTAACCTGCTTTTTTACTTCTTCATCTGAAAGCCAAGGAAACATGTGTTTAACTGTTTTTTTATTCATTTTTTTACCCTTACGCCCGGGGCTAGTAAAGTTCCTTTTTTTAAAGCCGCCCGCGTTTGTTTGTTATCGAAAAAATTGTGATTAATCCAAATGTTTTCGGCAAATGTAACTGCTTCTAAATTAGATGGATGATCATTACACTTATTTCCGTCTATGTGATTAATACAATACCCCTTCGGAACTTTTTGATTATGGGCTCTTTCCCAATTAATGATATGGCGCGATCCTAATCTTCCATTAGGTAATCTCTGGCGAACATAATATCCTTTAGTTCGGATAAACTTATTAGTTTTTGGAACAAGAACCATAATATACTATATAAACTTCTTATTTATAAAGCTTACCTTTAAAAGGGTATCGATGCATTAATTATATATGGTTAAAAAAGGATTCACCCCGTGGAATAAAGGAAAAACAGGTTTTTTATCTTTAAAAAAGAATAAAACATATGAAGAATTATACGGAGTTGAACGTTCCATTAAAATAAAAAATAAAATAAGACAGTTCAATAAAAATAAAATTGTTTCTAATAAAACTAAAAATAAAATGAGATTATCTCAACTTGGAAAAATAATATCTGAAGAAACTAAGGAGAAATTAAGAAAAGCAGCATTACATCAATTTTGCGAAAAAGGTCATCCAATGTTAGGAACCCATCGTAGTGAAGAAACTAAAGAAAAATTGCGTATTGCTAAACAAGGAATCCCATGTTCTGAAGAGGTGAAAGCCAAAATAAGAAAAAGTACATTAGGTAAAAAGAACCATTTTTATGGAAAAACCCATTCTGATGAAACAAAAAACATATTAAGAGAACACAGATTAAAACAAATATCCCCATCCAAAGATACAAACATTGAGTTAATGATTAAAAATGAATTAACAAAAAGAAACATAATTTTTGAATCTCAAAAGACTATTTTTGGTAGACCTGATATATTTATAGAACCTAATATATGTATTTTTTGTGACGGTGATTATTGGCATGCTAACCCAACAAAATATAAACCAAATGAAATAATAAGTAGACAACATAATAGATCTGCTAAAAACATTCAAAATAGAGATTGGGAAGTTACACGAAAACTTACAGAACAAAATTATTTTGTAATAAGATTTTGGGAAACAGACATACATAATAATATAAATCAAATTGGAGAGAAAATACAACAATTATTAAAGTGATATATATGAAATATAAAATATTGTTTTGTTGTAATAGTTATAGTCCTGTGATCGGTGGCGCTGAAAAGGTTTGTAAAAATGCCGTAGATATCCTTTCCGAGCAACATGACGTCACAGTTTTAACTCAACCTCATGCGGGAAGAAAAGGAATGCCAAATGTAGTTGAATTACAAGGGAAAACAGTGTATTCATATATGCCGGGGTTTAAGGATTTTTTAAACAATAACTCTTTCGACTTATACATCTCGTTTGGGTATGGTAAATACTTCACTGATACCATAATGTCATGGTGTAAGCGCCATAATAAAAAATCGATTTATATGCCGTGCGGTGATTTTCATACTCAATCAAATAAATTATTTAAAAAATTATATGCTTTTTTTATTGGTGGAATTGCATTTAAAAAAGCTACTAAAATTATAACAGCTACAGAGTGGGAAAAACAGCACTGGTTAAAAAAATATAATAAAATAGGAACTAAAAAAATAAGCCCTGATAAAATTGTTGTCATTCCATATAATTTAGAAAAAGATTTTGCGAAGTTTGAAAAAATAAAAGATATTTCTAATTTGTATCCAAGAATGAAAATTAAAAATTATTTATTATATATTGGAAGATCTGGGCCAAATAAACTTATTGAATTGTTAATAAATTCATATCAAAAATCGGAGATGAAAATTCCATTAGTTATTGCTGGAATTGGAACAAACTCAGAAAAATATAGAAAATTATCTGAAACGGGTAATATTATTTTCATGGGAAAAGTTACCGAAGACGGAAAAAAGAATTTAATTCAACAGGCAAAATTGTGTATCTTTCCGAGTTCATACGAAAGTTTTGGATTAATTTTGTTAGAATCCGTTGCCCTTGGAACCCCGGTTATTGGGTCTGATATCGGGCCTTTTAGAGAATTATTGCAAGACTATGGATTATTATTTAAAAATAATATTCCGGCGTTAACAAGAAAAATAAATAGGGCATTTAATGATGAGTATGAAATAAAAGATATTCAATTGCCAGACTATCAGAGAAAATTATTATCATTGGTTAGAGGGATATGATGAATGTTTATTTTCATGCAAACGGGGCTCTTATAGATAGCCCACATTTTCATTATACCTTTGATTATCCTCCTAAAGGAGTAAAATATATTGGCACAACACTACAAACTGGAGATGTTATTTTGGATATGGGTATTCAACGTCTATTTAAATCTTTTGTATCTTTAGGAAAAGTCTTTTTAAATTTAACAAATAGATCAATGGTAAATGCATCACCTTTAAATGTGCGATCGGCGCCATGCAAATTAGTACATTCTTTTAACACAATTCCAATAACGGATAAACCATACATTATTGAATTAGAGGCATTTCATGCTTTATTCGTTGGGGGCGCAAAGGATTCGAGGGCCATTAAAAAAATTACAAATCATTTAACAAAAAGAAATTGTAAAGCTATTTTGTTTTGGACCCAAAACGCCTATGATAATTTTAATAAATTAATGTGTTCGCCGGTCATTAAAAAGAAATCAGTTGTTTTATATCCCGGGGTTCCTTTATATAATCAAAATAAGAGTCATAACGTTCCAACCATAGGATTTATTGCGAGAGATTTTATTAATAAAGGGGGCGCATTGGTACTACCAACAATGAAAGATTTTGTTACTTCCAAAAGGGCAAAGGCAATAATTGTCACGGACATTAAATTACTTAAAAAAGATAATAAAAAAATATACGATGAATACAAACAATATATTGATTTTAAACAGTTAATGCCTAGGAATAAACTTCATTCAGAAATATTTCCAAAACTAGATGTTTTATTTTACCCTGGGTATAGTGATACATTTGGGTACATTTTTCCGGAGGCAATGAGCCACGGAATTCCAATTGTTACCATAAATGGGTGTGCCCGAAAAGAATTAGTTACCGAAAAAGGTGGATGTGTAGTCAATGCCGCCCTTAATGAATGGGGTTTTTTGGAAGATATTGGCGAAATAAATAAGTTTGCCGATTTACAGATGGGAATTAATATGTGTTTAACTAATATTTTGACGGATAAAAAGCTTAGAAAGGCAATGTCAGATTATAATTATGGGGCTGTTAAAAGTGGAATTTTTTCTTTATATAATAGAAACGAAATTTTAAAGCAGATATATATGAAGGCGTTAAAATGAAAGAATATGAACGTTATATGCACCAAAGATTTGTTATATTATCGGGCATGCCAAAATTCTCAAAAAATGCGACTAATTTATTAAGTAGATATATATGTTTAATGTTTGCGGCCTCAGACCCTCCAATCAATTTAGATATTGGAGTTTCGGTGTTATACAATAATATTGAACACGCAAAAGAAAATCATAAAATTAAAAGACAAACTTTTGATATTTTTGTTCAATATTTTCAAAGAGATTTTGATTTATTATGTGATAAAGATTTTAATCCTAGAAACAGGTCTGAAAGAGAAGAAAATATAGAAACAATGGTAACTCGAGCGTTGGGATTTTTACATAATTATGCCCCAACAATAATTGAACCGATTTATAAAACAACAGTTTAAAAAGGTTTCGGGGGAAGTATTATTTATGGCAGGGCATGATTCAGGTTGGAGAAGGCTTTACGCGAATGCTATTAAAGTTTACAATTGTGGGTATGGCGCCGTCCTTGGAAGATTTTCGGGATTATTGAATTTATTTTTTACCGTGGCAACTTTTCTTTTAGTTAAAGGGTTTGACCTTGGTTTTGTGGAAACAATTATTATTTTTGTCGTTGCATTTGGAGGACTTATGGGAATGGGATATATATATTTACGATTAGATCTCCAAAAGAGTGAATTTAGTTCTAATTTTAGGGAACAGCCCGAGTTGGTGCAAATGCATAATGATATTAAAGAAATTAAAGAATTATTAAAGAGTGTGAAAACAGAATGACTGAAATAGCTGTGGAAGCGTTAAAGAAAGCAATTAATACTATTGATGTTCTTAGAGATCATTATTATGTTCTTCTTGATCTTTATGAAAAGGCAAATGAAGAATCTAAGAGATTTGATAATACGGTGTTAATTGAATCGGATACCTTACAACCCGTTAAAGATAAAATAGAGGCATTATGTTTGTCTTATGCTGCACTTCATAGAATAAAAAGTGAAAAAGAAAGGGAGTGTGTAAAACAAAATGAATTGTCCAAGTTGTAATGAAGAAATGATAAACGTTTTTGGTGGCTTTACCTGCCCAAATTCAAATTGTATGACTTTTATAAGAGAGGGATGTGGAGTTAAATGAGTATAAAGAATGAAATGGAATTAAATAAGTTAAGGGGAAATGAAAAGATGCAAGGAATAAATAAAGAGAAAATGGAACTTTGTCCTTTTTGTAGTATTGTTTGTAATTTTGATATAAATGGTGGATGTTTAAATTGCGGAGGAAGATTAGATGAATAATTTGAAAGAGTTTTGGAAAGATGAACAAAAAGTTGGATTCAGTCCAGTTTGTTTAACTTGGAAGAATTGTGTTTTAGCAGTTAAAGATGATTTAGAAAAACATTTTCTGGATAAAGCCGTACAAATAGAAAAAGAATTGAAATTAAATCTAAATAAAATGGTTAGAAAGGTCAAAGATAATATCAAATCCAAGGAAAAATTTGATGTTAACGTTGTAATGAATATGGCAAGAAAATGTGGCAATTTAGAAGGGCAATTAATTTATGCAAAAAAACTTGCAGGAGTTGAACAAAAAAAATGAATAAAGAAGATGTAGAAAATGATTTAAGAATATTAAAGGGTAATAAAAAATGAATGATATGATATTAAAGATTGTTATAACTATTGTAGTTATTTTTATAGCTAGTTCGATGGTAGCAAGTGTTTTTACTGTTAGTAGCGTTTGTCAATCAAATATTCCCGAAGGATTTTTTGTTGAAGGTTTTAATACCTATGGGTCGGTACTAGATATTGTGAAATTTAATACTAATGGGGTGATATGTTATTATGGTAATGGAAAACATTCTTTTTCTGGAGAATATAGAAGTTTAACGGAAAAGTATTATTTTGAAAATGGAAAATGGATTAAAGGGAAAGGGAGTTGAATAATAAAATGAGTGAGGAAAAGTTAAAAGAAGAAATGAAAGAATTAGTAGAGGATTTTGTAAAGCATTTTAAAAACGAAGCAACTGAAAGGGAATTAAAAATTATTGAAAATGCTTTCGGAATGGGTATAATTCAAGGAATAGAAGTTGCAACAAAAAGAGGAATTAGTAAAATAGAATTTAAAAAACTTGCAGGAGTTGAACAATAAATGAAATGGTTAATCGATAATGAAGTAGTTTCTCATGATGTTTGGTCTGAAGAAAAGGATTATCAAATACTTCTTTTCGGAAGGGCTTATTTAGAAAAACAAAAAGGAATTAGAAATTTAATTACTTTAAAAGAAAAAGAAGTAGTGAATCATTCTCGTTTTTTTGAAGACGATGTCGCAGTCAAGAAAAAAGCAAAGGTGAAGAAAAATGTGGAAAAGTAATGTTGGTGATTTCAAAATAAGTAGAATACCTTGCGAACACTGGTGGGTGAGGTATGGGGTTTTTTGTCAAAAACTTTCTGATGCCCAAAATATATTAAGTGAAAGTATTGACTTGAAAAAAAAGAATGGTAAGATTGAAATAGTTAAGAACGAAAACGGGCACGATGTCATAAGAAGTTTTCAGGGAAATTGTATTAAAAGAAAAGATAAAATTAATGTAAAATATTTAGAACTTAAAAAGAAAGAAATTGTAAAACATGAATACAAAAATATTCCAATTCATGATTTATTTTCTTGTAATTGCCCGTATATTGAAGATCAATTACAATGTCGAGAATATTCTCCGGGCGAAGGGTATAAGGGAAAAACTATGAAAGAAATCAAGAAATGCAAAGGATATGATGTCTAATGGGGTTTTGGAAACCAATGGATGAGTCATTGGCTTTGCGATTGGGTTTTAGTCGAGTATTTTTTATTGAAAATTTAATGTTTTATGATGGTGAAGCACATGATTGAATTACTTTGGATTGGCCGAATAATAATGTTCGTGATTGCAATATCATTTTTCGGATATTTTGCATATATGACGGTAATAAAAAAATATACATTTATGGTGGGAAATAAAAATGATAACATTCATAATATTAACAAGAAATAATCCAACCTATTTACGAGATTGCATAAACAACCTTTTACAACAAACTAAAAAAAATTGGAATGCCATAATAATCGACACGAGTAATGATGATAATCAATTCAAAAATCGCGCACTATGTTATCCACACAAAGATAAAATAAATTATTGGCCATTTTGTATCGAACTCGGGTTTGCCGCCAAAAATAATATGGGAATAGAAGAAGCCCTAAAAAATAAAGATTGCGAATTTGTTTGTTTGCTAAATGATGATGCGTACCCAAATAAATATTTCATAGAAGATATTATTTCACATGCAAAAAAATATAAAGATTATTCAGCTTTTTCACCTCTATATGTGTATAATGATACTAAAGTTCAAGCTGTGGGCGGCGGCTATTTTTCAGAAGATGCTCCATGTGGAGAAAAACAAATATGCCACGATGTAAACCCCACAAAAATGAGTGATAAAGAATTATTGGAATTCTGGGATATAATTTCAATACCAAAACAAATTGATTGTGGGTATGGGGCCGCAATTGTATATAGAACAAGTTTATTTGAAAAAATTGGTTACTTAGACCCTGTATTCAAACATGGTTTTGATGAACCGGACTTTGCAAAAAGAATGAAATTAAAAGGAGAAAAAATATTGTATCTACCAACTACGGTTACTCATATATGTGGTGGAAGTAGTAAAAATCGATCTTTTTTCAAAAATTTGCATATAATTCTACCAATGAACAGGGGATATTTATATTTTCTAATGAAACATTATCCGGCCGAATTTGTAATTAAAACGGAATTAAAAAAACTTAAAAAGAGTATTAAACATCCAAAAGGGTTTTTACTTGAAGTATATTCAATTCTGTGGAACATGGTCGGCGCAAATGAGACCCGTGGGAATTATCACGAATTATATGATCCCAAGGATGAATTTAAAACCGAAATTATCGGGGGCGTCGAAAAGAAAATAAAAATAAAACAAACAAGAGTTCCGTTTAAATTAAGATTATGCGAATTTTTATTAACATATTCGTTTGCGATATGTTTATTAATTGTTCCATGCATATTATATATATTGGGAGTGAGATAAAATGGAAGTACGAAAAGATTATGCCCAAAGTTGGGTAAGTTTAAAAAAAGATAGAAATCCTATGAAACAATCATGGGCTACGGGGGAATATTTATGGTTAAAACAGTGTTAATTACAGGCGTTGGCGGGTTTGTGGCCTCACATTTATTGGAGCACACCCTTAAAACAACAGATTGGAATATAGTTGCGATGTGCCGGCTTAGTACAATTGGTGATATGCGAAGAATAACTGATATTGATGGAATAGAAAAATATAAAAATAGAGTTAAATTTATTTATCATGATTTAAAATCAGAAATTCATTCGGGAATAGCGGATCAAATTGGGCATGTTGATTTTATTGCGCATCTCGCGGCAAATAGTCATGTGGCTCGGTCAATTATATTTCCAAAAGAATTTTTTGAAGATAATGTTATGGGTACAGTAAATCTTTTAGAATGGTACAGAACTCAAAATCCAGATGCTAGATTTTTGGCGTATGGAACGGATGAGCAATTTGGGCCAGCCCCAGATAATTATAATTTTAAAGAAGATGATAGATGGCGACCCTCAAATCCATACAGTGGATCAAAAGTAGGAGAAGCTGCCGCAGCATATTCTTATTATGTTACATATGGGCTTGATATTATTTTAACGGCAACCATGAATATATTTGGAGAGAAACAAAATTCAGAAAAATTTGTTCCAATGTGTTTAAAAAATTGTATTGAAGAAAAAGAACAATTAATTCATGCGGAATTAAAACCCGGGGTAGATTTTACATATGATAGAAACGAAGTTTTAGGTGTTGGACAACGACATTGGTTACATGCAAGAAATGCAGCAGATGCAACTTTGTTTTTATTAAAAAATGGTAAGGCCGGAGAATTTTATAATATTGTCGGAGATATTGAATTAGATAACGATGAAATGGCAAAAATAATTTCTGATATAGTCGGGAAGCCATTAAAATTAAAATATGTGGATGTACATAAAGAAAGAAAAGGTCACGATCGCAGATATGCTTTAGATCCAGCTAAATTAAAAGCACTTGGGTGGAAACCTCCGGTAGATTTTAAAGATAGTTTGAAAAAAACAATAGAATGGACTATTCAAAAAAGTGAATTAAATGAAAAAGGATATTAAAGGGATAAAATATGAATAGATATAATTTAGTTGATTGTAATAAATTATCTAAAATGTTAATTACAGAAGATCTTTGGGAAAAAATAAAACCAATGATTGAACAATCAATAATTGATTTGGATAACGTAAAAACAATTGGGGTTGCCAAAAAATGATTGGGACTATAACTGGAAAGTGGAGAACGTGTCCAAATTGTTCTATTTATTGTGAACTAAATGAAGATAATTCATGTACGGAATGTGGGTGGAGTGAATGATTTATGAAAAACCAATTGATTGGGGGCCCGAGAAGGCTTCCGCTTTTTTAAAAGAGCCGCGGGTTAAAAAAATGATAGCGATGTGCCCTAACGATTCTTTAGTTGCCGATCTTGGATGTTATACTGGAGATATTGCTACCGTATTATCTCTTGGTGGGAACAAAGTTGTTGGATATGATTGTAATACAAGTTTTGTAAATATGACAAAAAACAAGGGCATTGATGCATATTTTGCGGATTTTGAAACATTAATTCCGGCACAAAATAAAACATTTAGTACAATTGTGGCCGGTGAGCTTATCGAACATATAGTTCATACTGAAATATTTTTGGACAATTGTTATCGTATATTAACGGATGATGGAGAATTGATTATTACCACCCCGAATTTAGCTTATATTGGTCATAGAATAAAAGGATTGTTTGGAGAAGCCCCTGGAATTATGGGATATGAAAGTGGAGAGGATACGGCAGGCCCTGGGCATGTGCGTTATTTTACGCTGCGGACATTGACTGAACTAT
>Ga0105050_10006674_pt1 | contig 14195 bp, 10 predicted proteins | sample FRY01_FD_78088 | JGI IMG/M metagenome (GOLD analysis project Ga0105050, IMG submission 78088) | Freshwater microbial communities from Lake Fryxell liftoff mats and glacier meltwater in Antarctica - FRY-01 | ecosystem: Environmental > Aquatic > Freshwater > Ice > Glacier meltwater ... | reverse complement strand
GGGGGAAGGCCAAGCGGGGGAAGGCGGTCACTTCGCCAGCCCGGCGGGCAGCTTGAACACCACGTCCTCATGGGTGACGACGCGCTCCTCCACGGTCAGCCGGTACCGCTCCCGCAGCCGGTCGAGCAGGGCTTCCACCAGCACCTCGGGCGCCGAGGCACCGGCGGTGACGCCGATGGTCCGCACACCCTCCAGCATCGTCCAGTCCAGCGCCGCCGCGGTGGGCAGCAGCAGGGCGCGCGCCGCACCCGCACGCTCCGCGACCTCCCGCAACCGCTGCGAGTTGGAGGAATTGGCACTGCCAATCACCACCACCAAATCGGAATCGCCGGCGATCGCCTTCACCGCCGCCTGGCGGTTGGTGGTCGCGTAGCAGATGTCCTCGCGCTTCGGTCCCCGGATCTGCGGGAACCGGCTACGCAGCATCGCGACTATCTCGGCCGTGTCGTCCACCGACAATGTGGTCTGGGTGACGAAAGCCAGCTTCGAGGGGTCGGCCGGCTGCACCGCCTGCGCCTCCTCCACGCTCTGGATCAGCGTCATCGCACCGGGCGGCACCTGGCCCATCGTGCCGATCACCTCCGGATGGCCGGCATGGCCGATCATCAGGATGTGGCAGCCGCCGTGGCCATGATGCCGCTCCACCTCGCGGTGCACCTTGGACACCAAAGGGCAGGTGGCATCCAGGTAGGTGAGGTTACGCCGCTCCGCCTCGGCCGGCACCGACTTCGGCACGCCGTGGGCAGAGAACACCACGGGGGCATCCTGCGGCACCTCGTCCAGGTCCTCGACGAACACCGCGCCCTGGGCCTCCAGAGCCTCGACCACGGTGCGGTTGTGGACGATCTCGTGGCGGACGAACACCGGGCGGCCGTGGCGGCGCAACGCCTCCTCCACCACCCGGATGGCGCGGTCCACCCCGGCGCAGAAGCCGCGTGGACCGGCGAGCAGAACGTGGAGCGGCGGCAGGTCCGCGGTGGCCGGCATGCCGGCGGCTGGCGTGGCGTTGTCTTGCATGTTGTCCATCCGGCGGGTCGTCGCCAGTATGCCCGCGCCGCTGGCGGCAAACAATCGGCCAGCGCCGAATCTTCCCCGTTGCCGCCCTGGAGTTGCCGATGCCCTGCCTGGCCGTTTCCCTGCGCCGCCTCTCCGGCGCCGTTCTCGCAGCCGCCCTGCTGGCCGGCTGCGCCAGCGGCGAGTTGCAATTTGCGCCCGCCTGCCCCCAGCTTTCCCTGCTCGCCGATGGCGCCGACCTCACCCGCTTCAACGGACCCGGCCGCGACGTGACCGACCGGGTGATGGAAGTGCGGATAGCCGGCGTGGATGCCGCCTGCCGCAGCGGGCGCAACGGCGACGTGCTCGCCACCATCACCGTCCGCGCCAACATGGCCCGCGGCCCCGCCGCCCAGGGCCGCCAGGCGCAGGTGCCCTACTTCGTCGCGGTGATGGATGGCGAGACCATCCTCGATCGCCAGGCCTTCACGCTCGACGGCACGTTCCCGCCCAACGTGAACGCCATCCGCCTGGCGGGCGGCGAGTTGGAATTGCGTTTCCCAGGCACGGCGGAGCGGGGGGGCGGGCGCTACCGGATCATCGTCAGCCTGCAACTGACCGAACAGGAGTTGGCCTATAACCGCCGCGGCGCGCTGCGCTGATGTTCGGGACCCCCCCGGCGCCGGGCGACGCGGGACCGGGGTGGTTTCTCAGTTCGGAGAAACCTCCCAAAATTTCGACATTTTGACAGAAAATTAAACGGGTCGCGCAATATGGACGCTGGTCAGTTCCAGGGGTTCGGCAGCGTGCCTATTACCTTCACCAACACCATCTACGGCCCAAGCCGCTGGGGCGTGATCTACATGTTCCACCATCTCGGGACGGTCGATTACGTGAGTCCAGACCGGATCGTGCTGAACGGCACGATCAGCCAGATCGGCGACACGGTCGGCGTCATCTACAACGACGCGAACTATGTCTTTACGGTCACCGCCTACGACAACGCCGGCGCGCTGGTGCTGCAGTTCGGCAGCAACCTCTACGTCATCTCGAACACCGACCTGACCCAGGGCCAGGTGCTCAGCCTGAACACCAATGGTCCCGGCCAATACGCCCCGCCGCCCTGCTTCGTCGAAGGCACGCGCCTTCTCACCCGCCAGGGCGAGGTCGCGGTGGAGGAACTTAAGCCCGGCGACGACATGGTCGCCGTCCTGGCCGGCCAGCTCCTGCCGGTCATCTGGGTCGGCCGCCGCGTCGTGAACTGCACCCAGGAGGAACGCCCCGCCGAAATGTGGCCGTTCCGCGTCCGCGCCCACGCCTTCGGCCCCGGCCGGCCGCATCGCGACCTCTACCTCTCCCCGGACCACGCGGTGCATGTGGACGGCATGCTGGTGCCGATCCGCTACCTGGAGAACGGCGCCACCATCCTGCGCGAACGCCGCGACCGCGTCGCCTACTTCCACGTGGAACTGGCGCGCCACGACATCGTGCTGAGCGAGGGCCTGGGCAGCGAGAGCTATCTCGACACCGGCAACCGCGACGACTTCGTCCGCCTGCGCCGCGCCCCCGGTGAAACCGCGACGCAGGCCGAGGAGGCCGCCCGCCAGATCTGGGCCGAGCGCGCCTGCCTGAAGCTGGTGTCCGAAGGCGCCGCCCTGCGCACCGTGCGCACCAAGCTCGCCGCCCGCGCCATCGCCCTCGGCCACGCCGCCACCGACGACCCGGGCCTCGTGGTGCGCGCCGGCGGCGTCGATCATCACGGCGTGTTCGACGGCGAGGCTTGGCACTTCGCCCTCGAGTCGCTGCGCGACGATGCCCGCCTGGTCTCCACCGCCTTCGTGCCGGCGGTCGTGGCACCATCGGCCGCCGACCGTCGCTGTCTCGGCGTGGCCGTCACCCGGCTGATGGCCGACGGACGGATCGTGCCGTTGCACCATCCGGCCCTTGCCTCGGGCTGGCACCAGCCGGAACGCGACCTGCGCTGGACTGCGGGCGATGCGGTCCTGCCGCCGGCGCAGCACCTGTCGGTGGTGCTGGCCCGGATCGGCCGCACCGCCGCGCACCCGCGCCTGGCCAGTTCCACCCCGATGCCCGCTGTCCTTCCCGCCGCCCCGCCGCCGCACCAGCCCGCCGCCATCGCGCTTGAACGGCAGCGCATGTTCCGCCATACATCGGGTGTTCGGATCAGTCCGGGCGGAAGAGAGCGGCCATGGGGTGCAGCAATGCCCTTCATACCGCCGCCGAAGGCGCAACCGACCCCCGGAAACGCTCAGGCATCCAAGACCGCCCGGAGGCACGAACCTCTGGAAAGCCGGCCAGCACCCCTGGCCGCACCGACGGAGTAAGGCCGCGGCTCCCTTCGGGGGCCCTGTCCGAATCTCTCAGGTCCCGCAGACAGAGGGGGGTCGCGATCCAGCGGCATGTCGCCGGCGGGCGACCTGTGTGCGGAGCGACCCCATGACCGACAACCCCACCAAAACCACGCCGCTGGACGCCCTGCACCGCGAACTCGGGGCCAAGATGGTCCCCTTCGCCGGCTACTCGATGCCCGTCCAATACCCCGCCGGAGTCCTCACCGAACACCTCCACTGCCGCCAGCACGCCGCCCTGTTCGACGTGTCGCACATGGGCCAAGCCAGCATCCACGGCCCCGGCGCCGCCGCCGCCCTCGAACGCCTGGTCCCCGGCGACATGCAGGGCCTCGCCCCCTGGCGGCAAAAATACACGCTGCTGACGCTCGAATCGGGCGGCATCATGGACGACCTGATGGTGGCGAACCTCGGCGCCCACGCAAAAAATGGGGACCGCCTGTTCCTGGTGGTGAACGCCAGCCGCAAGCACATCGACCTGCCGCACATCGCAGCCCACCTCCCCCCCGGCCTGCACCTGGAACACGACGACGACCGCGCGCTGCTGGCCCTCCAAGGCCCGGCGGCCGCCAGCGTGATGGCCACCCTGGCCCCCGAACTGGCCGCCCTGCCCTTCATGGGCGTCGCATCCATCACCCTGGCCGGCGCCGCCTGCCTGGCCAGCCGCTCCGGCTACACCGGCGAGGACGGCTTCGAAATCTCCATCCCCGCCGCCCAGGCCGAGGCCGTCGCCCGCCTGCTGCTCGCCCAACCCGGCGTCATGCCCGCCGGCCTCGGCGCGCGCGATTCCCTGCGCCTGGAGGCCGGCCTCTGCCTCTATGGCAACGACATCGACGAAACCACCAACCCGGTCGAGGCCGCGCTGATGTGGACCATCCCCAAGCGCCGCCGCGCCGAGGCCAACTTCATCGGCGCCGCCCCGATCCTCGCCGCCCTCGCCGCCGGCCCCGCCCGCAAGCGCGTCGGCATCCTGCCCGAGGGCCGCGCGCCGGCCCGCGGCCACACCCCGATCCTGGACGATGCCGGCACGGCGGTGGGCGAAATCACCTCCGGCGGCTTCGGCCCCAGCCTGAACGCGCCCTGTGCCATGGGCTACGTCCGCACCGACCTCGCCATCCCGGGCACCCCCGCGTCGCCGCGACGCCCTGCCCTGTCGCTGCTGGTGCGCGGCAAACCCCTGCCGGCCCGCGTCACCGCGACGCCCTTCGTGCCGCACCGCTACGTGCGCTGAACCGAACCCCGCCCATCTGTCCATCGACACCCGAAGGAAACCCGACATGACCACCCTGCGCTACACCAAGGAACACGAATGGGTGCGGCTCGAAGGCGGCATCGCCGTCGTGGGCATCACCGAACACGCCCAGGACGCGCTCGGCGACGTGGTCTTCGTCGAACTCCCCGAACCCGGCCGCCAAGTCGACGACGGCGAGGCCATCGCCGTGGTCGAAAGCGTCAAGGCGGCATCGGACGTCTACGCCCCGCTCGCCGGCCGCATCACCGAATCGAACCAGGCCATCATCGACGACCCCGCCCTGGTGAACCGCGACAGCGCAGGCGAAGGCTGGTTCTTCAAGATGGCCCTGGCCGACGAAGCCGCCTTCCACGCCCTGCTGGACGAAGCCGCCTACACCGCCCTCCTGGAGACCCTGTAATGTCCGACGCCCTCAAGGAACTCGCGGCCCTGGAGGCCAGCGACAGCTTCGTCGCCCGCCACATCGCCCCCACCGAGGCCGAGATCGCCGCCATGCTCAAGGCGGTCGGCGTCGCCAGCCTGTCGGAAATGGCCGCCCGCACCGTGCCCGCCACCATCCGCATGCAGCAGGCGCCCGGGGGGGGAATGGACCTCCCCCCCGCCATCGACGAAGCCGCCTCCCTCGCCGAACTCCGCGGCCTCGCCGCCCGCAACACCGGCGAGAAATCGCTGATCGGCTGCGGCTACCACGGCACCATCACCCCCCCGGTGGTCCTGCGCAACGTGCTGGAAAGCCCAGGCTGGTACACCGCCTACACCCCCTACCAGGCCGAAATCGCCCAGGGCCGCCTCGAAGCACTGATCAATTTCCAGACCATGATCACCGACCTCGCCGGCATGGAAATCGCCAACGCCTCCCTGCTCGATGAAGCCACCGCTGCCGCCGAGGCGATGGCCATGGCCCATGCGCTGTCCAAGGCCAAATCCGACACCATCGCCATCGCCACCGACGTCCATCCCCAAACCCGCGCCGTGCTCAAAACCCGCGCCTGGCCGCTCGGCATCACCCTGGTCGATGTCGCCCCTGGCGACGCGCTCGCCATCGCCGCGGCCTCGCCCTTCGCCGTCGTCCTGCAATACCCCGGCACATGCGGCCAGGTCCGCGACCTCACCGGCGAAATCCAGGCCGCCCACGCCGTCGGCGCGCTCGCCATCGTCGCCGCCGACCCGCTCTCCCTCACCCTGCTCACCTCGCCCGGCGAGATGGGGGCGGACATCGTCGTCGGCTCCGCCCAGCGCTTCGGCGTGCCGATGGGCTTCGGCGGCCCACATGCCGGCACCATGGCCACCCGCGACATCTACAAGCGCGCCATGCCCGGCCGCCTCGTCGGCGTCTCGCTCGATGCCGCCGGCGCTCCCGCCATGCGCCTCGCGCTGCAAACCCGCGAGCAGCACATCCGGCGGGAAAAGGCCACCTCCAACATCTGCACCGCCCAGGTGCTCCTGGCCGTCATGGCCGGCATGTACGCCGTCTGGCACGGACCCGAAGGCCTCAAGCGCATCGCCAAGCGCGTGAACCTCCAGGCCCGCCTGCTCGCCGCCGCCGCCACCCAGGCCGGCATGAATCTGCGCCACCAGGCCTTCTTCGACACCATCGCCATCGAAGCCGGCAGCCGCGCCGACACGCTGATGGAGGCCGCCGTGAAGGCCGGCTTCAACCTGCGCCGCCTCGACGCCACCGGCGTCGCCATCGCGCTCGACGAAACCGTCACCCGAGAGGAACTCGCCCGCCTCGCCCTCATCCTCGGCGGCGAACTGAAATCCGCCCCCGCCTCCATCCCCGACGCCCTGGCCCGCCGCACCCCCTTCCTCCAGGCCGCGGTGTTCAACACCCACCACGCCGAGCACGAGATGCTGCGCTACCTCAAGCGCCTCGAAGACAAGGACGTGGCGCTGAACCGCTCCATGATCCCGCTCGGCTCCTGCACCATGAAGCTGAACGCCACCGCCGAAATGATCCCGATCAGCTGGCCCGGCTTCGCCGACATCCACCCCTTCGCCCCCGCCGACCAGACCCGTGGCTACAAGGAAATGATCGACCGCCTCTGCGACTGGCTGAAGGTGGCCACCGGCTTTGCCGGCGTCTCCATCCAGCCCAACGCCGGCAGCCAAGGCGAATACGCTGGCCTGCTGGCCATCCGCGCCTGGCACGAAAGCCGCGGCGACCACGCCAGGGATATCTGCCTCATCCCCTCCAGCGCCCATGGCACCAACCCAGCCTCCGCCGCCATGGCCGGCTACCGCGTCGTCGTCACCGCCTGCGACAAGGACGGCAACATCGACATGGCCGACCTCGCCGCCAAGGCCGAACAACATCGGGACAAGTTGGCGGCGCTCATGATCACCTACCCCTCCACCCACGGCGTCTTCGAAACCACCATCTCAGATATCTGCCAGATCATCCACAGCCATGGCGGCCAAGTCTACATGGACGGCGCCAACATGAACGCCCAGGTCGGCCTCACCTCCCCCGGCCGCATCGGCGCCGATGTCTGCCACCTCAACCTGCACAAAACCTTCTGCATCCCGCACGGCGGCGGCGGCCCCGGCGTCGGCCCGGTCTGCGTCGCCGAACACCTCGTCCCCTTCCTCCCCAACCATCCGATGCGCGCCGACGCCGGCCCCGCCACCAGCTACGGCCCCGTCTCCGCCGCCCCCTTCGGCAGCGCGCTGATCCTGCCGATCAGCTACGCCTATATCCGCATGATGGGCGCCGCCGGCCTCACCCGCGCCACCGAGGTCGCCATCCTCAATGCCAACTACATGGCCACCCGCCTGCGCCCGCACTACCCGATCCTCTATGTCGGCGCCTCCGGCATGGTCGCGCACGAATGCATCATCGACTGCCGCGGCTTCGCAGCCGACAGCGGCATCCAGGTCGAAGACATCGCCAAGCGCCTGCAAGACTACGGCTATCACGCGCCAACCATGTCCTGGCCGGTCGCCGGCACGCTGATGATCGAGCCCACCGAAAGCGAATCCAAAGCCGAAATCGACCGCTTCTGCGACGCCATGATCGCCATCCGCGGCGAAATCACCGACATCGAAGCCGGCACCCTCGACAAAACCGACAACCCGCTGAAAAACGCCCCCCACACCGCCCGGGAAGTGATCGCCGAAACCTGGACCCACGCCTACACCCGCGAACGCGCCGCCTACCCCCTCCCCTACGTCGCCGCCTCCAAATACTGGCCCCCGGTCAAACGCGTCGACAACGTCTACGGCGACCGAAACCTCATCTGCACCTGCGCCCCCCTGGAAGCCTACGCACAAGCGGCAGAGTAGAAAGAACCTTTTTTTTTCTGAAGAAAAAGAAGCAAAAAGACTTTTCACCAATGGCGCCTCGCGAAACAACAAATGGCGAGGCGCAGTTGAACAAATCCTAAAACTACGAATTTCCTTCCAACCAACCGTGGCGCCCCCCACCGTCCATCTTCTCCCTTGCCTTGCTCCTCTGTGCCTCTGTGCCTCTGTGTCCCCTTTCTTCTTGCTTGCTTCGTTCCGCGCCACCCCATCCAACCCAACCCCCCAGGGCGAGCCCTCCTCCCACGTCCTTGGTGTCTTTTTGGCCGCTTTCTTCCTGTCGAACGCCCCATCATACCAACAGTCATAAAGAATGACCGTTGGTATGAGTCTTTGTTTCGCGCGCCGCCACCCGCCAGCCCGGCGCGCGATACCAACCGCCCCTGATGCCGGAAGAGTCGGCATCAGGGCCGATTGGTATCAGACCCCTCGCGTCCATTCATCAACGCTCACCCCCCAAAAAACCCCTTTCACCGGCCTTGACAGTTAGATATAATCTCTGAATGTCAGAAGTGCCCTCCACCCCGGCCGGCCAGCCTGCCCGCCCGAGCGCCCTCGGCGCCCGGACCGTGCACGCCCGCCTGCTCGCCATACTGGAGGCCCTGATCCTGTCCTTCCTGCTCCGCCTGCCCAGCCGCCAACGGCGCCTGCCAGGCCGCGGAGGTGACATCCCCCACACCACCCTGGCAGCCTTCGCCCCCGACGCCCCGCCCCACGCGCCGTTCGTCGCCCTGGGCCTCATCCCCGACTGGATTCTGCCGTGCTGTCCCGGCCGCGGCATGCGCAGCACGCCCGTACTGCGCCCGCGCGCCCTGGCACGCCGAACGGCGCGCGCACCCCCCGCACCTGCGTCGCCACAAGCGCCCAGCACCCTCCATCCCGAGGGCGATCAGCCGCGCCTCATTTCATTACGATATCAGACATTCTCGAATCAACGCTCACAACCCGCTCACCGCCGCCCCGGCAGCAACATCAGCTGGAGCAGCGGATCGCGCCTTGCATCGCGGCGCGCGCGCTCATCGTCACTCCGGGCCATCATCGTCTCGAACCCTTTCGCCGTGCGCAGGGTATCGGTCAGCACCGCGCGCACCGGCTCGCACGCCGCCCCCGCCCGGTTCGCATCCCGCCGCGCCGCCGAAATCCGCACCTCCGCACTGGCACGCCAGGCAGCAAAGGTCGCGCCGGCCAAACGCGGGTCCGCCGCCTCCGCGTGTGCCGCATCGACGAACTCCCGCTCGCGCACCATCGCATCGGCCAGCCGCGCCGCCGCCTCAAGGCGCCTTGCATGCTCCTGCTGCGCCTCGACCAGCGCCGCCCGGCCCCGCGCCTCGCGCAGCTTCAGCGCCCGCGCCACCAGCGCCCGCGTCCCAGGCGTCACGGCGCCTCTCCCACCCAGCGGCACCGCCTGGCGGTCCCAAGGGAATGCGGCGATATGGCGATAACGGGCACTTGATGGGTCATGGCATCCGCATGAAGGAAACAGGCTGCCAGCATGAAGCGCCAAGCCTGAACAAGCCGTGAATCGCCACTGCCCGCCAGGAGCCCCGCCCCCACCCGCCACGGCTGCGCGACTGCAGCACATGATGGCGCCAGGAGGTCGTCCCTGATACGTTGGATGCCATGCAGCCCTCTCGCCCGCTCCGCCCTCTTCTCCTGGTCCTGGCCCTGCTGCCGGCGTGCGGCGCGGCTGAAATGCCGTCATCCGCGGCCGCCCCCTCCTCGGCGCCCCCCTTGGCGGACAGCATGGTCTCCACCACCCCCACGGTGGCCGCCCCCGCGCCGATGCCCAGGCGCCGCGCGCCGGTGCCGCCGGGCTCCGCCGCGCTGCTCACCGGCCGCTTCGCCAGCAGCCAGGGCGACATGGACACCGCCGCCCTCGCCTACCAACGCGCGCTGGCTGCCGACATTACCAACGACGACCTGCGCCAGCAGGCCTTCCTCACCAGCCTGATGGCCGGCCGCCCGGAAGCGGAGCGACTCGCCGGCCTGCTGGCCCGCAACCAGGCCGCCCAGCTCCTGCTGGCCGGGCGCGACGCCAAGGCCGGCGCCTGGGCCCAGGCCGAGGCCCGCTTCGCTGCCCTGCCGCGCGAGGGTGCCGCCGAGGTGATGCGCCCGATGCTGATCGCCTGGGCCCAGTACGGCCGCGGCCAGCCCGACGCGGCCCTGGCCACCCTGCAACCGCTGATCGACAACCGCAGCTTCCGCGCCTTCTACGCCCTGCACGGCGCCCTCATCGCCGACCTCGCCGACCGCCGCTCGCTGGCCGCGCGGCTCTACGCCACCGCACGCACCGAGTTCGGCGGAACCGCCCACCTCCAGCTCGGCCGCCAGGTCGCCAGCTGGGAAGCCCGGCATGGCAGCGCCGCGGAGGCCGAGGCCGCGCTGCGCGCCATGGTCGCAGGCAACGACGACATCACCCTCGCCCTGCCTCGCCTCCTGGCCGACGTCGCCACGCCACCTGTGCGCAACGCGCTCGATGGCCTGGCCGAAACCTACGTGGCCATCGCCAGCGTGTTGCGCAGCCAGGATACCGGCGATTTTGCCCTCGCCTTGTGCCGCCTGGCCCTCCAGCTGCGCCCCGACCACACCGTGGCCCGCCTTCTTGCCTCCGAGATCGTCGCCAATGGCAAGCGACCGGAAACGGCATTGGACCTGCTCGGAGCCATCAGCCCTGATGACCCGTTGCAGCCGGTGGTGCAGATGCGGCAGGTCCGTCTGCTCCAGCGCCTGGATCGCAGCGACGAGGCGCTGCGTCTGCTGCAGGACGTGGCCCAAACCCATCCCGACCGGCCCGAGCCGATGGGGCTGATGGGCGATATCCTGCGCATCAAGCGCCGCTTCCCCGAAGCCGTTGTCGCATACGACAGGGCAATCGCCCTGTCCGGCCCGCCGCAACCCGCCCATTGGCCGCTCTACTACGACCGCGGCATCGCGCTCGAACGGTCCCGAGAATGGGACCGCGCCGAGGCGGACTTCCTTCAGGCCCTGCGCTTCGCCCCGGACCAGCCCCATGTGCTGAACTACCTCGGCTATTCCTGGGCCGAACAAGGCCGCAACCTGGAGCGCGCCAAGGAGATGATCGAACGCGCCGTCCAGCAACGCCCGAACGACGGCGCCATGGTCGACAGCCTCGGCTGGGTGGCCATGCGCATGGGCGACATCGCCACCGCGGTGCGCCTGCTGGAACGCGCCACGGAACTGGAACCCGGGGACGCCACCGTCACCGGCCATCTCGGCGATGCCTATTGGGAGGCCGGGCGCCGACTGGAGGCGCTCTTCCAATGGCGCCGTGCCCTGAACCTCAAGCCGGAGCCGGACGAGAAGGAACGCATCGAGGGTCGCCTGCGCCCGGCCGAGCAGACCCTCGGCATCACCCCCTGACCCTGCCGGCATGCCAACGGAGCCCGCCCGGGCCAAGGTGAACCTGTTTCTCCACGTCGTCGGGCGCCGGGCAGACGGCTACCATCTCCTCGACAGCTTGGTGGTGTTCCCCGCCATCGGCGACCGCCTGCGCGCAGCACCCGACGACCGGCTGTCGCTGGCCCTTGAAGGCCCCTTCGCATCGACACTTCAATCCGAGCCCGACAACCTCGTCCTGCGCGCAGCACGCCTTCTTGCCAATGCATCCGGCATAACCCCGGGCGCGCGGTTGGTGCTGGAGAAGAACCTGCCGATCGCCAGCGGCATCGGCGGCGGCAGCGCCGATGCGGCCGCGGCGTTGCGCCTGCTGGCCCGGCTCTGGAACGTCCCGGTGCCGGCTGCGCTCGCCGCAGCCCTGGGCGCCGACGTTCCGGTCTGCCTCGCCCAGGCCCCCGCGCGCATGTCCGGCGCGGGCGAGGTGCTCTCCCCCGCCCCCACCCTGCCACACTTCGGAATCGTCCTGGCCAATCCCGGCATCGCGGTTGCAACGCCCGCGGTGTTCCGCGCCCGCGCCGCCGCCGGCCTGGCATTCTCGGCCCAGGCCGTCCTGCCGTCCTTCTGGCTCGACATGCCGGCGATGGCGCGCGATCTCGCTGCCACAACCAACGACCTGCAGGATGCCGCCATCGCCCTCTGCCCCGAGATCGGCACACTCCTCGCAACGCTGGCCGCCCTGCCCGGCTGCCGCCTCGCACGCATGAGCGGCAGCGGCGCCACCTGCTTCGCGCTGTTCGACACCCCCGGCATCGCCGAACTCACCGCCGCCGCGCTGGTCCATCCGGATTGGTGGGTATGGGGCGGCGTGGGCAACGCATCTTTTCGCGACGGGTGATTTGTCAGCGCATGCCCGAGGCCCGCCTTCTCCTTGCTGGCCCCGCTGTGCTGGTTCTCGCGTCGGTGGGGTTCTTCGAGCCGGCGTGATGATCGACGTTCAGCGTGGCGGGTATCGCCGGGTTGAGGGTCTGACGGGACCTGGGCGTCGTCGGCGATGCGGTTAGCCCGCATTTCTCACACAAGATAGGTGCATCGGGCCCGCGAATCGGCGAAAGTTCTTCTGCAACAAAGCCTTAACGCTGAGCGGAGGTATCGCCCGATGCAAACAGAGTGTATCCTGGATCTGTTCGGATTCAAGCCCGCCGCGGGCCGTGCCGTGGTGGCCGCTTTCGATGGTGGCCACGTCACTTCCGACGCCGGCGCCCTTCTCCTGGCACGCACCGACGCGGCGATTGATCTGGTCGGTCGGCTTGCTGCCTGCTTCGATGATGCGCGCATGCCTGATCTGATCGAGCACTCGGTGCGGACCATGCTCATGCAGCGCATTTTCGGCATCGCACTGGGGTGGGAGGACCTGCTCGACCACGACACGCTGCGCCGTGACCCGGTGCTGGCAGCCTGCGCCGGCAAGCTCTCGGCACGCCGGGCGGACTGTGAGGCCCTCGCCGGCAAGTCCACTCTGAACCGGCTGGAGCACGCCCGCGAAAAGCCCGGCCGCTATCACCGCATCGGACACGATGGCGCTGCCATCGAGCGCCTGCTGGTGGAGCTGTTTCTCGACGCGCACGCAGCCCCGCCCGAGGAGATCATCCTCGACTTCGACGCCACCGACGACCCGCTGCATGGCCACCAAGAAGGCCGCTTCTTCCACGGCTATTACGACGGGTATTGTTACCTGCCTCTCTACGTTTTCTGTGGCCGCCATCTGCTGGCCGCCAAGCTGCGCCCGGCCAACATCGACGGCGCTGCCGGCACGGTGGATGAACTGGCACGGATCGTCCTGCAAATCCGCGCCCGCTGGCCCCTTGTGCGCATCGTCCTGCGCGGCGATAGCGGGTTCGCCCGCGATGCGATCATGACCTGGTGTGAGCAGAACCGCGTCGATTACCTTCTCGGTCTGGCCCGCAACGCCCGGCTGATCGGGCACATCGCGGCCGAACTGGCCGAAGCCGCCGCCGAGAGCACCCAGACCGGCAAGCCCGCCCGGCGTTTTGCCGCGTTCGGCTATGCCACCCTCAAGAGCTGGACGCAGCCGCGCCGGGTCATCGCCAAGGCCGAGCAGACCGGCGACAAATCCAACCCGCGCTTCGTGGTGACCACGCTGGAGGGCGAGGCGCGCCATCTCTACGAGGACGTCTATTGCGCGCGGGGCGAGATGGAGAACCGCATCAAGGAGTGCCAGCTCGACCTGTTCGCCGACCGGACCTCGGCCGCCACGATGCCCGCCCACCAGTTGCGGCTGTGGTTCGCATCCATGGCCTACGTGCTGGTGGACAGCCTGCGCCGGATCGGCCTGGCCGGCACCGAACTGGCCCGGGCGACCTGCGGCACGATCCGGCTGCGGCTGTTGAAAGTCGCCGCGCTGGTGCGCATCAGCGTGCGCCGGGTCAAGGTGGCGATGAGTTCGGCCACACTCTGTCAACGTGAATGGCGCGACGCCTATAACGCCTTGGGGGCTTGAGGCAGGCTCCCAAGCCCACGAACCAGACACCGCAAGATCAAAGCCCGCCCGTGCAACGCCGAGAGAAGCGGCGAGGCCAGCGCACACCCAAATCATGCCGATATCATCATAAAATAAGCCATCAACGCCAGCCATCCCACCAAACTAGATCAAAACATCGCAAATCCGCTAAAACTCATACCCGGTGAGAAATGCGGGCTAACCGGTGTGCTCGAAGCACACCCACTCGCTGTGCTGGCTGAGGCCGCAGCTGTAGGTGACGCGCAGCGAGGCCGGCTTGCCCGGTTTCTCGTGGCGCGCGTAGCTGACGCCGGTCACCTCGCTCCATTCCGCCTTCTGCTGGGTCGACAGCAGCGCGTTCGACGCCGACTGCGGCGCCACCTTCACCACCGGCGGCGGAAAT
>Ga0105050_10006671_pt1 | contig 14203 bp, 9 predicted proteins | sample FRY01_FD_78088 | JGI IMG/M metagenome (GOLD analysis project Ga0105050, IMG submission 78088) | Freshwater microbial communities from Lake Fryxell liftoff mats and glacier meltwater in Antarctica - FRY-01 | ecosystem: Environmental > Aquatic > Freshwater > Ice > Glacier meltwater ... | reverse complement strand
GGCACTGGCACTGGCACTGGCACTGGCACTGGCACTGGGGGTCAAGAAAAGACAAAACACGCACCATGGTGAGTGGTACGTGTTTCCATAATTCATTTTGCGAATCGCACGCTTTTCGATCGACGTCGAATTCGATCAACTTCCCGTCTGAATTTGACAAACACGAGACTTCCAGCGCGTGGGGCAAGATAAATTCGCGATTGCTTCAGCCCGATCCACTACGTGCGAACGCGTTCTACGTACTCGCCAGTCCGAGTATCCACCTTGATCACATCGCCCTGATTAACAAACGCAGGTGCTAAGATTTCCGCCCCGCTTTCAACCTTTACAGGCTTTGTCACGTTGGTTGCGGTATCGCCTTTGGCACTTGGAGCACATTCGATTACCTCCAACTCGACGTGATTAGGCGGGCTTAGAGTGATTGGACGACCTTCAAACAAGACCATCGAACAAACCATGCCGTCCTTCAGATACTTCCAAGCGTCGTCAACTTGAGCTTCGGTCAGCTCATACTGTTCAAACGATTCGCTATCCATGAATACGAACGTCTCGCCCTGACGATACAAGAATGAACAATCAACATCGGTTACATCGGCGGCTTCCAATGAATCGCCGCCCTTGTAGGTACGCGACAAAGACGAACCGGTCATCAAATTTTTCATCTTGCATTTGTACATTGCATTTCCCTTACCTGGTTTGACGAAAGTCATCTCAGTCATCAAATAAGGTTGACCGTCAATTTGGATCTTTAATCCCTTACGGAAATCACTTGTCTTATAAGTTGCCACGCTTTTTTTCCTTGTTGCGATTAACGCGAAAAATCAAGTTGAAATGGGCTTCGTCTGTCCAAAAAAAAAAATTCCGGTTCGGATTCCCCATTCAGTCCCACAAACCCCTTTTGCAATTCACATTGCAGTAGTTTACCCGTTACAATCCAGTAGCGGCGGAAGCCTGTGGTTGCCCACGCCAGTTTTTCCATACCCGCACATGGCCACAATCAGCCATGACTTGAATTACAAAATGGACATCCCCCAAAAATCCCGGACCTATGATCCCGGACCAAAATCCCGGACCAAAATCCCGGCCGCATGATCCCGGACCCATGATCCCGGACCCATGGACGATTCCGGCGAAATGAACCTAGCATGATTCGCTTGCTGGGATTAGTGTAACGACCTTGTGGTACAAATTCCACTCGGTATTTTCCAACATTGGACCGCTTCGGAAGCCTCAGATTCTAATGAAAAAAAACGTTTTGCTTAGCCCCCTTCCGCCCGCCGACTTAGGTTCGCCTCGACCACCGGCGAAACCACGTTCGTGGCAGCAAGAGATGAAACAGGCGATTCGAGATCCACAAACGCTGTGCAGGCAACTAGAGATCCCGTTGGAATTGGGGGACACCGAGGCTGCAAAATCCTTCCCAATTTTCGCTCCAGCCTCCTTTATCCAGCGAATCCAGCCGGGAAATTCCGACGACCCTTTGCTACGTCAAATATTGTCCTTGCCCGAAGAGAACGACTTGGTTCTAAACCAAGGATACCAGCAAGATCCGCTACAGGAATTTTCCCTCGTGCCGGCGGTGTCAGAAGCGGCCGACCATGCCAACAGCTTCAAGGCTTCACTTCCTGACCGGCAATTGATACAAAAATACAAGAATCGAGTCCTGTTGATTACGACCGGGGCGTGCGGTGTGCACTGTCGTTATTGCTTCCGGCGCCATTACCCTTATCAATCTTTGCCTCAAGACCGTACCGATTGGCAGCAGTGGCTAGACCCCATCGCGAACGATCCAAGCATTATGGAGGTGATCTTAAGCGGCGGAGATCCCTTGGTGCTGAACGACGTAAGCTTGGCCAGACTGACCGATAGATTGCGGCAAATTCCGCACGTCCGCTGGCTTAGAATCCACACTCGGATGCCAATTGTTATTCCCGCACGAGTGACATCGGAACTCACTGAATTGTTGCAAGGGTTCGCGGCGACCACCTGCGTTGTCCATTGTAATCATGCCAATGAAATTGACGTCCCAGTTGAACATGCGATCAAGAGATTGAAGTCCGCGGGCATCCAAGTGTTGAACCAGGCAGTGCTGCTACGTGGCGTCAACGACAATGTAAAAGCGATGACTGATTTAAGTTTGAAATTGATCGAATGTGGCGTTGTCCCTTACTACTTGCACCAACTAGATAAGGTGCACGGTGCAGCTCATTTTCATGTGCCACTCAGCCAAGGCCAAGCCATCATGAAGTCGCTGCACGAATCATTACCTGGTTTCGCCGTCCCCAAATATGTTAAGGAAATTCCCGGCCGCGGTTACAAAACGCTCGTCGAAATGCCCGAAGATTTTGACGCTACCCAACTCTAGTCAGCGACAAAAAATCGGTCGGCAAGAAAGCGGTCTACGCGGAGAATTCTCCGCACGGCCCTGACTCTACCAGCCCTGACTCTACCAGCCTTAAACTTACAGGCTTAACCGATCGGCGATGAATTCAAACCGTCAAACAGTTGCAGCGACTTTACTCGTAGTTGGCCATGTTCATTTAGCCGATTTTGCCTCGCGAAGACTCCTGGCATCCAACTTCGCCTGTTAAACTGGACTACCATTTTTTTCTTAACTCAACTCGGAAACCCTGCAAGTCAGGTTCCGATTCATTGAATCCGTACATGGCATCGGTTCGCAAAATGACAGAATTGCTGATTGGCAATTGGTAACGCATCCCGACACCGAATTGTTCGCCGTCGACATTGGTTGGCTTGCCTTCAAACGGAGCCACCATCGCCGCCTCTAGAATCAATTGCTGGCTCAAATCCTTCGCAAGAATATTCAAACCAATGGCGCCGCCCATCGCATTGTTTGCGGTATCGTCCAACAACGGATACCCTGTCAGACCGTCGGTCTCGAATAAGATACCGGTGTTGCGCAACACCCCGCCGGACAAGGGGTCTCGGGCAGCCGATTGCGGCCGATCAAATCCTACAAAACCATTGAAGTACGGAACGAATGTTAAGGGGTTACTGGTGATTAACGAATTCTCGAATAGCAGCAAGGTTCCATCCGCAGTTTGATCGATCCCGTTGGGGGTTTGCCCTGCGTTATTGATCAAACGAAAAGAATTCGAAAGGAAGCGTCCGTAGCGACGCGTGTAAGCCAAACTTGTGTTGTGGTAACTCCGATCCACTGCTCGGCGGTCTTCTAAATAGGCGTAGTCGAGTTCAATGTAACCGCCCAACGCTTCAATAAAGGCCGCCATACCATACAACTTGGCGGCATTGTCATCGCCTTGAAACGCTGGACTATTGATCTTGTCAAATCCTGCCATGAACGTGATGTCCATGTTCGAAATATCCAAAGTTGGGCTATTCTTGGCTGGTAACGTCACCGCAACGCCCAAGAAAGCATCTTCTAGCCAAACGCCATTCTGAAACAGCAAAGGCATCACGCCCATCGCGAAGGGAAGATCAAAGGGTAACGTCTTGTTTGACATTCCACCCCAAATCGCACCCGCATCACCTTCGAAATATCCGAAATCGATATCAGGATCAACTTCGGGAATGAACTGGGTGTCACCATCATCATGAACCACTCGAGTAAACTGGCCTCCTCGATCCAGAGGTCCCATAAACCAATGGAAACGTTCCGTCGAAGTAATTCGCAGATCAAAATCCAAATTCCAACGATTGGCGAAGATCGTTTGCTGGTTGCCGCCTTGAGTGTTCGACGCAACTGCGGAACGAAAATCGCCAAACACAAGGAACTGAGGAATCAGAGGGTTGTGACGTCCGAACCAGGTATTACCTGGAGCAATCTGCCCCATTTGGTACCAGGGCTTACCCAGTTCGACCAATGGACGCTGATTGGCATACAGTGTCTTGCCACTGTAGATATCTTGTTCAACAGCAGGATCGTAGGGCACAAGGCCATCAGGATCGGGCGCGAAATCGTAGGGCGAATAGGGAACCAAGTCTGCTTGGTTGGACGTCAACGGCTCACGATCTTCAGAATTCGCATCGGCCGCTGGCTGTTCTGCCAATAAGTAGTCGGTTGCACCAAGCGTGCCACCAATTCCACCTAGCCCACCATCGACCGTTGGCGTTAAGGTTGCCGAAGCGTTCAACGCTGGAATTTTAAGATCCTGATTCTGTTGCCAGGCTGGCAAGATCGCAGCATTGGACGATCCGACGCCTCGGTTCGGGGCAGACTTACCCGGTTGCTGCAACCACAACTTCGCCCGCCTTTCTTCTTGGACACCAATCGCTTCTTCGCCTTTGCGTTCTTCGATTAAACGCTCTTTCCTGCGATGCTGGCTTCGACTCAGTTTTTCGAAGCCAGCTTGATTACCTTGATTTACCGCGTCTTGTTCAACCGACCTTAGCTCGCCTGAACCTTCCCAAAGATTTGCCAAATACTCACCAGACACTTGCCTGGCACCCTTTTCATTCAAGGGATCAAAGGTCCGACGATTTGGCAGGCCAGGAAGATCGGCCGAATATTCGTTCGCAACCAGAACTTGCCCCAGTAATTGCGATTGGCTTTCCAGGTTCTTAAAACGTTGATCGGAACGACTTGCCCAGTCGCTGCGCCCAGCAAGTTCAATTTCTGGATTCTCCTGAACACTGGGCAGTTCGCTACTGTGCAGATCACTACTGTGATCCACGATACCGGGTAATGCAAACCCTGGACCCACAGTAGACTCGTGCTCCAACGATCCAAAGGTGGGAATTGCCGACGCTGCGGAAAAGAATGGGTTCACAATCGCTTGGCCACCGCCAGAAGTGACCGCAGCAGGTTGTGCTCCATTGACTATTTGTGGAACGACCGGCACTGACGCGGTTGGGTTACTCACTTGCTCAACAGAATGATCCATAAAATGATCCGTCTGGCTGGAACGGACGATCGGGGTGACTATTTTTCGTGGCGGTTTAGACATTGTCATAACAAAATCGCCGTCACTGACAACACTTGCCACTGGGGCACCTTCCAATCTAGGATCGGAATTGCTGGCAGAACGCCGTGCAGTTTCTTGGGCAGTGATCGCAACCTGGGTTTGATCGACCCTTAGTGAAAAATTAGCAAACTTTTGCCTGGGGGCTGCCTCTGCCACACCATCGACACCTAATTTATCTGGCGAATTCTGGTGAACTTCAGCTGACAGCTTTCCCCAGTTCAATGAGGGCATGCCGGGCAAGGTCGCTCGTTGAATCAGCACGATCAGCAACACGATTACGCAAATACCCACCAGCAAACGTCTTCCCAGACGCTTGGTTGCGTATCGTCGCATCGCTTGATTTTGATGGATCATCTTAACATTCCATTCCCTGTGAGATTCAGCCGGCTTACTAAAGACGTTGAAGTGCTTTAAGGACAGTTACCTGACATCAAAGGTAACGGTATGCGGATGCACGTCCACGATCCACTGGTTCATCGAACGAATCATTTCCGGCGTAGCCCCCACAAATTTCATAAAGTAAATAGGTTCCGCGCGGCTTCGCATCCGGACCGACAAACGATAGGTTCCAGGTTGCTGAACCAAGTCGGACGGAATCCGGTACTTTGCTTTGCGGGAACCTAAGGCGGGTATCGAATGTCCTTCCATGCGAATAAACGGCGGGTGGTTCAACACCGTGACCGGCTGGGCCGCTGGGCGAAGGAACGGCAATTGGTCAATGTCAAAATTGACCGGCAGATACATTTCACGATCGGTACCTTTGACATTCGTAGTCAAAAATTTTGTTTGCAGATTGAATAACTGCTTATCGATTGGTATTTTTCGATCCAGCACATCCAAGGAGTGCCAGTCTGCTAAATCACCGTTGGAATCCAGATAACCCGATTCCCAAAGCCGTTGACCATCGGGCCCAGTCAGTACCGTATTCAACCACAATTGCGGCTGGGCACCCAAAGAACCACTAGGCATATTGTGCCCAGTGCTTTTGTTGATCACACAATAATGGAAGGCAATGGCTTTGCCAACGGTTGGCTGTGAAACAAAAAATGGCCCATCGATGTGCGAACCATTTTCAAGGACTTGGCGGCGAATCTGCCGTTTGTATTCAAGTTTTTTCAAGTTCTTATCAACAATGTCTCGTGCATCATATCGGTCATCCGCATTCGCCCAAACCTGGGGAAATTGGAAGGTCATGACCCCATCGGCGATCTTATCTTCGAACTCATCGGTTCCCCAACCACCTCGCCAATTGAAGTCCAACCATTGATCAATCGTCCAACGATCTTGGGCTGGATCGTGTGGGAACGTCCCTGGATGGGCAATAGAATAACCCGGTCCATAGAACATGTGATTGGAATGCTTGCGAAGTGGATTAATGACTCGGCCATCAACCACCGCTGCCGGCCCCAACGAATAACCTTCGGCAACGCCTGGCACTTTTCCCATGTGACAATCTTGGCAAGTCACGCCTTCACGACAAGCTGGCGAGGCACGGTACTGATCCCACACCACTTCCAATTTGATACCAGGTTGCACTGCGACTTGATGGCAAGACACGCAAAAAGACGACTCTGCAATTTCCTGAAACTTGTAGATACGTTTGTGGATCAACTGCCCGAGACTCTTGTCGTCTGGGTCAGTCTTGACCTTAAAGTGATCTTTGTACTTGATAGCCGCTTCGATCCCCTCACCACTTCCAGCACCTGTCACGGGATCTGTGATTGGGCCCGGCTCAATCCGCCGCTCGCCATTGGTCTTCACCGTCACCTCTTGAATATGATGGCAGGCGATACACGTGACACCTTCACGAAACACTCGCGGACCATCCCAAATCGGCTGATCACGGCGCAAGCCAACTGTGGTAGCAACCGGTGCATGACACCTTAAGCAGAAATAGCCAATGGTGCCTTGTGACAAACGATTGATTGCATCTTCAAACTTATGAAACATCGGCGAGATCGAGGCGTACGCATGGGAACTGCTGGCCCATTCGTCAAAAATCTGCTGGTGGCACTTGGCACATTGGATCGCCGAAGGGAACAGACTGGCCGAGAAGACCTCTTCGTGCGGGTCAAACTGGAGTGCATTCTCGGTACTGCCTGGCACGTTAGACGTTCCGTCTGGCCCAACGGCCATTGCGGCACTAGCCTCGGCATGCGGATTGTAACCGCCCGAAATACTAGCCCGAACCGTACGGTAGCCACTCCCCGGCTGTGGGTAGCCCGACTGTGGGTAAGCCACCGTTTGATATTCGCTGGCGCGACTGGGTGTTTTCCGCACAACATTGGGCATGCGGGCCCGTTCGGCTTCGACTTCGGCTGGATCTTGCACTAACTGCCGAAAGGCGGCGCGCATTTGAGCCCGGGATTGCCAAGCTTGTGCCGAGTCAGAATTTTGTCCGGCGCTGCCAAATGCCTGCGGTTTGCTTGCACTAGGACTGCTCGTGCTTGACCTGCCTGGATTTCCGTTGGCACCCATCTGCAATTCGGGCGCCAGCCCTGTTGCTTGCCCCGGAGCGTTGGCAAAACCTGGAAGGTCCGACGTACATACCGCAGGCAATTGCATCGGCTGCCCAGCTTGATCCAAGATCGTACGCTGACCGGGCAGCGGCGGCAATGAATTGACCGCTGGTCGGAATTCCTGACGGTTCAACACCTCTAAGTAAGAAGCCGATTGGTTTTCAGATGCTCGTCCAGCATTGGCTTGCTGTTGCACAATTTGCGGTGCCCCAAGCACGCAATCCTGCTTCCCAATTAGCAGCACAGATAGTAGTAGAAGATACCAACGCATCACTCAAGCCTCAAAGTTAACGCAGTTTGACTGACCGGACGAATCGTTACTTTCGGCATAATCTGACGGTGACTTTTAAGGGTTGTCCGTCACTCCAGACAATTGACTTCGACTTTCTGCTGCCAATAGCTAGCAAGGTTCACAACCTGGGTCGATTAGGGCAACTTGGTCGAAAATTCGTCTTGAGTCCAATTCGCGATAGCTTCTATACTCGGCTTCGTGGCAAAAGCAGGATCCCGAGGTGCCTTTGCCCGTGCACCACAATTTCGTCCGCATCGACGAAAATTTTAACCCACAGTCTCCCGCTGCATTTTTGGCGAATCAACCATGTTCTTAATCGCAACTAATTGTTTTCATCTGACGATCGCCCTAACCTACGCTTTATTAGGTTGCACTAACCATTCGATCGCCACCGCCATGCCAACCGCCATGCCAACCGCCATGCCAACCGCCATGCCACTGGTAGCCAACAGTGCACAACAAGAACCTAGTAATTCCGGGGCAGGGCAATTCCGTAGCAGCAATAACCCGGGGGCGGCAACGCAACAACCTGATCCATCAACGGCCCCAACCCAGAATGACTCGAACGATTCGACGCTGCCCAAAGTCGCCAGGCTTCTGCAGCCGCCAACTTCGTTGCCCAATGATGCTGGCCAAATCTGGAGAAGTTACGACCTAAGCCCGTACACTCGGCGCATCACATCGGTCAAGCAACCCGAACAAGCCGTGATCGATTGGATTCTAAGAGACACCGGAACCGATCTTTGGTTTCGCCAACCGATGGGAATCTTGACGGTCACTGCTGATCGGTTGCACGTCTACCACACGCTAGAAGTTCAGCGGCAAATTGCCCAAATGGTCGATCGCCTTGTGGCATCCAAAGGACAAAACGTAACGATGGGAATTCGTATGGTGACCGTGGGACGTCCCGACTGGCGTTCGTCTGCATTTCCCTACATCGTACCGTTCGACGTGCAAACCCCCGGTGTCGAAGGCTGGCTGATTAGCAAAGAAAACGCGGCAATCCTTGTCAATCAACTGGGCCTTCGATCCGACTTTCGTCCGCTGGAAGTGGGTGACCTGGTACTGCCCGAGGGGCAAAGCCATTCATTCAAACGTTTGTCACCACAATCGTATATTCGCTCACTTCAATTCCGGCCCAACAATCCAAACTTGCCAGCTGCGGGTGGGCAGTATGAACCACTGACTTCGCGTTTTGAAGAAGGGTACACGCTGGATGTTAGCCCGTTAAAGATGCTGGACAATCAAATGATGGAGGTCGTCGTCAAATGCCAGATTGATCAATTAGAAAAATTGCAATCGGTGACGATCCCAGTGCCAACATTGGGCGGACAGAGTCAAAACCTTTCAACTTCGGTGCCACAAGTTGTATCTTGGCGTTTGCATGAGCGATTTCGCTGGCCTAAAGATCAGGTATTACTTCTGTCTTGCGGCGTCATTGCAACGCCCTCGGCGAAAAATGGGGCCCCTTCACTGCTCAATCTCGGTCCGTTGCTGGGTCAACAACGCGGACGCGGCGACGCGTTATTGTTTATTGAATACAAGGGCGAACAATCAAATTTACAACCTACGCAGTCCAATCAAGCCGGGGTCTTTAGTCCCACCGCATTTGGTGCCAACGCCCCAGCATTCAACGCTGGATTTTCAAGTCAAAACTATGGAAACCCGGGCAATGGCTGGCAGACCCAGGGCGGAAACGGTGGGAACGGTGGGAACAACAATCAAAACCAACCCGGTCCGTTCCAACCAACGGACAACCAAAATACAAGCAACGGATTCCGACCCTCGATCGCGATTCCCAACGGACCCGCTCAGGAGCCTCCTAGAACAGCGAACCAAGGCGGTCTGTATCCAATTCCCCGATAAGCCAAAAGACACCAGCAAGACTTTCACCCATCAGCGATCGCTTCTCGCAATTTGCTTAATCTGTTTTTTGCATTTCCAAGCAAACACCACTTGCAAAGCACTGCAGTCTTCTTTGCAGTGAAGGCTGCGCACAGGCAATCTTCGGCAACCCAATTCAATGACCGACTATCGCGCGATCTAAAACGACCTTAATCTCAAAAAAAGAAAACTACAAACGGGCTCAAAATTCACCCGGATTCAAGACGTGCATTGCCACACAGAACACGTTACGATTTCTGGCGAGGCGATCACTAGACGTCGGCCGCGGTGTTGGCTTTGTCTGCGAATATCTTTCACAAACTCCGTTCAAATTCGCTGGACACGGAGTAGACGTCAGCGACGAAGCAATCGAACGAACCAAGGGAAGACTTGCTGCAATCGACAAACAAGCTAGCTCCCGTTTCCAACGTATCGAAAACTGCAGACTGCCGTTCGAAGATGCCTATTTCAATTGAGTGGCCTTCTTTGATGCAATGAAACATCTTGACATTCCAGACATTCAAACACTTGTGGCAGAAATCCAACGAGTCTTAAAGCCTGGGGGAATCTTCTTCCCCTCGAACTCTTGCCGAGCCGCCGGTTCGGTCGATAGCAACTGCGAAAATCTGCATCGTTCCATTCAAGCTGTCGATTGGTGGGTCAACGCCGTCCAACCTGAAGAAGCCACGTTTACCGCAGTCCGTTAACGATGCGGCGGCAGCAACCCTTCGAAAAAGGCAAAACTCGGTCTACGTGAGGCAAAACTCGGACTACGTGAGGCAAAACCGGCTTTCACGGTGGCTACGCTTTATGGCGGTTTCCGCCAACTTCTAACCAAGAGTTAAACTTATCCTTCAGTCGATCACGAATCACGGAGCCAGTTTTTTCAACTTTCGCTGGAGTGTGCGCCGAGGAATATCTAACTGACGAGCGGCGTGTGAGATGTTTCCGTTGCAATCTGCCAATACACGTTGGATGTGCTCCCACTGTGCCTCGGCTAGACTTTGAGGAGTGTAGGAATCAGCCTCTACTTCTTCGGCCTCTGAAGTTTCACTTACCGTCTCCAGCCCTAACGAACGGCAAATGTCTTCGGCGTCCGCTGGCTTGGTCATATAATTTACAGCACCCAGCTTTACCGCTTCAACAGCGTTGGCAATACTTCCGTAACCGGTCAGCATCACCGCTCGTAAACTGGGTAATGCTTGCTTCATATCACGTAGCAATTCTATGCCGCCTCGACCTGGCATCTTCAAATCTAAAACTGCATAGTCCGGCTTGTACTCGTGCGTGATTTCCATTGCCGTTTCGTAGCAATCACCTTCGAAAACAATGAATCCACGACGCTGCATCGCTCGTTTGAGTCGACTGCGCAAAATTTCGTCGTCGTCCACGACCAGTAGTTTCTTGCCTTCAACCATTACCTTGATCCAATCCAATAGGACGAAGTCACAATGCGATGATTTGCCTAGGCTAACGAATTAAAATCATCACTACAAAAACGCCAGCTGCTTAAATACCTACCGCATATCCTTAAAACCCACGACACGCCCGGTAAATCGATCCCTCCCGGGCGTCTCGCGACCCGCAGAATTTCACCCACCGGTTCGGCCAAGGTTTCATTGGGAAAACCGCACGTCGCGGTGAAAAATCAACTCTTCTTTTACCCGACACTCTTAATTATACCGCATTTCTTTTCAGGATCGACCGCGAGAATCCTAACGCCCGTCGCAAATCGACCCAATTGCTAAACAACTTTTCGTGTTGGGCACCCCCAGATGGCCCACCAAATCGAAGTTACGAAACGGAAACCGGCCCCGCATCGCACACCACTTCGAACGATCCACAATCCATTTTGCTGTACCTAATCTCCAGCAAACACTGTTGCGGCAAACATTGACCAACAAACATTGCAGCGGCAAAACAAAACCGCGGTTCTGCAGTTGCCCACGTCAATCAAACTCGTTGAACCTTAGGCAGGCGAACCGTCACCACCGTACCTACGCCGTCGGTCGATTGAATGTCCAACTGCCCACCCAATCGTTCAATCACACTGCGTGCCAAGAAGACCCCCAACCCCATGCCGCGTCCAGGATCCTTGGTCGTAAAAAATGGCTCACTTACTCTTTCCAGAATGTCTTTTGACATGCCTGGCCCCTCATCTCGAATTTCCATCACCCATTGCTCGCCCATTTGACTAATCACTCGAACAGGTCCTTTTGCTGGAACCGCATCGGTGGCGTTCTTCACCAAACCGCGGATTGCCTGAGCCATCGCAATAGGCGGAACTTCCAGCAGTTGATCATAACTGGGTTTGTCGAAATTGATCCGTATTTCGGCCCCGACCGTCGGCCCCAATTCACTGAGCACCTCGTCCAACAATCGCTTGGGCGTCACTTGGCTAAACGATTCCCCAATGACCTGGCCGGCACCCACTGCCATTCGATCTAAGATACGACGACAACGATCCACTTCGCTGCGAATCAATGACAGGTCTTCCGCCAAATCCGGCGGCAGGTTCGCTTCCTTGCCCATCGCCTCGGCTTCCTTGGCGACCACCGCTATCGTGGATAGCGGTGTTGCCAATTCATGAGCCGCGCCGGCGGCCAAAGTTCCCAATGCCTGGTACTTCTCTGATCGACTTTGCCGACTTTCGGCGTCACGAAGGTTCACCTCCTGTTGCCGAAGTTCGCCGGTCAATCGAGTCAAAAAGTAAACAATGACACTGCTGCAAGTCAAGAACGCAATAAACAAACCAAAGTGCAGCAATTCGGGCTGCCGAGAATTTTGGATCGGAGCCAAGTCGCCTGGCACAATTAAACCTTGCAATGGCTGGTGCATTAAGATCAAAGTGCCAAAACAAATCGCGCTGCAAAAGTGGAACCCAATCGCGCTGATCCTGGGCAGCAAAACCCCGGCCAAACTAAGATTCACAAAAAAGAAGAGTGCGAAAGGATTGTTGGGACCGCCCGTCCAATACAACAGTACCGTCAACGAAATCAAATCCAAAACCATAATGGCCGCGACCACACTGTTGGCACGATTCTGAACATTGGCCACGGGCAGGGCCGGGGCCCCCAAACCCACATACCAGCCAGTCAAGGCTAGATTGGTCACGGCGGTCAACGCGATCACCATAATCAACGGCCAGAAGGGCAAGGCGATCTTCAATCCAAACATGACGACCGAAATCACGACCATCTGACCAAGGCATGCCACCCACCTTAACTTGATTAACCAAGTCAAATTGACCACCACCCGCTGGTTAGTGCCTGGGACATCCTCACGGACCGGATATGTGACGGTTCTATTGATTTCCATGGATCTCAATTCAATGCAACGGATCAACTACCACTTGATACCTAGACGCCGAATTTAAGGTGCCGAATTTAAGGTGCCGAATTTAAGGTGCCGAATTTAAGGTGCCGAATTTAAGGTGCGTCCAAACAACCACTTTAGCACCCCAGCACGGTCACTAGCCGTCGCTGCAGCCTTCACTTCGCTTTGGCTGCTGCGTGAACCTTCCGTGCAAACCGCCTTTGGGAAGTTACGCCTCAGGTGACGCCTCAGGTGACGCCTCAAGGTAATTTCTAAGCGTACTAAAAGACCGGATTCGAAGTCCCGGGGCAACGGGTCCCCCAGAATACCACCGTCTTACCTTGGGCTTGCGTTTGCCCCAACCCCAAACGCCGACCTGCCTGGCAGACGCGGACCCCACTTGAGTCCCTCAATTTCGCCGCAAATGACTGACGAAATCCGAACGGCCCCCCCCAATAGCAGCCAACTATCCAAGTTTTAAGCCTATCGCCCTGGGCAGCCAAGGACCAATCCGTAAGAATTGGTGTGATCAATGCAGCATCGGTGCGGGCGACTAAGGGGTTATTTTAAATACAGCGGAATCAGATAGAGCGTATCAAATGGCGGAAAAGTATGAAAAATTCGGACCTCGTGGCACGAATCCCACATTGTCCAAGGTGCAATTGACTCTGATGCTGATGATGATTGGTATCGTTCCCTCGGTGTTGACCGTGGGGCTTTTCTTCATTCTTCCTCAAGTTAGCGAAGGGCAACTTCCGGTCGAATTCGTCATCAATGGCGTTCCCACAGACCCGTCCTACTATGAACTTCCTGCCGAAAAACGCCCACCGCTGCAAGATGCCAAAGTTTCGATCAAGAACATGGGCGACATGACTTGGACCCAGATCAATGTCGTGATCAATCGCGGCTATGAAATCCGAGATCCACACAAAACGGTCAAGCCTGGAGAGACCGTCACCTATCGGTTCGACAAATTTTACGACCGTTCGGGATTCACCTTCGAACCAGAACTTTCACCGATCCGGCACCTCCGGATTTTTGCTCGGCAAGCGGACGAAAACCGGGCCTCGATCCATCGCGATATTTCAGTCGACGACTATGAGAAGCCAATCCTAAATCAACCCAAGCAGAAACAGCCGCCTCTGCAATCGGTCGCTCGATAGAAATGCCGAGTCTCCGAACTGCGATAGCCCATGCCAGGCGGCTTCTAAAATCAGCGATTTGGCGATTTGGCGATTTGGCGATTT
>Ga0105050_10006661_pt1 | contig 14218 bp, 15 predicted proteins | sample FRY01_FD_78088 | JGI IMG/M metagenome (GOLD analysis project Ga0105050, IMG submission 78088) | Freshwater microbial communities from Lake Fryxell liftoff mats and glacier meltwater in Antarctica - FRY-01 | ecosystem: Environmental > Aquatic > Freshwater > Ice > Glacier meltwater ... | reverse complement strand
GCAAGCCAAGTGCCATCGATCCAAAGAACTTGAATGTAAATCAATGGTGCCACCGAGTCGGTGCCGAGGTTGCGAACCCATTCACTTCCTCCAGTCGAATCAATTATCGTCGTTCCGTCGAACCCAACTCTTAGGCACTCTGATTCTCCGAGCGTTGTTCCAGACCTCCCGGGAATGCCTCCGCTTGGCGTCTTAAAGACGGCGCAGATTTGGCTTCTCTTGTTTCCGTTTCCGCTTTCGATGCCGGGAATTAAGTCGATAATGCGATTGATCGCATTGGCGGTAATTGCTTCGCCTTTTTTTACTTTTATGTTACTCATGTCGGAGCGAGTCCAATGGACAGAAGGCCGTGGTTAGCCGATCCGTAAACCTGATCGACATAAACGGCACGCGGTTGGCGTACTAGCAATCCAGTAGTCGCATCCTTGGCAGTGTCGAATAAACACCAAAGGTACTCGTGTCCTTTCTTGGCGATTCCGGTAACGCCTCCAACCGCCAATCCGGTTACGTTTTTTGATGCCAAGAACGTAAAAGACATGGTCGGTTCTTCTGAAACGATGTCACCTGAAGCCCCGGCAAACAATAACTCGCCCGCGGCAAACTCGTCAAACATGGTGCCGCTGTTCGTGGTGCCGGTAAGCTCCGAAAGTACCCTGGCATACTTTACTGGGCTGATAATGTACTCGGTTGCGATTTTAGCTCGAACGGTAATCTTCAGTGCTGGAATAATCCGTTCAATACCTTGGGCGATTCCGTCCTGAACGTCGATGGCTTGCTTGTAGTCGGGAGCAACCTTACCTGAGATTGCGTATCTAGTTTGAGCGTAGGAAACAGTTTGTAAAATCGACGCGCCAGATGTGTCGATTGAAATCGTATACCCCGGCGATCCGCCAGCGACAGATACCGACGGAGCCGTTCGCGAATAATTTGCGGTGAAAGTCCAGTCGGTCGGCCCAAAGTTCTCTCGCTCTACGCTTACGATGTTTTGCCCATCGTAAATTCGGATTCCTGGATAAAGCAGAAACGCCGTCCTGCAAACAAGCGGGTCGCTTGAACCACTGACGAGAAATGTTCGGCTTGCGTCCCCACCTTCGAGCGTATCAGTCCCGTCGCGTCCTCGCAGTTCGCGAATGGCGATTCCTCCGTCGACGTGCAGCGTGCCTACGGTAAGGTCGGCGAGGTCTTCTGGCCTAAGTAAATCGGTTGGCATTATTCAAACTTTGCCTTTCGTTCTTTTCGCATTGCTTTCGCCATTTCGCGAGTGCTCTTGGCGATCTCGATTAACTCTTTTTTGTCCTTGGCTTGGCCCATTCCAATGACTCCAGCACCAAAGGCTGAGAAAGTTGCAGTGGGACCATTGGCTTTTGAATCAGAGATAGCGTTGTCAACACCTTGACCTCGTCCGTTTGTTTCAGCGAAGTCGGCTTTTACTTTCTCAGTCGCTTTCTGCAGCGTAGTATCGTCAATCGCATTAGCATTCCGAAGGGTTTTGAATCCCTTGATTTCGTCTTGCATCACTTCAAATGGCGATCGCAAGGAATTGGCAAGTTCTTTTCCCTGTTGATTGAGATCACCTATCCGCGTATCCATGTCATCGCGAGCGCGGTCCCTGGCGCCGGAAGCAGCCTCTTTGTTTAGACTTCCAGCCTTCTCGTCGGAGTTAATCTGGGCCATGACTCGCTTAAAAATGTCGGCAGGGGAAATGCCTTGCTCACCAAGCTTGTCGGCTTTGCCAAAGATGCCATCGACTCTTTTTCCTTGAGTCTTATCCTGTGCGTCTTTGAGTTCTTCGAGTGCTTTCTTTTTATCTTTCAAGACCTGAATGGATGCAATTTCAGTCTCAGTTAATCCCTCGTTTTTCAGCCTGGCGTTTTCGGCTGCGTCTTCGCCTTTTTCCAATGCTAGGATCTCCATTTCGATCGCTTTGACTTTTTCGGCGTAAGCTTCGGTTTCCCCTTGAATTGCTGCGATTTGCTTGTGTCCGTCGCCTGGAGTAATCTCGCCGGATTCTATGGCAGCGTTTACATCTTCAATGCGTTGCTTCTTGTTCGCTGCAAATTTATCCGAGTCACTTGCGCCGGCGTCGATCTTCGCTTTCGCGGCCGTCGCTTCCTCTGGAGTCAGTCCGCCAGCGGAAGCAAGATTATCAACCTTGGCTTTTTCTTCGTCTCGCTTTTGCTGGGCGCTCTTGCCTTCATCGCGAATTCGATTCGCTTCCTTGTCTGCGTCGTTTTGCTCACGAGTCGCGATCAACTGAGCACGAAGTGCCTTCAACGCAAGCGTTGCACCGTCAGCCCTCGCAGTAACGTCAAAACTCATCGCTGAGCCAGCAAGATCAGCAATCGTCTGCTTGATCGATTCTACTGCTGTGAATGGGTTTAGTATCGCACTGGCGATTCCCTTCATTGCTTTCCATGTGTATCCAATCAAATTGCCAAAGAATCTTTTTGTGATCCCCCATGCTTCGTTCCACATCCATTTGAATGTATCGATAACTGCCTGGACTCCGGTCCAAAAAGTCGCCTGAAGCCCAAGCCATAAAGCTTGTGCGGCAGTTTGGTAATCACCCGAAGACAATGCTTCTTTTATGGCTCCGAAAGTGTCTTTTACAATTCCCATCGACTTACCAAAGGTCGTGGTGACAATCTGCCAAGCTTTGCCAAAGTCAGATCCGGCAACGGCTCCCAGTGCGGCCGCACCGCCCAGCAGCCCAAGGATTCCCACAATAGCCGCTCCCGCTGCAATAAATGGCACAAGCGGCCCAGCGATGACGGCCCACGCTGACGCGACGACTCCTGCGGTTGCTGTCCATGTAGCGGACAACAAACCGGCCATCGAAGCGGAAAGCGTAGTTGGCGCAGCAAGCGCGGCGAGAGTAGCACCTACGAAACCCCAGGCTGCCACAACGGCACCGGCAACAACGGGAGAAAGTGCGTAAGCTCCATTTAGCAACAGAACAGCCGCTGTCGTTCCACTCGCTGAACCGGAAGCCGCGGTAAATACGGCGGCTGTTGCAAGCGTCACTGCATTTAGCCCTGCTAGAGTAGCGCCCAAGAAACCCCACGCGGCTATAGCGGCACCGGCAATGGCTGGTGAAAGTGCGTAAGCTCCATTTAGCAACGCAAAGCCAATTGCGGCACCACTCGCTGAACCGGAAGCCGCAGCGAGTACAGCAGCCGTTGCGAGCGTTGCCGCACCATAAGCCGCAACCATTGCTTGTCCAATTGCAAACACCGCACTAGCGGCACTCGTGATAGACAAAAGAGTGCCGATGCCAGCGGCAGCGACTTGCGACGCAACTCCAGCAGTGACCAATACCGCCCCAACTCCAACTAACGCGGCTGACGTTGCCGCCACGGCTGAAACAAGTTCTTTATTCTTTTCGATCCATGATGTGACCCCGCCAAGCGATGCCGTAAGTGAGTCTGTGACCCCTTGGAGCGATGAACCGAATGACTCGCCAATCGCGATCACCACGCCTTCAACCGCAGATGCTATTTTCCTGAACGATCCACCAAGTCCTGCATCCATTGCAATCGCAGTTTTTGCCGCCTGCCCTTCGGCACCTAGTAACGCCTCATGAAGTGCCTTTGTCTCCGTAGTGACCTTGCCAATTGCGGATGCACCGGTGATGCCAAGTAACCCGAATGCCTCGTTGAACTTCGCTGATCGTGCAGCGGTTCCTAGCCCATTGGTTGCGGTTGCGACTTCTCCTAGCGTGTCAATTAACGGCCTTGCATTGCCAGCGGAGTCGACAAACGACACACCGAAAATACCCTGCAATCGTTCGGCTTCCGCCCCGGTAATTGTGAGTAGCCTTCGAAGCGCCGTACCGGCCGATGATGCCTGGATGCCAACATTGCCAAGAGTACCAAGGATTGCAGTGGTTTCCTCGATCGACATGTTAAAGTCGGCGGCGACCGGACCTGCGTAGCTCAATGCCTCACCTAGCTGCTCAACGGTGTTGAACGATCCGTTTGCTGCGGCGGTCAGAACGTCCGCAACGCGAGCCGCATCGGATGCAGCGAGGCCAAATTGACGGATCGTTGCCGCCATGATGCCAGAAGCAAGCACGGCGTCGGTGCCGGTGGCTCTGGCAAGATCCAAAACCGCTCCAGTCATGTCCTCGATTTGTTTTGGAGCAAATCCAGCACGGCCAAGCTCTGTCATCAACATGCCAACTTCGACCGCAGTAAAACTTGTCGTTCGGCCAAGCTCTTTTGCAACATTGGTCATGGAAGAAAGTTCGGCAGCAGTTGACCTGCTCACTGCCCCGGTGGCTCGCATAGCATCGTCGAAGCTTGCCAGTTTGCTCGCAGCAAAAGCAAATGGGGCACCCATCGATAAGCCAATCGCCCCGATGACGCTACCTATCGACGTGATTTTACGGCCAAGCTTGTCTAGGTCTGCCTGAACGCCTTTTGCTCCGGCTGCGATGCGGTTGCGTATGCCGATCTCAACATAGGCTTCACCTGCCTTTACTTTTGATGATGACATACTACTTGCCGGTTATCACATTTGAGAAAGGCGAGACAATTTCACCCGATCGAATGGACGCCTTGAGTGCCACAGAAACAGACGGCCTCGCTTGAATCCTGATAGATCGTGCCTTGATGGCATTCCCGGCATTGGTGGTCATGGCTGGGTAGTTGACCGTTCCACCAGCTTCGAGAATCCCAGGGACTGCATTTTTTGATTGTTGTAGTCGTATCGGTCCCGCAACTCCTGACTTTGTGCGATGGTCATATCCGAACAGAACGTTTCGCAGGTTAGCGTATCGGTTCTTGCTATGGACGTGCGGGACATTGCCAGGGCTGCTTGGCCCCTTGCCTCGACGGTAGAGCGAGATCAACCTTCTTCGATAAAGGGCAAGCGATTTAGTCATTGCCCGGCGGGTTCCTTCGTCTACTGCATCCCTTACCGCTTGAGAGTTAAAAAAAGCTGTTTTGATGTCAAACGTTGGCTCTAGCATTTTCTTCCTTCTTAAGCCTTTCGTGCTCGGCACCAGGATCATCGACTCGATGAGTCGGTACAGTTCTTTTGCGCGTTGGATGAAAGTCTTCGCGGCTATATCTTCCCTTCGCGTGCAGGTTAGCCATCATGGAAAGCATGTCTGCCGTATGGTCCCAGTCGTAACGCTGCCTTGCCTTTGCCGCGCCGATAATCTCCCGCAAAGACAACGGCCACGGGTCGACTCCTGCAACAGACGCTAGCTCAATAACCCACTGCCAACGCGCGGAACTGACAGTTCCGCCATCTGCATTGTCGCTTGGGCAATGGCAGAATCGATCACTCCATTTTCGATCAACTCGTTCATCTTCGCTTGCCCCAGTTTCATTGTCTCCATCGAAACTTTTGCTAGGTTCGCCATTCCTGACTGGCCTAGCTTTTGGAAAAAAAGCTCGGTTTCCTCCAGAAATGCAACACTTGCTTGATCTGCAATTCCTTCGCCATAAAGACGTTCTTCAAACTCGTCGGCGTTTACACCAATGACTTTTGCTTCTGTTTCAACAAGCAAAAAACAAAAGGCCAATCGATCAGTAAGACTAGCTAGAATTTGAAAGTAGTGCTGAGGATTGAGAAGATCAAGACCGAGTGATTCTCTCATCTTGCGAACCTTGCCCAACGTCAGCGATAGGGTCCAGCTTTGGCCCTCGTTGTCTTTGAATGTCTTCACGCTTGCTCTCTTTTTTTCGTTTGCTTTTAGGTTTGCTCTCCTGGGAAAACGAACCGGCGGACGCAAAGCACCGAGAGAGCATTTCGGTATCTGCATAAACGATCTCACCGGAATCTAAGATCCCAGATCCATCGCACCAACTTTTAAGCTCGGGATCAGCAAGCTTCGAAGCCAGTTCCGCCAATTCGTGTCGACTTATGGGAGTGATCATGGAGGCGTGGTTCCGGTAAACGATGCGTAATTGACTTCATCCCCGGCAGTGGTGTAACAGTCTGCCTTGCTGAATGGAATCGTGACAACAACGCCATCATTTCCGTTTGCCGATTCGCTAAACTCACCAAGCAGGATGGGACATCGCCAACCAACCGAAGCGGTCAAAATAATCGTGCCGTTTAGGTGTGCAATGTCCAAGATCTCTCCCGAGTCGCGAGCATCTACCAGAAAGTCGTATACGGTATCAGCACCTTTGCGGCGTACGTACTCAAACGATCCGCTGAACTTCTTGTAGCCAGGAATCGCACCAGTTTCAGCGGCTCCGTGAAACTCAACGTCGCCGAGGTTTGGTCCGCGGTTCGTTTGAATGTTCCGAACTCGCTTCATCTCCACAAACGTCGGTGACGCATAAGTTGCCGAGTTGTAGTAGAAGAAAGTTTCTTTGCCGCTATAGGCTCCGCGTGCTAGGTCACTTGCCATTTTCTAGGTTCCTTATTCGCCTTCATCGAGGCAGTCTTGATACTTCAGTTGAATCCACGACAGGTACACCCCGTCGCTGAAAAGTTCGTCCATCTCGAAACCGACGATTTCCTCAATCGATACAAATCGGTGATCGGCCATTGCCCGTCTCGAAAAGATTCCATTTGGAACCCACAAAGAAATGAGGCTTTCAAACAGCGAATCGAATATGTCGTAGTTCGCCACCAATTCATGTCGATATGTCGAATAAGTTCCGCTCGTTTTTTCTGGTATCGCCGCACAAATAATCACGTCGATTTTCACCATCTGCTCGTCTGGTCCTTGTTCGGCTACAAACTCGCGTCCCGCTACCCGAATCAAAACCAATGGCTTCTCTATTAGTTCGTCTCGTTCGTAAAGCAGCAGCGAAAATGGCTCGACGTTTTGATTACCGGCCAAGTTTTCTTTGATCGCTGTAACCATCGCATCGCGGACGGAAGTAGCTCGTGACATACTAGAATCCTACTTTGATTTTCTTTGTATGAACCAGCCACTCATATCCTCCGGCGATCAGCTCTACCGCTGGCGTCTTGTCGTCCGGCGATTGAACTTCAAACGATTCTCCGGTTTCGGTTTCGTGAATAACATCAAGCCGCTTCGGCTTCGCTTCAACGCCATCGATGACGACTGATGCAACGGGCATGATGAAGTTACGCATTACCGCTTCAATTTCGATTCCATACTTGGCACCCATTGAAGTGTGAATCTTTTCGCTTCGCCTTGCTGTAATCGCAGCTGATACCGATGCACCTCGCGACAGCGTGACTTCCACGCCAAACGTTCGAGCAAGCATCGGAACCGACTGATTGTTGAATCGCCGCTCAAACATCGAAGGCATCAACCACCTCCGGGAGGAATGCACTTAGTCATCCGTAGCCCAAAGTGCGACTTTGCCGCGGCCCGCTTTCCAATCAAGTATTGATCAGCTTCGATCATGTCTTTGATTGGAAAGTTTTCCTGTTCCCGATCGCCTTCCTTGCTTTTCTTGACGCCATTGATAGCCGCCTGCTCGATAGCTTCAGCGACAGTCTCAGGCGGTACGAATTCAGGCATCGGTGATTAAGTTCCTGCTCGGTTTGGTGAGTGGATGACTCGAATAATATCCAAGTCGACAGTTGCAGCTTGACTCGGGAGCGTGTATCCAAAGTGAGTGTTGCCACTCGATGAGGCTACAAACTTGGCTGCACCGGCAGCCCAATAAACCAGGGCACCGCCTGTATCAAGAGAACCGTCGGTAACACCGCTATAGACGCCTCCGCCACAAGCAGCAGCGCCGAGCTTTCCAGCTGCGATTGCTACGTGGACCACAAACGGTATGACGCCCACAACTACCACAGCCCCGGCAGCCGCAGCCCCGGAAGGCGTGTAGTCAACCATCACGGGATCGCCGTGTACAAAATCTGCTTGGCCGATTTGTGCCATTTTTTAGTTCCTTGTTTTTCGGTGTTTGGATTCTTTAACGCTTGGAGCCTTTGCGTCTGCAATGGAAGGCTTTTCTGCGACTGCCTTAACTTCTTCCTGCACGGCTACTGCGATGCCTTGAGCGATCAACCTTTCGGCTAAATCCTTCCTAACGTCGCCAGTTTCGCCTTCCTTTAATTCGCAACCAAAACTATCGGATGGGTTGCGAAGCATTGTGATTTTCATCGTATTCTCCTGTTGGATTACGAAGCGTTGCCGTCAGCACGGACGCCGCCGCGGTACTCTTGCAGCTCGACGCCGATGTCACAGTAGCCACGCATCTGGACGCCCAGCGTGTTAAATTCGGCGTCTGCGGATTCAACGGTCGGTTCAACGCGACCATTAAGAGCGACGATTTCAATTACTGGCAAAATCGCAGGATCGGCAAGCATGTACCATGCGATTGCAGAGTTTCCTGTGTAGTTGGTGTTGCTCATGTACGGCGAACTGACTACTTCAAATCGTCCGTTAAACGGATTTGCTTCGCCAATAGCTGCACCTGCACCGCTGACAACCTTTTCCGATCTCATCAGCGTGTTTGCCGAAGTCTTGAGCGCCGTCGGAACAAGAATCATTGACGGTTGAATGCCGAGCGGATCTCCGTTTGGATCAGTCTGATTCATGAAGATCGTTTCGGTTGCACTCAGTCCACCGACTGTCATGTCGGCAACGCCAGTGTTGACGTTCCCTCGACCGGCAGTAAAGAATGCTGAATTGTCCAGGAACTTCTTCCAGAAGATACTATTCAATTTCAGCCCGCCGCCTCGACCTAGCTTGGTCGGAACGCTGGTGATTGCACCCAAGTCGTCGTTGACATAATCAGTGCGAGTGATCGCCAGCATCCGGCCATATGTGTCGGCTTTGTTGCTGTAGGTCAATTCGCTCAGCGTGCCATGCTTTAGCTCACCGTCTGGGCCAACCTTCTCGAATTCAGTATCGGCAATCAACGAGGTAGTCGTGATCGTCTTGAAGTCGCGAACGTTGCGGACGGCGGCAATTTGCATCGGCGTCATATCGACCGAGTCGAAACCAGCACGAAGGAACTTGTTCGCCACGTTTGACAAAATCGTACTAATGCTGATGGTCGAAAAACCAGATGCCTTAATCATTCCAGGTTGCGTTCCTGCGAATGCGTAACGCTGAGCCTCGACGCTCATTTGCGAACCGCCGTGAACGCGGTAGCCGTTAGCTTCGGCTGCACAAAACATCAACTGATTCAATCCGATCGAACCCTTAAAACGGTCGTGTGCGGCCTGAAGCGTTTGGTCATCGAACATCTTTTCGTGTCCGCCAAGATTTGCGGCTTGGCAAACGGCAGCCTCTAGCATTCGGTTGCTCATTCGCTCGTCACGATTACCCAGCAACATTGGGCTGTGGCCTTGTGGAGCCGTTGCTTCGAGCAATTCCAATCGGAACTTATCAAGCGGCCACTTTGCGTCAATTGCTTGCTCAGCGATGACCTTGATAGCGTCGGTGTTTCGTGGCTGGCTTTCGCACTTGTCCAATGCGTAGGCGGTGATCGCTTCGACTCGCTTGTTTTCGGCTTTGACTGCCTCGAATCCTGCCGTGATGTCAAGGACTGGCTTCTTTGCATTCTGCCCAGAGTAGTTGGCTTGTAAACCAACCAATTGATCGGCGGTGAGAGTGTCAACGTCGAAGCCCATCGCTTCGATCCAAGATTTCAGTTTCGGTTCCATTTCGTTATCCTTTTTGGATGAAGCGGCAGATGCCGCGATCGTAGCGCTAGTGTTATCGTCCGCACCGTGCGAAACGAATCCAAACCCTTTCAGAGTGCCCGTGCGTGTGATGTACGCTGGGCCTGTGATTTCCTGACCGTTGACAATTGCCGTCTTGCCCTTTGCGAGCATCTCAACCTTTGTTGGATTGACTTCAAGACTGGCTTGCCATTGGTAGCCTGCTTGTGCGGAGTTGACGACCTCATCACGAGCGGCAGTCGCTGCCGTTGCTTTGCCGTTTGCAATGAGTGATTTGCCATCGTTGACAACGTCGAAATTGCCGACTCGCTTGGACGCGTCGTGGTCAAGATTTGCCACGAGTACATTGCCAGCCTTCAGACCTGCAAGATCCACAACAACCGGATTGTCGTACCCTGCAACGGATAGCAAGCCACCTGTGTAAAACGTTGAGCTAAATGATTTCGGTCCGTCCGCTTGTGCGCCTTCTGCTGCTGCAATTGTGACCGGTGCCGACATTCCGATGATCGAATGCTTAGCCATTAGTTTCCGCTCCCTGTGGTTGCGGGATTGTTGGTTGCGTGGCTGGCTTTGCGATGCCGAGGATTTGAGCCACGTAAGGAATCACATGCTGAGGAAGGTTTTGCAACATGTTGATTTGTCGTTGTTGATCAACAGTGACCCCGTTTGATTCAGCCGTTTTTATTAGCTCATCTTCGGGGTCCATGCCTGACGCAACGAACTCCGCAGCGATAGACGAAGTGCCGTTTTTAAGCTTCTTGTCAGCGGCATCCGCTTCCGAGCCGATGTCTGCCGCCTGATGTTTTGGCCAGTCCCACAAGTGCGATTTTGCAGCGTCTCCAATGGCGTCCGGGTTGCCGCCTAGCCATCCGTAAACCATGACAGCTTGGTCAAACCAAACCGAGAACATCGGATCTAGAACGCAGTCGTCACAGTCGTCCCGGTCTACGTTCAGGTGTCCGTAGTAAGTTTGGTGATCCAACCTACCGGATGCGTAGTTGTACGAAGATGAGTCGCAAGCAGCCTTGTTGTAAGGCATACTTTTTGGCCTAGCCTGCTCGTTGATCAGCGTCTTGCTGAACTCGGCGTGCCCGGCGGTTGGCTGTTCTGCTTTCGGCTGGAATGCGTCATAGCCCGCAGGTAATGCGGTAATCATTCGCTTCTGTATATCAAGCGTTGACATCGGCACGACAGAGTCCATTTCGTCAGGCTCAAACATCGTCTTGATGAAAATGGAAAAGTCTGCAATGTTTTCCGCGGCCGCTAGCGTTGCTTCACGCCATCGGCGTGACGAGGCGCCAAGATTAAGCGTAGACGAGCACTCGGGTATTCCGCGATGCTGACCAGGGCGGCGAAGCTTAAACCAATGCGTTACATACTGTGCCGCAATCGATTCTGGCACCTGTAGGTAATTCAGCCCGGTCAAATTTGAACCCGGATGATACTTTAGGAAGTCGTAAAACTCAGGGTTGCCAAATGCGTCGAACTGAATGCCGTCAATCTTGCCAGGCTCACCATATGCAAGATAAGGCGTTTGGCATTGTTCGGTTTCGTGAAGCACCCAATCAAGCTTGACGAGGTTTTTTAACCCTCGATTGGTTCGCATGACGCCGATGCCTTCGCCGTCAACATGCTTTGCGTGGGCAATCGTCCAAAGCTTGCGGCGAAACTGGATCTCTTTACACCAGTAGTGCCAAGCAAGTTCGACGAGTCGATTGAATCCTTCCGAGCCTGTCTGCATCCGCAGCGTAGGCCCACGCCCAATCAGGTCGGTCGCATAAGTAGACGCGATGCCGTCGCTGAATCCGTTGTTGCCAACGTCGTAGCGAGACCGCTTAACAAGCGTTTGACGAACTGCAAAAGAATTGGCCGAGTCGGCGTCCAGGGCGTCAGATGGTGCCCAGTAGTTCTTGTACTCGTCGGACGATCCAGCCGCGTCGTATTTTGCCGCCAGACGATTAGGCTTTGCTTCTGCGAACGCTTGTGCGAGATCCTTACGAACCTTCGGCATTGTCCGATTGATCGGCTTGCCATATTCGTCGATGATGCAAGATTCAGAAAGTTGGATCATGCCCCAATGATAGATCACTGACCTCCTGCTTTTAATGCAAACAATGTGCAGCTTTCAATGGGTTGAAAAGAATTAACCAAGCAGCCGCAGCACTGACTCGCCGCCGCAATCCTCGGCTTCATCGGCATGAGCCGCAACGTCCCGAATGATTCTTTCGACCGTCTTCGACGCCGTCAAGACACGATGCCCGCAATGCCGACATTCTTTGTAGCGAAAACGGCTCGTCGTGCCGTTGCTCCCGCCGTAAGTTCGGAAGTCCCGACACTCACACTGCGGACATTTAATACCATCAACCGTGTTACCTACTACGGCGTCGCACGACATTTCGGCAAGCGTTTTCGGCTCTTTCATTTCTGGCCCGCCATCTGCGAAAGTGTCATTTTCTTTTTGCGTGTCGAGTCAATTTCTTTAAATCTTAGCTCAACCGATTTGGCGACCAGTGCCATTGCCGTCGCGTCCCACCAGTGATCACGACGATACCTCTGCTTACGACCCGCTGTCCCCTTCTTTCGCATATCAAGCAAGTCTTCGGCACCTTCACGAATATGCTGCGAAAGTCGCTCGTGTCCACGGTGAACCCCATCAGTTGCCGTAAACAATTGAATCCGCTCATCTGGGTTACTGCTTGCAAACAAATCCTCAACCAGCGAATGCCAATGCTCGGCGTTCCAGATTACCTCAGAGCAAGTTCGCTCTATTCCCTTACCTCGGTTGATGTGCCAGTTGTCGCCAATGATTACGTCCCGAGACTGGGCAGGGCTTTTGTAGTTTGGGGCACCTTTCGCCGGAAGGAATCGCCGCAAGCCTTTTTGGATGCAAAACAATTCGACAGGCTGGCTCGCCCACGTCTTTCTTTGTCCATCCTCCTTCCATGATCCCATCCAGCCTTTGTCGACAAGAACTAAATCGATGGCTCTGGCAGTCCCGTTGCGGTCGATACAGGGCGACTCGGCCCACAACGCAAGAAGTCCGTCAAGTCCCTCGACGATAGCTGTCTCCGCTTGCTCAACGGTCGTTTCGCTTGTCCCGTGAGAAACAACGTCGTAGTTGAACAAGCAGTGCTTCGCAGTTGGGCCTGACGCGATGGAGACAAAGTGCAGTTCAGACTTCCGAACGTCAACGCCAGTGACGATAATCTCGGCATCGTTACCCACTGAGTACCGATCGAATTCAGATTCGCAGCCGATCACGGTATGGGCAGCAATCTTGTTGACGAACTCGTCAGCCATATCGTCAGGGTCGTTTTGATATTCGCTTTTAAATGCCGATAGCGACGTGTCCGCAATCTTGTTGTAAGCCTCCTGGATTGCGGAGTGAACGACCTTCCTGCCATCGTCCGTCGCGATCTCTTTGTAATTCTCCGCAAGCATTGCGACGCCCGCATCCATTGCGGATTGATTGCCAAGATAGAACTCAACCGCCGCCATTCCGTGCCGATCACCTTTCGCTTGAGCAGACTTTCGCTTCGTGATGTAGTCGTCCCACATCGCGGCATTTGTTGGCCAGCTTTCAATCCATCCGTAACGTTCGCCTTCCCACGCCGGCCGCTTCTCCGGGTCCGTGAACTGGGCACTAACGCAGTAGGTATTTTGCAGCGTCGTTACCATGACCATTGCGATCGGCTTTTCCTGCCCTTCGAGTCCCTCAATGTCCTTTTCGATGATCTCGATTCGGTCATTGATTTGGTCGATGCTCTTTGCTGACTCTCGCGTCTCGGGATCGTCAATGATAAGGAAGTCTGGGCGGTCGTCGTCGATGTTCATTCCTCGAAACGCCGCGTCCAGTCCGGCGAAGGTCATCTTCACACCGCCAAACGGTGACCACTCTTTGCCAAGCGACTTTAGGTAATCGTTGGCGTCGCCTGGGACACGAGGCAAGCGAAGGAAGTCAGTTGCCGACCAGTTGATATGCGTTAAGTTTCCTCCGATATGCTGGCGTCCTGCGCGTTGTGGTGCCCCTTCAAGTTCACGGACCGGAGCACAAATCTCGGGGAAGTCCTGATAGAGAAGATCGTTCGTTCCCCACTCATTTCGATAGTCCTTGTAGATCCTGCCCGCTAGTTTCGTGGTCGCACAAATCGGCACGATGAATCTCACAAGCTCGCGAGCTGTGAGGTAAATGTTCATCCCTTTGATGATCGTGGATTTTCCTCGCGACCGTGGTGCTGCTATCGCCTTCTTGCCTCCGCTGATGGCTCGATCATGGATAGTGGTGATAACCCGCGAATGAACCCGACCAAACGGCTGCTTGTACTTCTTGGCGAGATACGTTTTCAGGAACCGCTCAGGATCTTGCAGGCACCGCTCCCTACGCTTTGGGTTGACGCATTGTGGGATCTCGATGCGTGCCGACTCGCTGCGTCGTTGTCGTTTTCGGGTTGCGTCAATATCGCGTTCAGTGATTGGTTGCGGTGCCGGTGCCTCCCGCATCGCCGCTATTGCCGCTGCCCGCCTCTCGGGCGACAAGCTCGATAACACTCTGGTCAATCCCAAGGTCGGCAGCGATTGCATCCAATCGATGGTTTCGCTCTGAAATAACAACATCAACCACCTTGTGTTCGTC
>Ga0105050_10006660_pt1 | contig 14219 bp, 12 predicted proteins | sample FRY01_FD_78088 | JGI IMG/M metagenome (GOLD analysis project Ga0105050, IMG submission 78088) | Freshwater microbial communities from Lake Fryxell liftoff mats and glacier meltwater in Antarctica - FRY-01 | ecosystem: Environmental > Aquatic > Freshwater > Ice > Glacier meltwater ... | reverse complement strand
TCGATGATCTCGTTCCACTCTTCGTTGGTGGTTTCGCTGCCGGTGCGGCCGAGGCCGTAGCCGGCGTTGTTGATGAGGATGTCGAGATGGCCAAGCGTGGCCTCGATGCGGTCGATGGCGGCGTCGGCGGCCGGGGAGTCGGTGGTGTCGAAGGCCATGGCGGTGGCGTGGCCGCATTCGGCTGCGATGGCCGCACGGGTGGCCTCGATACCGTCCGGGTTGCGGCCGTTGACGACGACGTGGGCGCCGCTTCGGGCGAGGCCGAGGGCCATGGCTCGGCCGAGGCCGCGCGAGGCGCCGGTGACGAGGGCGACCTTGCCGTCGAGGGAGAAGATCGGGTTCATGGCAGGGCTCCGTTGCGGCGGGGATGATGCCCGGTGGCGGCGGCGGGCTCAACCTTCCGCCAATTCGCAATGGGGCGGGCAGACCACTCGGCGATTGAGGGTGCGCGGGGCGGCGCGGGCGGGCAGAGTGGTGGCCTCACCCTTGTCGCGCGGATTCAGCCATGCCCGTTACCGAACATGCCTCCACCTGCACGCTGGATTGCCCGGATACGTGCAGCCTGACCGTGACGGTCGATGATGGGCGGATCGTCAAGGTGCGGGGGTCGGACGCGCTGGGCTACACCGCCGGCGTGATCTGCAACAAGGTGGCGCACCATACGGCGGAGTTCGTGCACGGGGCGCGGCGGCTGCTGCATCCGTTGCGGCGGGTGGGGGCGAAGGGGGAGGACGGGTTCGCGCGGATCGGGTGGGACGAGGCGCTGGACGAGATTTACCGGCGCACGCAGGCGGTGGTCGAGCGGTGGGGGCCGCAGGCGGTGGCACCGCTGAACTATGCCGGGCCGCATGGGATGCTGGCGGGGGACAGCATGTCCTTGCGGTTTTTCCATCGGCTGGGGGCGAGCCAGCTGTTCCGGCGGTCGATGTGCGGGGGGGTGCGGGGCGAGGCCTGGGCGGGGACCTATGGCGCGGTGCCGGGAATTGGGCCGGAGGCGGCGGCGGCAGCGCGGCTGAACGTGGTGTGGGGCAACAACGCGACGGTGACCAACCTGCACCTGGTGCGGCAGTTGGGCATTGCGCGGCGGGCCGGCGGGCGGGTGGTGGTGGTCGATCCGTTGCGGACCAAGGTGGCGGAGCTGGCGGATTTGCATGTGCAGTTGCAGCCGGGGACCGATGTGCTGCTGGGGTTCGCGCTGGCGACGGAGCTGGAGCGGCTGGGGGCGCATGACCGCGGGTTCATCGCCGAGCATGTGGCGGGGTATGACGAGTATATGGCGGTGGCGCGGGCCTGGGACGCGGAGGTGGCGTCTGGGCCGTGCGGGGTGGCGGCGGAGACGATCCGCGTGCTGGCGGGGTGGATGGCCGAGGCGGATCCGCTGGTGATGGCGCCGGGGAACGGGCTGGAGCGCGGGCGCAACGGCGGCAGCGGGCTGCGGGCGGCGATCGCGCTGCCGGCGCTGCTGGGGAAGCTGAATGCGACCAGCGGGATCGTGCTGGGGGCGGGGAGCAGCTTTCCGCGCACGCCGGCGCGGCTGACGCGGCCGGACCTGCTGCCGGCGGGCACGCGGACGATCAACATCCTGGATGTCGGCCGGCACCTGGAGCGCGACGACATCGCGCCGCCGCTGCGGGCGCTGTTCATCTACAATCATAATCCGCTGGTGGTGCACCCGGACCAGAACCGGATGCGGCGGGGGCTGGCGCGGGAGGATGTGTTCGCGGTCGGCATCGAGGTGACGATGACCGAGAGCATGAAGTATTGCGACATCGTGCTGCCGGCTTCGTCGCAGTTCGAGTACGACGATCTATATGGGGCGTATGGGCAGCATTTTCTGCAGCGGGCGGAACCGGTGATCGCGCCGCTGGGGGAGTCGTTGCCGAACACGGAGATCTTCCGGCGCCTGGCGGCGCGGTTCGGGTTCGACGAGGCGTGTTTCAAGGCCAGCGATGCCGAGCTGATGGACGATGCGCTGGACCTGGACAGTCCGCGACTGCGCGGCATCCGGCCGAGCGCGTTGCCGCCGCGCGAGCCGCTGCGCATGGCGACGGCGGAGGGGCGGAAGCTGGCGCTGTTCGACACGGTGATGCCGGCCACGCCTTCGGGGAAGGTGGAGCTGGTGTCTGACCTGTTGGCTGGACGGTGGGGGGCGGCGGCGCGGGTTCCGGGGTTCCGCGCGGCGGAGGCGCGGTTTCCGTTGGTGCTGATCTCGCCGGCTTCGGACAAGCGCGTGTCGTCCACGCTGCTGGGGGCCGGGGGGGCGCCAGGGGATGCGCCGGCGCTGCTGATGAACCCGCTTGATGCCGAGCGGCGCGGGCTGCACGGGACGGCGGAGGTGCGGGTGTGGAACGAGCTGGGGGAGGTGTTTCTGCCGCTCGAAATCACGGACGCGGTGCCGCCGGGGGTGGTTTCGTCCGAGAAGGGCGCGTGGCTGGCCACCAGCCGGACCGGGCAGACGATCAGCGCGCTGGCGTCGGCGGATGCGCGCGCCGATTTGTCGGATGGGGCGTGCTACAATGATACGCGGGTGGAGGTGGCGGCGGCCTAGCAGGCTGTCGGAGTGGGGCAGCCTGTCGGAGTAATACCAGTCGGCCTGATGATTGACCTATGAGAGAAGGCAAGGCCAGGGGCTCGCCGTCGCGCCGCGAAGGACCCACCAAAGGCCGACGGCCTTTGGAAACCCATTTATTATCATATATTTAAGGTCCAGGGGCTTGGCCCCTGGTGGGTCCAGGGCGAAGCCATGGCCTTGCCTAACGAGGGTCATTCTTTATGGCGTTTGGCAAAAGATTGCGGACGATTTCGCAGATTTTGGCTGCAATGGTGTTTCTGGCCGACACGGGAACTGTTTATCGCGGTTGCATCGGCTGATCGCAGATGTCTTGCGGTGGACGTGCTCCGGCCCGCAGACCGGCGGCCGATGGAGGGGCAAAAGCCCAACCTGCTGCCGATCCGCCTGATTGTCACCCGTATCAACTGCCATCGTGGCGTCTGTCGCTGCTGCCGCACGTGCGTCGCGATGTCGGCCGCCAGGACGTCGCGCGGCCGTGGGCGGGCTGTCCGTATTGCCGCCACCGAGCGAAAAGCGGATCACGGCCTCGGATGGCCGGGTGAAGATCACTGCCTTCGATCGCCCCCGCGCGGCGGCGTTCGGCTCGAAACTCCCGGCGTAGCAGCCGCCCTTGGCGCCGCTCGGCCGGTGTGCGCCCGGGGGTTTTTTGCGGCAGCACACGCGCCATGTAACCAATCGGGGCCACGCGGCGAACAGGACTGCACGAGATCGGAGACGACGCCGCCATGGCCGACGCCACGCCGAATGCCGCCGCCCGCCGCCCCGAACGCCGGGGCGATGTGTTGCACGCTGATTTGTGCGTGATTGGCGCCGGCTCGGGCGGCCTGTCGCTGGCGGCGGGCGCGGTGCAGATGGGCGCCTCGGTGGTGCTGGTGGAACGGCACCTGATGGGCGGCGACTGCCTGAACACCGGCTGCGTGCCGTCCAAGGCGCTGCTGGCCGCGGGCCATGCGGCGGAGGCGGTGCGCCAGGCGCCGCGGTTCGGCGTGGAGGCCGGCGCGCCCGAGGTGGATTTCGCCCGGGTGCACGCCCATGTCCACGGCGTGATTGCCGCCATCGCACCGCATGATTCGGTGGAACGGTTCGAGGGGCTGGGCGTCACCGTCATCCTGGGTGAGGCCCGCTTCACCGGGCCCGACGAGATGCTGGCCAAGGGGCAGCGCATCCGGGCGCGCCGCTTCGTGTTGGCGACCGGCTCCACCGCCGCCGTACCGCCGGTGCCGGGGCTCGACGGCGTGCCCTATCTCACCAACGAGACGGTGTTCGACCTCGCCACCCGGCCCGGCCACCTGGTGGTGCTGGGCGGCGGGCCGATCGGGGTGGAGATGGCGCAGGCCTTCCGACGGCTGGGCAGTGCGGTGACGCTGCTGGAGCGCGACACCATCCTGCCGCGCGACGAGCCGGAGGCAGCGGCGGTGGTGCGTGCCGTGCTGCTGGCCGAGGGGGTGCATCTGCACGAGGGCGCGCAGGTCGTCGCCGTGCGGGCAGGTGCTGCCGGCGTGGAGGTGGATGTGACGGACGGGGCTGGGGTCGCGTCGGTGGTGCGCGGCAGCCACCTGCTGGTCGCCGCCGGCCGCCGGCCTGTGATCGACGGGCTGGGGCTGGAGGCGGCCGGCATCGCCACCACGCCGCGCGGCATCACCGTGGATGCGGGGCTGCGCACCAGCAACCGCCGCGTGTTTGCCATCGGCGACGTGGCCGGCGGGCCGCAATTCACCCATATCGCCGGCTATCACGCCGGCATCGTCATCCGCCGCGCGCTGTTCAGCTTGCCGGCGCGCGTGGACTATGCCGCGCTGCCCTGGGTGACGTATGCCGATCCGGAGCTGGCCCATGTCGGCCTGACCGAGGCGGAGGCGCGCAAGGCGGGCCATGCCGTGTCGGTGCTGAGCCAGCCGCTCTCCGGCAACGACCGCGCCCAGGCCGAGCGCGCCACCGACGGGCTGGCCAAGATCGTGCTGGGCCGCGGCGGGCGCATTCTGGGGGCCACCATCGTGGCGCCGCGCGCGGGGGAGATGATCGGGCTGTGGGGGCTGGCGATCCAGCAGCGGATGAAGATCGCCGCCGTCGCCGCCTCGCTGCCGCCCTATCCGACGATGGCCGAGATTTCCAAGCGCGCGGCCGGCAGCCACTACACGCCGACGCTGTTCGGCCCGCGCACCCGCTGGATCGTCGGCCTGATCCAGCGCCTGCTGCCCTGAGGAGCCCCGAGATGCGATTCCTGCGCGACCGCCGCCTGTGGCTGGTCCTGGCCGCCATCGCCTTGATCCTGGCGGCGCGGGCGACGGGCCTGGCCGACCACCTGTCCCTGGCCACGCTGGCCCGCCACCGTGAGGCGCTGGCCGGCTTCGTCGCCGCCAACCTGGCACTCGCCGCACTGGCCTATGTGGGCATCTACATCGCCGCGGTGGCGTTCTCGGTGCCGGGGGCGGTGTTCCTGACGTTGTCGGGCGGCTTCCTGTTCGGCGCCGTGTTCGGCACCGCGCTGACGGTGGTGGCGGCGACCATCGGGGCCACGCTGGTGTTCCTGTTCGCCCGGCGCGTGCTGGGTGCGGATGCGCTCGACCGGCTGGGCGCGCGCGCCGCGGCGCTGGGCGAGGGGATCCGGCGCAACGCCGCCTCCTACCTGCTGGTGCTGCGGCTGGTACCGCTGTTCCCGTTCTTCCTGGTCAATCTGGTGCCAGCCTTCGTCGGCGTGCGGCCGGGCATCTACATCGCCACCACCGCGATCGGCATCCTGCCCGGCACCGCCGTGTTCAGCCTGGCCGGCGCGGGGCTGGGCGAGGTGCTGGCGCGCGGCGGGGATTTCAACGTGGGCGACGTGCTCACGCCGCAGATCCTGGGCGCGCTGATCGGCCTGGCCCTGCTCTCGCTCGCCGCGATCCCGCTCAAGGCGCGCTTCGCCAAAGGATGAACGATGCCATGACCGAACTCCGCCGCTTTCCTCGCCGCGCCATGCTCGCCGCCGCCGCCGCCGCGTTCGTCCCCACCGGGGCACGCGCCGGCACGCCCGAGACGCTGGACGGGCTGCTTGCCCGCTACGTGGTGCCGCACCCCGACGGCGTCACCCGCGTGCGCTACGGCGCCTGGAAGGCCGCACCCGCCGACCTTGCAGCACTGGAGGCATGGATCGCCGCGGCCGCGCAGCTTCGGTCCTCGGCCATGCCGCGCGCCGAGGCCTTCGCCTTCTGGGCGAACCTGTACAACGCGCTGACGCTGAAGGTGGTGCTGGAGCGCTATCCGGTGCGCTCCATCAAAGACATCCGCTCGAGCGGCGTGCCGCTGGACCCGAAGGGGTATTTCGGTCCCTGGCGCACCCGCCTCGTCACGGTCGAAGGCCGGCGCATGTCGCTTGACGACATCGAGCACGAGACGATGCGGCCGACCTTCCGCGACCCGCGCGTGCACTATGCGGTGAACTGCGCCTCCATCGGCTGCCCCAACCTGCGCCCGCGCGCATGGCGGGCGGCCACGCTGGAGGCCGAGTTGGACGAAGCCGCGGCCGACTACGTCAACCATCCGCGTGGTGCGACGGTGCTGGCCGACGGGCGGCTGCGCGTGTCGTCGATCTACACCTGGTTCCGCGAGGATTTCGGCGGCAACGAACAGGGCGTGGTGGCCCATCTGCGCCGCCATGCCGCCCCGGCGCTGGCCGCCCGGCTGGCAGGCGAGGTCAGCATCGCCGAGGACGTCTACGACTGGACGCTCAACGACGCACCGGCGTGAGGCATTGTTGCGAGCACGCTCAGTTTCCCAGGGTGCGGCGGAGCAGCTGGCCCCAGGCGGGGTCGTAGTGGTGCACGCCCCTTTTCTCTTGGGGGGGCGCGCCGGGGGCGAGGCCCAGCGCCCGCCCTTCGGCATGCCAGCGGAAGATGCCACCGCGCAGGTTGCGCAGCGACTCGGCTCCCACCTGCGCCGCCGCGTCGCGCAGCCCCTCCAGCATCCGGCCGGAGCGCCAGCCGACGGCGCAGTAGAACACCACCGTCGCCCCCTTCATCGCCGCGCCGTGACGCGCCAGCACCTCGGCGGCCGGCAGCCCCGGCGCGATGCGCTCGGCGCCGGGAATGCGGCTCTGCGCGAACTCGTCGGGCTCGCGCACATCCAGCAGCACCAGGCGCCCGCCGCCGTGCATCAGGGCTGCAAGCTCCGCCGCGGTGATCTCGGGCACCGGCAGGATGCGCGCCACGGCCTCCTCCACCTGTGCGAGCGTGGTGCCGGGGTCGGTCGGGTCCGGCAGGCCGGCGACGCGCGGCCACAGCACCCCCCCGACTGCGGCGATGGCGCCACCGGCCAGCAGCAGGGAGGCGCCGCCCAGCAGCAGCAGGCGGCGGGGCGGATGCGGACGTGGAGCGGGTTCGGTCATGGCGATGTGTTCCCAGGCCAGGCGGGGCGCATTCCACAGGGTTCGCGCGCCACGGCGCGGAGGTTACGCGCATGAGGCCGGCGGCGCACCTGCCCGTGGCGCAACGGCCTGTGGCGCAACGGCCCGTGGCGCATCTGACAATCTGCGCCGGCCTTGCCGCCGCGGCCCAGGCGGGCATGGTGGCGCTGGCCCCGGCGCTGGTCGACGAGCGGGCGGCCCCGGCTGCGGCGATCGGCGGGTTCGTGGCGCTGGCCGTGGTGGCGGGGCTGGCGTGGTTCGCGGCAATCGGCCCGCTCGGCCGGCTGGCGCCGCGCACCGGCGTGGTGGTGGCGGTGGCGGCGTTCGGCTTGGCGGCGCGGCTGGCGTGGTTCGGCCCCGATCCGGTGCTCGACACCGACGCGTTGCGCTACCTGTGGGATGGCGGGCTGGCGGCGCATGGCGTGTCGCCCTGGGGGGCGCCGCCTTCCGCGCATGATCCGGCCGCGCCCAAAATTGTCGCAGAGCTGGGGCCGCTGGCCGAGGCGCTGCGGGCGCGACTATACTTTGCCGAGCTGCGGACGATCTATCCGGCGACCGCGCAGGCGGCGTTCCTGGTCGCGCACTGGCTCGCGCCGTGGGACCTCGCGGGGCTGCGGCTGGTGATGCTGGCGGCGGAGGCGGGCACGATGGCGCTGCTGGTGCTGGCGCTGCGCCGGCTCGGCCTGCCGGTGATGCGCGCCGCGATCTGGTGGACCTGCCCGCTGCTGCCGGTGGTGCTGGTGGGCGGCGCGCATATGGATGCGCTGTTGCCGCCGCTGCTGCTGGGCGCGCTGCTGGCCACGCTGGCCGGCCGGGGCGTGGCGGCGGGGGTGCTGCTGGGCCTTGCGGCTGGGGTGAAGGTGTGGCCGCTGCTGCTCGCCCCGCTGTTCGGCCGCGCCCTGCCGCACGCCGCGCGGCTGCCGGCGGCGCTGGCCCTGGCCGCCGTCTCCGCCGCCACGCTGGTGCCGCTGATCGCCACCGCCGCGGCGCCGGATGCGGGGCTGGTGGCCTATGCGCGCGGCTGGACCGCCGGCAATGCGCCGTTCGCCTGGGCGCTTTCCCTGTTCGGGGCCGGTGCGGAGCCGGTGCTGCGAGCCGCGCTGGTGTTCGGCGGGGCGGCCGTCGCCCTGGCCGTCGCGCTGCCCCGGCCGGGCACTGCCGGCGCAACGACCGCACGCGCCCTGGTGGTGGGGGCGGCCGTGTTCTATCTCTCCCCCGCGCAATTCCCCTGGTACCTGGTCTGGTTCATGCCCTTCGCCACACTTCTTGCGTGCCGCGCGCTGTTGCTGCCGGCCGCGCTGCTGCCGCTCTACTGGCTGTCGGTCCCGCTCGGCGCGGCGGGGCATGGGGCGGTGTTCAGCCACGCCATCGCCGCCGTGCCGCTGCTGGCCGTGGTGGCGATGCTCCCCCTTGGGCTGCCCCTTGGGCTGCCCAAGGGGCTGATGGCCAGGCGGTGGCGGGCATGAGCGCCCCACCTTCTGCGACAATTGGCGGCCTGCGCGTCGGCGTGGTGATTCCGGCGCTGAACGAAGCCCTGGCGCTGCCGCATGTGCTGCCGGCCATTCCGGCCTGGGTGGTGGAGGTGATCGTGGTGGACAATGGCAGCCGCGACGCCACCGCCGCGGTCGCCGCCGGGCTGGGCGCGCGCGTGGTCTCGGAGCCGCGGCGGGGCTATGGCCAGGCCTGCCTTGCCGGCATCGCCGCGCTGTCGCCCGGGATCGACACCGTGGTGTTCCTGGATGCCGACGCCTCCGACCGGCCGGAGGAGATGGACCGGCTGCTGGCCCCGATCGCCGACGGCGCGGCCGACATGGTGATCGGCTCGCGACCGCTGGGCGCGGAGCCCGGCTCGCTGACCCCGGTGCAGCGCTTCGGCAATGCGCTGTCCTGCTGGCTGATCCGCCGGTTGTGGGGGGTGCGCTTCACCGATCTCGGCCCGTTCCGCGCCATCACCCGCCCGGCGCTCGCGCGGCTGGAGATGCAGGACCGCAACTTCGGTTGGACGGTGGAGATGCAGGTGCGTGCCGCCGGGCGGGGCCTGCGCTGCGCCGAGATCCCGGTGAGCTACCGGCGAAGGATCGGCCAATCGAAGGTGTCGGGCACCATCTCCGGCTCGGTGAAGGCCGGCGTGAAGATCCTGTGGGTGATCGGCTTGGAGGCGCTGCGGCGCGGGCGGCGCTGATCCCGTCCGGGCCTATGCCGCGCAGCCATTTTCCCGCAGCAGTTCGACCACGGCCTCCGGCGGCACGTCCCGTCGGGTGAAGGCCTGGCCGATGCCGCGGACCAGCACGAAGGCCAGCTGGCCGTCGCGCATCTTCTTGTCGCGGCGCATGTGGGCGATGAGGTTGCCGGCTGACAGGCGGCGGTTCAGGCGCGTCAGTTCGGCCGGCAGGCCGATGGCGTCGATATGCGCCACCACCCGGTCCGCCTCGCCTTGGGAGCACAGGCCCAGCTTGGCCGACAGGCGGAAGGCTAGGCCGATGCCGGCGGCCACCGCCTCGCCGTGCAGGATGGCGCCGTAGCCGAGTTCGGCTTCCAGGGCGTGGCCGAAAGTGTGGCCGAGGTTGAGCAGGGCGCGGCCGTCGTTCGGCTTCTCCTCACGCTCGTCGTCGCCGACCACCATGGCCTTGAAGGCGCAGGCGCGCAGCACGGCCTCGGCCTGGGCGGCGCGGTCGCCGGCGACGACGGCGCTGCCATGGGTTTCACACCAGTCGAAGAACGCCGCGTCGCCGATCAGCCCGGCCTTGGCGATCTCGGCATAGCCGGCGCGCAGCTCGCGGGGCGGCAGGGTGGCCAGGGCGGCGGTGTCGGCCAGCACGGCGCGGGGCTGGTGGAAGGCGCCGAGCAGGTTCTTGCCCTGGCGGGTGTTGATGCCGGTCTTGCCGCCGACCGAGCTGTCCACCTGGGCGAGCAGGGTGGTCGGGATCTGCACGAAGGGCAGGCCGCGCAAGGTGGAGGCGGCGACGAAGCCGGCGAGGTCGCCGACCACGCCGCCGCCGAGCGCGATGATGGCGGTGCGCCGTTCCACGCCCCAGTCCAGCACCTGGTCCACCACCTGGGCGTAGATCTCCAGTGTCTTGCTGGTCTCGCCGGGCGGGATGGTGATGGTGGTATGGGCGAAGCCGGTGGCGTCGAGCCCCGCCAGAAGCCGCGGCAGGTGCAGGGCGGCGACATGGCGGTCGGTGACGATCACCGCGCGCTTCTGCGGCAGCACCGGGGCGAGCAGGGCGCCGGCGCGGCCGATCAGCCCGTCGCCCACCACCACGTCGTAGCTGCCGGCCGACAGCGCCAGCGACAGGCGGCGCGGCGGCGCCCAGGCGGTGATGGCCTCCAGCACCAGGGAGGTGGTGTGGTCGGGGCTGTCATCGGCGCAATCGACCACGATGTCCGCCTCCGCATAGACCGGGTGGCGCTGGTCCATCAGGCGGCGCAGCACCTCGGCGGGGTCGCCGGCGTTCAACAGCGGGCGGTGCGTGCGGCCCGCGACGCGGCGCAGCAGCACCGGCAACGATGCGCGCAGCCAGACGCTCACGGCGTCGTGGCGCACGGCCGCGCGGGTTTCAGCATCCATGAAGGCGCCGCCGCCGGTGGCCAGCACCAGCGGATCGCCGGCCAGCAGGCGGCGGATGACGCGGCGTTCGCCGTCGCGAAAGGCGGGCTCGCCGTGGCGGGCGAACATGTCGGGGATGGAGCAGCCGGCGGCGGCCTCGATCTCGGTATCGGCGTCGCGGAACGGCAGGCCGAGCCGGGCGGCCAGGCGGCGGCCGATCGAGGTCTTGCCCGCCCCCATCAGCCCGACCAGCACGATGCTGCGCCCGGCGAGCGCCGCGGTGCCGTGCGCGGGGGGCAGGGTGAAGCTTTCCTTCAGCGTGGTGTTGCGTGTCATGGCGGCGGAGGCTAGCACAGCCGTATCGCGCGAGGCCACGCGCGCCCTCCAACCTGACTCCCTCCACCCTGACGGAGTGCCATGAGCCGCATCGTAGTCGCCGTCGTGTTGCTGTTGCTGCTGGTGCTGGGCGGCGGGTTCCTGCTGCTCGGCGCCTTCCCGCCCGAGGCGCGGGTGCAGCCGGTGCAGAAGGTGCTGCCGAACGACCGCTTCACCCGGAGCAACTGAGGACGTGGACCGGCATCTCGACGCCTTCCTGGAGATGCTGGCCGCCGAGCGCGGGGCGGCGCGCAACACGCTGCTGGCCTATCGCGCCGACCTGGAAGGGTTCGCAGCCTTCGCCGCCGCGCGCAGTGCGGGGATGCCCGGGGCGGACGAGGCGGTGCTGCGCGGCTGGATCGCCGACCAGTCGGCCCAGGGCATGTCGGCGCGTACCGCGGCACGGCGGCTTTCGGCGGTGCGCCAGTTCCACCGCTTCCTGTTGCGCGAGGGGGTGCGGGAGGACGACCCGACCCAACTGCTCGATTCGCCGAAGCTGCCCCCTGCCCTGCCGAAATACCTCACCGAGGCGGAGGTCGATGCCCTGCTGGCGGCCACAATGCGGCTGAAGCCGGCGCAGGGGATGCTGGCGGCGGCGGCGCTGGAGATCCTGTACGCCACCGGGCTGCGCGTGTCGGAGTTGCTGGCGCTGCCACGCGGGGCGGTTTCGGCCGACCGGCAGTTGCTGATCGTGCGCGGCAAGGGCGGGCGGGAGCGGATGGTGCCGCTGTCCCAGGCGGCGCGCGAGGCGGCGGCCGCATGGTTGGCGGCGCAGGAGGCCCCCCCCGCCTCAACTGGCCCCGCCTCAACTGGCCCCGCCTCAATTTTAAAGGCGTCGCGCTGGCTGTTCCCCGGGCGCGACAAGCGCCGGGCGATGACCCGCCAGGGCTTTGGCCTGCTGCTGAAGCAGGTGGCGCTGGAGGCCGGGCTCGATCCGGCGCGCGTGAGCCCGCATGTGCTGCGCCACTCCTTCGCCAGCCACATGCTGGCGCGCGGCGCCGACCTTCGCAGCCTTCAGATGCTGCTGGGCCATGCCGATATCGCAACCACGCAGATCTACACGCATGTGCTGGCCGAGCGGCTGCAACGCCTGGTGGCCGAGCACCACCCGCTGGCGCGGGCATGACGCGGCGGGGCGGCTGGGGTGGCGTGCGCCCGGGGGCTGACCCGGCGTGACGCAAATGCTACAGGCCGCGGCCATGCGCCATTTTCTGGATTTCGAGAAACCCATCGCCGAGCTGGAAGGCAAGATCGAGGAGCTCCGGCGGATGTCGGAGGGCGGTTCGCTGAACATCGCCGACGAGATCGCCCGCCTCACCGACAAGGCCGACAAGCAGCTGCGCGCGACCTACGCCAAGCTCACCGCGTGGCAGAAAACCCAGGTGGCCCGCCATCCGCAGCGGCCGAAGGCGGGCGACTATGTGCGCGCGCTGATCACCGACTTTACGCCGCTGGCCGGCGACCGCGCCTTCGCCGACGACGCCGCGGTGATCGGCGGGCTCGGCCGGTTCGGGGGGCGGTCAGTGGTGGTGCTGGGCACCGAGAAGGGCGCGGACACCGAAAGCCGGGTCGCGCATAATTTCGGCATGGCCAAGCCCGAGGGCTACCGCAAGGCGCGCCGGCTGATCGAGCTGGCCGGGCGGTTCGCGCTGCCGGTGCTCACCTTCGTCGACACCGCCGGCGCCTTCCCGGGCATCGAGGCGGAGGCGCGCGGCCAGGCGGAGGCGATCGCGCGGTCGATCGAGGCGTGCCTGGAGGCGCCCGTGCCGGTGCTGGCCACCATCATCGGCGAGGGCGGCTCCGGCGGGGCGATCGCGCTGGCGGCCGGGGATACCATCCTGATGCTGGAGCACGCCGTCTATTCGGTGATCTCGCCCGAGGGCTGTGCGGCGATCCTGTGGAAGGATGCCACCCAGGCGCCGGCGGCGGCCGAGGCGCTGCGCATCACCGCCGAGGACCTCAAGCGCCTCGCCCTGATCGACGTGGTGGTGCCGGAGCCGATGGGCGGCGCCCACCGCGCGCCGGCGGAGGCGATGGAGGCGGTGCGCACCGCGCTGGCGGCCGCGCTGGCGCCGCTGGTCGGGCTCGATGGCGCCACGCTGCGCAGCCGGCGGCGGGACAAGTTCCTGAACATGGGCCGTGAGGCGCTGGTTTAGGCAGAATGTTCTTTTTTGGAAAAAAGAACCAAAAAACTTCTATCCGTTTGCGCGGTGCCTCCCCGGTGAGGCGGGTGCCAATGGACGAAAGTCTTTTTGCTTCTTTTTCTACAGAAAAAGAAGATTCTTGCTTGTCGTCCCGTTAATGCGCGGCCTGTCGCTCCTGCTGGGCGTTTGCGGCGTGGTGGCGGCCGGCTTGGCGTGGCAGGCGTTGTTGCCGTTCCTGCCGTCCGACCCGGCGGGGTCGAGCATGGCGGTGCGGCTCGGCCGCGGCAGTGCCGCATTGCTGCCGGGGGCGGGGGTGCTGGCGCTGATGCTGCTGGCGCAGATGGCGCTGCGCTTCGCCGCCGGCGCGTTCGACCCGCTGGCCGACCAGGACGGGCGCTGGCTGCGGGTCAACCAGCGGGTGATCACCAATACGGTGGAGCAGATGGCGGTGTTCGCCCCCGCGCTGCTGGCGCTGGCCGCCGGCGTGCCGGCCGCGCGGATGGCCGAGGTGATGGCCGCCGGCCTGGTGTTCGCCGGCGCCCGGCTGCTGTTCTGGGCCGGTTACATGGCCGCCCCGCTGGGCCGCGCCTTCGGCATGGCAGCGACCCTGACCACGACGCTGGCGACGCTGGGTGCGGCCGCCTGGGCCTGGACCCACTGATGGCGCCACGCGACGCCGGCGGAGGCGAGGCGGCGATACCCGCCGGGAACCTGTTCCTGCGCGTGTTTCCCTCGATCATGCTGCCGATGTTCCTGGCCTCGGTGGACGCCACCATCGTGGCCGCCGCACTGCCGGCGATCGCCGCCGAGATGGGCGAGGTGGAGCGCGTTTCCGGGGTGGTGGTGGCCTTCCTGGTGGCCGCCACCATCGCAGCCCCGGTCTATGGCAAGCTCGGCGACGTGATCGGGCGGCGGCGGATGCTGCTGGTGGCGCTGGCGATGAACCTTGTCGCCTATGTTGTCTGCGCCTCGGCCACCAGCATGACCCAGCTGGTGTTGGCGCGCGTGCTGCACGGCTTCGGCGCCGGCGGGCTGATGACGCTGGCCCATGCGCTGATCGGCGAGAGCGTGCCCCCGCGCGAGCGGGGTCGCTACCAGGGTTACAACGCCAGCGTCTATGTCAGCGCCAGCATGTTCGGGCCGGTGGCGGGCGGCTGGCTGACGCAGCATTGGGGCTGGCAGTCGGTGTTCCTGGTG
>Ga0105050_10006659_pt1 | contig 14223 bp, 12 predicted proteins | sample FRY01_FD_78088 | JGI IMG/M metagenome (GOLD analysis project Ga0105050, IMG submission 78088) | Freshwater microbial communities from Lake Fryxell liftoff mats and glacier meltwater in Antarctica - FRY-01 | ecosystem: Environmental > Aquatic > Freshwater > Ice > Glacier meltwater ... | reverse complement strand
CGAGTTCGAACCGATCGCAGATATACGGCCCCACATTTTCCGAATCTACGTCTATGCCCGTGACCGTGACACCGGGAAAGTGGCGTCTGATTACACCCACTGCACCCGATCCAACGTCACCACCGACGCCGGAGATAACTACCGACTTCACGTCCGATCCAACACTTCCCACAGATACGAAAGACCTGGATCTGTAAGTTGGGCCATCTGCACGACTGAACTGTAGTCATAGGTTGTGAGCTGGGGGAATACGTCACGTGAGATGGTGTCAAGAACTGCCCAATGTGCACCCGGTTGCTTGTTCCGAGGCTGTCCCAAGGACCCCGGGTTGACCCACAGGACACCGTCTTGTTGCCGCACCGCCGGATAGTGCGTGTGGCCGTGGACAACCACGTTCACGTCATTGGCACCCTCTCCTTTTAATTGCGGGAGTTCGCCGGATGGGTACAGATACGTTGAAATATCGGACGGAGAACCATGACACAGAAGTAGATTCACATTGTCCAACGTGATTTTTTCTGGGTGATTCCAAGACCTAATCGTGGCCATATCGGTGGCGTTGAATTGATCAATTGCGTATTTGATTCCATTTCCGTAACGCGCGGTGACGTCCGCGAGGCTCCCTTGGTCGACTGCCTCGAATAGCATTTCTTCGTGATTTCCTTTAATGCAGGTGGCACCGATGTCCTGTAGCACCTGCAAGCACTCTTTTGGCCAGTAGTAATAGCCAACTAGATCTCCAGCAAAGAGCACCCGCTCGCATGAGTGAAATTCCGGATCATTGACCACGGCCTCTAAGGCAGGGAGATTGGCATGAATGTCTGATATCAAAGCGACCCTCACAAGATCTGAGTGTTCCACTACTCCCTATATCCTGAGTACATGGGTCAATACCTGATTACAGGAGCGTTTAGTGGCCTGGGCTACGCACTCAGCCAAGAATTGCTCAATCGAGACTGCCAGGTAATCGGACTTGGGCGCAATATTCAATCAAGATCACGTGAGATTACTGCCCAATTCACTGATCTCATTGAATTAGATCTCGCTCAACCGCAGCCAGATGAAATCACTGAAAAAATTCGAGTAGCTGTCGGTAATCACCCGAATCTGCACTTAGTCATCAATGCTGCACAAATTGAACCCTTGGGCACTTTAGGGTCACTCGACAACACCGCAATCGCTGAGGCCGTTAACGTAAATTTGACTTCAGCACTACTTCTGATGAACACATTTCTCAGATTCACCACGCCAACCTCTCGCATCTTTGTAATTGGTACTGGAGCCACCCGTCAATTGATCGCAGGGTGGGACATCTACTCAATTAGCAAACTAGGCCTAATGCGTGCCTACGAATTTATTGATTCTCAGTCGCCTGGACGAGCGGTATGGATAGATCCCGGTGTGATCGATACGAATATGCAACGCCAACTGGGAAAATCCCCTTGGGGGGTCAGCGGCAACGACCTAGCCCCGGCCTCGAAAGTTGCAAAAGGGATTCTTGATACGTATCTTTGTTGAGTAAACTTTGCCTAGCTCGACTTGGCGTCTGTAACTTCTTCAAGCTGAGTCAACATTCTGCTTGCACCAATATTCGACAAATGTATTCCATCCGAAAAAATCCAGGTATTTCCATCGTTTGTCGAACAGTCCTTCGAACCACATAAGGACAATCGGGGGTCAATAATTTGAGTATTTGTCTCTTCAGTGGCCAATTTCGTCGCAAGGCGCGAATCACCTTGATACTCGTCTATCGAACTAAAGGCCAACTTCATCCCGCAGTTTTTTGCTACATCGAATAACGCCACTCCAGCACATTTTGTTGCTGCCCAGTGATCTTGAGGTTCAAAATAATTCAAGCGCACGAAAAAAGCGGGGGGGCTTTGCGTCACAACAACCCGATGGCCCATCATCTGAAGCTCCGCAATGAGTGCGCTTAAACCTTCGCGCAACATTTCGCTTTTTTGTCTCGGCGACGCCGTCGGTGAATTTCCATTGACAGATACAGCTCTGTCCATTGAGTAGAAGGGAACAGAGGAAGAAGCCAAAATCACTAAACCTGGCTTAACTTCACTTAAAACTTGCGAGAAATTTTTATTTGCGAGTTGGCACGACTCATCGGGTGTCTCTGAGTGACCATCAAAATAAAACAAATCGATACCTAAATATGGACACCCTGCATGCAGAAGCACATTCAAAGATCGCTCCTCCCTATTTGCTATTTCACGCAAAGGGCTTTCATATCTCCCCGCAACGGAATCCCCCACTAAGTAGATAGGAATCCCACCCGTTAGATCCTTTTGAAGACACACTCGGCTCCCAATTCCGAAATCCTCAAATCCGGTATCACATTCCTCCTTAAAATTTTTCGATGACTGCGTTTCACGGTCGAATGAGCGTAACGCTTCACTGAACCACAGGTTATTCGAGAAGAAGAGGAGTCCAAGACCAAGAATGATAGGCGGGCTAAACCAAATAAATATTTTCAACAAAGACTGCGCGGAACTAGTGATTTTCATCTTGCGATTTGGGTTTTCAACAAAACGGAGACTGATGAATGCTGCGGCCAGGGATAGCAATGAAGCGAAACCGGTGACCCAGAGGCTACTACCAAAGAATGCAATTGCAAAAACGATGAAAGGCCAGTGCCACAAGTACCAAGAATAGGAAGCGTCACCAAGGGAGACGAGTACCTTATTGTTTAGTGAGGCGGTATTCTCAGGACTTTTAGTTTGGCCTGAAATGATGACAAGAGCTGTTCCAACTACGGGAAGAAGAACCACAAACCCAGGGAACGACATTTCTTTGTTGAGCAGTAACGCTGAACCGATTATTAAAACTAAACCCATAAATCGAGTGAAACGGGCAAAAGAAATCCTTCGAATATTGCAAGCAAAAAGGGCAAGTAAAACACCTATTCCAAATTCCCAAGCCCGAGTTAAAGGACTATAGAAAGAAAAATCTGGATTTATAAAGTCGGGTAAAAATAGAAGTGTTCCCGGAGTCCGAAAAGTTGTAGCAACATTCAGTGCGAAAGACAGCAGAGTAATTCCAATGAAAAAGCCGATCAGCAAACGTGAGATTCGATATGTTTTAGTCCACTTTGCTAGGGAAAAAACTAACAAAAGGATAAGAGAGAATCCAATATAAAACTGTTCTTCCACACTCAGTGACCATGTGTTGAGAAGAGGATTCGGGGTTAGTCCTTGTTGAAAGTACCCGGTAGGAGACTCGTAGGCCACCAGATTTGAAAGGCCCAGCATTGAAGAAACCGCCATCTTCCCAGTCTCCCTCTGGTCAAACAAGGGGGACTGAAAATAGAAAGACATCAAAACCACAACAGTCACAAATACGCTAAGTGCAGGAACTAGACGACGAAAACGACTCCAATAGAAGTCCCTAAACGTAAAAGTCTTACTCCTAATTCTCCGAGTTACATTGGCCGCAATTACATATCCTGAGATAACAAAAAATACATCAACACCGATAAATCCACCAGGGACGGGAAGGTCGGCATGAAACAAAACTACTAACAGAACAGCAAGACCACGAAGGCCTTGAATGTCCGTGCGCCAATGCTCTTGGCGAGATGAAACTCGCTCAGAAGCAGTCTTAGTTGTCAATTGAATACCTTAATTTCATGATTGTTTCAGTTACCTTTTGCTGCTCTTGATGTTCCTGCAATGGTTCGCCGCGAGTAAAAGCCTTTGGATTCCATATAGTCGAATTATCAAATGCGGAAATACGTTCCGCGGACTCACGAATCCATGGAGACGGCTGGAGAGAGTTATCAATTTGTATCGTTTGAACATTGCGTTTGCGCTGTGCTTGTGCGCGTGAAACACGTTCACGAAAGCTTTCAGGTAGGAGGTTCCGAAGCCATTGGAAACTTTGAGCAGTTGAATTCTGATTGGGATCCTGCATGTGCGCTGCCGTCGTGATCCATGACTTGTGCGTCACAGCTCTTAGCAGAATTACTGCGTACCAACGCCATGCCATAACGGCAGTCTCTGTTGAAACTGGTGTGTTGACTGCTAACTGGGTTGCTTGAACGAATGCATCGGTATCAAGTCTGGGGACTTCAAATCCGAGGGTGGACGGATATGCGTTTATTCGGGGTGGGTCGTAGTGAACCACTGGGATTCCAAGGGCAAGGAGTTCTAATCCAGCGCTTGATGCATGATTTATTCCACAACTAGCAATTCGAGCTACGTCGTAGAGTCCAATTCCATCTGCTGGAGCATTAATGGTCACGTTGTCCGGGTGATTCGCTAGTAACTGCTCGATTGCATCAAGATCCGGTGAGCGGAGTGACTCTCTTTTATTAGGGGCAAGCCGAGGGTGGAGTCGAAAAATGAAATCAATTCGTGGGAGTAGTGCAGCAGTTCGCAGTGTCTGCTCAATAAATTCCTGCACCGTTGAGACTTGATCAATGGGAACCCTTTCAAACTCAGCTCCAACTAAAGCCGAAGATCTAGTTTCATCCGGGCTCCCGATCAACACCACAGCCACGGGGGAATTCCCTTTAAGTTTTAGTAGTTTTCTAATCTCCGCATTCGGCATATACGTAGGTGCAGTCGAATACACCCAAGGATCACTTCCCTGAACAAGTTGTCCAAGTTGTCGTGCCACCATTGCAATTTCCAACTCTGAAAGTGGAACACTCATTGACTCAATAAGTGTCTTTGAGTCAACAGCTGTTTGACTTGACTCAATACTCCGATACAAAGCAATAGTCGAGTAGCGGTCAGGAACAAAACCAGAGGCGCTGAGACCCACGTACTGGATATTTTCCTGCTGTCGAATTAATTCGGTGAAGACCCTATTAGTTGGGTAAAGCGGGTTATAGACAACTGCATGCGTTGGCGCAATTTTTTCGAGAATTATGGGTAGTGCGTGAGCGGCATACAACGAATTTTTGGTGTCACTGAGAAACTCTCCCCACGCTTGTGTTGACGCAGTTACGTCTGGGACTTTGTGGTGAAGCATAGAAAGATAAGTTGAATAAACGCCTATGGGAATTCCGTGGCTGTAAAGATCCTGCCAATTTTCCTGAGTAACGCTTTTCATAGTTGCATCAACTTCACTACGAGTATCACTAGCAATAAAATCATCTATCCAAATGGTTTTGTACTTGGCAACGGAGTTAAGAACTGATTCGTCCTGCTGGCAGGATTTGCACACGCGAACTTTGGATTCTACTGGAGACTCGGGTGAGGTGGAACTTGCCTGCATCGTCGGACAAAACGAACTAAACAAGCCACGGCAACGAATTACGGTTACATGTGCGCCAAGAAGTGCCAAACCATTTGCGAGTTCATGTTCAAGTTGACTCGTTTGCCATAGACCCGCATTAGGAGAGAAGAAAAGGACTCGCCACTCGGAGACGGGCAGATTAGTTGTCACGATTTAGTTGGCCTTTTTCGATTGGAGACACGCAAGTGGATTCGTTTAAGGAGGTTCGTGGAAATTGGCCGCGATTCGAGGAGAGTTTGAGAAATAATTAAGCGTGCGTCCCGCGACTCACGTACCTCAATACGCATTAGTGGCAGGGATATTGGGTTACTGAGAACTTCATGTGAGGCTGCCGATTCGGAGTGTGTTCCGCTTCCCTCTTGACCAATGTTTTCCACCAATGAACGACCGGGATACAAAGTAAGCTTGTTGTTCAAAAATGCGGAGGCGTACCAGCGGATTGCCCAGGAGTCGATTGTCCCCATGGCTTGATCTTTCAGCATTTGTCGATAGGGGAATGCACCGTTGAAATCAAAGAGTGATCGGTCGGGTGACTTATCTAATTCCTTCAGGAGTTTTTTTGAGTCCGGTTCAAAGAGTTCCCAACCGCGACGCCAGGTGGCCCAGCCCCAACAGTCCGCACCTCTGAGAAAAACTGTTTGAGGCAATATTGGTGGTACCGCATACATGTAACCGTGAATGCTGATTACTTGGTCATTGTCTTGGTAGAGCTCAAGGGCTTGGTTCATGTAATCCAAGAAGTCCATTGAGACCACCAGGTCGTCTTCCATCACAATCACGTTCTCGCTGGTTTCTAGTGCTTTGGTGACTCCGGAAATGACGGATTCGGCGAGACCCATGTTTTCTGCCCGCTCAACAACTGTGACTTCCTTGAATCCTTGGGCGGAATGGGCGATCACTCGGGTCTGCTCAACTAATTGTGTGTCCGCCGGGGTCTTGGGACCATCACAGTAAATGGTCAAGCTGGTGTCTTTTGCTGCCGGATTTGCGCTGAGGGAGGCTAAGGCCTGTTTTAGGTGATCGGGGCGCCGGTAGGCGAAGAGCACTACCGGAGCATGATCGCTTGACACGCCACGAGCATAGATCACGTTACGCTGCTCACCATGGTCCCAAGTCCTCTAGTCGGCTTCTCGGGGGCACAGGTCTTAATTACCGGTGGCTTGGGGTTTATTGGTTCACATGTCGCCCACACTCTCGTGGGCGCGGGAGCGAATGTAACTTTGGTGGACAATCTGGTTCCCGAATACGGCGGTAATTGGTTCAATATCGCCGACATCAAGGATCAGGTCACCGTTCACGTCGGTGATATCCGTGACCGTTCCCTCATTGACAATTTAGTTCCTGGCTCAGACTTTATTTTCAATCTGGCCGGGCAAACCAGTCACATGGACTCCATGGCTGATCCGCACACCGACTTGGCTATCAACGCGGACGCTCAACTTTCAATTCTCGAAGCGTGTCGGGCCCTGAATCCGACGGCCCGAGTTGTCTTTGCCAGCACCCGTCAGCTCTACGGCAAACCTGATTTCCTTCCCGTCACCGAGTCTCACCCAATCCGCCCCGTTGATGTCAACGGGATTAACAAACTTGCCGGCGAGTGGTACCACCTGCTGTATCAAGACGTGTACGGGATTCCAGCCTCGGCTTTGCGTCTGACTAACACGTACGGTCCGGGGATGCGGGTCAAAGATGCCCGGCAAACATTTTTGGGGATTTGGATCAAGCAGGCGCTCACCGGTGAAGTGATCCAGGTCTTTGGGGACGGTAAACAACTGCGTGACTTCAATTACATTGATGACTGCGTTAACGCGTTGATTTTGGCGGCAACCTCACCCGAGGCTGAAGGAAAAGTGTTCAACCTTGGAAGTAGTGAGGTTAGTTCTCTCGAGGACCTAGCGAAACTGGTATGCGCCGCTGTGCCTGGGGCACGTTATGAACTGGTTCCCTTTCCCGCCGAACGAAAGAAAATTGATATTGGGGACTACTACGCAGACACCGCAATGATTGAGCGGGAGTTAGGCTGGAAACCCACGGTTGCGCTGACAGAAGGACTGGACAGAACACTTGATTTTTACCGGAAAAATTTCGCAGAGTACTGGAATGATTGAGGAACAATGGTGATTTCCATGAACGGGTTTAGCCAAGAACCCCCCGAAATAATCGAAGCCGAACTTGCAGCCACTCGAAAAGTTCTAGAGTCCCACTACTACGTACTCGGTGGACAGGTCAGCGAGTTTGAGTCCCAATGGGCGGACTATTGCGGGATTGAGCATGCTGTTGGTGTTGCAAACGGCCTAGACGCTCTTGAAATTATTTTGCGGTCTTTGGGTATTGGTCCCGGTGACCAAGTAATTACAACACCCATGACCGCTGTTGCCACCGTTCTAGCGATTCTGCGATCTGGTGCAACACCTGTTCTTGCCGACATTAATCCCACAACCGGATTGCTGGACCCAGAAAGTGTTCAGCGTTGCGTCACCGAACAAACACGTGCAGTGATTCTGGTTCACATTTACGGTCAAGTTCGAAATATGGCGGCCTGGGTGTCGCTCTGTGATTCACTGGAGATTGCCCTCATTGAAGACTGCGCGCAAGGCCACGGAGCTAAAGAGGCGGGGACTTCCTGCGGCTCATTCGGTGTTGCCGGTGCGTTCAGTTTCTACCCCACCAAAAACCTCGGGGCAATTGGAGACGCCGGGGCACTGGTGACTAAAAGTGCAGAAATTGCCGAACAGGCGCGAATGTTGCGAAATTATGGTCAAACCAACAGATACGAGCACGCTGTGGTTGGCATGAATAGTCGGCTCGACGAATTGCAGGCTGCACTGCTTCAGGTTCGTCTTGGATACCTGGACTCTTTTACTCAACGCCGACAAGAAATAGCAGCTCGATATTTATTGGACATTAGCAACTCCTGGGTCACACTTCTGGCGGCTCCCTTGAATCCAAGTGAACACGTGTATCACCTCTTTGTCGTGATAACGGACTACCGTGAGCAACTACAGGATCATTTGCGTGCCCAGGGAATTGAAACCCTGATCCACTACCCAATTTCCGCAGACCACCAAGAAGCACTTGTAGGAATTGCAACCGATCCAGAAGGTCTTCCTCACGCTCACAAGCATGCGAAAACGTGCTTGTCGCTGCCCTGCCAACCTCAGTTGACGGACTCCGAGGTTGCAGCCGTCATTGCTGCTGTCAATTCATTTATTCCACAAGGTGCCTGATTCCATGACCGAGCATTTCGTCACTCTGTTCGATTCCACTTTTTTGCCCAATGGAATTGCCCTACACAAGTCACTCGTTCGCCACGGAGGAGATTTTCGCCTGTGGGTGATCTGCATGGACGTGGCCACGGAGCGTGCAATTACTGCACTCGAACTGGAGCATGTTTCACTTTTACCACTTGCTGCTGTCGAAACGCCTGAACTTCTCGAAGTAAAAAAGGATCGATCTATTGCCGAATACTGCTGGACACTCACACCGTTCAGCATCGATTTTGTTTTTGATCGTGACCCGAGTATTGATCGGGTGACCTATCTTGATTCTGACGTCTGGTTTACTCGATCACCTTCTGAGTTGCTTGCGGAAATGGATGCAGCTGGCGCACAATCACTAATCACCCCGCACTCCTACGCCGCTGAATATGCGGCCAATATCCAGTTTGGTATTTACTGTGTTCAATTCATGCCGTTTAATCGCGATGGTTCACGTGAACTCCGCAAAAACTGGCAATCGAAGTGTTTGGAATGGTGTTACGCCGTAGCAGAACCCGATAGGTTCGGTGACCAAAAATACTTGGACATGTGGACCCAGGACTTCCCTGAGATTGTGCACGTTTTAAGAGGTGTTGAAAAAACACAGGCCCCATGGAATACAGTGGATTTTGATGCAGCTGACGCTGTGATGTATCACTTCCACCGATTGCGGTTAGCGAGTGAATCACGGGCATTTGTGGGTACCTACCGCATCCCCCACAAAACAATTACCACGATGTACCGACCCTATTTAGCCGACATTAATTCCGCTAATCGTGACTTAGCTGGGCTGGGATTTGACTTCAAGCCGCAGATTCAAGCACCCACCGGTTGGCCACTTGTCAAAGACTATTTGGATTTCAAGGGTCACAATTGGCGTAGTCCGCTTGCGGCCTACGCACTCACTTACTGATCGAAATTCAATACAAATTCACAAGTAAAAGGTAACAAAACTAGGGGCAGGTCAAACTGTAAACCAAACTCGGGGCAGTCTCGTTCGACCTTCGGCGGTGCCATTCTAGCCTTAGTCCAGGAAGTGCCTGCCGGATCCTGTGTAAAAGGCAGCCAGTTTGTCAATGAGGACGCCGAGATCATCGTGCGGCTCGAATCCATACAGCAAATGCGCCTTCGCTACTGACATCGTGAAGTCGTAGGTGCTGCTCGAAGCGGCCTCGACCACCGGTACTGCCATGATCTCGCCCACCTGTGTGGCGATCTCACCGATGGAGGCGTTGAAGCTGCTGACATTCAGCACGCCGCATGACTTCCACGAGTTTGTCAGCATTTCTGCTACCAAGCCGGTGAGGTCGTCAATGGACAGGATCGCACGATGCGCGTGCGGATTCGCAACGGTGACTTGCCCCTTCTTGATGGCATCTGCTGTCATCCGGTTGATCATCAGGTCGAGCCGGAGGTTCGCCGACGGACCGTTCACGGTCCCAAATCGCAGCGCGCTCCAGTTCGTTCCGTTCATCGACGCGAGTTCATCACCCACCCGCTTGGTGAGATCATAGATATTCCGTGGTTGGGCCAACAGCGAATCCTCGCTCCCGGGGTGCGAGCCGAGGCCGTCGTAAACACTGCCACTGCTCGCGTAAATCAGCGCTCGACCATCAGCGATGTCCAGCATGCGCTGCAGTCCGACGATGTTATTCAGCAGGGCGCCGACCGGGTCATCGGCCGCTATCCCGACCGACGAGTGACCCGCGAGCAGGACAATCGCATCGAAGGAATCGAATGACTTCACAGGAGCGGTGACGTAGTCTTCGATGGTCACTGACGATCCAGCCATCTCAGGCATACCGCGTAGTCCGAGATCGACCACGTGAACATCGTGTCCGTGGTTCCTGAGCACGGGACAAAGTGCAGAGCCGATGTAGCCGCACCCGCCGACGACCACGACTCTCATTGGGGATCGCCTAAGTTCACGCGTTCCCTCTCCACAACCCGCCATCGCCCACGCACCTGCGCGTGCACGGCTCCCAGATACTCGGCGACAACGCCAAAGCAAACGGCGTTCACTGCCGCGAAGAAGCTCACAAGAAGGATGATCGTGGAAATACCAGGATCAGTTATCGAACTAGCGAAGGTGAAATGAGCGATGAGCTGAACTATTCCAAAGGTGAACGCGAAGAGTGCGACCGCCAGTCCCAAAATGGAAACCAAACGTAGCGGAGCGGTGGATGTGGACACGATGCCATTGAGACCCTGGTCGATCAGCTTCCACAAGTTCATGTTCGACTTGCCGACTTCCCGCTTCTGCCATACGTAAGGAATTGTCGCTCGCCTGTTCGACAGGGAGGCGATGAGTCCACGGGTGTACGGGTAGTAGTCGTCGATTTGAGTCAACTGTGTCGCAATCGATCGGTCCAACAACTGGTACTCGCCGACGTATTTCGGAAGGTCGAAGTCCGCGAGGCGAGATGCTACTCGGTAATATGTGCGACGAATACCGCGCATGAGCCACGGCTCGTCGCGTTCGTATCGAACGCCAGCGACAACGAGGTTGCCCTCTTCCCACAGCCGCACAAATTCCGGAATCAGCTCGGGCGGGTCCTGCAAGTCAACTGGAAGCATCGGCATCACGGCATCGCCGTTAACGTACTTCAGGGCATGGAATGAACTTCGGTACACGCCGAAGTTGCGTGCGTTGACAATGAGGCAGCAGCGGCGATCCGCATCGATCAACTTTCGAATCGCTTTCTCTGTTCCGTCTGTTGATCCGTCATCGACGTAGATGAGCTCGAAGTCGTAGCCGGGAAGGCCTTCGAAAACAGTAGTAACGGCCTCGTAGCAGCGTCCGACGTTTTGTTCCTCGTTAAGGCACGGGACGATGATTGAGATCAGTTTCGGAGCGTCAGGCATGGACTGGCACTTCTTCACCGGTCCATAGATCAAGCACCCTCACCGTCGGGAAGTACACGACGAGTCGCCCGTCGATCTCGGGCTTGTGCCCACGAATCCGGCGGGCGATCTCCTCGGCAAAGTTCCATGCAGGTATGAGAAAGCAGACCTTCCCAGTGAGGTCACGAATGTCATCGGGGGATTTGACAGGTGTCTGGCCGCCCGGCGACACAAGGCCCTGCTTGAGCTCATTGTCGTCAAAGATTCCGGCAAGCGTGATCCCGGACGCGTTGATGAAGGTGTTGCCTTTGGCAGCTGCGCCGTAACCCCACACTGCGAAACCATCCTCGGAAAGGGATGACAGAATTCTGTGCGTTTGTTCCATCGTGGACGCCGCGATGTTGGCGAATTTTTCGTAGACGGCCATTCCGAACAGGCCGGCGTTACGTTCGTTTTCAGCCATTTCTAGGAGCCGCGCCGTAGGCTCAGCAGGCTCCCGACGAAGAACCCAGACATAGGAAGTGCCGTGTACAGGAGTGTGGAACGCGTCCACGAGGAACAAGTCTGCCCGTCGCGCGAGGCGGCCCATTGATGATGTGTTGAAGAAGCTCAGGTGCTCGTGGTACGCGGTGTCGAACTCGACGTTGAGGACCATATTGGCTTGAGAGGTCTGGATCAGGATTCGACCCATCGGTCCAAGCACGCGGCCGGCGGCAGCGAGAAACTCCGCAGGATTGGGCACGTGTGCCAGGACATTCATCGCAATGACGAGGTCGAATCCACTAGCCAGAAATCCCGCGATGTCACCTGGCCAGAAACCGCAGACGGTGCTTACGTTCTTCTCCGCTGCACCAACCATCAGGTTCGCTGCGGGATCGACGCCTAGGACCTGGTGCCCGCGGGATTTCAACGCCGACAGAAAGGAACCGTCGTTGCTCGCCAGTTCGAGGATCGACAGGTTTGATCCAACAGGTTCGACCACCTCGTCGCAGAACCAGTCAAAGTAGTCCCGAAGCGTTGTCGTCGTGCCGCTCACATATAAGTAGTTACGAAATAGTAGCTCAGGGTCGATCGCCGTCGTGAGCTGCGAATGCCAGCATTCTCCGCATACCTGAAGCGCCAGCGGGTAGTTGGTCAACTCGGTGTCCACCGGGAGGAAGTCATTCGCAAGCGGCTGGCTGCCCAAGTCGAGGAAAAGTCGAAGCCCGGGGCTTCCACAGGCTAGGCATTCGTTGAGATCAGTCCTGTCGGCCACGACCCAATGCTAGGGGGTCTAGTTCCAAGTGCCCACCACCTGACCGAACATGATGAACTGGTCGAGGGCGCCCAGGTACTGCACGTAGCCGGTTCCATCAGATCCGGTCCACAGCAGGACCGGTGTGGTGACCCACGCCAGCACCTCAACAATCGTCAGTTCCCGCGTTGATGTCCTTGGCCGGGTGAGCAGCCAACGAGTCATGAGTGCCACGCTTGGCAGCGCAACCAGAATGAAGATCCTTGTGTGATCAGCTGCGAAGAAACAGGAGGCCAGACAGATGAAGAAGGCCGCAACGAGTGCCACCCGAGCCCGCGTCGTTGCGTCCACGAAGCATATGGCGACGGTCACCCATGCTCCGGCGAACATCGAGAGAAGGAAGATCGGCCAAAAGTTAATTGCTGAGATGATTGCGGGCCGCACCCACTGCTCGGTCAGAAATTCCGAGCGACTACCCCCGATTGAGCCGGTCACGGTCAGCAGGACGATCATGCTGATTACCTTGCCGAGGACCAGTCCCGGAAGCGCCCAAGCGAACGTCGGTCTGCGAAAGTCCGCTCGATTTTGGGCAAGCGCCCACGCCGTCAGTGCGGCAGCGATGACCATCGGGACAGCTTGGACGAAATGCTGGAATCCGAGGAATACACCCGCAGCAATCAACCAAGGCCGAGAGCCAAACTTCCACGCCCAGAGCATGCCTACCGCACCAATTACTGTCAGTGGGTCGTACCCACCTATGAAACCCACGAAAACAGCCACCACGGGCGATAGCAACGCAAGGCGAACTCCGCGATTGCGCCTTCCGGTCCCTGCTGCATCCGCATACCAGAGAGCGAGCAATCCAACTGCAATGACGAATGTGGCAATCCACTGAGCGAGGTACCACAAGATTCCTCGAGATCCCAGCCCCTCGTATATGAGTTGATATGGCAGGTTCTCTCGAACGTGGCTGAAGATCGGCGGCAGGTCTTCGTTCCTCCAGATACCGATCCTGTCAACAAAGCCAGTCAGGTCCGGCAAGGGCGACGGACCAATTCGGAGTGCAGCCCACACCGCGGCACTCAACGTCAGGATGACGGATCCCGACAGCATCAAAAGAGTGCGATTGGACGCTGACACAGATGGAGGCTATCAAGGTTGGCAGACCAAAGTCGGATCGACTCGGCCATCCGTTACTTGCTGATCGAAAACAACAAGAATCTTTGCAATTGTCGTGAATTTAAATCCACTCTGAACGTCCAAGATCTCTCTACCGTACCGTTTCATTTGGATGCATTGATTCCTGGATAAACATCCCAGGGATTACCCAGTAGCACCGAGTGTCATTCACAGTGGAGTTCATGACGAGTTTATTGAGTCGCCAGTCGATTGGGATGCTAGGAAGGATTCCCTGACTCTCTATTGCGTTAGCGAATCGAGCGGCAAAAGTGGGTGAATAAAAGTTGGCGCAAACTGTGTTCGAAATTGGTGGTGATATTTGCACGATTTTCCCCCCGTCCGCGAAGGAATGAGCTTCCTTCGCTCTTGCCATGATCGCGTCAACTCCGAGTTCAATGTCGCTCATTGACTGCGACAGGTTCATAAACATGTCAGCCCTTTCAATGCCAGCGAATG
>Ga0105050_10006657_pt1 | contig 14223 bp, 10 predicted proteins | sample FRY01_FD_78088 | JGI IMG/M metagenome (GOLD analysis project Ga0105050, IMG submission 78088) | Freshwater microbial communities from Lake Fryxell liftoff mats and glacier meltwater in Antarctica - FRY-01 | ecosystem: Environmental > Aquatic > Freshwater > Ice > Glacier meltwater ... | reverse complement strand
TCCGGGTCCAAGTCCAAGTCCAAGTCGAAGTCAGGCAGGAAGGCGGCCTCGGGCGAAGCGAAAGCATCCCGTCCAAGGATGAAGCGACAGGTGCGCGAGGCTCGCGAAGAGCAGGAAGTGCTCGCCACGGTCTCCGACGCCGGTCGGCACCTCGCCGACGGCAGGGCTACCGGCAAGGCGGCGCGCAAGCGGGTGCCGCGGTCCACTCTGGCCGATCTTGAGCTGCCGGCGGATCGTCCGGATCCGGTCGATCAGCTCGAGGCCCAGGCGCAGTCGCGGCTCCCCGGTCTGATCCCGCTGCGCTACGGCAGGATGCTGGTCTCGGCGTTCACCTTCTATCGCGGGGCGGCGGGTATCATGGCCGCCGACCTGGCGCGCAGCCCGGTCACCGGTATGAAGGTCCAGGCATGTGGCGATGCCCACCTCTCGAATTTCGGCGTCTTTGCCTCACCCGAAAGGCGCCTCCTGTTCGACATCAACGACTTCGACGAGACACTTCCCGGACCGTGGGAGTGGGATGTGAAGCGGCTTGCCGCCAGCTTCGAGATCGGCGGCCGCGACCGTGGCTTCAGCAAGCCCGAGCGCAGGCAGGTCGTACTCGCCGCGGCGCGTCAGTACCGCGAGGCCATGGCCGAATTCGCGACCATGGGAAACCTCGATGTCTGGAACTGGCACCTCGACGTTGACCAGCTCCGTGAACGCTTTGACGGCGAGGCAGATGAGGCCCGCTGGCGGACCTTCGAACGCACTGTGTCCAAGGCCAAGGGCAAGGACCGGCTCAGGGCTTTTTCGAAGCTGACCGAGGTTGTGGATGGCAAGCTGAGGATCATCAGCGATCCACCGTCCGTGGTTCCGTTCGACACTATGGTCGCCCCCGAGGAGGTGGCCGGCCTTGACGACCGGGTCCACAAGATCCTGGCTGCCTACCGGGAGAGCCTCACCCCCGATCGCAGGGTCCTGTTCGACTCCTATGAGTACTTGCATGCCGCGCTCAAGGTGGTTGGTGTCGGCAGCGTCGGCACGCGCGCCTGGATCGTGCTCATGGTCGGCCGCGACACGGGCGATCCGCTTTTCCTGCAGCTGAAAGAGGCCCAGGAATCCGTGCTGGAGCCGTACGTCGGAGCCAGCCGCTACAACAAGCACGGGAGACGGGTGGTCGAAGGACAGAGGCTCACCCAGACTGCCAGCGACATCTTCCTGGGCTGGACCACGGCGGAGGGCTTCGACGGCGTCGAGCGGGACTTCTACGTTCGGCAACTTTGGGACTGGAAGGGATCCGCACAGGTGGAGAAAATGGACCCGCGCGCGATGGGCATCTACGGTCGCATCTGCGGCAGGGTTCTGGCCCGTGCCCACGCCCGGACCGGGAACCGTTTTTCACTGGCCTCGTATCTCGGCACGAGCGACAGCTTCGACCGGGCGATCGCCGACTTCTCCGTCTCCTACGCAGAGCAGAACGAGCGCGATTACCAGGCCCTGCTCGATGCGCGCGACAGTGGCCGCATAACGGTCGAAGAACCCGAAGGCTGATTGCCGAATCGGCGGAACCCCGTTTCAGGAGGTAGGTTCGGGATCGTGGTTCACCGGGTGAGGCTCAGAGACAGACTGGCTGCGGCCGCGGCGCTGCTGCTTGCGCTCGCCGCCCTGGCCCTGGCCGTCGGCCTTGTGGCCGAGCGGTTCCCGGGCGGGCTGGTCGTGATCGGGCTCATTGCGGCTGCGGTCGGCTCCGCCTGGTACGGGCTTGTCGGGGCCGGACCGGCGAGGGCGCTCGGTTTCTCAGGAGCCGGGCTGGCACTCGCGTTCTGCGTTGCTTTTCTGGTCAGTAGCGCCACGGAGACGGGGCATGTCCTGGTGCTCATCGCCGTCCTGGCACTTGCGATTGCTTCGGCGCGAAGGGCCTTCAGCCTGCATGTTCCACTGGCCGACGCCGAGGCCCCCCGGCATGCCGTGCTCTTCTTCAACCCGAAGTCCGGAGGAGGCAAGGCCGAGCGCTTCGAGGTTGCCGACGAGGCCAGGGCGCGTGGGATCGAGCCGGTTGAGCTCGGGCCGGACGACGACCTCGGGCAACTCGTCCGGGAGGCGGTTGATCGGGGTGCCGACGGACTTGCGATGGCCGGCGGGGACGGATCCCAGGCGGTCGTCGCTGCGGCGGCGGCAGAGGCGGACCTTCCGTTTGCGTGCATTCCGGCGGGCACGCGCAATCATTTCGCCCTCGACCTGGGGGTCGACCGCGAAGACGTGGTCGGGGCTCTCGATGCTTTCGTGGACGGCGGGGAGAGACTGGTGGATCTCGCTGAGGTCAACGGACGGGTGTTCGTCAACAACGTCTCGCTCGGCGTCTACGCCGAAGCCGTACAGCGCAAGGGTTACCGGGAGGCAAAGCTGCGCACGATCCTGTCGACGGTCCCGGACCTGCTCGGGCCAGACGGGGAAGGACTCGATCTGCAGTGGACCAGTCCGGACGGCCACCAACACAGCTCGGGGGCGGCGATCCTTGTTTCGAACAACAGGTATCGGCTGGGGCGGGCCGTCGGATCCGGTACCAGACCCAGCATTGACGATGGCCTGCTCGGGATAACGGTCGTCTCGGCCCCGACCGGCCGGGGTGACCGCCGAAAGGCCCCCCAGCGTCCATGGCGGGAATGGGCGCGGGCGGAGTTCGTCGTTGAGTCGGACAAGACCGTACCGGCCGGGATCGACGGTGAAGCGGCGAGTCTTGAGCCGCCGCTTCGTTTCACGATCAAGCCGGGGGTCCTCCGGGCCAGGATCTCGAAGCACCACCCCGGGGCTTCGCCTTCGGCCGCGATCCCCGAGGGAGTTCTCGGGGGCTTCCGGGCCCTGATCCGGATCGTCATGGGGCGGCGTCCATGACCGGCTGGCGGCGCACGTTAGGGGAGCTGCACCGCCTCGACCGGGCGGTCTATTCCGCGGTCGCGGCCAGCCCGACTACTTCCCTCGACACCGGCCTGCGGCGGCTTTCTCATGCCGCCAACTACTCACGGATCTCGTTCGGACTGGCCGGCGCGCTGGTTCTGCTCGGTGGGCCGGAAGGCCGGCGAACAGCGGTTCGTGGAATCGCTTCGATCGCACTGACCTCGGCTACGATGAATGTGGCGATCAAGCCCTGGGCAAGGCGCCGCCGGCCGGACAGGGAGGGGGCAATGGTCCCGCTTGCCCGCCATGTACGCATGCCGGAGTCCCACTCCTTCCCTTCGGGTCATTCGGCAGCCGCCTTCGCTTTTGCCGCCGGAGTCGGCCGCAACCTTCCCTGGGCCGCTCCACCGCTCACCGTGCTGGCCTTTCTTGTTGCCTACTCGCGGGTCCATACCGGGGTTCACTATCCGGGTGACGTGGTTGCAGGGTCACTCTGCGGGATTGGACTGGCTGAAGTCGCCAACCGCGCGATCGACCGTCTTGAGTAGCGAGGAGTGACCGCCGGGCGCGATCAGTCCAGGGCGGCGCGGGCGGCTGCCACCCGGGCCACCGGGATCCGGTACGGCGAGCAGCTGACGTAGTCGAGTCCTGCCGCGTGGAAGAACTCGACGCTGGCCGGATCACCGCCGTGTTCGCCGCAGACTCCGAGTGGCAGGCCGGGTTTGGCCGCACGGCCCTTGCCGGCCGCGATCCGGACCAGGGCGCCGACCCCTTCGATGTCGATCGTCTCGAACGGACTGGTGGGCACCAGCCCCCGGGAGAGGTACTCGGGCAGGAAGACCCGCTCGGCATCGTCGCGGGAGAGGCCGAGCGCGGTCTGGGTGAGGTCGTTGGTTCCGAAGCTGAAGAAGTCCGCCTTCTCGGCGATCTGCTCGGCGACCAGACATGCCCGCGGCAGTTCGATCATCGTGCCGACCGGCACCTCGAGTTCGGCACCCCGCTGTTCCAGCACCTCGCTGATGGTCCGGTCGACTCCCTCGCGCAGCAGCTCAAGTTCGCTTTCGAAGGCGATCAGCGGCAGCATTATCTCGACCTTGGGCTCCGCACCTCCTTCGGAGGCGACATCCAGTGCCGCCTCGACGATTGCCCTGGTCTGCATCTCGTAGAGGCCTCGCAGCAGGATGCCGAGCCGCGCTCCCCGGCTGCCGAGCATCGGGTTTACCTCTTCGAGGTCCCGGGCGACCGCCAGGCGCACACTCGCGCGGCCCGCGGCAGCCTTGTCGCCGCGCTCCCGGGCCTCGGAGAGTTCGCGTTCGAAACCGGAGACCGGGATGAACTCGTGGAGCGGGGGGTCAAGCAACCGGATCGTTACCGGCAGTCCGTTCATGACTTCGAGCAGGGCCTTGAAATCCTGTCGTTGGATCTCTCCGAGTCGGCCGAGGCCTTCGGCGAATTCGCTTTCGAGCGGTCCGCCGTCGCCGCCGTCGAAATGCAGGCGCTCCCGTCGGGCCAGTTCGCCGGCGATGAACATCTCACGGACCAGCACCTCGCGGTCGGCGCCGAAGAACATGTGCTCGGTCCGGCAGAGTCCGATGCCTTCGGCACCCATCTCGATCGCGTGGCGGGCGTCTTCTGCGGTGTCGGCGTTCGTCCTGACTCCGAGGGTGCGGATCTCGTCGGCCGAGGTGAACATTCGTACGAGGATCGAGTCCTCGCCTTCGGCGGCCCGGTCCTGGGCCGCCTGGGCGGTCAGCGCGATCACGCCGATGGCCGCTCCGGGTGAGGCCGGAACGCCACGGGTCAGCTCTTCGAATTCGGCATCGGGGGCGAAGGCGGGGTGGAGCAGCGCGGTCAGGGTGCCCGGCCGGATCGTCCGCAGGGCGTGTTCGCGGGAGAGCAAACCTTCTCGCACGGCGTCCGAAGCGAACTGGACCGCAGCTTTAGCGTGGCGCTTGGCGCCGCGCGTCTGCAGGATGTAGAGGCGGCCGTCCTCGATCGTGAACTCGATGTCCTGGATGTCGCGGTAGTGGGCCTCGAGCTGGGCGAGGCTGTCGATCAGCTCGGCGTGCATGTCCGGCATCCGGCGCTGGAGGTCATCGAGGTCCTCCGTATTGCGGATACCGGCGACCACGTCTTCGCCCTGCGCGTTGAGCAGGAAGTCGCCGACCGGGTGCGGCTCGGCCGTCCTGGCGCGCCGGAGCGGACCGAGACGAGCAACGGGTCATCAGGGTCGCCCAGTTTCTTGCCCGATTCCTGCTCAAGCGTCGCGAGGGCATCACGGATCAGTCCGTCAAGGCCCTCCGGCATCTCGCCTTCACCTTCCTGGTAACGCACACAGGCAGCGGTGGTGATCGTGAAGCCTCCGGGCACTCTCTCGGGACCGAGGACCTGCGTCATCTCTGCGAGGTTGGCGCCTTTGTTGCCGAGAAGGGCGCGCATCTCGGCGGTACCTTCGGAGAAGCCGACCACCCAGGGCCGGGCTTCTGGAGTCGTTCCGGTGGGTTCTACTGCCGGTATTCATATTGCTTTTGCGCGTGCAATAGGCTGAAGGTCGTGCGGGGAGACCTGAAGATACGGGGCTACACTGTCGCCCAGTTCCCGAACATCCCGCTGGCGGCGGCGCTCGTGGGGCTGGTGCTGAGCTGGACCGTGACATCCGGCTCGACCGCACACGCCGTGGCCAGGGCGGTCTTCTACATAGGGCTGGGGATCTGGGCGTGGCTTGAAGCAAGCGAGGGAGTAAACGATTTTCGCAGGGTCCTGGGTGCAGCCGGGCTGGCCTACGTCGTGGTTTCACTCTCCGGCGAACTGGACTGAAGCGCAACAAAACTGCTCCGGGAGTGTTAGGGTGGTAACGCGCGAGACGGCCTACGCCGGCTGTCGGCAAATCAGTGGAGAGGGAGAGGGCGCACTTGTTTCAGCAACCGGCGAGATACCGGAACCAGCCCAGGGCGTTCGGCCCGGGCCTTCTGCTGGCGACAATGCTGGCAGCCGGACTCCTCCTGTTGGCCGGCCCGGCCTCGCAGGCCGACGCGGCGAAAGGCAAGCAGGCCCGAGCGAACATCGTGCTGATCCAGGCCGACGATGCGATCGTGAGCGACGTCCAGTACATGCCCAACGTGAAGCGGCTGATGGAGCGTGGCGGCACCAGTTTCTCCAACTACTTCGTCTCGTACTCGCTCTGCTGTACCGCCCGGACGACCCTGCTCACCGGCCAGTTCTCCCACAACCACCGTGTGCTGAGCAACTTCAAGTCGAACGATGGCGGCTACTACACCTTCCGCGACCTGCCCGGCAAGCTGAACGAGAGGAACTCGCTGGGCCCGTGGCTGCAGCGGGCCGGCTACCGGACCGGCCTGGTCGGCAAGTATCTCAACGAGTACGGAGCCCTGGACCGGACCGAGGTCCCACCAGGCTGGAACCGGTGGGTTGGACTTCTCGACAACTCGACCTACGACTACTTCAACTACGCCCTCAACATCGATGGCAAGGTCCGCTACTACGGAGACCCCGCTTACGCCGAGGCTCAACTCAACCTGGCGACCCGGCTGGTGTCCAGTCCGCCTTCGGGCTTCGGAGAGCTGCTTGCCATGTTCCGGTCCGTATTCGTGCCTTTCGACTACTTCGGATGGCAGCGCGAAGAGGACTACACGATGGACGTCGGCGGAGGCTTCGCTGCCGACTTCGTCAGGAACTCGGCCCCCTCGAAGAAACCCTTCTTCCTCTACTACTCGCCGCCTGGACCTCACGCCGAGGACACAAATCACCTCCAGGGCCTCAGGGCCGGTGCACCCGAGCCTGACCCGCGCCCTCCGGCCAGATACCGCGATACCTTCGACGAAGTGCCGCTGCCGAATCCGCCCTCATTCAACGAGGCCGACATCTCCGACAAGGCGGTCAACCTGAGCGGCCTGCCGCTGCTCACCGAATCACAGATCACCGACATGACCGAGAACTACAGGGGTCGTCTGGGGGCGGTGCGGGCGGTGGATGATCAGATCGGGCGGATAGTCAGAGAGGTTCGCCAGGCGGGCGAGATGAAGAACACCTACTTCATCTTCAACTCGGACAACGGCTACCTCCAGGGCGAGCATCGACTTCGCGGGTCCAAATTCCTGCCCTATGAGAATTCGATCCGGGTTCCGACCCTGATCAGCGGCCCGGGAGTCAGGAAGGGCCAGGTCAGACCCGGCAACTCGATCGACGTGGACCTCGCTCCGACGATTCTCGACATGGCAGGTGTGAAGCCCGGGCGGGTGATGGACGGCGTAACGCTACTCCCGGCGGCCGAGGACAGGCGTCGCATCCCGAAACGCGCCGTTCTGCTCCAGGCAATGCGCCCTCTGCTGCGCTTCCCGACGCCGCTCACCGTCTTCGATCAGCCTTTCTACGGAGTGCGTTACGGGGGCTTCAAGTACCTCAACTGGTCTTTTGACGCGACCGAGCTCTACGACCTCCGGACGGATCCCGACGAACTGGTCAACCTGGCCGATGATCCCGAGTACGCATCAACCGTCGCCCGCCTTGAGACGCTGGCAAAACGACTGAGTACATGCCGCGGTTCTGCCTGCCGTTGAAGTAGGGTTGCGGGCCGGATGAGCGAAGCTACCATCGAACCGGACGCCGATCAGATCAGGGCCCTTGTGGCCTCTTCGCACGAGGGTCCGATCGCCATGGTCAACCTGCTTCGCTTCAGGGAAGAAGCTCTGGCCCCCGACGAAGGGATGTCGGGCGCGGAGGCATACGGCCTCTACAGCCAGGGCGTGGCACCGTTTCTTGAGGCGGCAGGCGGGCGGGTGCTCAGTGCGGTCAGCTGCAGCCAGAGCGTGATCGGGCCGACCGAGCCCGAATGGCAGATGGCGATCATCGTCGAGTATCCCTCCCGGGCATCGTTTGTGGCAATGGTCGGCAACCCCGACTACCAGGAAGTCGCCCGGCACCGCACGGCTGCGCTGGCCGACAGCCGGCTGATCCTTTCGACGCGGCTCGCGTGAGCGGTTCCTTCGCGTGAGCGGCTCCTACTGGCCACAGCCGTGGACCTGCGAGGATGGCGGCCCCAGGCGCTGGGGCAGCGCCGAAGGGCAGGCCGGTCCCGACCTGAAGCCGGGAGAGAAGCTGGAGGTTGTTGCGAAGAAGGACGCCTTCGCCTCCGACATGGTCGTCCGGCGGGAACCGGGTGAGCTCTACGCGCTGCGTCACACCCTGCCGACCGGCGATCCGCTGGCCGGGCAGGTTGAAGGCTGGGTCGAGAAGCTGGATCCCGAGACGCTGGCGGTAACCGCATCCACCCCTCGAATTGCCTCCGGCCGGTACTGGCCGGGTGGCATAGCCGCCCACGCCAACGGCGACCTCCACATGGTCTTCGGGCATTCCGCCCACCGGCTGACGCCTGAACTCGAGCTGCTCACCTCGCGACGCCTGCCGGTCGGGCGGCCCTACAACTCCTTCGTCCTGCTTGACGGCGGAGAGCTGGTCACCAAAGACTGCGATGCTCCCGCCGGCCTGGCCCCTTCGACCGTTTCGGTGCTGGACCCGGAGACGCTCGAGTCGCTGGCTCCGGAGCTGGAGCTTGCCGAGCCGAGTATCGCCCGGCTCTCCTCCGACGGACTGACCGTGATTGCGGTGGGTGCTGAAACCGTCTTCCGCCTGGTCTTTGACCGCGAAGCGGGACGACTTGAGATCGACCAGACATGGAAGCCGAGGTACGGGCCGGCCCCGGGCCGCAGCTACGGCTGGGACCCGACCATTACCGACGAGCACGTCTTCTGGATGGACCAGGGAAGGAACTCGACCGACTGGTCGATGCTTGGTACCGGCGAGGCCTCTGCGCCTGTCCGCCTCTGGTGGGCGAGAATCGACGACCCGCAGGCGCTGCGCTCGGTTGAGATCAGCGGCCTTCCCTACGGCACCGAGTCGAACCCGCCGGCCTGGGACCCGGCGAAGCGCACAGTGATCGCCTACGACGCCGGCAATGCGGTGCTGAGGGCCTGGCGCGTGGAGGGCAACGAACTCGAGCCACTCTGGCGCCGGGACGGTTTCGCGCATGCCGGCCACCTCGTGCTCTACCCGGACACGCGGGAACTGGTCGCCCAGGATTGGCACAGCCCCGCGCTGCTGCGGCAACCGACGGTGCGCAGGCTGGCCCGGCCTTCACTGCGCCGACTCGGGCATTCGGCCAAGGTGCGCCGTTTCTCCGGGCCGGCGGGAAGAGACAGCCTGGTTGTGCTGGACCTCGACACCGGCGCCGACAAGGCGAGGGTCAGGGTGCCTTCCGTGTCCCAGGCATTTCTTTTCCCGGCCCCCGGTTTCGGCCGCGACTTCTACTACCAGTCGATGACCACGATCGCCCGCGTAGCCGTCAAATAGCCTTCGACGCACCGAGCGCCTCGCAGGGACTTCCAGAACGGGCTTGGAGCCGGTTCCGGGTTATCGGTTAGGTTGGAGGGACCATCAGGTGACGAGGGGGAGTGACAGGTGCGTGCCAGAGATCGAGTCGTTCATATTGCGACCTTGGGGCTTTTCCTGATCGTCGCGTTTCTTTTCGGCAACGCGTCGAACGCTGTCGCCGCCGGGACCGGCCCCGATTTCCTCGACGAACTCGGTAGCCAGCTGAAGCCTCTTCGCGGAGGGAGCGACACCGAAATCGCCGCCGCCCGGCAGAGCGATGTCACGATATCCAGGGCCGAAAGGGTGTTGGTTCAGGTCTATGTGAGCGGACCAGCCGACGACGCTGTCGCTCGCCTCCAGGAGGCCGGCGTGTCGGTCAGGGCGACCGCGGACGAGCCCGTGCCGGTGGTCGAAGGATGGGCACCGGCAACCTCCCTGGCCGACCTCGCGAGACTGGGGTTCGTCAGCGCCGTGCTTCCAGTGATGGGCGGCGGCAGCGATGTCGGATCGGTCCAGTCGCAGGGTGTGGCCGCCCACCGGATTCCGCAGGCACTCATGGCCGGGGCGTCCAGCGGGGCCGGGGTGGATGTTGGTGTCATCTCGACCTCGATCAACCGGGTGGGCGGCGGCGTCGCAGACTCTCAGGCGACCGGGGACCTGCCGCCGGGCGATCGCGTGAGCATTCTCAAGGACGGTCTTTCTCCGAACGACGACGAAGGCCGCGCGATGGCCGAGATCATCTACGACGGCGCCCCCGGACTTGACAACCTGTTTTTCGCTTCCGGCACCACTGCCGGGCCGGCCGGCAAGGCCGATTCGATCAACCAGCTCGTCGCGGCGGGGGTGGATGTGATCGCCGACGACATCTTTCAGCTGAGTGAGCCGTTCTTCCAGGACGGCGTGGTCGCACAGGCCGTAGATGCCGCCCGGACTGCCGGAGTCATCTACCTGGCTTCGGCCGGCAACCGGGCAAGGCAGAGCTACGAAGGCACCTACTCCGACGCTCCCGGCATCCATGATTTCGATCCGGGGGTACCCCCGGATTACATCCAGACCGTCGTAGCGGTGCCGAACGGCAAATTCCTCCAGATCGTGCTCAACTGGGACGAGCCCTGGGGGTTCGCCCAGACCAACTTTGATGCCCTGCTGAAGAAGGCGGACGGCTCTGCCCTTCCTTGCAGTTCGGTGAGCGGCGGTTCGGACAACAACCTGACCACGGGGCTCCCCAGGGAGATCGTCACCTGGAGCAATACCTGCGGGTTCCCAGTCAGTGTCGGGCTCCAGATCCAGCGTATCGTCGGCGCGGCGTCGCCTTTCCTCAAGTACATAGCAAGGGGAAACTTCGGGCCGTTCGCAATCACCGAATTCGCCACCAACTCGGACACCATCAACCCGGATGCTGCTTCTGCGAACGGCGCAATCACGGTGGCCGCCGTCAGCGCTTTCGACCCAGGGTTGGACACTCCCGAGCCGTACAGCTCCCGCGGTCCCAAGACGAGGCTGCTGGATGCCAACGGTGTCCGGCTGGGCGCTCCCGAAGTACGGATCAAGCCTGAGATCGCCGCCGCGGATGTGGTCAGCACTACCGTGCCGGGCTTCCTCAGCTTCGCCGGCACCAGCGCGTCCGTGCCCGGTGCCGCATCCATCGCGACCGTCCTGCGCTCGAGCAACCCGAATGCCTCCACGACCGAGATCGAGGCTCGTATGAGCGACCCGGCCAGTGCGATCGACTGCGTCTCCAGCATTCTGGTGCCGGACCCGGACTGCGGCGCCGGATTCCTGCTCGCTGACGCCGCATTCGCAGCCCTGGACCAGACCGGTCCGGTCGTGAGTGCATCGCTCAGCCCGGCAGGACCAAACGGAAAAGACGGCTGGTTCACGAGGAATGTGGGCATCGCCTGGAACTCGACTGACGCGGAGTCCGCAATCGAATCGGCGCCCTGCGCCGCCACCGGAGATTCGACGGACGGGGTGGAGATCTTCACCTGCCAAGCCACCAGCGGCGGCGGTAGCACCACCGGTTCGATCACGGTCAAGCGTGACACCGTGAGGCCGGCCACCCCGAAGATCAGCGGCATCAAGCCGGGCACCTTCGGCCGGTCCGGCAGGAAGGCACTTCCGCCCAAGGCCAGGATCAGGTGCCGGTCGAAAGACGGCACATCCGGGCTGGCCTCCTGCCGGATCACCGGCTACAGCCGCAAGGCCGGTCGTCACACGCTGGTCGCGAAGGCGACTGACCGGGCAGGGCTGAGCTCCACCAGCAAGCTCAGGTATACGGTCAAGGCCCGCTGACAAAACGAGTGCCACCTGCGCCACGCGCGGACAAGGAGCAAGCATGCACAACATGAACGTCGAGGCCGTCGAGCAGACGATCGCGGCCGCAGAGCAGGACCCCACCGCGGCGATGCAGCCGGTCGCCTTTGACGGCGAGTGGCAGACGGAGGAGGGCGCCGCCCAGTTCCGCACCGACATTCCGCTGCCCAACGGCGAATCGGTCACATTCGAATGTGACTATCCGCCTCACATGGGCGGAACCGGCCGGGCCCCGAATCCGCTCGCCTACTGCTTCTGGGGAGGGATCGCCTGCTTTGCGATGACCTTCGCCCAGGAGGCTGCAGTGAAAGGAGTCGAGATCAGGACCCTGCGCGCCCGCGTATCGACCGAACTCGACATGAGCCGGGCAATCGGGGTGAGCGACCGTCCGCCGGTAGAGGGGATCGACTGGTACCTGGAGGTCGACGCCGATGCCTCACCGGAGCTGCTGGCCGAGATCAAGCAGGACTCCGACGAGCGCTGCCCCGGGGCGTACTGCATCAGCAACCCGATCAAGCTGAATACGCACCTGGAAATACTGGGCTCCGCGTGAGCGCACCGGGCAAGACCGAGGTCGAGCGGCGGGCCGACCTCGTTCACGGCAGCGGCCTCTCGGCCCGGTTCTACGACCCTTTCCTCTGGTGGGGTGAAAAGAGCGGCCTCTCCAGAAAGCGGGGCCGGCTGCTCGAGGAGGCCCGTGGTGAGGTGCTGGAGATCGGTGCGGGTACCGGGCTGAACCTCGCCCATTACCCGACCGGGCTGGACCGGCTGGTCCTGACCGAGCCCGAGCAGCACAAGGCGACGTTGCTGCTCAAGAAGGCGGCCGGCCTCGGCGTGGAGGCCGAGTTCGTGCGGGCATCGGCTGAAGCACTGCCTTTCGAGGACAACAGCTTCGACACGGTTGTCGCGACGCTCGTCTTCTGCACCGTGGCCGAACCGGAGCAGGCGCTCGTCGAGCTGAGGCGGGTGCTGCGTCCTGGTGGCTCCTGGCTCTTCATCGAACACATCCGCTCCGACAGACCGGTGATCGGGCGTTTCCAGGACCGCGTCCGTCGTCCCTGGGCCAGCGTCGCCGACGGGTGCCAGTGCAATCGCCGCACGATCGAGATGATCGGGGCGGCAGGCTTCGGAGTGGAGCTGAAGAGCGTCGCCGACAAGGCACTGATGCCACCGGTCGTCCGCCCGATAGTCGCCGGAATCGCCAGGCTTCCCTGAGCAGACGCATCCCATCTGCGGCGCTACTTCGATGAGCAGACGAGCGTGATCTGCGACGCTGCTTCGATGAGCGAAGCTGTCGTTGTCGGTTCAGGTCCCAACGGGCTCGCCTGCGCTGCGGTCCTTGCCCGGGCCGGAATGAAGGTCACCGTCTACGAGGCATCGGAGACGATCGGCGGCGGGACCAGAAGCTCCGAGCTGACTCTGCCGGGCCTGCTCCACGACCACTGCTCGGCGGTCCACCCGATGGGTGTTGCATCGCCGGTGTTTCAGGACCTCGGACTCACCTCGCACGGTCTGGAGTGGCTGTGGCCGGAGGTAGACATGGCTCATCCGCTCGACGACGGCAGCGCGGGAGTGGTCCATCGTTCGCTCGACAGGACAGCTGCCGGTCTGGGTGAGGACGGGCCCGCCTGGAGGAGGCTCTTCGCAAAGCCGTCGGCCGCCTTCGAGGGCCTCCGGCACGAGATCCTGGGTCCGGTCATCCATCGTCCGCGCCACCCGGTCGACCTGGCCCGGTTCGGCCTGCCTTCACTACTTTCGGCCACCACCCTGGCCCGCTTCTTTCGCACAGAAAGCGGACGGGCCCTGTTCGCCGGAGCGGCCGCACACTCCTTCAGCCCACTCGACCAGCCGATGAGCGCCGCAGTCGGCATGGCCCTGATCGTGTCCGGACACAGCGGCGGATGGCCTGTCGCGAAGGGAGGCTCGAGGGCGGTTTCGGATGCGCTGGCCGCGGTGATCCTCGCGAACGGTGGCAGTATCGAAACCGGCAGGCGGATCAACCACCTCGACGAGCTTCCCCCTGCCGACGCCGTCGTACTTGACACGGCACCGGCGGGGGTGCTCCGGCTGGCCGGAGACAGGCTGCCGGACCGGATCCGAAAGGCCTACCGCCGCTACCGGTACGGGCCGGGCTCGTTCAAGGTCGACCTGGCGGTCGAGGGTGGAGTCCCGTGGGTCAGCGACGCCTGCCGCCGCGCCGGAACGATTCATGTCGGTGGCAGCCTCGAAGAGATAGCCGAAGCCGAGAAGATGATCAACGGTGGCAGGATGCCCGAGCGGCCCTTCGTACTGGTCTGCCAGCAGTACCTGGCCGACCCTTCGCGCTCGGCCGGGAACGTGCACCCGATCTGGGCCTACGCCCATGTGCCGGCTGGTTACGGACGGGATGTCACCGAAACCGTGATCGACCAGATCGAGCGGTTCGCCCCGGGCCTGAGGGAGCGCATAGTCGGCCGGTTCGTGCGCTCGCCGGCCGGTTTTGAGGACTACAACGAGAACTACGTCGGCGGCGACATCGCGGTCGGAGCGAACAACCCGGGCCAGTTGATCATGCGCCCCCGAATCGGGTTCGACCCGTACGCGACCGGCATTCCCGGGGTCTGGATCTGCTCTTCAGCCACCCCACCCGGGGGCGGGGTTCACGGCATG
>Ga0105050_10006654_pt1 | contig 14232 bp, 14 predicted proteins | sample FRY01_FD_78088 | JGI IMG/M metagenome (GOLD analysis project Ga0105050, IMG submission 78088) | Freshwater microbial communities from Lake Fryxell liftoff mats and glacier meltwater in Antarctica - FRY-01 | ecosystem: Environmental > Aquatic > Freshwater > Ice > Glacier meltwater ... | reverse complement strand
TTGGAGGCAAGATCCAGCATCACTTTTTCGAAGTCCGTTTCCTTGCCCTTGGCCACATTCAATTTTGCGATCACTGCGATCATGTCTATCCTCCCGGTTGGTTGAACTACGGAGTCTGCCGAACCTCATGCACCGGCGCAAACTGCTTGAGCTGATTCAGGATTATTCGCAGCGGCATCGGGACGAGCAGGAGTGCATCGAACGTTTCACAGCCTTTGTGCAGCGTTACCCGGAGTGCTTCCAAAATGACTGTTGGGCTGGCCATGTCACAGGTTCAGCGTGGGTGGTCGATCCTGCTGAGAGTTCAGTGCTGCTCACCCATCACCGAAAGCTTGATCGCTGGCTTCAGCTCGGTGGTCACAGTGATGGCGATCCGGATCCGGTGGCCGTTGCGACACGTGAAGCGGTCGAGGAGGGCGGTATAACCGTAAGCCTGCTGGAGACGGCGATATTTGATCTTGATATCCACACGATTCCGGCTCGCAAGAACGATCCTGAGCACTTCCACTTTGATGTGCGCTTCCGCTTGCAGGCCCACTCGAGAGATTTTCAGCTATCGGCAGAATCAAAGGCGCTCGCCTGGGTGCCGATCGAGCGTTTGCAGGACTATACCGTCGAAGAATCCATGCTGCGCATGCAGCGGAAGTGGCTGGGCGCTCTAAGCAACTAGGACTCCGCGCGGCAGAAGATCGACTGGCTACGGCTGGCGTTTCGTTTGGCGCATGGGGAATCCGCCACCATGGGGACGCATCTCATGTTGACGCGGTGTGGCATCGGCATCACGATCCCGCGTGACCCGCGCCTTGCGCATGCGCAGATGGCTTGGTGAGGGACGCGAACCGGCACGATGGCGAGGAGGAGATCGTTCCAATGTCAGGAGATGACGACGAGCCCCGAGAGTACGCTTCATCGCCCTGCTTTCTAGGCGCGTTGGAGGCGCAGCGGATGCCACTCGAAGAGCTGCTGGTGCGGCTCAACGTGCTGGTCGAATCGGAGCGCGCCGGTACGCGCGGTCTGCTTGCGATGGTCCACCGGTGCGAGGGCACCCCGCTCGAATCGGTTCTCCACGATATTGCCAGGGACGAAGCGCGCTTCTGCAGCATGCTGTCGCACCACGTCAGTCGTCTGGGCGGCACGCCCAGCCATGAGACCGGGGAATTTCTGGAAAAACTCCTCAAACGACCGACACTCGAGGCTCAGATGACCCTGGTCGATCGTGGCCAGCGCGCCGTTGTCGGCATGGTCGACGCAATCATTCCCTGCATCGATGATCCGCTGCTGAGGCAGGACCTCGTGGCGATGCGGAGCGAGCACATCGTGAATCTGGCGCGTGCTGCGTCGGCGAGTGAATGACGTTGTAACCGGTAGACAGCAAGACAGACAACGGACCGTTCAGAACGGCGAGAGGATTGAGCACAGGAAGGCGAAGGCGTCATTTCATGGAGAGACGATTGAAGGAATGGCCGCGCTGTCTCGAGTGTTCTCGGTCGCGGCTTGATCGAACGAGGACCACGCGATGAAACGACGCTTCCACCAGCTAGAAGTCTTCAGCGCTCAGCCGTTGAAAGGCAACCCGCTCGCCGTGGTGCACGGGGCCGTTGGTCTGAGTGACACGACGATGGCCAACTTCGCGCGCTGGACCAACCTGTCGGAGACCACCTTTCTGCTGCCGCCCACGACGGCCGGCGCCGACTTCCGCGTGCGCATTTTCACGCCAGGTGGTGAGCTGCCCTTTGCCGGCCACCCGACCCTGGGCAGTTGCGCCGCGTGGCTGGCCGGCGGTGGCACGCCGCGGCAGGACGGGTTGGTGGTACAGGAATGTGGTGTCGGCCTGGTACGCATCCGCCGTGACGACTCGCAACTGGCCTTTGCCGCGCCGAAGCTGCTGCGCAGCGGGCCGCTGGACGAGCCGCTGCTGGTGCAGATTGCCGGCGGGATTGGGCTGCCGCGCGACGCCATCCTGCGCCACCAATGGGTGGACAACGGCCCCGGCTGGTGCGCGGTGATGCTCGACAGCGGCGCCACGGTGCGGGCCGTCAAACCGGATTGGGCCGCGCTGGGCGATGTGAAGCTCGGTCTCGTCGGCGCGCAGCCCGCTGGCGCCGACACGCAATTCGAGGTGCGCGCCTTCCTACCGACGATGGGTGTGCCCGAAGATCCGGTCACCGGCAGCTTGAACGCCGGACTGGCGCAGTGGCTGATCGGCGAGGGCCTTGCCCCGCCGCGCTACGTGGCGGCGCAGGGCACGGTGCTGGGCCGCGCCAGTCGCGTGCACGTGCACGTGCAGCACGATGGCGACGACTGCTGGATAGGCGGCGAGGTGGCGTTCTGTATCGAGGGCTCGGTGACGCTGTAGCCGCAGCTGACAATGGGTGCGTGACCAGCCGCCTCGACAATTTCGTCGTCTCCCGCCGAGCCTTTGGAGTCGGCCGCGAGGTGTGTCCTCGTGTGTTTCCCGAGGTGTGTCCTCGTGTGTCTCCGGAAGTGCGGAAGTCCTTCACACCCAGCACCGCGTGACCCAGTCGGGCGACTGTAGCAGGGCCTGCGGTGAAGCGGACGTGTGCGGTGTCCTGAACGTTGATGTGGCTCATCTGATTTTTGATCTCCTGGTGGATATGCTGCCGGTTGCAAGGGAGGGTGGTTCGATGATGGAGAGGGTGTGAGCTTCGTGGGCATCGAGTCCCAGTGCCCTGAGGATGAGTTCAGCGATCTGCTCACCCGCCTCACGCCAGGTCTGACGACCGGTCAGCACGGATTGCATGGCCGCCAGGGTGGCGCCGCCCACCAGCGACAGAATGGAAGGCAGTGATTCGGGTGTGACCGTGAATCGACCTGACTGGATGCCTCGTTTGATATCAAGCGAAGGAGGTTCATCCATCAGTTTCCGCATCGTGTCGTCGTTGCGGGCAAACCTGACCACAAACCGCCCCCACCAGGGATCTTCGTGTGCATGCCGGATGAACATTCGAATGCCGTTGGTCAGGCGCTGTGCAGGGTCTTCGATGTGGGTCATATGTTCACCGAACTGCAGGTGCATGTCGTGCAGCACCCGCGAGGCAACTTCGTCGAAGAGCGTCTCCGGATCGGCAATGTTGTTGTAGATCGTGCCACGCGCAACCCCGGCGGCGTCCGCGAGATCGCTGATGGAAATTTCGCGCGCGCCGTGTTCGGCGAACAATCGAATCGCGGCGTCCTGGATCTTGAGGACCACTGAACTGCTGGCAGACATTTTCGGTCTCTATGGCTCTGTATTGATAAAATTGGTTCAATATTGAACATATGTGTTCAATATCTCAACCACGGCGCTTAAGAAAGGAGTCCAACGAAAAAATTGACCGGTCCGACGGACTGCTGACGAACTTTTTTCGACAGATAGTCGGTCGCGGGTTCTGTTTGCGGGGGAGGTAGGCCAGAATAGTCGCGTCTGCGAAGCTGGCAGACGCTGGTTGAATGATGCGGGACTAGCTCATCTGGTAGAGCGACAGCTTCCCAAGCTGTAGGTGGCGGGTTCGAGTCCCGTGTCCCGCTCCAATTCCTGCGGTACGGAACGCTCGCCGCCGATCGTCCGATCGTCTATTCGAACGGGTTGAAGTTTTTCAAACGCTCCAGGGCGTCGACCATGGACTTCATTAGATACTCCGGGGGGAAGCTCTCGAAAGGCTCTTCTTCTTCGAGTTCATCGAAGAATTCTTCCACATAAGGTGCTTCGGCCAGGGCTGCTGCGTGTGGATCCATCATTTGTCGATTTCCTTGTTTTCGACTGTCCTTGGGTTGACCGCCAGTCCTTTGGCGTGGCGGCCCCGTGCATCCGTCCTCATCTCGACGATTGCCTCGCGAGATCAAGTTCCGATCTTAATGAGGCGATCGATGCGATCCGAGAACCAGACCACGATTTCACCATGCTGCGCACTGGTAGTCCGTGATCGGTCGCCGGATCGGTCTGTACGCCATCGGCAGAACAGGTTGTCGTCTGCTGGCGGGAGAACTTGAGGGTCTGAGAGATAGCTGGCCGGCAGCCGGACCAGATCAGTCGTACAGGAAACAAGCCACCAGACGGTGTGGAGCGTCGGCGATGGGTTTGAGGATGGGTGTGGTTACCCGGCACTTGTCCATCACGTGCGGACAACGCTCGGCGAACCTGCACCCGGCCGGCACGTTGACGGGAGACGGAATTTCCCCCTGGATGGTGGTGGATATCCGGCTTCGCTCGTGCGCCGGATCGGGTTCCGGATTCGAGGCGATCAATATCTGGGTGTAGGGGTGTTTCGGCGTGAAAAATACGTCGTCGGAGGGCCCGGTTTCCACCAGGCTGCCGAGGTACATCACTGCCATGCGATCACTCACGTAACGCACCATCGACAGATCGTGGGCGATAAACAGCAGGGTGAGGCCGAGTTCCTGTTTCAGTTCATCGAGCAGGTTGACTACCTGCGCCTGCACCGAAACATCAAGCGCCGAGATCGGCTCGTCGCAGACCACAAATTCAGGTTCCAGGATCAGCGCACGAGCGATGCCGATCCGCTGGCGTTGCCCACCGGAAAACTCATGGGGATAACGTGACATGTGATCGGGTTGCAGCCCAACCCGGACCAGCCAGTTTGCAACCTTGTCACGAATGGCGCTGTTGTTCTGCCGGGTATGCAATTGCAGACCTTCACCAATGATCTCGCCGACGGTCATCCGTGGATTGAGCGACGAATAAGGGTCCTGAAAGATCATCTGCATTTTTGGGGCGTGCCGGCGGAAGTCCTGGGGCCGATAGACCCTGGGCAGTTGTTCGCCACGCCAGGTCACGGTCCCGGAGGTTTTGTCGTGCAGTCCCAGCAGGGTCTTGCCCAATGTGGACTTGCCGGAACCGCTCTCGCCAACCAGGCCGACGATTTCACGCTCGGCGATGTCCAGCGATACACCATCCACGGCATGGACACGTTTGCCCCGACCGAGTTCAAAGTACTTGACCAGTCGGTCGATGCTGACCAGCACGGTCACAGGCTGTCCTCGCGAAAGTGCAGTGTTTCCACACGTCGACCAGCGGCGTCGGGGTGATGCAGGAAACAACGGCTGTAGTGGTTGCCGGCGCTATCCAGCATGAACTGCGGAACCGGCTTTTCGTGACAGATCTGCATGGCGTGTGGACAACGTGCGCTGTACCCACAACCCACCGGCGGATGAAAGAGGTCCGGTGGACTGCCGGGAATCGGCTTCAGCTGATGCAGGCCGCCCTGTGTATTGCTCGGCATGGCGCCACGCAGTCCGAGTGTGTAGGGATGTGCAGAACGATAGAAGATATCGTCAACAGTGCCCTTTTCGACGATCTGTCCCGCGTACATCACGGCAACATCGTCGGCCATGCGCGCCACCACGCCAAGATCGTGGGTGATAAGCACGATGGCGGTGCCCTTGGTGCGTTGCAGTTCCGCCAGCAGATCAAGAATCTGTGCCTGGATGGTGACATCCAGCGCAGTGGTGGGCTCATCTGCAATCAACAGCGCCGGCTCGCAGGCGATTGCCGTGGCGATCATGGCACGTTGCAGCATGCCGCCTGAGAACTCGAAAGGATATTGCCGGGCACGACGTTCTGCTTCCGGTATACGGACCAGGTGCAGCATCTCGATGGCCCGTGCAAACGCCTGTTTGTACGATTGACCGCGGTGTACCTGGAGTGTTTCGGCGATCTGTGCGCCGATCGACATGGTCGGATTCAGGGACGTCATGGGATCCTGGAAGATCATGCCGATCTGGTCGCCACGAATATCCTTGCCATCAAGGTAAGGGCGGCCGAGGATTTCACGACCTCGCAGCTTCGCCCGGCCGTTGGTAATTCGGCCGGGTGGTATGGGGATCAGTCCCATGATGGTTTGTACGGTGACGGACTTGCCACAACCTGATTCACCGACAATGGCGAGTGTCTTGCCGGCCTCGACAGTGAAACTCACGCCGCGCACAGCCTTGACGCTGCCCCCATAGGTAGCAAACTCGACTTCCAGATCAGTGACCTCGAGCAGCGGGGTATCACTCACGGGATCGCATCCTTGCATCAAGTGCATCACGCAAGCCATCACCCAGCAGATTGAAGGCGAGTACCGTGATGCTGATCAGCAGCGCAGGAAAGATCAGTTCGTGAGGTGTGGTCAGCATGGTCTTGATCCCTTCATTGCACATGCTGCCCCAGGAGGGTGTCGGAGGAGCAACGCCCATGCCGATGAAGGACAGGAAGGCTTCGGTGAATATGGCCGATGGCACCGCAAAGGTCAGCGTCACCAGAATCACGCCCATGGTGTTGGGGATCATGTGACGCAGCACGAGGTAAGCTGTTTTTGCACCGAGCAATCGCGAAGCGCCAATATAGCCTTCTTCACGAATCTGCAGGATCTGCCCACGTACCAGTCGTGCCGTGCCTGGCCAACTCAGGATGATCATGGCGACCAGCATCGGCAGGATGCCACTTTCGCCGGGGCCGATGCCAAACATGATCTTGAACAGGATCATGAACAGCAGGAACGGCAGCGCCACCACAAAATCGGCAAATCGCATCATTAGGCCATCAACTGCACCGCCCAGAAAACCCGCGACTGCGCCATACGCCACGCCCATGAGCACATACAGGAACGGTGCGACGATACCAATGAAGAGTGATACCTGTGCGCCATGCATCAGGCGTGCGAGCAGATCGCGTCCCAGATAATCCGTTCCCAGTGGATGCAGCGTGAGTTCAACAGCCGTACCGATTGCCGGACTGGCTCCAGCCTTGATCAACCCACGCTTGCGCGCTTCTTCGATGGTGATGACCCGTTGCAGCGAAACTTCAATGGTTTGCGCCTCGCCAACCTGCTCTCTCAATTCGTTCAGCGAGATGACCGTGTAGAAGTAGGGACGGGGTTTGAGGTCAAGGCGATCTTCGAACCAGGTTTCGCGAATACTCATTACCAGTGGCAGGCCGTAGGCCTGTTCCACGCCGATGGGAAATATGTTGCGGTAGATCCGGTAGCCACCGACTGCCGCAGGGTCGTGGTTCCAGCGTAGTCGTACCGCCTGCGAGTCCGCCGCGCCGACGAGGTGCAATCTGTCCGTGGTCGAGTCCTTTGGGTCGTCCCGCGATTCCCCATGCCAGGGGGTGTATGGCTGAACCAATATTGCGGTGCGATCGACGCCTGGAGGTTGGCTGAGCTGGTCGAGGTCTTGCAATGAGGGATCAACGGTCCACAACCAGGGACCGAGCAAGGTGAACACCAGCAAGGCGATGACGATCCAGAGGGAAATCAGTGCACGCCGATTGGCCTTGAGGCGGATCCAGGCATCCTGCCAGTAAGACAGCGAGGGTCGGGTGAGAACCTCTGCAACCTGTTCAACGGCGACAGGTGCAAGGTCTGCCGCTGACAAGGGGGGCAACACCTGGCTCATTTCAGCCGTACTCGCGGGTCGATCAGTCCGTACACGAGATCAACCGCGATCACCATGAATACCAGAAACGCGCCGTAGAAGACGGTGGTGCCCATGATGACGGTGTAATCCAGTTGCTGCACGGCCTGCACGAAATACCGTCCAAGTCCCGGAATGGCAAATACCAGTTCGACTACGAAGCCACCGGTGGTGATCGACGCGATAGCCGGTCCAAGCACGGTGATGACCGGCAGCGAGGCGTTACGCAGCTGGTGTTTGCTGAAGATACGTGTTGCCGGCAGTCCCTTCGCCTTGGCTGTGCGCACAAAGTCGGAGTTCACGATTTCAAGCATGGAAGACCGCATCAGCCGGGTCAGGTATGCCATGGTGCCCAGACCCAGCACGAGCGAGGGCGCGATCATGTGTGCAACCGTACCCCAGCCGCCAACCGGCAGCACGGTCACCCCGAACATTGAATTGATGTTGACCAGTGACAGTTGAGCCAGCGCCGCCATGACAAAACTGGGAACCGAGATGCCGAGTATCACGAGAAACATGATGATGATGTCCGGCAACCGGTTTCTGAACAAGGCAGTCAACGCCCCCCACAATACGCCGCCGAGCGCCGCGAACAGGATCGCCAGCAGACCCAGGGTTGCAGACACGGGAAAGTGCTCGCGAATGATGTCGTTGACCTCCCGGTTTTTCTGTGTGAACGAGATGCCGAAGTCGCCACGTACGATGTTGCCGAGGTAGATCGTGTACTGGGTGAACAGGGGTTTGTCGAGGCCATACTTGGCTTCAAGATTGGCGCGGATATCGGGGGTGACGGCCTTGTCACTGGTCAGCGGATCCCCGGGAACCAGATGCATCGCGAAGAAGGTCGCGGTTGCAATGAACCAGACCGTAACCAGACCCTGCAGCAGACGCTTGAGCGAGTATCGCAGCATCGATCAGCACACTGTCTCGGGAATGCCGGTTTGCGACATCATTCAGCCGCGCCGTCGACCCAGGCAGAGGTATAGTCAGGATCGGAGCCAATCACGCGCCTGACAACTCCTTTGAGCTGCTTGTGAGTGACGTAAGCTGCGCCTTTTTCGTAGTTGGGAAGTATCACGACGTCTTCATTGAGCAGCTCCTGCATCCTTGCAAATGCGGCCACGCGAACGGTTTGATCGGTGGAATTCTGGGCAGTACGGACCAGCGCGTCATATTCGTCGCTGGCGTAGCGCCCGCGATTATTGAGGTTCCAGGACGCAAACAGGTCCCCGTACGTCAGCAGATCTTCGTAGTCTGGCCCCCAGCCTGCCATCACCAGATCAAACTCTCCCGAGGTCATTTTGGCGAGACGCTGCTTGAAGATCTGCTTGTCGATTTTCACGTCGAGCCCGAGTTTGTCCTTGAACACGGCCTGGTAGTACTCGGCTTGCAGGTTGGAGATGGGATTGTCGCCGGACAGCAGCGTCAGCGCCGGCCATTTGTCGAGCTTCAGTTCCTGGCGGGCCAATTCAAGATGGTGACGAGCGGCCGCCACATCAGGCACGATTTCCGGAGCAGGGTGTTCACGACGGAACTTGTCCTTGACCCCGTCGAGATAGGTTGGAAACAGAGAAGAGCCTGGCAGATAGCCAGGAATCTTGGTGACCTTGTTCACCAGTTCTCCCGGATCATTGACCAGTTGCATGGCCTTGCGAAGGTTCAGGTTTTGCGTGAGACGACCGGGTCGGTGATTGAATTCAATGAAAAAAACACCTCCATCCTGGAACTGATTGATGTTCCATCGCTGTTCAAGACCGACGCTCAGGGTTTCTGGCGAGAGTCCCGTTTGCGCGATCTTGCCGTCCTTGAAAAAGTTCAAGGTCGCATTGGCATCCGAGGTGATGTAGCCGAAGTGGATGGTATTCAGTCTGACTTCGTTCCGACGCCAGTAGTGCTCGTTTTTGTCGAGACGAAGGCTTGCACCATGCACCCACGACGTAATCCGGAACGGACCGTTGTACAGCATCTCATCAGCGTCGGCGCCGTAACGGCCGTTGGTTTGCTGGAAGAAGTCTTCGCGGATCGGCAGGAAGGTCTTGAAGGTGACCACTTTCTCGAAGAATGTGAGTGGCCGCTCAAAGGTCACCTTGAGCGTTCGCTCGTCGATGGCCTCAACGCCCAGATCGGTGATAGGTAACTTGCCCTGATTGATCGCCTCGCCGTTTTTCACGAAGAACATGATGAACGCGTATTCGGATGCGGTTGCGGGATTCACCACAGTGCGCCAGGAGAACACAAAATCCTGGGCGGTCACCGGTTGGCCATCACTCCAGCTGGCGTCTGAACGCAAGTGGAACAGGGCGCCGTTGCCATCCATTTCCCAGCTTTCCGCCACACCACCGACGATATTGCCCTGGGCATCGTCGCGCAGCAGTCCTTCCATGATGTGACCCAGTACCATGCCACTGATCTGATCGGTGGTCCGTGTCGAATCCAGCTGTGGGGGTTCTTCAGCAAGGGCAAGGGTGATGGACTTGGTGGCGACATCAACCGCGTTGGTGGAGCCGGTATTGCTGCCCGCAAGCCGAGCGGCAGCGTCCAGCAGAAACATGATGAGCGCAAAACCGACGATGGTCAGGAAAGCGTAGAGGAGGAGTTGTCTGCCAGCAGCGCGGACGAATGACGATTCGTCGACAACGACGTCAGTCATGAACCCCCTCCGCTTCAGTTGGTAGAAAGTTTCAGCAGATTACCGACAACGCGCTCGAGGTGCATCAGGCTGTTGCACTCCTCAACCTGATGGCAGTACGTACCATAGGTGCGCATCACGGAGTCGCCGACGTTCCAGGCATGTCTGGACTCCGGATTCAGCCAGATGACGCGCTTGGCGCGGTCGTACATTTCCTTGAGAATTTCCTGCCGGTTCTCGCCGTAGTTATTGCGAGCGTCGCCAAGGATGATGATGGTGGTGCGATTGTCCACATCGTCCAGAACGTTCCGTTTGAAATCCTGCAGCGCCTGGCCGTAGTCCGTTGATCCGCCAGAGTAGTCATGCAGGGTCTTGGCAATCGCATCTTCCAGGTTGTTGCGCTCGAACAGTTCGGTCACTTCGGCAAGGTCCGAGGAAAACGCAAAGGAGCGCACCCTTGGCATGACCTCTTCGAGGCTGTACAGGAACATCAGCATGAAGCGGGCGTAGTTGGCCACCGAGCCAGAGACGTCGCAGATCGCGAACACCCGCGGCCGGTCGATCTTGACGCTCTTCCAGTGCAGATCAAAGATGGCGCCGTCATAGGCCATGTTGTGGCGAAGGGTGCGTGGCAGATTGAGCTGTCCGCGTTTGAACACCTTCTTGCGTCTGGCGTGCATGGTCGCCAGTCGTTTTGCCATCTTGTAGACGATTTCCTGGATCAGCCGAAACGAACGGTGTTCCACGTTCGAAAGTTTGACCTTGCGCAACAGTTCTTCCCGCAATCGTTTGCCGGAAACGTCGGCATGCAGCAGGAACTGGCGTTCGACATAGTCACGCACTTCTTCCCGCAACCAGTCACGTCGCCGCTTGAGTTCCTGTCCCAGGCGGCGCGAGGGAACCGCACGAGCCTCGGCAAGATCGCCGATTTCCTGGTTGAGTTCGCCCAGGCCCATGACGTCCATCATGCGGCGGGCGTACAGACCTTTCTGGGTAAAGATCTGGATCTCGCGAACGTCGACCGCCTCACCGGCCTGGGCCATTTGCACGGTGAGTTCGACTCTGGAGTTGGCCATCAGCAACTTGCCGAGCGCTGTGGAAGATTCAGCCATCGGACCCGCGCCCAGATCTTCTTCCTCTTCCGCTTCCAGCAGGTTGTTGGAAGGCTTCTGTTTGGATCCGCCTTTGGACTTTTTCTGCTTGCCGCTGGTGCTGGTCTGCGCTTCGCTACCACCACCGCCGTTGCTTTCACCTTCACCCTGCTGTTCGGCGTCCTGTTCCTCGCTGCCCTCACCACTGCGACCGTGGTCCTGCTCCAGTGCCTGGTTACGGACATCTTCAAAGCGGAAGAACTGCTCAAAGCAGGTATCGAAGGCCTCTTTTTCGTCCACTGTCTTCGACAGCACCAGCGCCAGCGAGTTTTTCAGGAACGCACGATCGGAATAGCCCACCAGTTCCAGGGCGGTCATCGCGTCCAGCGTCTCGGCGGGCGACACACGAACTTCCGCGTTGCGAAGGACCTGAATGAAATTGGCGAGCGTGCGTTCCATGGGGGGTTATCTGCCTGCCTTGACCTTGTTGGTGATGGCCGTGATCTCACCCTGTACGTTGATGATGTCTTCCTGGAATTTGAGGATGACGTTCAGCGTACTGCGGACGAGCTCCGGGTCCAGACTTTCACTGTGCAGCAGCAACAGCGTGCGGGCCCAGTCGATGGTTTCGGAAATGGCGGGTACTTTCTTGAGGTCCAGTTCGCGCAGTTCCTGGATGAATGCCACCAACTGGCGGCGCAGTTCCGGCGGTATCTCGGGTACCCGCGCATGAATGATGCGCTGCTCAAGGTCGAGATCAGGGAACGGAATGTACAGATGCAGGCAGCGCCGCTTCAGCGCGTCACTGATTTCCCGGGTGTTGTTGGACGTCAGAAATACCAGGGGCGGCTCGGCAACCGCTTTGACGGTACCGATTTCCGGAATCGAAACCTGGTAGTCGGAGAGAATCTCCAGCAGCAGGGATTCGAACTCGTGGTCTGACTTGTCAACTTCATCGATCAGCAGGACACAACCGTCTTTTTCCTTCAGCGCCTTCAACAACGGGCGAGGTTCGAGGAACTCCTCGGAAAAGAAGATGTCACCAAACTCGTGCAGCCGGGCGACGGACTCCCGGAAACCCTTGGCGCCCTGCAGCACTTCATCGAGTGTTTCTTTCAGGACCTGGGTGTACAGCAGCTGCTTGCCGTACTTCCATTCGTAGATCGCCTTGGCTTCGTCCAGACCCTCGTAACACTGCAACCGGATGAGGGGCAGCGAAAAGAGTTCGGCGGTGGTTTTGGCAAGCTCGGTCTTGCCAACTCCCGGCGGGCCTTCGATCAGAATCGGCTTGCGCAGATGAAAGGCCAGATAAACGGCCGTGGCAATCTGATCACTGCAGATGTAGCGGTGTTCTTCGAATCCCGCCTTGATCTGGGCGACAGACGACGTGATCTGGTCAATATCCGGCACAAAGCCTCCCTTGGGTCTCGTAATTTGAAATCAAAAACAGCCAATTATCCCTTCACAAGGGGTGTCCATGCCACCCGCAAATCCGCTTACCCTTGGTTTGGAGTCTGCGCGGCAGACCCCTGGCCCGGGCCAGTCGTGAACCTGAATGCATGGGCCGCGCTATTTCGCTCGCAATCGCATGAGGCCTTCCTGGGTGGCGGATGCCACCAGAGCCCCGTCCTGAGAATAAATGAGCCCGCGATTGAAACCGCGCGCGCCGCTGGCACTCGGACTGTCCTGCACATACAGGAGCCATTCATCGGACCGGAACGGCCGATGAAACCACATGGCATGATCGATACTCGCCATCTGCACGTTGGACTGCAGGTAGCTGATGGCATGCGGCAAGGTGGCGGTATCGAGTAATGACCAGTCCGATAGATAAGCCAGCACAGATTGGTGCAGGCGCAGGTCATCCGGCAGCCGGCCTCGGGTGCGCATCCATGCCATCTGCTGCGGCAGCCGCGCAACGGGGCGGATCATGTCAACGGGATCGATCGGCCTGAATTCGATCGGCCGCATGGTCTGGGTATGGCCTGCAAACAGCTCAGGGTGTTTTGCCATCTGCTCGGCGCGGATGTCCTGCTCGTCGCGGACCTCTTCAGGAGCAGGGACGTCAGGCATGTCGAACTGATGCGACAGCCCTTCTTCGACCACCTGGAAGCTGATCGACATGGAAAATATGGCCTTGCCATGCTGTATCGCCACCACGCGGCGTGTGGTGAAACTCCTGCCGTCGCGAATGCGATCAACCTTGTAGAGGATCGGTACCTGCATATCCCCCGGGCGCAGGAAATAACCGTGCAGGCTGTGCGCGTGGCGGTCTGGTTCAACCGTGCGCGATGCCGCAACCAGAGCCTGACCCAGCACCTGGCCACCATAGACCCGCTGCCAGCCCTCGCTTGGGCTGTTGGCGCGGTAGTGGTTCTTCTCGATCTCTTCAAGACCCAGAAGATCGATCAGTTGCTGGATGGGTGGCGCCATTGTGCGTGGTAACCTGAGGATCAAAAGACAAAGGGGCCGCATTATGCCATCGCGACGCGAACTCATAGCGTTAACTGACCAGGAGATTCGTGAGTATCTGGTAAGTCAGAAGACACTCATCATCGTTTCCAACGGGAGAGACGGCTTTCCACACACCATGCCGATGTGGTTTTACGCTGATGACGCTGGCTGCATTTACTGCACGACCTTCTCCAAGGCGCAGAAGGTCTACAACTTCCAGCGCGATCCAAAAGCTACTCTGCTGGTGGAGAGTGGTGAGGAATATGCCGAGCTGAAAGGCCTGATGATCTACGCGGATACCGAAATCATTGATGACTTCGATGCTGTGTGTGATGGTTTGGTAAATATCAACACCAAGGGTCGTGATGCCGATGCAGAACAACGCCTGAAGCTTCTGGCCGCGGTGTCACCCACGGCGAAAAAGCGGGTGTTGTTGAAGTTCACGCCGAGAACTTATGTGAGCTGGGATCATAAAAAATTGGGCGGCAAGTACTGATCACGGTTGCGTGCGGGGCCGCAACAGGAGCGATCTCCTGATCGCGAATCCGGGTGCCAGCCCGGTCTCTTCATGAATCATCTGCTGCGGCTGCCGATAGTCGTGAAAACACAGCGCGTGCTCCCTCCAGGTGCTCGCCGTAC
>Ga0105050_10006653_pt1 | contig 14232 bp, 12 predicted proteins | sample FRY01_FD_78088 | JGI IMG/M metagenome (GOLD analysis project Ga0105050, IMG submission 78088) | Freshwater microbial communities from Lake Fryxell liftoff mats and glacier meltwater in Antarctica - FRY-01 | ecosystem: Environmental > Aquatic > Freshwater > Ice > Glacier meltwater ... | reverse complement strand
ATCCTTCAATCCATGGGGGGCGACCGGGCCCATGAACTTGCCAAGCTCGGGGGGAAGTATCATGTGGTTCTGCGTGGCTTGGAAAACGGTAATGTGGTCGATCGAGTGGAAGTTTGCGAAAGCATTTCTCGTGCGCTTGCTGCCAACACCCAGTGGGATCAGGTTCTTGAACTTGCAAGGTCGGTTCACTTAAAAACGATTCTTTCAAACACCACAGAATCTGGATACGATCTCAATTCTGCAGATACACCTAATTGCACCCCACCCAAATCTTTCCCCGCAAAGCTGCTTGCAGTTTTACGAGAACGATTCAAGGCTAGCCAACCAGGTCTGATGATCATTCCTTGCGAATTGCGTGAACAAAATGCTGAACTCCTTAAAAGCATTCTGGTCAAAATGGCTCAAGATTGGAAACTGGAAGCTGACTTCATCGCTTGGATGGAAAAATCTTGCTCTTGGCACAACACCCTGGTTGACCGCATTGTTACGGGCACGCCCGATCAACACCCCTTGCTTGCAGAAGATCCGATGCTTGCTGTATGCGAGCCCTACGCACTATTTGCAATTCAAGAAGTGCCTGGGGTCAAGCGCTGGATCGAACATCCTGCGGTGATCTGGACTAACGATGTGCTACCTTTCTTTTTACGAAAGGTACGAATTCTCAATGGTGGGCATTCAGGAATGGTTCATAAAGCTATAGCAAAGGGATATAAGATTGTGAGGGATTCGGTCAACGATGCCGAGCTAGGCCCTTGGTTAGAAAAACTACTGCATACCGAAATTGTGCCCATTCTTGAAGGTCGTTGCGATGACCCCAAGGGTTTTGCAAATCAGGTGATTGAAAGATTTAAAAACCCTTTTATCGACCATAAGCTTACCGATATTCTAATCAACCACGAGAACAAGATTAAGGTTAGGCTGATTCCTAGCCGAGATGAATATGTTGAGAAGTTTGGGAAAAAGCCAATATTTCTTGAAGAGGCACTGGGTAAATAAACCCCCACGATTAGTACATTTCCATGCTGCATTCAGCGATGTGGCATGAAATTATCTGCAAATAAAATCGTCAGTGCAATTATTTAGGAAGTTCTTTGACTTGAAAATCAAGGCTAGGTTGGGGCCCGGGTTTAATGTCCGCGGTAAGCTTTGATTGAGTGTTGAATTCTGGTCCGATCCTAGCTTCCTTGGCAGCCGACCCCATAACGGGGTCAATTTTTTTAGCTGGTCGAGAGGCTTGAATCTTGACCGTTTTAGCCCCGGGAAGCATTAAAACGGTGTACTCACCATTTTTGATTTTAGTTCCTACGGGGGTTACTAAGCCTTTAGAATCTTCAAAAATAATTTCTCCATCTGATAAAGGTACACCCTCAATGGTAACCTTGCCCTTCACTTCGATTTCCGAAGATCCACAGCCAAGGATAAGCAAGAAAAAACAAACAGAAAAACTCAAGCGACGATGTTTCATAGAAAGTACTTTCAGAAGATGTGTTAGTTATCGATAAAGACTTCGCCACCTGCTCTGGTTCCCATTTGTAACCAAGTAATGGGGGTAATGTTATTGCGGAAAAAGCGAATGCTTGCATCTGCCATCCCTGCATTCACTCCGCCAGTATGGGTACTTCGAGGAATTGCAAAAGCATTGGTTACAGATTGTGCGCCACAAGGAGTAGCTATTTTATTACCACAGTAACCCTGGGTGTTATCGCCAATTGTTGAATTTGGCGGATAGATGGTGCTAAAGGTTGTACCTGCGTGAACAGTATTCCAAAGCCTGCCACGCACATCGTGACCACCTGCAAGCACATCATCCCCTTGCAAGAGTTCGCTAACCATAAGAGTATTGCTGGTGCCATCGGTGATATCGGTAAATTTAATATTAGATCTACCAAACATAACTCCATTAAGGTTTAGGCCTGCAGGGTCTGCAGTAGGGGTAGCAAAACTACTACCGTGACAAGCGACATAATTAGTATGAAACCCTTGTAAATTACCGACCGTTGCAGCAATCTTAGGGCTACTAGGGTCAGAAGGGCAAATCAAGGAAGAAATAATATTGGTACTAAAGGGAGCAGTATAGGTATTTCCGTTGGCGAGGAGTAATGTCTGAAGTTGGGTATAAATAGCGTTTTGTTCTATATAAGGCAGAATGTAACCAGCCCAATTACTTCGGTTGCCACTTGCAATACCCGAAGTTGTATTAGCATACCCTAGTGGCTGACCGGGTGGCAAAGTGCTCATCGTATCGTGATAATTATGCATTGCTAAAGCGATTTGCTTTAAGTTATTGGCGCATTTCATTCGGGCTGCAGCTTCCCGCACTTTCTGCACCGCAGGCAATAGCAAGCCAATCAATATGGCTATAATTGCAATCACCACCAGTAATTCAATTAAAGTAAAAGCTGATCTTTTTGATTTCAAGTAGGTTGGCATGATAAAACCTCATCAAGAAATGAATAAATTATTGAAGTATCACTATACTATACCCAAGTACTAAATAGGGTGCAAGAAAGAAAGGGGATTTGGTTTTTTATAATCCCAGATAATCAATGGTTAAAATGCCAAGTTTCGTGATGCTTATGCTCGATTGGTGTTAAGCCACTATGCCCGGGATGACAACCAACGCAGAAGTGTTTTTTGCCTGAGTTTATCAAGCTGTAATGATCGCCCGCAAAACCCAAGGTGGTGGATTGACGCCCATTGCTATCTTTAGCGTTCGAAGTCCAAGAGGCAATTTTACCTTGGGAATCAAAGGCTGCAAGAAGAGTTGGAGTGCCAGCAGGGACCCAGCCATTCGCTGATTCAGCAATCACATTCAATTTTGAAATAGGAGAATGGTTTGTGATAACACGAGGAATTTTTGGGTCATCGAAGCGGTCGCGAGGAGAAGAAAAGAAGCGAAGTTGATGAATCAATCCAGCAGGAGGGGGATTAAAAATGGGCCCTCCCCCTAAGTCAGTTAGTTGGCCCGGAAGATTCTCCATTGCAGAATAGTTCAAGCTTGTTGCGAATATCAAACCTTTATCTTCCTGACCAGATGGCACAACTAATTCCTGACCAGAAGAAGTTACCGTAGGCATTATCTTTCTAGGTAAAACCACCACCGGTTCTCCATCGACAAATTCAGGGTCATCAAAAATCATTTCGGGTATCTGCTGCTCCATTGCCTTGGTGCTGAGCAAAGCCAAGCCAAAGGAGTTTGGGGCCTCCGCATTTGAAAAGGAAAGGAGAATCTTGTTTTCAGGAAAGGGCGTGGGAGTTGCAAAACGAAGATTTCTCCCTTGTGGGTCCGTTAACCTAGAAAAGATAACAGGGCTTAGGGTTGAAACAAGGGGCGTAGTTTTAGGCCGTGAACTGGGCGAATCGCCCACCCAGCCTGGGGGACAAATCCCTAGGCGTGTCATATCGCCGTTCTTATCTAGGGTCATAAAGATAAGTTTGCCATCTTCCAAAGCTCGGGGACGAAATATGGAGAAAGGCCCTTTGGCAAGCAAGCCGAAGTGCTCACCCTGAGAACTTAGAAACATTGCCATCCACTGGTTGGTGGGAGAGGTAAGTTGATTTAGTTTTGAGGAAAACGCTGTTATTTCTGTGCCATCTGCGGAGATAACTTCCCGCACCCTGCTCCACATAGAAAAAGCAATAATGTTACTAGAAAGCTGCCAAGGCCAACGATCGGCATTTCGATTGGCAGTCATAGGAACGGGGCTTGAACTGTTCTTTTTCCAACTCCAGATTTGCATCGATCTGTGCGAGTGATCTCGGCCTAGGTCTGGTTCTCGCGAAGATGAAAACACGAGTGTTCCGCTTTCATCCGCAAGTTCAATCGGGTCGATATCATCAAAATCCGTTTTAATTCTTAAATCGTTAGAAAGCATCGCTCCCATAGAATCATGGCGCATGGGCGGTAATTTGACACAACCCGGATCGGTATTAGTTCCGGTAAGTTGTTTAATGGAAAAGTCTTTAAGATTGATCTGATAGATTCTAAAACGCCCAGGGTCTGGTGCAGATTTTCTAGCTGCAAAAAGCACCCGCTTGCCATCTGGGCTAACCGAGGGTGAGAGCACATCGATAAGGGTGCCTCCCCCAGGAAGTTCTCTACCCCGAGTAAGTTCTTGAACCCTCCCAGACGGCGTGATTAATCGCAAGCAGCCTTCTGCTTGAAACAACCCCCGACCTGGAAATTGTAAACCTAAGCCTTCCTCAGGAACTGCGATAAAAGCCGAAAGGTTACTTCGAGATGTAAAGACCACCGGATAGGGAAGTGGCTGTAAGACAAACGATGCAAGGTTTGGGTTATCGAAAGGAAGTTTATACGGCTGGAATAGCCAGCAAAATCCCAAGGCAATTAACAGTAGCAGAATAAACACCCTGCTGCGCCCAGACATTAGGAACCGGTCTCTAGGTCTAGGGTTTGATTTTCGTTGATTTCGAGATCAGCTTTCAGCGTTTTTAGCTTAGGCATAGGTTTGCCTGATTGCATGTCGTGCATTATGAAATTGATATTATAGGTACCCTTTGGAACCTCTACTTCATAAGAACTTTTATCCGCAGCTAGTTTTGCACCAAAGGTATCGCCACCTTCTTTGGGAATAAATTGCAAAGTAACAATGGTGGAAGCGCTTGCGGTAAGGGCTTGGCCTTTAACCTGAAGGGCACCCTTGACCTTAACAATTTTTGTACCCCCACAACCTGCAATGCAAAGCATCAGGCTAGGAAGTATCAGCGCAAGCAATCGCACGATTGAGTTATTAGGGCTCAAGAGGGTATCCATCATCGCTGGCATTGAGAAACCACCAAGCTTTTTGAGAAATCGAATTAGTAATAAAACGAACACTACCATCACAAAGGCCAACATTAATTCCGCCAGAATGCCTAGCTCGGGCCTGAGCCTGTTGATAAGGGCAACCTGGCCAAGCACCCATAGCATCCAAAGGCCTGTTTATACACCCTTCACAATCGTCGGCATTATCATCGGTATTATTTGGCAAATTACAATCCCAGGAAAAATGGCCCACGGTAACACTGGCGCCAGGGAAGCCTAAAGCCCAAGTACCACGAGGATCCTCTGCTGCAAGATGCGAACCAACTCGAACCTCGTTAATCAGGATGGTGTTGGAAGTACCATCTACAATGCCATTAAGTTTTGAGCCAAAGTTTATGCACATAACCCCACCGCCAGTGTAAGTGGTAGGAAGCCCCGCCCAACCATTACTATTAACAGGACTAGCCCCATTTTCAGTGGTGAGCCAAGCGGTGCCCGGCCCATGAATGCCACCTGCATTACAAGCATAATTCCCTCGGGCAAAATTAACCCCATTGATTGCATAAGGAATTTCATGCCCTCTATCAGCTGGGCACTTAAAGAGCTTTAATTCTGTGGCTCCTATAGCCTGCCAAGCCCTATTACTATTGGCTGTATAACCATCTATGTTTGAAGCAAACTGATTATATAAACCCGATTGTTCGAGGAATGGCAGAATCAATACAGCCCAATTTGGACCAAACGACTGGTTTAAGGCATTTGTTCTACTTACCCCAGCATTTAACCTAATCGCTGGCGGAAATTTTCCATTCGTATCAGCGTAGTTATGACACCCTAATGCCAGTTGTTTCTGGTTATTCTTACATTGGGCATTCGCTGCCGCTTCCCGAACCTTCTGCACCGCAGGCAATAGCAAGCCAATCAATATGGCTATAATTGCAATCACTACCAGTAATTCAATTAGGGTAAAGCCGGACCTTTTTGATTTCAAGAAGATTGACATGATAAAACCTCACCAAGAAATGAATAAATTATTGAAGTATGACTATAACTTTACCCAAGTATTAAATAGGGTGCAAGAAGGAAAAAGATGTTTTCTCTTTTAAATTTAAATTCAAGGGCAGAAGATTCCCCCACCGCCCACGGTTATCAATAAAGAAGTCGGGGGCTTGATAAAACAATTTCTAAGCCCATCTAAAATATTTCCCCCTGCCGAGCTACTTCTTTTCAAATCCTAAGTTACAGTACAGTCATGGTAAAAATTTGGGCCTAATTAATGGTTCAACACCAACCCCAAACCACGAACCAAGGAGGTACAATTTTGAACCCAAAAACCATAAAAATACGCCTGTTGCCATTGCTACCCCCGATGGCACCTCAGGAGGCTCCTCAGGTGGCCTGGAACCCCAACGCACGAGGCTCCTCAGGTGGCTCCTCAGGAGGCTCCTCAGGTGGCCTGGAACCCCAACGCACGAGGCTCCTCAGGTGGCTCCTCAGGTGGCACCCTAGCACCCTCCCAATTAGTCTAACCTATTCTAGTCTTTTCAATTCTAACTTATTCTTTTCTAGTCTAGGGGATAGCGGTGGCTCCGCAGGAGGCATTCCCCCTCAATCAAAAAGAAGATTTTCTGATTCGAGGAGTTCAGCGATCTTTCCGAGAATACTTTGCCTAATCGAGTTCGGTTGTTGGCTTAAGCAAAAATCAGCGGTACAATTTCTATGAAGCTTAAACTTTCTATAAAGTTTGAACAAGGTTTAAGTTACAGAGGGGCATTCATGCGCAGACCGACCACAACACTGGCTTTAATTCTTTTTTTGACTGGGATTTCAATCAATTGGGGGCAGCAAGCTCCGCCCCTGGTAGCGCCCTCAGAAGCGCTTTCCCCAGCGGAAGAAATGAAAGGATTTAAGCTGCCAAAAGGTTATGTAGTGCAGTTGGTAGCAAGTGATCCAGATATATTTAAGCCGATGAATCTCGCATTTGATTACAAAGGTCGCATCTGGCTGACCGATTCGCTTGAATACCCCTACGCAGCAAAAGAAGGCACCAAGCCACGCGACTCGGTAAAGATACTTTCAAACATTGGCGCCGATGGTAAAGCCCAAAAAATAGAAACCTTTGCAGATGGTTTAAATATCCCAATAGGTTTACTGCCACTGCCTAACAAAAAGGGTGCGCCACAAACCGCCCTCGTGCACAGCATTCCGAATGTCTGGAAAATGGAAGATAACAATTTCGATAACAAAGCAGATAAACGAGAACCCTTCCTCACGGGTTTTGGGTTCCGCGATACCCACGGTATGACTAATAATTTTCAGCTTCATTGGGATGGCTACATTCACGCCACCCATGGTTTCTCCAACGATTCTGAAGTTAAATCTCCCGAGGGTAAAATTTTGAAAATGAATTCGGGCAATACTTACCGCTATAAACCCGATGGCACAAGTCTTCAATCTTACACCCGTGGCCAAGTAAACCCTTTCGGCCTAACGGTCGATGAATGGGGAAATTTTTACACTTCCGATTGCCATAGCAGGCCTATTTATCAATTGCTTCAAGGTGGAGTGTATCCAAGTTTCGCTAAGCCACACGACGGCCTTGGTTTCGCACCAGAAATGATCAAGCATTCTCATAACAGCACAGGAATTGCAGGCATTGTTGCCCTCAACTCCGATTCCTTCCCCGAAGAACATCGGGGCACTCTGATCATCGGCAATGTCGTTACCAGCAGAATTAATCACGACCGTATAGAGCGTAAAGGGGCTACTCCCAATGCGATTGAGTTACCTGAATTTATGACAAGTGAAGATTTATGGTTTAGGCCAGTTGATATTAAACTTGGGCCCGATGGCGCACTTTACATCGTCGATTTTTACAACAAGGTGATCGGGCATTATGAAGTACCCCTTACCCATCCAGGCCGTGATAGGCATCGAGGCCGTATCTGGCGAGTTTTTTATGCAGGCAAAGATGGGAAACAAACCCCTCCGCCGTTACCGGATTTTTCTACCATGTCGATTGAACAGCTAACATTTAAGTTAGGTGATAAAAACCAAACCTTGCGCATCATGGCAGGCAATGAACTTGTTGCAAGAGAAGAAAAAGAAATCACCAACCAACTTCTTCTAACCTTAAACAATGCAGAAGAAAATGATTTTAAAAAGGTCCATTCAATGTGGGCCTTACTTCGTCTCAAGGCACTGCCTGACCAAGCGATCGAAGCAGCGATAAAGCATTCATCGGCCTTGGTTCGGGTACACGGAATTAAAATGGCAACTTCTAAAACTGCAATGCCAAACCCTCTAGAAACGCTGGTACAAAAGGCGTTGGAAGATAACGATGCCCGAGTTCAGATTGCTGCGGTACAGGGGTTGGCACAACACCCCAATGATTCTAATCTACGGGCCATTCTTTCTTTCCGCACCCAAGCGCTCCCCCAAGATACGCACCTTTTTTACGCCTCTAGATTGGCATTAAGAGAACAGGTTAGGTCTCCGCAATCTTGGCAAGGTATACCCCAAAATTCAACCGATCTTAAAGAATTAAAAGCCCTTGCAGATGTGGCACTTGGATTACCAGGGGTTTCTTCTGCTTCTTTTCTTGCTAAAAATTTATCTCAAATTCAACCTGAGGGCGAACCTGAAGTCGCTTTCGTTCGATTGATCATCCGCGATGGTGCAGAATCTGACCGTAAGAAAATTGCTACCTATCTCAAAACTGGAAACAAAACTATACCTAGGCAAGCAGAGTTACTTCGGGCAGCTTCACTAGCCTCCCAAGAAAAAGGTGACAAACTCGATCCTGCATTGTTGATTTTAGGTTCAGATCTTTGCAATACTTTACTTTCCTCGGGGCTGGAAAACGATACTCGCATTGGCGCAGAACTTTCTGCTTCTTTACAACTTCAAGGGCAGTTAGAAACTCTTGTAAAAGTTGCTATCGATTTAGCTAAACCAAGCGGCTCACGCATTGCCTGTATGCAAGCAATTGCAACTTTTTCCAACCCGATGGCAACCGCAGCCTTAACAGATCAGGCTAAACACCCAGCGAACAGTATTGAAATTCGAGATGCTGCAATTACCGCTTTAGGAAAGCTGCTTAATCCAGAAGTTCGAGCTGCCTTGCTTACAATGTTTGCAGGTGCCCCAGCACGAATTCAATCCTCCTTAGCCTTGGCGATGGTTTCCACTTCTGAAGGTTCCAACGATTTTCTTAATGCAATCGCAGTAGGAAAAGCCTCTGCACGGTTGTTGTTAGAAAAACCAGTTGAGACCAAGTTAAAGCAACGAAATTTAGCAGGGTATGAAAAACGAGTTATGGAACTCACGAAGGGGTTGCCCCCCGCAGATCAACTGTTGCAAAAGAAGATAGCAGATAAGAAAACTGCTTATCTGCAAAGCAAGCATAATGATTCGAATGGTGAAATGTTGTTTGGTAAGCATTGTGCAGCGTGCCATCAGATAGCTAACAAGGGTGCAAAAATTGGGCCACAACTTGATGGCATTGGGTCGCGTGGCTTAGATAGGCTGCTTGAAGATATGCTCGATCCTAACCGCAATGTTGATCAAGCGTTTCGCCAAACGACTCTTGCCCTAAAGAATGGCCAACTCGTGAATGGCTTATTATTGCGCGAGGAAGGGGTCTTGCTGGTGCTTGCAGATCAACAAGGGAAAGAAGTGCGAATAGCAAAAGATCAGGTAGAAGAGAAAAGCATCTCACCTGTATCGCCTATGCCAGCAGGATTTGTAGACCAGCTTTCGAATGCTGAATTTGCAGACTTAATGGCTTATCTTCTTTCAGTTCAATTAACTAAAAAAGCTCCATAAATGATTAAGGTTCTCGCCCTATGAGCATTCCGTTTTTTAGCAGCATCGATAAACAGCCTCTTTCAAATGAGGAACTCCAGCAGTTGGATTTATGGTGGCGCGCTTCCAACTATTTAACTATTGGTCAGATTTATCTACTCGCAAACCCGTTGCTACATACGCCCCTTAAAGCTGAACAGGTGAAGCCAAGGTTGCTGGGTCATTGGGGAACCTGCCCCGGTTTGAATCTGATTTATGCGCATTTAAATCGCTTGATCAACAAAGAAAATCTTAATGTGCTTTATGTCACTGGGCCGGGGCACGGTGGCCCTGCGATTATCGCAAACGCTTGGCTTGATGGCACCTATTCGGAAATCTATCCAGCCATTAGTAGGGATGAAGAAGGCCTCTTGGGCTTGTTCAAACAGTTTTCATTCCCAGGTGGAATACCAAGCCATGTTGCACCAGAAACTCCAGGCTCGATGCACGAAGGTGGTGAGCTTGGTTACGCACTCGCCCATGCCTATGGGGCTGCGTTCGATAACCCCAACTTGATTGTTGCTTGCGTGGTAGGGGATGGCGAAGCAGAGACCGGGCCTTTGGCCGCGTCTTGGCACTCCAACAAATTTCTTAATCCCGTAAGAGACGGTGTGGTTCTACCTATTTTGCACCTTAACGGTTATAAAATCGCTGGCCCTAGCCTGCTTTCCCGCATTGGCCAAGAAGAACTTAATCATCTTTTCTTGGGGTATGGCTATCAGCCATTCTTTGTTGAAGGCGATGACCCAAAATTGATTCATCAAGCTTTTGCAGCTACCCTTGATCATTGCAATATTGAGATCCGCAATATACAAAATAAAGCCAGAAACTTTGGCGATACTTCAAGGCCCATCTGGCCTATGATCGTTTTGAAAACTCCGAAGGGGTGGACCGGGCCAATTAGCCAAGATGGCAAACAACTAGAAGGTACTTTTAGATCTCATCAGGTTCCGTTTGCGAAGGTGCGCGAAAACCCCAACACTCTTGCTGCCTTAGAAGCTTGGCTAAAAAGCTATAAGCCTGAAGAATTATTCGATGAAAATGGCGTTCCTAATAAAAGTATTTCTAGCCTTGCACCTAAAGGCAACTTGCGTATGAGTGCCAACCCACACGCTAATGGTGGAACTCTTCTTCGAGACTTGATCCTTCCAGATTTTAGAGAATATGCAGTCGAGGTGCAGAAGCCTGGTTTTCACCTCGCAGAATCGACACGCGTGCAAGGTTCTTTCTTAAGAGATGTCATGAGCCTTAATGCAGAAGCAAATAACTTTCGCATCTTTAGCCCTGATGAAACTAACTCCAACCGCTGGAATGATATTTTTGAAGTCACTAATCGAGCTTGGATGGCACATCTTCTTCCCTTTGATGAATCTTTAGACCCTCAAGGAAGGGTGATGGAAATCCTCTCCGAGCATCTTTGTCAGGGTTGGCTTGAAGGTTATCTTCTTACAGGTAGGCACGGTTTCTTTTCTTGCTATGAAGCCTTCATTCACATCATCGATTCTATGCTTAACCAGCACGCTAAGTGGCTTAAAGTTTCCCGAAGCATTCCTTGGCGTAGGCCGATCGCATCGCTTAATTATCTGCTTAGTTCTCATGTTTGGCGACAAGATCATAATGGGTTTAGTCATCAAGATCCTGGCTTTATCGATCATGTGGTTAATAAAAAAGCAGAGATCATTCGGGTTTATCTGCCACCCGATGCCAACACCTTGCTCAGTGTCACCGAACATTGCCTTCGCAGTAAAGATTTGATTAATGTCATCATTGCAGGAAAACAACCAGCACCTCAATGGCTTGATATGGATAGCGCAATCAAGCATTGTGCCACCGGCTTGAGTATTTGGGAATGGGCAAGTAACGACCGTGGGTTCGAACCTGATGTGGTTATGGCTTGTTGTGGGGATGTGCCTACGCTTGAAACACTTGCAGCGGTTGATCTGCTAAGAACAGTTGTGCCACAACTTAAAATCCGAGTTATCAATTTAGTTGATCTGATGAAGATGCAATCGCCTGATGAGCATCCACACGGCTTACCCGACCGAAATTTCGACCTCCTCTTTACTACCAATAAACCTGTTATCTTTGCTTACCACGGCTACCCCTGGCTTATTCATCGGCTTGCCTATAAGCGTAATAATCATCATAACTTTCATGTGCATGGCTACCGTGAAGAAGGCACCACGACCACACCTTTTGATATGACCGTGCTTAACAAACTGGATCGTTTTCATTTGGTCTGTGCTGTGATAGATCAAGTTACTTGTTTAGGTAGTCAGGCTGCGTACATCAAGCAAGATATGCAAAACAAGTTGGTGGATCATAGAAATTATATTCGTAAGTATGGTGATGATATGCCAGCAATAAAAGATTGGAAATGGCCGGGGTTGAAGCCCAAGGATCGTGAGGTTCCTTCGTGATTGCGCTGGTAATCAACTCTGGGTCAAGCAGTCTGAAGTTTCATCTGATACAAATTAAAGATAAAAAAATAATCGCCCACGGGATCGCTGAATGGTCAGGCCTCGCTTGCAACTACAACCTAAACACTGCGGGCAATTCGCAAAATACTACCCTTCCCTTTGTTAGAGCAAAGCCCTGCTTTAATCACATTATTACCGACTTACAAACTAAACTTCCCTTAGAGATGAGCCTTCTCGTTGTTATTGGGCATCGGGTGGTTCACGGCGGCAACCTTACAAAAGCTACACTTTTAGATCAAAGCTCGATTTTAGAAATTAAAAATGCCTCTTACTTTGCTCCACTTCATAACCCACCTGCACTTGAAGTAATCGAAGAGGTTGCAATACTATTTCCAAATCTTAAACAGATTGCTTGCTTTGATACTGCATTTCATAGCACGATGCCCAGAGAAGCTTATACCTACCCTATCCCCTTTAATTAGACCTTAGAAGATAAAATAAGGCGCTATGGTTTTCACGGCTTAAACTATGCTTGGTGTAGTGAACAGGCAAATCTCCTGCTTGGCCACAATAATAACAAGCTTGTTATTTGTCATTTAGGGCACGGTGCATCTGCTTGTGCGGTAAAAGATGGAAAATCAATTTTCACCACGATGGGCCTTACCCCACTCGATGGCTTGATGATGGGAACCCGTTCAGGAAGTATTGACCCAGGTATACTATTTCATTTAGCACGGTCTAAGAACTTATCAATCGAACAGATTGAAGAAGCCTTATTAAAAGAATCTGGCTTATTAGGCATCTCGGGGAAAAGTGCGGATATGCGCCAAGTTATTGAGCTTGCTAATGCTAATGATGATAGGGCGCAACTTGCTATCGATATCTACTGTATGAGGGTTCAGCAGGCGATAGGTGCGCTTGCAACCAATATGGGTGGGATTGATGCGGTGGTATTTACAGCAGGGGTTGGGGAAAATTCTGCTTTCATTCGTAAGCAAATCATTGCGCCTTTATCTTTCCTTGGACTTGAACTTGATGCAAACCTTATTCAATCGTGTAAAACCGATAAAGATATTAGCTCAAAGGATGCTAAAACTAAAACCTTGATAATTGCAGCAAGGGAAGAGTTGCAAATGGCAAACGAGATTGAATCGCTATTAAAATCGCTATGATTAGCGTGTCCGTTCGGTGAAGTACAGGTGGCAAAAAACGAATTGAATCAGACTTTTTAATTACTTGGTTGGCAAAAGTGTGTGTAACTGGTCTGCAGGGGTCGTGGGGTAACTTGGTCGCTGTTCACACTTATAAAGTATACGCCGAATAACCCAGTTCAACGCTTGCTCCGGCTTTGAGTAACTTACCCCATCTGCTGAACCTGCACACATAAGAAAGCCATCATACCCCGCAATCTGCTACAGAACTTGGTTTGGCGCACCCTTCGGAACGGAACCGCCTTCTTGCCAGATGCGAAGTGAGAGGGCCGTCAACGCAATTGCGCCGAGCCATTGGAGCGTGCTAATAAAAAGGTAGCACATATGAAGAAATCGGTATCGAGTCGAATCGAGGATTCGAAATGATTCCACATCAAGAAGTTCATCCATATGACTGTGAATCCACACCTGCAAGCACAGCGCTAGCACCAACAGGCTCCACAAACTCCAGAGGAGCCGACGATGCCATCGAACCGATCCCTGCTCGACCGCAACATCCCAAAACCATACTGCGAGACACGCAGCCCCTGCAAGGTTGAGATAGTTGGTAACCGACTGAGTGATGAAGCCCTGCAGTCGATGGGAATTAAGAACATCGCTTCCAACTGGAACGACAACACCCCCGTAAAACATAAAGCCGCCCTGCCAAAACATCAGGGTAAGTATAAAGAGCAGGCGACGCGATAAAGTTATCACGGGTTTCAATCTACCTCGACAACGGTGCCATCGGGCTTCACTTGAATATCGCGGACTTTGCCGTTCTTGGCCTTGCCGCGCACCTCGTAGTTGCCGTTGCGCGTCTTCCACGCCTGATCGAATTTGACATCCGGCAGCTTTTCCTTCGCCGACTTCATAACCGGTTCGGGCAACTGTTCGAGCAGCACGGTCTCGGTCTTCTCCGATCCGCAGCCGATGAGGAACAACAAAACTCCGAGCAACAAGATCCTTTGCATTAGTAATCTCCTCCGACAGGTTCGGCGCCATCTCGTGT
>Ga0105050_10006649_pt1 | contig 14241 bp, 10 predicted proteins | sample FRY01_FD_78088 | JGI IMG/M metagenome (GOLD analysis project Ga0105050, IMG submission 78088) | Freshwater microbial communities from Lake Fryxell liftoff mats and glacier meltwater in Antarctica - FRY-01 | ecosystem: Environmental > Aquatic > Freshwater > Ice > Glacier meltwater ... | reverse complement strand
GTTTCTTTAACTGGTGGATTTAAAAAATTACCTTATCGTTTATCTATTGGTAATCGCTATGAAAATGGTTTATTATTAGATGATAGATTTATGAGAACTTCCGCTTCTTTGAATATGAATCCATCGTTTTTCAATAAAACCTTGCAATTTGAATTCAATCAAAAATTAGTTCAAACAAATTCAATTTTCGCTAATAGAGGGGCATTAGGTGCTGCGTATTTTGACCCAACTCAATCTGTAACGTCAGGTTCAAGTGCTTACGGTGGATATTACGAATGGATTGAAAATAATGGAGATCCAAATACTTTAGCCCCTAAAAACCCACTTGGATTAATCAAACAAAGAGAGGATAGAAGTAAAGTTGCGCGCTACATTGGAAATTTAAAAATGACGTATAAATTACCATTTTTCCCAATGTTAAAAGCAGTTGTGAATGTTGGAACAGATCAATCTGAAGGTTCTGGCGCTGTTTCAACCTCAGCATCTTCTGCTTCTGGATATTTCACAGAAGGAAGTTCAAATACTTACCGTTCAACAAAAGGAAACAAATTGATTGAAGCTTATGCTAATTTCAATACATCAGAGAAAAAAAGCAAACATATTTTAGATTTAACTGCTGGTTATTCATATCAAGACTGGTTCTCATCAAGTCCCAATTTACCTGTATATAACGAAACGGGCGATTCAATTATTTTCCCTTCTGCAGCAGATCCATTTTACACTAAAAACGCATTGCTGTCTTTTTATGCACGAGGAATTTATACCTTTAATGATCGATATGTTGTAAATGCTTCACTAAGAAGAGATGGTTCTTCTCGTTTTAGTGAAGAAGCTCGTTGGGGATTGTTTCCAGCGATTTCTGCTGCTTGGATTGTAACGGGAGAAAAATTTATGCAAAAAGTTGCTTGGGTTACTATGTTGAAATTTAGAGCTGGTTTTGGTATAACAGGTCAACAAGATGGAATTGGCGATTATGCATACATTTCAAATTATTTTCAAGGTGCAACCACTGCTCAATATGCGTTTGGAGGTCAATATTATACCCAATTGCGACCTGGAGGATTTGATGCTAACTTAAAATGGGAAACAACAAGAAGTTATAACATCGGTGTCGATTTTGGAATTTTAAAAGATCGTATCTCGGGAAGTGTCGATGTGTATAGAAAAGAGACTTCTGATTTGTTAGCAACAACAGCTGTTCCTGCTGGTTCTAATTTTACAAACGAAATATTGACAAACGTTGGTAGTATGTTAAACCAAGGAATCGAAATGAGTGTGAACGCAGGTTTATATGCAAGTAAAACAATGCGTTTGGATTTAACTGCAAATGCTTCACATAACGTGAATAGAGTAACTAAATTGACACAAGTAGAAGACCCTAATTCAGCTGGAATATTAGTTGGTGGTATTTCTGGTGGTATTGGAAATACAATTCAAGTTCAACGAGTTGGTTACGCAACCTATTCATTCTTGGTCTATGAGCAGCAATACGACACAGACGGTTCAATAATTGAAGTTGGACAACAAGCTTCGATTGATATTAATAACGATGGAAGTGTTACTTCAGCAGATAAATGGCAAGACAAACAAGCTTTTGCAGACAGAAATGGCGATGGAATAATCAACATCAACGACCGTTACATATTCGATAAAGTAGCACCAAATTGGTTCACTGGTTTAGCCCTAAATTTTTCTTATAAAAAATGGTTTGCGGGAGTTTCAATGAGAACAGAATTAGGAGGACATATTTATAATAATATACACTCAAACTCGGCTACTTTCCAATCTATAAATGGAACACAAGGATTTATTAATAATATAAGTTCGTTATATTATCAAGAAGAAGTAAGAAATGTTACTACCAATCAATTATTGAGCGATCGTTACATGGAAAAAGCAAACTTCCTAAGAATGGATTATTTTAACTTTGGTTACAACTTCGGTAAATTGAAGGCTTTAGGTAATAAAGTAGGCTTGAATGCAACCTTAGTTGTTAATAATGTTTTTGTTCTTTCAAGCTATTCTGGCTTAGATCCGGAAGTTGGTGGCGGCATCGATAACAACATTTACCCACGTCCACGTGTTTACTCATTGAATTTAACATTTGATTTCTAAAAAATAAAACTATGAAAAAAGTATCCATAAGTTTATTAGGAATTGGGATGGCACTTTTTGTCCTTATCCCGTCTTGCTCAAAACAACTAAATCAAACTCCAAAATATGGTTTGAATTCAGAAGTTGTTTACAGTGACCCTAACAATTACGTCAATGTTTTAGCCAAATTGTATGCTGGTCTTTCTATGACTGGATTGCAAGGTCCAGCGGGAGCAGGCGATATTGCTGGAATTGATGAAGGATTCTCTTCTTACGTTCGCGTAATGTGGAATTTACAAGAATTGCCAACCGACGAAGTTGTTTGCGGATGGAATGACCCAGGAATACCTGCTGCCAATAAAATGCAATGGAATGCAGAAGACGGTTGGGTAAAAGGAATGTATTATCGAATTTATTACCAGATAACTCTTTGTAACGAATTTATTTGGCAAGCTAGAGATGAAAAATTAGACGAAAGAGGTTTTTCAGATGCAGACAAAGAAAGAATTAAAACATACAGACAAGAAGCTCGATTTTTGAGAGCTTTAAGTTATTCTCACGCCATGGATTTATTCGGTAATGTTCCCTTCGTAACAGAAGAAGATAGAGTAGGTGCATTTTTACCAGAGAGAATAACAAGAGCCGAACTTTTCAGTTACGTTGAGTCTGAATTGATTGCAATAGAAGATTTGATGTTACCTGCCTCAGGCGCTCCTTATGGTCGTGCCACAAGGGCGGCAACGCAAACATTACTTGCTAGATTGTATTTGAATGCTTCAGTTTATATAGGAACGCAAAAAAATTCTGAATGTATTACCTATTGTCAAAAAGTGATTAATTCTGGAGCTTTTCAATTAGATGATGTGTATCAAGATATGTTTTTAGCTGATAATAATACATCACCTGAAATTATTTTCCCCGTTATTTATGACGGAATTAATGCACAAACTTTTGGTGGAACAACCTATTTAGTTTGCGCCTCTTTAGGTGGTAGTATGACTGCCTCAGATTATGGAGTAAATGGTAAATGGGGAGGCTTGAGAGCAACCCCCGCTTTCGTTGATAAATTCCCTGACACAACGCAAGATTCACGATTCATGTTTTACCGAGATGGTCAAACAAAACAAATTACGGCACTTGGAACTTTTACACAAGGATACGCTTTTCCTAAATTTAAGAACAAAACAAAAGCCGGAACAAACGGTTCTAATAATGCAGTTACTCCGCATGTCGATATTGATTTTCCAATGTTTCGTCTAGCTGATGTTTACTTAATGTTAGCTGAGGCATCTTATAGAAATGGCGACCAAGGTACAGCTTTGCAATACATGAATTTAATTCGTGAAAGAGCTTACGGAAATAGCAACTTTAATTATTCAAGTTTGGTTGAGCGTGATTTCTTAGATGAAAGAGCTAGAGAATTGAGTTGGGAAGGAACAAGAAGAACAGATTTAATACGTTTCGGATTATTTACAAGTTCAGAATATGTTTGGTCTTTCAAAGGTGGAGATGTAAACGGAATCGGTGTTGCAAGTTATTTTAATTTGTACCCTATTCCTACCGCTGACCTTGTACTTAATCCAAATTTAATTCAAAATACGGGATATTAAAACATTTTTAAAAGCAGTGTGTTTGAAATAATAACACTTTATTGTTGATTGATGAATGATGAAGAAAGGGGAGTTTCGTAAGGAGCTCCTCTTTTTTTTCGTCGAATTTTTGATTTACTATTTTACAAATCTTAAATATATTTATTCGTAACCATACATCAATTTACCTTCTTTACTTTTTCTTTTATAATGGCATCAATTTCAAGAATCGTATCATTTTTCCAATTCTCATTTACAACGAAAAGCATTTCTCTTTTGCCTTTCTTACCTTTCGGAGAGTAGTAAACAACTTGACCAACATTTAATTCATCACCACTATTTGACATTAGACTCAAATTTGCATTCATTACGTCTGGAATTACCAAAGATATCGAGTTCAAACTTCTATTGTGAAAAGTTATTGGGATTGATTTTTGGGCAAAAGAAATTTGAGAGCTTAACAAAGTTACTGAAACGGAAAGCAGTAAATTTTAATCAGAGCTTATCATAAATTACAAATTGAGTTTGATTTGGAAAATAATACAGCAATGTATTCAGGATTTATCAGCTCGATGGAATTGGATAATCTCTAATCCAACGTAAACTTACAGTATTTAATCACATGACCACGAGACGTAAAAAGTCTTTCATAATAGGTTTTGATATGAAAAATAGATTTCGTTTCTTCATCTAAATCCTCAGGTAAACTCCCGTATAAATCCCAAGTCAATTCTAAACAATTGAAGTTGTTTTCTTTAATTTGTTCTTCTGTGTATTCAAACAAAACATCACTGTCTGTTTTAACGTGAATAATTCCACCTGGCTTCAATATTTTACGATAGCGTTCGATAAATAGGGGAGAAGTCAATCGTTTACGAGCTTTATTAGGTTGCGGATCAGAAAAAGTTAACCAGATTTCATCTACTTCGTTTTCCGCAAATGAATTGGTGATATAATCGATTCGTGATCGAAGAAAAACAACATTTTTCATTTCGTTTTCTAATGCTTCTTTGGCGCCGATATAAATGCGATTTCCTTTTAAATCAACACCAATGAAATTCTTTTTTGGGAAATGTTTACCAAGTCCAACAGCATATTCTCCTTTCCCGCAGCCGAGTTCAAGCACGATAGGATTTTCATTTTGAAAAACTGTTTCTCTCCATTTTCCTTTTAATTCAAAATCATGCTCTCTTTCTGGTTCAAAAACATTTTCAAAATCCTTAATTGCAGCAAACCTGCGTAGTTTATCCTTTCCCACTTGTTTTTTTAAATATTACTAATATTCAATTCTAAATTTTTCATTGCTTGATCTACGATAGATTTCAATATGTTTTGTTCTGAATTTTTTGATTTTAATACAAAATAAGCCCCAGTCATATCCATTTCAAAATAAGCATAATCCAACATCTCAGCGAATTGGCTTCCTTCCTCTAAATTAAAACCACTCATATCAAGACCGTTAAAGTTTACAAATCCACTAAGTGGTTTTTTTCCAAAATTCTCACACCCTTGTGGATAAACTAATTTCCCATTTTTAGCATATAAAGCTGAACTTGAGCCAATAACATCATTACCCTTCAACTCTAATTTTGCCATATTTCCTTTCATACTTGTCATCAATCCTTTCACAAAAGACAAAGCTCCTTTGCCTAAACCTACGTTAAAATTATACTCTGGTTTAAATGCTCCCCCATCTTCAATTTCTCCCATCATAACAAAACCTAATTTTCCAGTCCATAAACCAGCTAAACCTTCTTCACCAGCAAAAGCAAGAGCCATTTGGGCTTGTCCGCCCCCGACTTTCCCTAATTCCCCTAAAGCATTAGGTGCAAATTTTGTTATAAATTCTTGAATTTTTTTCATGTTTAAGTCTAAAACCAATCCTGCTCTCGGAGCACCTGATCCTAATTCGGTTAAAATTTTAGACGCATTAGTCCCAAAAAACAACCACTTTTTCAATTCAGGAGAAAGAAAATTTTCCGTTTTCATTTCAACTTTTCCTTTTTCAAATGAAATAATGGATTGCGAATAAGAATCTGTAAGAAGCTCTTTCAATTCAGTTTCTTTGTCCTTGTCCATTTTCAATAATTTTGAACTTCCCAAAAAGGACGCTTCTAGGTCTGCGCCGAAAACAATATCTCCTTCTTTTGTAAGAATTTCAGAAATTTTATTGTCTGGATTATCTTCGTTTAAATCTTTCAAAGCTTGTTTGATTAGCTTTTTTCCTCCGGAAATATTTCTTTTGGTGACAAAAACAGCTCTTTTGTCCGTTACTGCAAAAGCAACATCACCACTTTCATGGAAATTAAATTCTTTGCCATTATCCATATCAAAACCTCTTTGTTGCAAGTTTTTTGTTAATTTCTCTTTGTCTTTAACTTCTGCAAAAGCATAAATTAAACCTGGATTTCCCATTTCATCCACATTTCCTTCCATTGCAAAATAAACAGGCGTGTTAAAGTTTAGAATTGCTTGAATGGTTTTCATTTCTTTATCAATTAATTCCCCTGCTTTATCGATGTTTTTGTAATCGGCTTTATTCAGGATTTCTTTAACATTAATGGAACCAAAAAGTGCAATTTTTTCATTCTCTTGAACAAAAGCAGCAACATCTTCGTTGATAGCTCGATTTCCATTGGAACCACAAGAAGCTAAAAGCATTAGCGTAAACAATGAGAAAAATAAATGTTTCATAATAATAAGTTATTTTGCTGCGAAATTATAACATATTTTACAGCTATTTACACCACTCATCAAATTCCTTATTTTAATTTTGCGCCATGCATCAAGTTGAGCCCTATTATAATTGGAGAGGTTACTATATCGCCTCTGAAGACCCATCCTCTCCGTTTTATCAGCGCGAATACAGTGAGTTTGAATTCAAAAATTCTATTTATAACTTTTACATTCATCCGCAATGGGACACAATTGGTTCTTCAACCTTGTTTATTAAAATTCTTTTTACAGATTACGAAACCGGTTTTGCAATAATTGAAATGCTCGGGGAATGGAACGATGCGATTGAAAATGACATTATGTTTTTTAAGCGGGATATTATTGAACCGATTATGGAGCAAGGAATTAGCAAGTTTATATTAATAGGTGAAAACGTTTTAAATTTCCACTATTCCGATGATTGTTATTATGAAGAATGGTTTGACGAAGTGGAGGAGGGTTGGATTGCCATGGTGAATTTCCATGAACATGTAATTAGTGAATTCGAGCGTGCAAATATTGATCATTATTTTCTAATGGGTGGTGAATTAGAAGAAATCGAATGGCGCACTTATTTGCCACAGCAATTTTACGATAAAGTAGAAGGTTTGGTCACAAAAAGAATTGGCTGACGGTTAAAGATGGAGTTGAAATCTACTTTTTTTGTCATTCACATAAAAATAATACCATTCAAACCATTTTATACTCAACCTTTTAGTAGTTTTGCCGAATTTTAGATTAGATGCGCTACTTCCTACTTTTTTTATTTTTTGCTTCGAGTAATATTATTTTATCACAGTCAAAAGCTACGATTTCAGGTTACATAAATGACAGCAAAGACGGTGAAGCAATGATAGGTATTAAAATATTTATTCCTTTTTTAAACCAAGGGGCTGTTACAAATACTTATGGTTTCTATTCACTCACTGTTCCTGTTGGAAAATATAATGTTGAATATCGTTCAGGAATTTACCCAATTGAAGTTAAGTCTGTTGATTTAACCAAAGATGTAAAATTGAATATCGAATTAGGATCTAATGTTCAAAATCTGGAGGAAATTGTTGTGAACGCCAAAAAAGGAGAAAATACCAATTCTACCAAAATGGGTCAAATTGAATTGGAAATGGATCAGATAAAAACGCTTCCCGCATTTATGGGGGAAGTGGATGTGATAAAAACGATACAATTGTTACCAGGTGTTTCTTCAGTTTCTGAGGGTGGTCAAGGATTTTATGTTAGAGGAGGAGGTCCTGATCAAAACTTAGTGCTTTTGGATGAAGGTGTTGTTTATAACGCAGCCCATTTGTTTGGTTTTTTCTCTGTTTTTAATGCCGATGCAGTTAAAAGTGTAAACCTCATTAAGGGAGGAATGCCAGCTAATTTTGGTGGAAGAATGTCCTCTGTGTTAGAGGTAAATATGAATGAAGGAAACAACAAGCGTTTCAAAGCGACTGGTGGAATTGGTGTCATTTCTTCTCGTTTAACTTTAGAAGGTCCAATCGTTAAGAATAAAGGCTCATTCATCATTTCTGCAAGAAGAACTTACATTGATGTTATCATGAAAGCTGCAATTCCAGATAGTTCACCATTTGCAGGATCTAGTTATTTTTTCTATGATTTCAATGCAAAATTCAACTACAAAATCAGCGATAAAGATCGAATTTTTCTAAGTGGATATTATGGAAAAGATGTTTTTAACTTTTCAGATAAAGAGGGTGGGTTCAATGCAAAAATGCCCTGGGGAAATGGAATTGCAGCTCTGAGATGGAACCACTTGTTTACCAATAAATTATTTATGAATGTGACTGGTACTTTTTCCGATTACTTATTCAAATTTGGTTCTCAGCAAGATCAATTTCGCTTTGAATTAGCTTCAGGAGTGCGAGATGTAGGAGCAAAAGTGGATTTCTCGTATTTTCCTAATTCTCGTCATAGTATTAAATGGGGAGCGAATTACATTTATCATACGTTCACACCAACAAGTGTATCGGCGCAAACAGATAGTGTAGTTTTCAATACAGGAGCAGCACAAAAACTAAATTCTCATGAATCTGCTTTATATGTGTTGGATGATTTTGACTTGAACGATGCTTTAAAACTAAATGTTGGGTTGCGTTATAGTATGTATCATCAAGTTGGACCTTTTACACGCTACATTAAAGGCGACGGAATTTCAACTCCTGACTCGTCAATTCAATATAATAAAGGAGATTTGATTAAATTTTACAATGGTTTAGAACCTAGATTTTCGCTCCGATGGATGTTGCCAGATAAAAGTTCCATAAAGGCAGGTTACGCTTATAACTATCAATATGTTCATTTAACGTCCTTGAGCGCGGTTTCTTTACCTACCGATATTTGGTATCCAACAACGGACAAAGCAAAACCTGAATCAGGTTATCAAATTTCGATTGGTTATTTTAGAAATTTCCTTAACGATATGTTTGAGACATCTGTTGAAGTTTATTACAAAGGAATGAACAATTTGATTGAATTTAAAGAAGGAGCTTTGCCTGGCGATAATGTAAATGACAACACCGATAATTTATTAGTTTATGGTACAGGACGAGCTTTTGGAATTGAATTTTACATTAAAAAAGCAGTAGGGAAGTTTACAGGTTGGATTGGATACACTTTGGCTAAAACTGACAGGACATTTCCTGATCTAAATGAAGGAAAAACGTTTGCTGCTAAATATGACAGGAGACACGATTTAAGTATTGTCGGTTTATACAAGTTGAACGAACGTTGGATATTTAGTGCTTCGTTTGTTTATGCAACAGGAAATACTTTAACATTGCCAAGTTCATGGTATGTGCAAGAGCAATCTCTATTATTTAATTATGGCGAGCGAAATTCAACACGAATGGCGCCTTACCACCGCTTGGATATTTCTGCAACTTGGTACGATAAAGCCTACAAAACTAAAACAGATCCCGTAACTGGAAGCGAAATTCAAATTAAAAAGAAATTTAGAAGCAATTGGGCTTTTTCAATTTTTAACCTCTACAGTAGAGCAAACCCTTTCTTTTTATATGTTGATAATGATGGAAATTTCTTAAGTGGTGATTTCAAAATCAGTATTAAGCAAGTTTCTTTATTCCCAATCATACCGAGTGTTACTTGGAACTTTGAATTATAATTTATGAAAAAGTTACTTTATTTATTTCCTCTATTAATTGTATTTTTTTCTTGTACCAAAGAAGTAAAAATTGATTTACCTGGTTATAAAGATAATTTGGTAATTGATGGCAGTATTGAAACAGGTCAACCACCATTCGTTTTATTGTCAAGCACCAACAATATTTATTCTCCAACGAATTTGGATGCATATTTAGAAGGATTCATTTCAGGTGCAACAGTGATTGTTTCTGATGGTACAATTTCAGATACCTTGACAGAAATTTGTACTGATGAACTCCCAGCTGGAACTGAAGAAATTGCAGCTGCTTTTTTCGGAATTCCAGTCGAGCAGTTAATAGAATTGCATTTGTGTGCTTACATTTCAACTTCAATAATTGGAGAAGTCGGAAAAACCTATTCGTTAAAAGTTATTTATGAAGGAAAAACGTACACTTCAACAACAGCAATTTACCAACCAAAAGCACTAGATTCACTTTATTGGAAACCACAAGGAACTTCCACAGAATACGGGTTTTCTTGGGCAAAATTATCTGATGCAGGTAGTACAATTGATTCGTATAAATGGGAAACAAAATACATTTCAGATAATGTTTTTAATAAACCATTTAATCCTTTCTTTAACGATGATTTTTTCAATAGTTTAACTTTTGAATTTGCTTACGACAATCCAATGAGTTACGATGATGAAAGTTTTTCTGAAAACTTTAGAGGTTATTACCGACAAGGTGACACGGTTGTAATTAAATTTTCAAAAATTGGGCAAAAAGAATATGATTTTTTTGAAAAAAAGTACAATCAAATTTACTCAGCAGGTAATCCTTTTGCTACACCAACCAATATTCCAACAAATATTTTAGGAGGAGCATTCGGTGTTTGGGTTGGCTATTCGCCTTCTTTCGATACCTTGATTTGTAAACTTTAAAAATAGAATAATTTAGGAGGTTTTGGCTCGATTTCTTTATTCTATTTCAGTCATTTTCAATTCCCACTTTTCCATCATTTGATTTAATTGGATATTCAAGTTGTCATGTTTTTCAATCGTAGGTGAATGTTTTTCAGTTGAAGTAAAGTCTAAAGAAGCTAAAATTTTATTTACCTCCACTAAATCTTTCTCTATTTGCTCTATTTGTTGTTCTATTTTCTTAAGTTCTTTTGAGATTAGATTTTTTTCATCATTTGATTTAACTACTTTCTTGACTGCTTTTTCAATTTCAGCAACATCTTTCTTTTCCTGTTTTTTATCAACTTGATAATCACCTTTGTTTAATTTGTAATCCAAATATTCATTTAATGTAAAATGATGAATTTTCAAATGTTTATTTTCAATATCCCAAATTCGATTTGTAAGTCCATTTAAAAATTCTCTATCATGCGAAACAACTATAAAAGTGCCTTCATAAGTTGTCAATGCTTGTTTTAAAACATCTTTACTTTGAATATCCAAGTGATTCGTTGGTTCATCGAGAATCAAGAAATTAGAAGGACTAAGAAGTAATTGACATAAAGCAAGTCGCGTTCTTTCCCCACCAGAAAGTATTCCTACTTTTTTCTCAGTGTCTTCACCACTAAATAAGAATGTTCCTAAAATTGACCGAAGATCTTTTCGAATATCGCCTTTTGCAACATCGTCGACCGTTTCAAAAACTGTTTTAGTTACATCTAATTTTTCTGCTTGATCTTGTGCGAAATACGCAACATTTACATTGTGACCATATTCAACATTCCCTGTGTAATCAATTACTTTCATAATTGCTTTTAGTAATGTTGATTTACCAACACCATTTGGACCTAGGAGTGCAATTTTTTCTCCCCGACCGACAGTAATTCCAATATTTCTAAAGAGATTCTTATCTCCATACGATTTATTTAATCCATCTAATTCTAGCACCCATTTTCCAGGCTGAACACTCAATGGAAAGGTCAATCGCATTCTTGAAACTGGATTTTTTTCAATTTCAATTCGCTCCGTTTTATCCAATTTTTTAATTAGAGATTGCGCAAAAGAAGCTTTACTACTTTTAGCCCTGAATTTATTGATTAATTCTTCCGTTTGTTTTATCTCTTTATCTTGTTGCTTTTTTGCACTTTCCAAACGATCTAGTTCTTCAGCTCTCACTTCTTTGTACTTTGAATAGGCATAAGGGAAATCAAAAACTTTACCCATGCTTATTTCTAGTGTCCTTTTCGTAACGTTGTCAAGGAACAATCTATCGTGCGAAATAATGATAACTGCACCTTCGTATTTTTGTAAGTAAGTTTCCAACCAACTAATAGAAATGATATCTAAGTGATTTGTTGGCTCATCCAATAGAATTACATCTGGATTATTCACTAAAATCTTAGCAAGTTCAGCTCTCATTTTCCAGCCCCCAGAAAAAGTATTTAAGCTTTGTTCTTTTTCGTCTTCACTAAAACCAAGTCCTTTTAATGTTGCGTTGATTTTTTCTTCCCACTGAAAACCTTCAATAACTTGAAATTCATGATTTAAATCACTCAGATCATCCAACATGCTTAAGTAACTATTACTTTCGTAATCTGTTCTAGTTGTTAATTCTTGATTTATAAACTCTAATTTTTCTCGAATATAATTGATGCGTTCATTTGATGCGTTCAAATATTCAAATACACTTTGACTGGTATCAATTACTATATCTTGAGTTAAATAGCCAATCGTACAACCCTTAGGCAAATGAACCGCGCCTTCGGTTGGCTTTATATTTCCAGAGAGAATTTTTAATAAGGTAGATTTCCCAGCTCCATTTTTCCCAACCAATCCAACTTTGTCACTTTTATTTATTTGAAGGTTAATCTGATGAAATAAAAACCCTTGTGGGAGATAATAACCCAACTTTTCTAAATTAATCATTTTGCAAAAATAGTCTTTATATGGTGACGATTGACGACATTATCGAGATAAGTAGATTCATAAAATTTCACAAAACCATTAATTTATTCATTTATAATGTTTATATTTAGATATTAATTGACTAAATTATTGAGAAATGGGAAGACCACCAACACGGCCTGCAAGATTGAAAAACGGATTTTACATTGAAGTAAAGTCACAAGGATCAAGCTCTATATTGATTAGACGCGACACGAAAGAACAAATGTTGATTGCAGCAGAAGATTATGCAAGAACAAAGAATGTAACTATTAAAGGCGAAATGCTTGATGATAAATGGATAGCCGTTTAATTATGACTTTTAATACTAAAACATACAGTTACCGTTTTCCTCTTTGGTTAACGGTAATTTTTTTAACACTTTTTTCCACTCCTATATTAATTCTATACAATAATATTACTTTAGCAAAAATCGCTGGTATTGTTACAGTATTACTAACCACAATCGCTATTAGGTTTTGGATACGAATTGCGAGGATTAAAACAGGAGTTATTGATAAAGTTCCATTAACAAATAATGATTTATTTGATTTAAAAAGAACATTTCCTTATTTCAATAATTTATCACAAAATGAAATGACTATATATAAGGACAAGATTGGTGTTGTTTTATCAAAAATAAGATTTCTAGAAGAAACAGGAGAACATTATTCCAAACTTGAATCAATTCAATTGGCTTTTTATATTGTTTTATTAGATTTAGTTAATTTAGTTGGTCATAAAAACTCTATTATTATTATTAATAATGAAGATAGGGATTTCAGCTCCAATGAAAATGACACAGTCATTAAATATCCAATTAAAGCTATAATTGACGATAAATCTATAGGGCTATTAAAGTTTCATAACATAAAACAACATGAAAGCATTGTTGCTTTTACTCAATTTATGATTAAACATAACAGTTAATACGCAAATTAAAATTGAATGTTAAATATTTTTTAAGTATAACTTTTTGATTTTTAGTTATTTATTAGCTCGATTTAAAATAAGTAAAAAAAAACATTAAAATAAGTTAGTTTAATTCAGAAAAGAGTACATATCTTTGCACCCCGATAACGACGGTACGGGAATTAAGAAATTGACAATTACGGGTAATATTAAGACTTTACAATACTCTTATTTATTAGATTAAAGAGATGTGAGACTCTTAATTAAATCTAAAAATATTTTTATAAAAGCTTGCTAATATAAATTAAGTTATTACCTTTGCAACCCCAAACGAAAGAGATTGGGTTTTACGATTTGAGAGTTAAGAAATTTAAGTGATTAATTTTTAACGACAGAAGAAGTTCTTTGAAGTATTGAGAAATAAGGAAACAACAAAATTTTAGAAATGAATGCTAAGATTCTTGCAGTCTTTGGAAAGAATTCAAAGTTATTTACAACGGAGAGTTTGATCCTGGCTCAGGATGAACGCTAGCGGCAGGCCTAACACATGCAAGTCGAGGGGCAGCACAGAAATAGCTTGCTATTTGGGTGGCGACCGGCGCACGGGTGCGTAACGCGTATGCAACCTACCTTACACTGGGGTATAGCCCGGAGAAATTCGGATTAATCCCCCATAGTATTTAGATATGGCATCATGTTTAAATTAAAGTATTATGGTGTAAGATGGGCATGCGTCCTATTAGCTAGATGGTAAGGTAACGGCTTACCATGGCTACGATAGGTAGGGGGCCTGAGAGGGTGGTCCCCCACACTGGTACTGAGACACGGACCAGACTCCTACGGGAGGCAGCAGTGAGGAATATTGGTCAATGGGCGCAAGCCTGAACCAGCCATGCCGCGTGC
>Ga0105050_10006648_pt1 | contig 14242 bp, 13 predicted proteins | sample FRY01_FD_78088 | JGI IMG/M metagenome (GOLD analysis project Ga0105050, IMG submission 78088) | Freshwater microbial communities from Lake Fryxell liftoff mats and glacier meltwater in Antarctica - FRY-01 | ecosystem: Environmental > Aquatic > Freshwater > Ice > Glacier meltwater ... | reverse complement strand
GTAGGACAGGATGGATTGTCTTAAGTACTGCTATGTTAAGAAGTTGACCAGAAACTACCGAGTTGAAGGTTTTAGCGGTAAGCTTTTCTAAAAAACTTTCTGTGTCTTGCAAGGATGCTATAAGACGAGATAATTGTGTTTCAGCACGTTGGTCACATTTTTGCAGCGCTGGGATAAGGTGGTTTCTTATTCTATTGCGCAAATAATCATCGGAGTTATTAGAAGCATCTTCTATCCATGAGAGAGTATGTTCTTTTAAAAAATCTATAATTTCTAATTTTGAGACATGTAAAAGAGGTCGGATATAAAGCCCATCTTGCTCCTTCATGCTGCAGAGTCCTGTGAGCGTGGTGCCACGAGTAAGTCTAATGAAAAACGTTTCGCGTTGGTCATCTGCATGGTGAGCAAGTACAATTGCATCAGCACCGTATTCTTTTAAAACTGTTTCAAAAAGGTAACGTCGCAAATTTCTGCCTTCATCTTCACGAGAACCATTTTTTGGTGCTGTGTAATGTAACTCTGAAGATTTTTTACTAATAAGTGGAACAGAAAGCTCTTCACAGAGTTTTTGGCAAAATTCTGCGTCTTTGTATGATTCAGCACGCCATTCGTGATCGAGATGAACAGCTATCAAAGAGATCTTACCCATTTTTTGTAAGGCGACGAGTTGATGTAAAAGGCAGACAGAATCAGGACCTCCCGAAAGGCCAACTACTAATTTTTTGTGAGAAGCAAATACTGACTGTTTAATTAGTAGCTTTGTTGCTCTGTTGGGGGTGTTTTTGCTTGTCTCTTTTTTAATCACGTACAATCCATCGCTTTAATGTTTTATTAGTCTCTATTTTTTGGATGAAGTATTTTTTTATATCGTTCTGTTCTGATAAATTAGATTTTTCAAGTTCCTTAAAAGGGAAAAAAATGGAAGTTTTAGGGGGCATTCCATATGAAAGATGTCCTACGCTGAAATGAATAAATATTTTTGTTCTATTGCAAAGTTGAACAAGGATTGGTTCTTTAGGAATAGAATAAGCTTTATTCCACAGGCATAAGAGAGCTAGAGTATACCATTTATTATATTTAATCATGACTTATTTTAGTTTTTGCTTCTATAAACAAGTAATTTTCTTCTTTTCTGCTGGAAAACCCTTCTGAAATATCTACAACTTGGATATCATCACAAGTTGCAAGAAGTGCTCCAGGATTAAGACGGGATGGCTTTCCATTGATTTCTAACGTGACAAGAAGATTTGTATTATTTTTGATAAAAAAACTTTGGTGATTGTTATTTGTTATTACAAGCTCGTCAGCTATTGAAAATAGCTTAAAAGACATGCAGAAAAGGAGTAATAAAATTATTTTCACAAGAGGTCTCCATTTTGCTGGTTTAATTTGGGGAGAGATATAAGGTTCACCGGTGAGGGTGAACCTTATTATTTTTGATCAAAGGTTATGCATCAATGTTACGTGCAAAGCGTCCGTATTTTTCAATAAAGTTCTTTCTGCCAGAAACGTCGTCACCCATTAATGTAGTAAACCATGCGTCTGCTTCTACAGCATCCTGAATGGTAACTTGCAGCAATATTCGCTGTTCTGGATCCATAGAAGTTTCCCACAACTGTTCTGGGTTCATTTCCCCAAGACCTTTGTATCGTTGTACGTGCATGTAAGGTTTACTAATTGCGCTGATACCGGTGATGAGTTTTTGAAGCCCATTTCCCGCTATTGTACGATTTTTTTCTTGGACTGAAAGTTTCCAATTGTGCGCAGAAGCGTCAAGTGGCGCAAGAAGTGTTAACAAGTGAGGAATTTCGTGGCAGGCAAAAAAGTCTGCACGTACTTCCCATGTTTTGTTAAGCAGCTGAAAAAGAAAGAGTGCTTTTGGTTCACTGTTTTCTTCTTGAAGTACAATTTCCTGGCCAATAGATATAGTGTAGTTTTTAAAGAACTGTTCGAGCTTAGGAAGTATTTCTTCTGGAGTTTCTGTCGGCTCTATTTTATGTTCGTTACAGAATTGTAATAGTTTATGGGCTTGTGTAGAAACAAGTTTGAAAGGGATACAGCAGAGCTTATCAAGCGCTGCTTCATAGATAGTTACGTTATCAAGAAGCATTGCCCATTCTGCTGCAGGTAAAGTTCTGTCATCAGTATTAAAAATAAGATTTTCTCTTGCCCAGTCAAACAGGAATTTCTTGAAGGCAAATTCATCAACAAGGTATTCTTCTTTTTTACCAATTTTTGCTTTATACAAAGGTGGTTTTGCGATGTACAAATACCCTTTTTCTATAACCGGATTTAAATAACGGAAGAAGAAAGTAAGAAGTAATGTGCGAATATGTGAGCCATCAACGTCGGCATCTGTCATCAAAATGATTTTGTGATAGCGTGTTTTTTCGACATTGAATTCTTCACCAATTCCGCATCCAATTGCAGAAATGAGGCCTTTGATTTCTTCGTTAGAAAGCATTTTATCAAGACGTGCTTTTTCTACGTTTAAGATTTTTCCTTTGAGAGGCAAAATGGCTTGCGTAAATCGGTCACGTCCTTGCTTTGCAGAACCACCCGCAGAATCCCCTTCTACAATGAAGATCTCCGTTGTTGCAGGGTCTTCATTTGAGCAGTCTGCTAATTTTCCTGGCAAAATCATGCTGTCAAGGACAGTTTTGCGGCGTGTAAGATCCCGCGCTTTTTTAGCAGCGTCCCGGGCACGTTGTGCTAATTCTGCTTTTTCGAGGATTTTTTTAATGATGGCAGGATTTTCTTCAAAGAAGGTATCAAGCGCTGCAAAAGTCCATGAGTCAACAATTCCTTTAACTTCACTGTTGCCGAGTTTTGCTTTTGTTTGACCTTCAAATTGAGGCTCTGGAACTTTTATGTTTATAACAACAACAAGTCCTTCACGAACGTCTTCGCTGGAGAAGTTTTCTCCTTTTTGAAGTCCCATTGATTGCGCTTTTTTATTACACACTTTTGTTAGTGCAGATTTAAAACCTGCAACGTGCGTTCCGCCTTCGCTGGTATTGATGTTATTTACAAAAGAGAAAAGCTGTTCTGCGTAACTGTCGTTGTATTGCATGGCAACTTCAACAACATACACATCATCTTCTTTGTGAAAATAGATAATTTTTTCAAAAAGTGGGAGTTTTTTTTCGTTAATATCTTTAACCAAAGAAACAATTCCGCCTTCAAAATGGAAGACGTGTTCGCGGTTAGTGCTTTCTTCGATAATCGTAATTGAAAGGCCTCTATTTAAGAAGGCAAGTTCACGAAAACGTGCAGAAAGAATATCAAAGCTGAATGTTGTGTCAGTCAGAATGGTTGCGTCCGGGGTAAAGCGAACGTAGGTACCACGCTTGTCAGTTTTACCTGTTACCTTGAGGTCAGCAAGCGGTTTACCTATTTCATATGACTGAGAATGGATGTTTCCATTTTTATAAACTTCAAGTTCCAAACGAGAAGAGAGTGCGTTTACTACAGAAATACCAACGCCATGAAGCCCGCCAGAGTACTTGTAAGAATCTTTATCAAATTTTCCACCTGCGTGTAGTTTGGTCATTACTACTTCGGCGGCAGATTTTTTTTCGGTAGGGTGAATGTCGGTAGGAATACCACGGCCATTATCTTCTATCGAGCAAGAGCCGTCGGTGTGGATTGCAACTTTAATTTTGGAACAATGGCCTGCTAAAGCTTCGTCGACAGAGTTATCAACAACTTCGTACACAAGGTGGTGTAGCCCCTTTGTTCCAATTGAGCCAATATACATAGCGGGTCGTTTACGTACCGCTTCAAGGCCTTCCATAACTTTAATGGATTTGGCACCATACTCTTGTTGCTTATTATCTTGATCCATGGACATATACATCTTCCTTACAAAGCCGACTTAACATTCAGTACTGTCTTCGTTTGGTTTTAGAACCAATTTTCGTTAGACTTGCAGTCTACCGGAGATTACAAATTTTTTCAAAAAACCAATACGTTAAGCAATAATTTTATTACAGGTTTTATAAAAGTATCATAGGCAGGAGTAGTGAGCAATGCGTACTGACGAATCGTATATGGGTGAGGCGCTGGCTGAAGCACATAAAGCCTTGGAGGCAGATGAGGTTCCTATCGGAGCGATTATTGTTAGCCAGAATGGGGAAGTAATTGCGCGGGGTTACAATTGTGTCGAAACGCAGAAGTGTCAACTTGCTCATGCTGAGTTGCAAGCAGTTAAAGAAGCAACACGCGTGCTAGGTGATTGGCGACTTGAAGGATGTACATTGTTTGTAACGCTTGAACCCTGTGCCATGTGCTATTACGCACTGCGTGCAAGTAGAATTAGGAAAATAGTATTTGGTGCGGATTCTCCTGTTTTTGGATTTCACCTTGACAAGGATAACTTTATTTCTGTATATAACTTAGACGCTCTTTTTGTGCTTGGAGGTGTCAGAAAGCAGGAGAGCGAGGGTTTATTGAAGCAGTTTTTTCAATTAAAAAGGAAAAAAAGTGAGGTCAAAGAAAGAGCTGGAGAAGATTGAATCTATACTCCATTCACGTAAGCAAGAACTAGAAGAAGAGTTATTTCGTCTGCATCATGAAAAAAATGATGATGGTCAAGTCCAGGATCCGGGAGATCAGACAATTTCAGCTGTCCTTGAGAATCTTAAAAATACTTTCCAGAACAATGAGCTTGAAGAATACAAGATGATCATGAAAGCGCTTGAGCTTATCGAAAAGGGTGAGTACGGTAACTGTCTCGATTGTAAACAGCCAATTGCTCAAAAAAGGCTAGAATCTTATCCCAATGCATCGCGTTGCGTAGTATGTCAGGAAGCCGTGGAAGACTCGTTGGACCGCGAAGATACTGATGGTTTCTAGGGGAAGTCTTTTTTGACTCTTAATAAGAAACGGGATACCCTTTTATCGCCTTCTTTAAGGGTATGGTGCCGGTGTAGCTCAGCTGGTAGAGCAATTGATTCGTAATCAGTAGGTCGTCGGTTCAAATCCGATCACCGGCTATTGAGCCTCTTACAAATGTTGTTATTCTGGGTTATCATTGACAAATCAAGGCTTTATGATAGTGTTGTGTGGCACATAGCCGATTTGAGTAAAACTTAAAAAACACGGATTAAAATCGTATGATCAAGTCGAAAACAGGCGCAAAACAAGTTGCTCCAAAGACTACAGTAAAAAAGACTGTAGTGAAAAAAACTGTCACTGCTGCTCCAGAGGTTGCGGTTGAAACTACTTCTCCTGTAAGAAAAGTTGTTGCAACTACTAAGCCTTCTTCTGATAAAGTAGCTGCTGATAAAGTTGTTGCCCCTAAAAAGGGTGAAAAGATTATTGCGCCAAACACTAACGGTGTTGGCCGTCGTAAATCTTCCGTTGCTCGTGTTTGGCTCAAAAGAGGCAAGGGCGAGATTGTTATTAACGGTAAATCTATTCAAGATTACTTCCCGACTAATGAAACAAGGGTTGAAGTTATAAAGCCGCTTGTTATCTGTCAGGTACAAGGTATTTATAACCTTAAAGTTAACGTTGTTGGCGGTGGCATTTGTTCACAAGCTGGTGCGATAAGACTTGGGGTAGCTCGTGCTCTTCTTAAAGAAAACGAAGCATTACGGCCCGTACTGAGAGAAAATGGCCTTTTGACTGTCGACTCACGTTTGAAAGAGCGTAAGAAACCGGGTCAGCCAGGCGCTCGTCGTAAATTCCAATTCGTTAAGCGTTAATTTTTACGTGAGCTTTGTTATGGGGGCATCCTCTTTCTGAGGGGTTTTAGGGGATAAAGCGTTAGATATGTGTAGTGTAATTGGATATGTGGGAAAGCGGCTGAGTAGTTTGCTTGTACTTGAAGGGCTTAAACGCCTTGAGTATAGAGGGTACGATTCAGCTGGTTTTGCTTGCATTCAGCGGCGTGATAGCTCTTTGGCTGTGGTAAAATCTGTGGGGCAGATTCATCTGCTTGAACAGTTAGTAAACAGTAAGGGTTTTGATGGGCATATTGGAGTAGGACATACTCGATGGGCAACTCATGGACAAGCTACTGAAAGTAATGCTCATCCTCATATTGATTGCACTCAACGTATTGCGGTTGTCCACAATGGAGTTATTGAAAATTTCCAAGAACTTAAAATTTCCCTACAGCAAGAAGGTCATGTGTTTACTTCTGATACTGATACAGAGGTAATAGCGCATCTTTTTGAAAAAAGTGTGGTAAATGCCCAAGATCCTCAAAAAGCTTTTTCAGCACTTGTCGCTCAGCTTCACGGCGCTTATGCGTTTGTAGTAGTTGCTCTTGATTATCCTGATACATTATTTATTGCGCGCAAAGGTTCACCTTTGTGTATTGGTATTGGTAAGGACGAAATGTTTGTTGCGTCGGATCCGCTTGCGTTTGCGCAGGAGGTAAAGACTGTTGCTTTCGTTCCAGAAAATACGTGTGGAACAGTCATTCGAGGTGGGTATATTCTCTATAATCAAGAAGGACAGCAAATTACTGTTACGCCAACTTTGTTGGATATGCAGTGGATTGCGGCTGAAAAGGGTGAGCACGAACATTTCATGCTTAAAGAAATATACGAACAAAAACAGGCAATTGCCAAAAGCGTGCATTTCTACCAATCACTTTCTTTACGAGTTGAAGAAACATTGGGAATTTCAAAAGATTTTTTACAGGGTATTGAGCGGGTTTATTTTGTAGCGTGTGGCACTTCTTGGCATGCAGGGCGCATAGCAGAATTCTTCTTTGAAGAAATTACAGGGATCCCTGCGACAGCGTTACTTGCGTCAGAAATGAGATATCGTACGTTTTTCCCGACAAAAAATGCTCTGTATATAGCTATTTCTCAATCTGGGGAAACTGCAGATGTTCTTGAAGCAATTCGTCTTATAAACAAGCATGAATTGCCAACCATTGCGCTTACCAATGTTGCTTCGAGCTCTTTGGTGCGTGAATGTAAGGGTTATTGGTTAACTCAGGCTGGCCCTGAGATCGCAGTTGCTTCAACTAAAGCATTTAGTACTCAGTTGACTGCATTATATTGGCTAGCCCATTATAGTGCATTGGCAAAAGGTCATATAAATGCACAGCAGATGGCCAAGGCCGAACAAGAACTTTTGAAGGCGGCTGATCTTTTAGAGGTGACTCTAGAGCGCTACAAACTTGAAATGCTGACGGAAGACGGTCCTATGTATAGTGCATTTACTAAGTACATTTTCGTAGGTCGTCATATTAGTTATCCGTTTGCGCTTGAAGCTGCGCTAAAACTTAAAGAGATATCTTACATTTTCGCGCAAGCCTACCCTGCGGGTGAGCTTAAACATGGGCCGTTGGCGCTTGTAGAAAAAACAGTTCCGGTTGTTGTTTTTTCTCATGATGATCCTGTGATTTATCAAAAATTACTTACAAATGTGCAGGAAATTAAAGCTCGCAATGGGCATGTGGTAGCGTTTGCTCTTGAAGGGCAATTTGAATTAATGGCATCTGCCGATAGAAGTTTTGTAGTGCCTCGAGTTACTCCTTTGTTGACACCTTTGGTTATGGCAGGCTTAATGCAGTTCTTTTGTTATGCCATTGCGTATGCATGTGGCAGAGCGATCGATAAGCCTCGTAACCTTGCAAAATCTGTTACAGTTGAATGATACGGAGGGTAGCTGTTGTGTTTTCTTCGATTTTTAGATACTTTGGAATTAAAGAGTCTGGCAGGGGAGTGTCCTGTCAGGCAGGTACAATCAGGTCGTTAGATCGACCAGTAAAGGAACGCGTTATGACAAAACTATACGTAGGTAATCTTAGCTACGGTACAACAGAAGACAGACTACGCCAAAAGTTTGAAGAATTTGGTGCTGTTGAATCTGTTAACATTGTAAAAGACAGAGAAACAGGTCGTTCTAAAGGCTTTGGATTTGTTGAAATGGTTGACGAAAATGACGCTAATTCAGCAATTGAAAAATTGAACAGCTCAGACCTTGATGGTCGTACAATGACTGTGAGCAATGCTCGTCCACGTCAAGATCGTCCGTCAGCTCCACGTGGTGGCAGCGGTGGTGGAAGATCATCATCATCTTACGGCAGCAGCAACAACAACAGCAGACGTTGGTAAGCTAACTTCGTAAGTATGCAGCTATTCAATGTTGTGTAGTTAAAAAATAAAAAGGGGAACTGTAAAGTTCCCCTTTTTCATGACTGTTAGATTAAAATTGTGCTACGGACGAATGTGTGGAATAGCCACGTGGTGGATATTTTTCGGTGAGTAGAAACAGAAACGTAAAAAAGAAAGCACACGCGAAAACATTCGAAAGTAGCTGACTATGTCTTGGTTTCATATATTCCTTTACCATTAAACAAGTCTCTTAATATTACTCCATTTCTGTTTTCTGTCAAAGCGGTGCTGGGACCGGAACCTAAAAAATATTAGTGGCAGGTGTATGGTATGTTTTCCTTTATGGTAACTGAATATCTTCAAGGTTAAGTGGCTTATCTATTACGTAATGTCCTTTTAAGAACTGCAAGGCATGGTTTCTGGTAGTCAGTTTTTTGGGGTGGGCGGTCATTCCGAGTTTATAAAGCCCGATTAAGTTGATAGCATTTTGTACAAAGTAATCTTGCGCAAGAAGCTCTCTACGTTTTTCTTTCCATGTTTTTTCTTCTTCTTTTGGTGTATTTTTTCTTTCGTTGTTTTTGCTATTCTCCGTTCCCATCGGTTTTATACTTCCTTTGAGAGAGCTTTCTTTCCCGTAGCTTGAGGTCATCCATTTAACCGTTTCACTCGGCGGCGTGCGATATTCAAACTTGAAGTCAGGAATTACCCCTTTGCCTTGAATAGAAGTTTCAAATGGCAAAAAGTAAAGCCCTGTCGTAATTTTGAGCGCACTTTCGTTGCTTAAAGGAATTACTTCTTGTACCGAGCCTTTACCAAATGTTTCATCGCCGATAACGAATACAGAAAGCATGTTTTTTTTGTCCGCGTAAATTTGTAGAGTTCCTGCTAGAATCTCACTTGCAGATGCAGTGTAGTTGTTCACAATGATAATAATAGGCATAGAATGAGGAATTGCCAGGGGAGAGCGTTTTGTTTTGAAATTTCCGGTGATGATGCCGCCTTGTCGTTTCATCGACGCTACTTGAGTTCCCTGTGGTAGAAAAAGGCCAGCAATACTGATTGCACTGTCAAAAAGCCCGCCGGTGTTATTACGTAGGTCTAGAATGATACCGTTGCTTTTATTTTCAAGCGCTTTGGTAATCATTGCCTCAACGTGTTTATCTGATTTTTCGCTAAAGATAGAAAGAAGTAGGTAGTGTACTTTTTGGTCCGGGAAGTAATAGGCCAGTGCCATTTCGTCTTTGACAATGTCACGAGTAACTGAAATAGTCAGTGGCTCTGGGTATTTTTCGCGCAAAACCTTAACCATAACTTGAGTATTTTTTTCACCCTTTAGCTTTGCCATGACTTCGTCTATTTCAAGACCTTTAACCAGGTCGTCGTTAATTTGAATAACTTTGTCACCGGCCTTCATCCCGGCTTTTTCTGCAGGTCCACCGGGTACTGTTTCAATAACGGGAAAAAACTCTTCATCTTGCTTTTTGTCTCCAGGAAGTACAATTCCTATTCCAAAGAATTCACCTTGCATTTTATCATGCAAATCCTTAAAGGTTTTTGGTTCCAGGAATGCTGTATGCGGGTCCCGCTGGGCCAGCCCCTTAAGTGCATCTGACATGGTTTGTTCTGCGTCGATAGTCCCGTAGTAATGGGTCTCAAAGTGAGTTATTACTTCGCTTAAAGTGCCAAGCCATTTATCATATATTTTTGCTTTTTTTTCGTCGATTTTAGTATGCAGCGCTGAAAATGAAATCAATGCAAGACAGAGTATTTGATTTTTCATAGTTATTTTCTTCCTTTAAAGATGAACATCCCTTAAGGTTAACAATAGTCAGAGAACGGCTGTTAAGTGAAGATTTTACTAAAAGGGAGCACGTATGTTGCTGACAAGACGTAGTTTTTTTCGCCTGTTTTTTGGAGCAGAGGTTATAGTTTTTGTTGTCATTTATTTTTTTGGAGCCAACGGTCTAGGGGGGATTGCCTTATTGCGTAAAAAAAATAAGCTCTCCGCTGTTGCCATACAGGAACTTTATAACGACGTTAGGGAGCTTGAAGGCACTGTCTATGCGTGGCAGAACAATTCTTTTTATAAAGAAAAAATTGCGCGCGAACGTTTGCATATGGCCCGCAAAGGAGATACGGTTTATTTAACCACCTAAAATAATTTAGATTTTTTGTCCTAATTTTCTCATTAAACCTTAAATTAAGCAGAATTATGTAAAGATATTTTTAAATAGATAAAAATAGCCGATTAGTCTTTCATCGGCTATTTTTATTGTGTTCTTATAACTCTAGGACTTATTTTAAATAGCCAATAGAAATCAGCATTTTTTTGGATAAATTGTATTTGCGTGTCATACTGCTTTGCCAGGTAAATTTTTTTACAAGGAAGATAACATGTATACGCTCCCTGAATTACCCTATCAATACGGTGCGCTTGAGCCATTCATTGAATCACAGATAATGGAACTTCATCATGCTAAGCATCAGCAAGCTTACGTTGATGGGCTTAATGGAGCGCTTCAAAAGCATCCATTACTTTTTGATAAGCCACTTCTTGAACTTCTGAAAAACCTTGATGTAATACCCGAAGACATTAGAACTGCTGTTCGTAACCACGGCGGCGGAGTAGAAAACCATACATTTTTTTGGTACAGCATGGCTGCAAAGGCAGGCGGGCTTCCTCAGGGTCCTTTAGCTGATGCGATTAAAAAAACGTTTGGAAGCTTTGATGCATTTAAGAATGAATTTGAAGCAGCTGGAAGAGCTCGCTTTGGAAGCGGTTGGGCCTGGTTGGCAGTTGATATTCAAGGAAAACTTGTGGTAATGTCGACAGCAAACCAAGACACTCCACACTCTGTGGGTTGCATTCCTATTTTAGGGCTTGATGTGTGGGAGCATGCATATTACCTACAATATTTTAATCGCCGTCAGGATTATATCTCTGCATGGTGGAATGTAGTTAATTGGAAATTTATTCAACAGCAATTTGAACAAATCTAGTATTTAGTATTTTTAGGGGGATCTATGGACGTAAGGGAAATGGCGCGAAAATCTATCTTTTTTGTTGTACTGCTACCTTTAGGCCTATGTTTTGCTGGGGAGAATAGTTCTTCTTCTGGAGACTGTTTGTATCCTGTTAAAACTTTTTTTGACTTTGAGGTATTACCTCATCCAAGCCAGATTGTATTAACAGAAGAAGAACGAAAGATTTTTTCTCCACTTTTATATATTGAAGAGAGATTTCAAAAATATCCTCATCTGACGAGCCCAAAAAAAAGAGAAGAGTTAAGAGAACTGCGTTTTGAGCTTTTATTAGCCCTATCAGATGCCACTCAAAAGAGAGATATTTTTAATTTGTTTCAGGAAGAAAGCAAGAGTAAGGGGTTTAAGAAAGGTAAATTTTTTGGCATCTTGATTGAGACATTAAGGGAGGCGCGTCAGGAGCGCTTAAAGAATTATTCTGAGTCACATCATGATCTTTCAGAGCGTTGCCCTGAAGCAGTGATTAAGGTAGCTCGAGGTAATAAAAGAACTGATAGATTAGGTTTTGATTTATCCATATATTCTCAAAAAGAGCTTAGTGAAGAGGCTTTTTTTATACTTAAAAGTATAGAAGAAGAAAAAACAATCGAGGCCTTTGAAATTAAAAAAGTAGAAGATCATAGAAAATTAAAGAAACAATTGAGGGATCTTAAGGATAAAAAAACTAGTAAATTATTAGAGGAATCAACAAAAGGAGTCCTTCAAAAGGTCAGAGAGCAATTGAAAAAAGGAAAAGGGCCTCGTGTCCGTTCTTTGAGTTCAAGCTGTTTGCTAGGAGTGTTAGTAAAAGGAGTCTCAGAACCCTTAGAACCCCTATCTTTTGTAGAAATTCCCAGAGGTACTCCTGCTCCTAGCTTAGCTTCAACAAGTGCTAATGGAAGCGTTTCTTCTTCAGTCAGGCAGACTCCCTTTATTCCTGAAGTTAGCCCCATTTTTTCCAGTGGTTATGCATCTGAGGCTAGTCCCTATTTGGCAGTACATGAAAAAGACGTTTCTGTATCTGACAAAAGGATCCTTCCAAGGAAGCGTTCACATACTCTTCCTTCAAGTGGTTTTTTTGTAACTATTTCCTTTTTACAAACTGGCAAATTTACTAGGATTACAACTGTTTAAGGTGGTCAAGTTACGGTAGAAGCGTTATACTGTTTTTGATAATAAAAAAGTGCTTTAAATAAGCGGTGGATTTACTTATGAACACACATGTTACAGAGAAAGAGTTAGAAGTTTCATCATCCCAAGAACACGAAATTCGGGTTAAAAAAGCCCATGCATTGCGTGCTTTGGGAATAGACCCATGGCCGGCTATGAAGCCAGTTGATGCAACAGCGCAACAAATTCTTAATGAATTTAAAGATGAAGAAGTACAAAAAGAATATACTTTTGCAGGTCGTCTTCTTGCGTTGCGTGGGCACGGTAAAACTACTTTTGCAAAGTTGCAGGACCGTTCCGGGCAAATCCAACTTTATTTTAAAGAAGAAATTTTAAAAGATTCGTTTAAGCTTTTTCAGGATTTTGTTGATATTGGTGATATTTTGTGGATTCGTGGATCAGCTTTTAAAACTAAAACTGGCGAAACAACCATAAAGGTTGATGAGTTTATTTTGCTGAGTAAATGTCTTCATCCGTTGCCAGAAAAATTCCATGGTATTGCTGATATCGAAATCAAATATCGTCAAAGATATTTGGATTTAATTAGTAGTGCAGAAAGTCGTCATAAATTTACTGTGCGCTCAAAAATGATTAGCAGTATCAGAAAATACCTTGAAGTGCGTGAGTTTATAGAAGTTGAAACACCAATGTTACACACTATTCCGGGTGGGGCAGTTGCTCGTCCTTTTGTAACACACCACAATACTTTTAATACTGATTTATTTTTACGTATTGCTCCAGAGCTCTACCTAAAAAGACTTGTTGTAGGTGGTTTTGAACGTGTGTACGAAATCAATCGTAACTTTAGAAACGAAGGAATTTCTACACGACACAATCCTGAATTTACAATGCTTGAATTTTACATAGCCCACGAAGATTATCATTTTATGATGGATCTTGTTGAAGATATGTTTAGAACAGTCATCAACGAAGCGTGTGGTAGTTTAAATATTAATTTTGGCGATTATCAACTTGATTTTTCAAAGTCATTTGAACGTGTGAGTCTGCGCGATGCTGTTATTAAATATGGTGGACTTAAAGAGTCAGAAATAGCACCAGATGCTATTGATGCTTCGCTTGATAAATATGGCGCAAAGCAGCTTCCAAAGGATTCTTCTTTTGGACAAAAGCTGTTCTTGTTGTTTGAAGAAGTGGCAGAAAAGCATCTTATTCAACCAACATTTCTTATTGATTTTCCTGTAGAGGTTTCTCCGCTTGCAAAGCGCGATCCTCAAAATCCTGAATTTGTTGCCCGCTTTGAAATGTTTATTGGTGGAATGGAACTTGCCAACTGCTTTAATGAGCTGAATGAGCCGTTTGATCAACGTGAGCGTTTTGCCCAACAAGCAAAAACTCATGCCGCGGGCGATGACGAAGCAATGCGCTTTGATGAAGATTTTGTTCGCGCTATAGAATATGGATTGCCTCCTACTGTTGGATGCGGTATTGGTATCGATCGTCTTGCGATGATTATTACTAATACAACTTCTATCAAGGATGTTATTCTATTTCCGACACTTAAAAGAAAATAGTTCGTTGATGTATTTGTGATTGATTGACCAAACCCTCCGTGGGTATTTTTGAACGTAAGGGGTATCCATGCAAAAAACTATTGCTTTGGTTGTTGCATATGAAGGTTTTCAGGAAAAAGAATATCACGAAACGAGACGAGTTCTTGAAGCAGCAGATTTTAAAGTGACGACTGTTTCAGATGCATCAGGTTTTGCTACCGATCACACAGGGTTGGTAGTCCCAGTTGACGTAACGCTTGATAAGTTTCAGCCAGCGTTGTGTGATGGTTTTTTTGTAATCGGAGGTCCAGGAGCACTCGAGCATCTTGATAATTCTGTAACGTATAGAATTTTAAATGAGATGTATGCATTGCAAAAGCCTTACGGGGCTATTTGTATAGCGCCGCGCATCCTTGCTAAAGCAGAAGTTCTAAGACATAAAAAAGCAACCTGTTG
>Ga0105050_10006646_pt1 | contig 14245 bp, 5 predicted proteins | sample FRY01_FD_78088 | JGI IMG/M metagenome (GOLD analysis project Ga0105050, IMG submission 78088) | Freshwater microbial communities from Lake Fryxell liftoff mats and glacier meltwater in Antarctica - FRY-01 | ecosystem: Environmental > Aquatic > Freshwater > Ice > Glacier meltwater ... | reverse complement strand
ACAGGTATCAAGAACCAATAATCATAATACCTCCGCGAGGCCTTTGCAGATAACTGATTTTTTTTCTTATTTTTAATATTAAAATTGGATGATTATGCTAAGTAAAACCAAAATTTTCTTATCAGGACTGTCAATAGTATTGATGGTTTGTATGACAGGATTTGTTCCTGAAAACAGGATCGCCGATGAATCGATTAATGGTGCTTGGAAAACCCAACAGAGTACTTTAGAGCAGGTTCTGTTATTGTCAGACGGGTATTTTATGCATACTATTTTTGACAGGGTGAATAAGCAATTCATTCAAAGTAGGGGAGGAACCTATACCTTTTCCGGAAAGGATTTGCTAACTAAAATTGAATTTAACACCATTGATAAGGACCAGATAGGTCAGGCGGTTACCTGTAGTTTTTTTATAAATAAGAAGAAGTTAAGCAGTGATATCAGTGGTAAAAAGGATAGCTGGGATTTGCTTGATAAGGGCGAAGGTGAGATGGCGGGTACCTGGCGAATGTCAGGGCGTAAGACCGGCAGTAAGATCGTAATGAGTCCACCCAGAGCGCGCAAAACCCTGAAAGTTCTTAGCGGAACGAAATTCCAATGGGCAGCGATCAATGCTGAAACTAAAGAGTTTTTTGGTACGGGAGGAGGCTCCTATACCTTTGTGAATGGAAAGTATACAGAGAGTATAGAATTTTTCTCTCGCGATAACAGCAGAGTGGGTGCTTCACTTTCTTTTGACGGCAAATTAGAAGATGGGAATTGGCATCATTCAGGGCTTAGTTCTACCGGAAATCCGATATACGAGGTATGGTCAAAAGAACTGAAACAATAAGTTTAATTCTATTTCCTGATTTTTTTCCTAAAATTTCTCCGGCAATATGTGCGGTTAATTTTCAGAAGCAAACTAGTATTTGGCTCCTGAAAATAGATCCTTTAATTTACAATAAGCACCTGCTGCAGTAGCGTAGGCATAGCTGGCTACCGCATTCTTTAGACTTTCTCGCTTTTTGAATTCCCAGATATCGCTTTTCCATTGGGGAAAATTAATATTGTTGATCTGATCAAATATCACCGAAATATTTGTGGTCACTGAAAGTGCCGTATGCCAGGTTCCGCGTGGAATGAATATGGTTTCCCCAGGGAGAATTGTGTTTTTTATAGGAGTGGCATTTTTGAATTTCGGATGTGTGTTGTAATCCGGATTAAAAATATTGACTTGGGAGACATAGGGGTTTTTGGGATCAGGATAGAGCATTTCATCCTGCCCCTGAGGAAAAATAGTAATTTGTTTCTCTCCATATACCTGTGTTATCCATGCATTGGTATAGTATTGGTCGATGTGTGCAAAGGGGAACTGACACCCTAGACCCCCGATAAATAATTCGAGGCTGTTCCCCATTTTACCGGCAGGGAAAACCTTTTCTTGGAACCAATTTGGTTTGGCATAACCCATATTTAGCGGTTCTATTAATGGAAGTAATTCTGCTAACTGAGTCCTGATTTCAAAAATTGCAGGATAGGGAGCCGGATTTTCTGGAGTGCTTACTTCAACACGATCCAAAATTTCGCCAACTGTATATTCCTTGTGATTAATCATCGTGCTTCGTTCGCTAAAATGATCTCTCAGATAATCAGGAGTGATTAATCCCTGAGCTTTCCAGCCTTTCGAAGCATTTTTAAATATAAGTGGTACCCTTGGCTTATAGTGTTCTTCCATAAACTCACCGTAGGATATTTGGGATTTTTTCTGGATAACCATAAATTTAAAAAATTAAATAGATACAAATATTATCAATATATAGCAAGTTTGAGAGTATTTTAATCAGAATTCAAAATTCAAATAATTTAGTTTTTTATCAGCAATGCAGGCTATACTGCCAGTATATTCAGCATTAATACTGAAACTATTAAGCTGCCAGATGCCATTTAATCCGATGAGATTCTCATTCATGGAATGCCAGCCATTAAGGCAGGGAATATCGCTTAGGTCATCATCCAGCCCTTTGGAACTTGCTTTAGTCAGGGCCTCTTTACGCGTCCAGAGTCTGAAAAATACTTCCCGGCTATCAGCAGCTTGCTCAATACCACTAATTTCCAGCTCACTGAAACTATGTTTAAGAATATCAGCGTACTTGAAGCCGGGTTCAATTCGCTCAATGTCAACCCCAATCGGAGAATCGGAGATTGCTATCAGGGCCAGTTCGCCTGAATGAGATACGTTAAACCGGATTTTGCTTAATTCTGAGCTCAGTTCGGGCTTTTTATTTTCACCGGAAATAAATTCGATCTCAGATGGAGGAATATCTATATACCTGCTTAGTAAGATTCTGAGAGCTGATCTTCTACAAGTAAAATTCACTCTATCTTTGGTATGAAGAAAGCGAGAGGCTTTTATTCGTTCATTATTACTGAGTATATTTTCAGAGACAGAACTTATATCGCGCACTTTTATTTTCCATATATCAACATTCTGTTCAGAGCGGATTAAATTTCCGTTTTGCCAGATAGGGTCGATCTGATCGCAGAAAATTTTAGTGGCTTGCATGTGGATATTATGTTGCCCTCTTTTTTAATGCCGATTCATCTAGGCATCTCTGAAGAATTTCTGCAAATTCCTTATCATTTGGTGGAGCAAAAATATAGTTATGTTCTCCCGGTATTTCATGGATCCTGATTCCTTTCAGTGCGAAAGGTTTCCAACCGAGATACTCGAAATCATCTATGTAGAAAGTCCGTTTTTTTGCCCTAAAAAGCTCTATCGATCCATTGTATGGAGTGAATACATATTTTTCCCAGGCTTGTCCGTTTTTTACATCGATGTTATTGGAATATCCGAAAAACCCTTCCTGATTTTGTTTCTGACCATATTTTATTTTCCAGTAGAATTGCACGAACCTACGTTTAATAGCTTCAGTTTTATACTCGATTGTACGTTTCGGGTCTTCGCTAAAGAGGGTGAATGTGTAAAGTAATTGCTTACTAAGATATCTTGCTTTATTGTACAGTTTTGTGAACGTTGAATCATATCGGTCAGACTGATAGGCATAAGTATCAAACATGGCCAGCATTTTCACATCCTTACCCATAGCCTTAAACTGCTTAGCCATCTCAAACGCAATAATGCCACCGAATGAAAAGCCTGCAATAGCATATGGTCCTTTAGGATTATGATTTACTATTTCGGAAATATAATAGGCTGCCATATCCTCTATTTTTTCCAAGGGTTCATCGATACCATTTAGGCCTTTGGCCTGTAAACCATATATCGGTTGATCCGGATCCATGTTTTTTGCCAAGGTATTGAAAAACAATACATTCAATCCGGCGCCATGAACTATATAAAGCGGCATTTTGTTGCCTTGGGGTTTGATAGCAACCAGCGAGTCCCAGGTAATGGATTTCGAATCCATTTCTAGCAAAAGAGTCATTGATTCTACCGTACTATGTTCAAACAAACTTGCCAGAGGTAAGCGCTTTCCGGTCTCTTTCTCAAGCTGGTTGAGTACTTGTAAAGCCATCAAGGAATGTCCGCCCAATTCAAAAAAATCATCAAATACTCCCACAGTACCCAGTCCCAGATTCTCTGCCCATATTTGCGCAACTAGGCTTTCTAAATCCGTTCTTGGAGGAACATAACCTATTTTGGTATTCGGCAGATCATCAAGTTCATCTTTTTGTGAAGCGGATTCGATTTTCTGAACTGAAGAAGGATTCTCATTTTTAATAAGATCAAACTGTTTTGCAAAACTTGCAAGCTCAGATATCTTAAATAATGTGGTGATTGGCAATTTGACTCCTGTCTCTTTTTCAAGGCGCATTACTGCCTGAACTGCCAAAAGTGAATGTCCGCCCAAATCAAAGAAGTCGTCATGTATGCCAATAGATTCAATAACTAAAACATCTTTCCAAATCTCTGCGATCAACAGCTCTGTTTCAGTTTCAGGAAGTGCCTGGTTTTTATTATTCAGAAGGCTCTCATTGGGCTTAGGAAGCAATTTTCTATTAATTTTCCCATTAGGAAGTAATGGGAATTTGCTTAGAATCACAAAATCACCGGGGATCATATAAGCAGGCAATAACTCTTTAATACCTTGTTTCCAAGATGCGATTTGCCTCGTATGCAGATTATTGTCCTCAGTTTTGGGAATAATATAGGCCACCAGCCTTTGATCTCCGGGGCGGTCCTCTCTGGCAATCACCAAAGACTCCTTAACCATTTCCTGTAAATTCAAGACTTCCTCTATCGCGCCTAACTCAACCCGATAACCTCTAATTTTTACTTGGTTATCTATCCTCCCTAAGCACTGCAACTCTCCGTTGTCCAGATATTTACCAAGATCACCGCTACGATAAATTCGGCTGTATAGTTCAGGTGATATTGGATTTGGAACAAAGCTTTTTGCTGTCAGTTCAGGTTTATTGAGATAAGCTCTTGCAAGTCCAGTACCCCCGATACAAATCTCTCCTATACGCCCGGCAGGTACCGGCCTCAGGTGCTGATCAAGTATATAAATCTGGCTGTTTGCAACCGGATGCCCAATGCTGATAGTTGCCTTAATATCCTTAATCTGTTTTACTGATGCCCAAACGGTAGTTTCAGTCGGGCCATACATATTCCAGAGAGAAGTACAACGACTAAGTAATGCTTTTGCAAGGTCTTTGCTGAGTGCTTCTCCACCACACAATGCTTTGAGGTCAAGTCGCTCTTCCCACTTGCTCTGTAACATCATACGCCAAGTGGAGGGCGTGGCCTGCATAATACTTACCTTCTCAGTTCTGATCAGGTCAAGTAGTACTCTCGTATCTTTTGCTATTTCAGGATCGGCAATCAAGAGCTCTGCTCCACTAATTAGTGGGAGATATAATTCAAGCACAGATGGGTCAAAGGAAATAGTAGTGATAGCTATAATTTTATCATTTACAGAAATGCCAGGTTCTTTCTGCATACTGATTAAAAAATTACACAAGCTATGATGTTCAATGGCTATACCTTTAGGTATCCCTGTTGAACCAGAAGTGTAAATCACATAAGCCAGATCAGTACCCTTAACTTCTACCGCAGGTTCATGAGCAGGGTATTTGATCAATTCAGGATAAATTTCTTCTAGTATAATCTCTTTTATTCCCTCTTTGGCAAATTGACTTTTATATTTTTCAGAACTGATTAAAACCTTGGCTGCAGAATCTTCCAGCATATATTCAATTCGCTTTATTGGATATTCCGGATCAATCGGAACATAAACTGCTCTGGTTTTCATAATACCAAGCAAGCTGATCAGGAGTTCAATAGAACGGTCAACCGCCACCGCGATTATATCTCCTGGATGAACCTGATTTTCAATCAAATAGTGGGCGAACTGGTTGGCTTTTTCATTTAAATCTTTGTAATTGATAATGCTATTGCGGTGCTTTATGGCAGTTTTATCGGGATATTTCTCTGCATTTTCTGAAACAAACTGATAGATAGGTTTATCTACAGGATAGCTGATTTTAGTTTCATTCCATCCGGCAATTTTTTTCAGAAGATCAGTTTGGTCATCAACCAATATGTTTTTTAATTTAATCTGAGGATCATTAACAAGAGTATTTAGAAGAAATTCAAATGTATCCATCATTTTTTTGATGGTTTCCACTTTGAATAACTGGGTGTTATAAGTCCATTCTAATTTGAAATCTTTTTCATGAAAAGTTGCATTAATAAAAAGCTCAAAGGTTTCATAATCCCTCTTATTGGCAAATACTTCACATTTTAATCCCTCCAAATGTATATTTCCACCCAAACCCTGATCAAGACTAAATACCGCAGAAACTAATGGTGCTCGGGAAGCGTCACGCGGGATATTCAGATTTTTTAGTAGGCTGCCGAATGTGAATAGTTGATGATCATAAGCATCGAGCGTTGCGAACTTCCTTTCCTTAAGATATTCTGCGAAAGTCATTTCCTCCCTTAGCCTGCATCTGATCGGAAGCAGATTGACACAATGTCCCATCAAGTGGGAATTATCTGTAATCGGCTGCCCTGCAGAGGGCAGTCCCAGAACAATATCATCTTGACCACTTAATTTATAAAGTAATATCTCAAAAACTGCCCTAAGGGTTATGGCAATGCTCGAACCCTGTTTACTGCTGAAAGCTTTAATATCAGAAAACAGATCCTTATCTAGGATAGCATCAAAGCGATTACTTTTATTGGTCTTAACAGCCGGTCGTGTAAAATCTGTCGGTAATTCAAGTACTGGTACACTGTCTTTGTACTGTTCCACCCAGAATTTTTCAATCTGTTTGAACTCAATACTTTGAGAAAATTTCTTTTGATCTAAGGCGTATTGTGTTAACGAATTCCCCTCAGCTAATCCAGAGGGCTCATTTTTGACCTTTGCTGAGTATAATTTGCCCAACTCATCAAGAAAGATTCCCATTGACCATCCGTCACAAATAATATGGTGAGCGGTAAAAATCAGTACATGGTCATTATCTCCAAGTTTAAATAAAGATAATTTATATAATGGACCATTTTGTAAATCAAATGCAGTATTGACCTCAGACTGAATAAAATCAGCAATAAAGCCTCTCTTTTGATCATCATTCTTTTGGCTCAGATTTTCAAAATAGAGGTCCAGTATTTGTTTGGAAGAGATAATTATCTGAGAAGCGTCACTGCTAAAAACCGATCTTAGGGCTTCATGTCGGTCAATAAGTTCCTGTATGCTTTGTTCTAAAAAGTCGCGGTTTAATTGCCCTGAAATATTAAGAGTTACTGAAAGATTGTACGCCCGGTTTGCTTCATCTCCACCTAAAAGGCAGGATATCAGGATCTCAATCTGGGATTCCGTTGCAGGTACAGAGACTTTTTCCGAGCTGGGTTGAAATTGATTTCTTTCAATTGTATTCATAAATGGTCTCCCGAGAAAAGGACAGCAAATTCTTCTAAAATAGTAAATTTAAATAAACTTGTCATAGGCAATCTTAAGCCAGTTTCCTTTTCCATTCTAATCATTACCTGAACTGCTATTAGCGAATGTCCACCGAGCTCAAAGAAGTCATCATGCAATCCTACAGATTCTAATCCTAAGATTTCAGCCCATATTTTTGCCACCAATTTTTCTGTGGCGTTTCGAGGCATTTCCTTTTCTTGATGATTCTCAAGCTTCTCTTCTGGCTTGGGCAATGCTTTTCTATTGATTTTGCCATTTGGGAGTAACGGAAGTTTTTTCAGCAACACAAATTGAGACGGTATCATCTGGGCCGGAAGTAATTCTTTTAGGCCTTCTTTCCACTCATTCAACTGATCTAATGAGGCAGTTAAATCACCCGAATAAGGTTGTCTGGCATAATCAAAGGCCGAATCATTTTCTGGATTGAGAATATCTCCTGCTTCCGGAAGCTTGTTTTGATGCTCAAAGGGAATGAATACCACGTCAAAGCAGCCATCCGAACCATCGCTCGTCCAGCGTACATGACTCACATAACCCAGCTCTGTGCCTAAATCCCAGAAGTGATGCGGGTTTAGGCTCTGCTCATGCGAAGCCAATAAGGTTTTGGCATCTTTTACCGATAGATCATCACTGACCCTGCCAAGAATTTTCTGAAGGGAATAGTCTTCTATTGTCCTTGAATTCAATACTTTATGAAGATGTACAACCTTTCCCGGATATTGTTTCAATTCATTTTCGATCCAATCTTTATTATGCCCTGCTTGCCATTTGATCTGAATATCAGCTTGTGTGCTTTCCGGAATGCCATTTACATAAAGCCAGATATCATAATGGTATTTAGTTGTTTCGTTGATGTGTTTTCCTTCTCTTAACTGAACATTCACACCGCTAATTTCCGGAATCAGTTCAGTAAGTTTATAGAAAAATCCCGGATCGGCAACCAACTCATCTTCAAGCTTCACCCGGCGATCACAGATCTTTTTGAATTCAGAAATACTCAGATTTTCATCGGTTCTGTTGATCTGATCATAAGCGTGATACATTGGCAAAGTACTTTTACCCTGCATGTCACCGATGTAAATACATCCACCACTTTTTATTGCCTTTGACGCCTGCTGAATTACCTTGACTAGGTAGTGGGCATCGGGGAAATACTGAACAACACCATTAATGATTACAAGATCCAGCGAATGTTCTTTCACGAAAGAGAAATCATCAGCCGGAGCTGTTATCGCGCTCACATTTTTCCATTTTTCAGGTTCAGCCTTGAGTTTTTCTTTTAATTTATCAATAGCTGTTTCGGCATAATCGGTGGCAATGAAAGTTTCGGTAAATGGAGCCAATTCGAAAACTAGTTGCCCGGCACCGCAACCAAGCTCCATGACTTTCTTAGCATTAATTGCTTTGATTCTATCTACTGATTGCTTAAGCCATTCTTCAACTTCCCCTCTGATGTCGGTTCTGCCGCTTATTTCCTGCGCAACTGCGATATCAAGCTGCTGTTCCACTATGCTTAACTCACTTTCAGACTGGATACCTCGTTTATAAAGATCTTCCCATCTTTCCTGCCAGGAAGGCGATTTACTACTCTCTTCAGAATGATCGGGGACAATGTAGGCTACCAATCGTTTATCGCCGGGACTATCTTCTCTGGAAATAACCACAGCTTCTTTTATCGAATTCTGCATTAACAGCGATTCCTCAATTGCACCTAGTTCGATACGATGTCCCCGGATTTTAACCTGATTATCTATTCTGCCAAGGCATTGAATATCACCTTCTGGAATATATCGGCCAATGTCGCCGGTACGGTACATTTTTTTATCTAGCTGATCTGAAAAGGGATCCTTAACAAAAGCAGCCGCTGTTAGTTCAGGATTGTTTAGGTAGGCTCTGGCCAGACCATCGCCGGCAATATAGATCTCTCCGGTCCCTCCTTTACGGACCGGTTTAAGGTACTGATCTAGTAAATATACCTGGGTATTGGCTAAGGGTCTGCCAATCGTAATCGCCTGATCAAAATTGCTGATCTGTTTCAAGGTAGACCAGATTGTGGTTTCTGTCGGGCCATACATATTCCAGAGTGAGCTGCACCTTTTCTTCAGGCTTTCAGCCAAATCTTTGGATAAGGCTTCACCGCCGCAGAGAACCTTAATATTGCTTGTTTCATTCCATCCGGCATCCAATATCATCCGCCAAGAAGATGGGGTTGCTTGCATGATGCTGATCTTCTCATTCCTGATCAGGTCGAGCAGCAAACGGCCATCTTTCACTGATTCTGAGTCTGCCAGAACTAATTCTGCACCACTGATAAGAGGCAGATAAAGTTCGAGCCCTGCAATATCAAATGAAATTGTCGTTACTGCCAGAAGGCGGTCGGACGGGCTGATACCTGGCACTTTCTGTATGCTTAATAGGAAATTCACCAAACTATGATGTTCGATTTGGGTTCCTTTTGGTTTGCCTGATGAACCGGAAGTATAAATTACATAGGCCAGGTCAGAGCCATTTACTGCTAGAACCGGATCTTCTTTTGAAAAACCCTCAAGTTTATGCTCTTCATCTTCGAGGACGATTTCTTTGCTTTCGGAAGAAAATTTATTTTGGTAGACCTTCGAGGTCAGTAATATTTTTGCTGAAGAATCCTTCAGCATATATTCGATTTGTTTTTTCGGATATGCGGGATCAATTGGTACATAGGCTGCACCGGATTTCATGATGGCGAGAAGGGAGATGATTAATTCTTCAGATCTATCGAGTGCCAGTGCAATCCTGTCACCTTTTTGTATTCCCTCTTTGATCAGCAGATTGGCTAAACGGTTCGCTCTTTCGTTCAGTTCCTGATAAGAGATATTCTTATTCCTGAAACTGACCGCATTTTTTTGCGGAAACTCGCCGGCTTTCTGGCTGATCAGTTCATGGGTAGAGCTGTCTTTAGGGTAAATTGCATCGGTATTATTCCATTCAAATGCATCCCTTGATCCGCGGGTATCGATATCTCTTATTTTTATTTCCGGATTTTCAGCCACTTGATAAAGCAAGTCAGTAAATTCCTCCATCATTGCCCTAATGGTTTCGGCACTGAATAGCCCGGTATTATAGGACCATTCCAGAATCAGTGAATCCCCTGAACCGCTTGCATTTAAGAATATTTCAAAATTTTCATATTCTCTTTTATTGATGATTAGTTCATGCTTTATTCCATCGAATTTTACACCCTCATTCAAGCCAATATCAATATTGAATACAATAGGGATTAGAGGAACACGGGAGGCATCTCTACTGATATTCAGTTTTTTAAGTAGACTTCCGAAGGTGTATTGCTGGTTCTCATAAGCATCAAAAATAGCAGGCTTCCGCAACTTCAGGAATTCAAGAAAAGTAAAATCTCCGTTATGGTGACTTCTAAGCGGGAGCATGTTGACACAATGTCCTACCAGACCGTTATAGCCCTCTGCCGACTGCCCCGCGGATGGAACACCCAGTATAATATCGCTCTGGCCGGATATCCGGTGAAGGAACACTTCAAAAGCAACCAGCATGCTGCTTACGAAACTACAGCCTGCTTTCGCACCCATCTTTTTGACTGCATTAATCAGATCAGGCTTTAATTCAAAATCATCACGATGGCTTTTATATGTTCTGAAATCGGGGCGCGCAAAGTCGGTTGGTATATCCAGCTCAGGTACATCATCCATAAACTGCTTCATCCAATAGGATTCTATAGATTTGTATTCGGCGCTTTGCTGAAAAGCTCTTTGTTTTACAGCATAATCAGCAAATGACGGAGCCGCGGGCAATTGTGCAGTTTCAGATCTTAAACCTGCAGAATACAGTTTCCCAAGATCCTGCATAATGATGCTGATCGACCAGCCATCGCAGATGATATGATGACTTGAGAGGGTTAGATGGTGGCTTTCATGTGCGAGTTTGAAGAGATTAACTCTGAATAAGGGGCCAGTCAGCAAATTGAAAGAAGTTTTAGCATCGTCAACCAGAAACTGGTCAATCAAGTCTTTTTGGCGATCAGATTCAGTCCCGCTGATATCCTGGAAATTATATTGCAGATTACCTTCAGAAAATATACACAATTGTTTTCCATCTGCACTAAAACCTGAACGTAAGGCATCATGCCTTTTAAGTAGGTCTTGCAGCGATTTTTCAAGTGATGGATAATCTAGTTGACCATAAAGGATAAGAGAAACAGACTCATTGTAAGAGCGGTTTGCCTCCTCACCTCCGATTAGGCATGAAGCCCAAATTTCTGCTTGAGGTTCGATTGCCGGAACAGCATTCTCAATCTCCGGACCCGCAAATGGGTCAAATTCAACAGGCTGGAAGTTGTAATCCGATTCTTGCATGGTATTAATCCTTGTATTTTACTTGTAAATATTTGCCCGGATTTTCGGGATCTGCGATAAACCATGCAGGATTTCCCTCCCGGTCTCTACCTAATCTTGCCCCGGGCAATGGTGCTTCATTATCCAGTTTTTCCTTGTCAATATCGGAAGAATAATTCTTTTTTGATAGTATAAAACCTACAGAAATCAGTTTATTCAAACTTTCTTCAAAGGCTTCAATAATCGAATCAATTTCAGATGCTGTATGACTTTCGGTCATAAAACAAGGGAATCCATCCCATATATGTATGCCTTTTTCACGCATCAAGGTAAAGAGCAACTCGCTATAAGGTATTTCTTCATTGAATCGAATTTTCCACATAGACCCAAATCCTACAATCGAAATCGGAACCTGTAAGCGCAGGCAAATTGAATTTAATCTGCTCATTAGTCCGGCTGCCTTTTGACTCAATTCCTGCTGCAGCGCCGGACCTCTTAATTTAAAGTATTCTAATGATGCTTTTGCTGCTGCCAATGCCAAAGGATGCCTGACGAAAGTACCCGCAAAATAAGTAACTCCTGCTTCCGGTACAGATTGATCTCCAAATTGCCATGATCCGCCATCCAAAGCATCCATGAATTGTTTTTTACCTGCTATGGCTCCAATTGGAAGACCGCCACCTATTACTTTGCCATAGGAAGAAATATCAGGCTGGATTCCAAAAAGTGCCTGGGCACCACCTGGATGCATCCGGAAACCTGTGATAACCTCATCAAATATCAAAACTGCTCCGGTTCTAGCTGTAATCTCCCTAACTTTCTTTAAGAAATCGACAGGGTGGAAATCAGGGCGGCGGCTTTGTACCGGTTCAACTAGTACTGCGGCAAGCTCATGTGCCCTTTCCTGAATGATTTTCAGACTTTCCTCTGTGCCATAATCAAGAATGAGCATATTTTGTACAGCCTCCGGCATGATGCCTGCAGCTGCGGGGATGGAGCGGAATGTTTTTGTTCCTCTGACAATAACCTCATCAAAAACGCGATGATAAGATCCCGAAAAAGCAACAATAAGTGAACGGCCGCTAACGGTACGGGCAATTCGCATGGTACCTAAAACTGCCTCAGAGCCGGTACTGCAAAGTGCAGCTCGGTCTGAATTTGTGAATTCGCAAATAAGTTTGCAAACATCACCGGCAAGTTCATGCTGCGGCCCAATCTCATAACCTTTATCCATCTGATCTTTGATGGCATTTAATACTGAATCGGGCTGGAAACCGAGCATATTTGAACCGAATCCATTCAGTGCATCTATGTATTCATTGTTGTCGAGATCCCAGAGCCGGCTTCCTTTTGATTTTTTGACAACGATTGGGTAAATGATTTCTTTAGTTAATGGCCTAAATCCGGAAACTACTCGAGGATCAGCCATATAAGATCTATGCTTTTGGGTATAATCTTTACTGCCCTGCGTCTTCCTATTATAGCGTTCAATCAGATCTTTTAAAAACATGGTTTGAACCGGATTTAATTCCAAGCTTTGCTTCTCAATTCTAGGACTTGCGCCAAATGGTTTTTTAATCTCTTTTTCTTCTTCAGGACTGAAACCGGCAGGGCTAAGGTTGCCAAAGCGGATGAGATCCAGTTTCTTGTTCAATTCAGTAATCTGGCGATTTATTTCCCCTTCCGGACCGGTTTCCGCAACATAAAAATTTTGTTCTTGCTGCAAGGCATCCACAGGAAGTCCTGCTTCCAGGTGATCTGCCAGTAAATTCACTGTATTAAGATCTTCATTCAGTTGGCGGAAACTGATAGGTAGGGAAAATTCCCTTTTGAGTGTGATTGCGACCTGTGTCAAGAGTAGAGAGTCGAGTCCGATCTCGATAAAGTTAAGATTCGGATCAATATCCTTCATTTCTATACCCGAAGCATTTTCCAAGATCAGGCTTATTTTTTGGATCAGAATTTCTTTCCTGCTGAGATTCGTATTTTCTTGTTGAGTGTTCTCCTGATTTTCTTGTACGATATTGGCTGGAACTTTTGAATAATAAGTCTGCCCCGGTTCAACCCAGCAACGATTGCGGTCAAATGCATAGTTGGGCAGATTAATAATTTTTCGATCGCCCTCATATAATTTCCCCCATTCAGGAATAATCCCATTTTGCCAGAGTTTACCCATTGAGCGAAGAACTGCAGCATATTCAGAATCTCCTTTATCTTCAAAGCCTGCAATAGCGTTGAGTGAAAAACCCCTTGACTGCTGTTTTGCGAATGTGGTGGCTGTATTACCAGGCCCCACCTCAAGCAATAAGCGTGTTGGTTCTTCCCACAATGTGCTAACAGCATTGGTAAAACGAACCGGTAAGCGTATCTGGTCAATCCAATAACTACTGCTGCAAGCTTCGGCTTCGCTCATCCATTTGCCGGTGACCGAAGAAACTAATGGTATTCTAGGTGGATTCAGGGATACAGAATGAACAACCTTGCTATAATTTTCCTTCATTCCGTCCATCATTGATGAATGAAAGGCCTGACTAGTCTTGATCAGGCGGCTAGGAATACCTTTTGAATGGAGTTTTGCAGAAAAATCCTGAATCTGATCAGAAGGGCCCGAAACTACACTCAAATCAGGACTGTTGTAAGCGGCAATGGATAATTCCCCTGTTAATTGTCTTTCAATTTCTTCAGGCAAGGCTTTAACAGCAAGCATGCTTCCACTTGCTAATTCACCGGCAAGGCGAGCACGTTCTGAAACGAGTTTTAGTGCATCTTCTAAACTAAATACTCCTGCCAAATGAGCTGCTGCAAATTCACCGATACTGTGTCCACACAATGCAGCCGGACGGATTCCCCAGCTCATCCAGAGCTTTGCCATGGCATATTCAGTTACAAATAAGGCCGGTTGTGTGTATCGCGTATTATGGATTTTCTCTGCCTCAGCATTTTTAGAATAGAGAATAGTTCTGATATCTT
>Ga0105050_10006645_pt1 | contig 14246 bp, 16 predicted proteins | sample FRY01_FD_78088 | JGI IMG/M metagenome (GOLD analysis project Ga0105050, IMG submission 78088) | Freshwater microbial communities from Lake Fryxell liftoff mats and glacier meltwater in Antarctica - FRY-01 | ecosystem: Environmental > Aquatic > Freshwater > Ice > Glacier meltwater ... | reverse complement strand
TGCAATGGGCGCGATTTGGGCCGACCATTCATGGGGTCGACCGTGGGGCTGGGATCCCAAAGAAGTCTTCGCACTCAACACATTTGTGGTCTTCGCAGTGCTCGTGCATACGCGCTACCGCGCGAAGGACAAGGGACTTTGGACGGCGGTGTTGGCCGTCATCGGCGCAGCAGTGATGTTGTTCAACTGGATTGTGATCAATTTTGTTATCACCGGGCTGCATTCGTATGCGTGAGGTGGGGGTGGGGTGGTGAATCTGTATGCATAACTCTACGAGTACTTTTGGGCGAAGCGCCCGATCTCCCGCTGACACACGAGAACCCCCAGCTCGAGTTGATGGTCCGTGAGCGCAATGATCGCATGCGCCTGAGCGAGGTTCAGCCCTTGGGGACAGAACAAGCGGTCGAGCAAATCCTCGGTGCGTCATCCAGATGGCAATTGAAGACTTCACTAGGATCATAAAAATGCGCAAGCTTGCCGACGCGGACTCGTTGGGCAATCATGTTGCGCGCTGTAGCCCGTCCGGACAGGCGTGAGTCGTTCGCTAGCATCGAACCTGCGTCCTGACACTAGTTTTGATCGTGGTTTGCTATAGAACTGGGAGCATTCGAGAGTGATTCATGTCATCGAGCCAACGCTGAGTTCAGAGGCAGGTCACTGCTCCAGTTTGGTTGGTGCTCTGTCACAGGCAAATATCGCAAAAAATCCGATGCAGCTTTGGATGGATCGTTCAGCAAGCATGAAGTTTGATTCTGCGATTGAGCCACGGCGGCATTTCATCCGGTGGTTGCGACGCCCGCAAAGTTTCTTGCTGTTTCGACGACTGCTGCGTCAGCCTGGAAAAATCTTTGTTTCGACCGCGTCACTCACCGATCTGCGTCTCTTCGCGCTGGCAGCTCGAGAGCCTGTGCCACCATTGAAGGCGTATTTTTATTTTCATTGGATGAAACCATCGGCATCAAAGATGCGTCGTTTGAAGCACATCGCATCGAGCCAGCCCAATATCACGATCTTTGGCTCAACACCGACGGTTGTCCATGTCTTTCAAGAAGCCGGCTTTGCCCGCGCGCAAGTGATTCCATATCCAATTTCGGTTCGCCGCGCCGGTGCGACTGCGCATACGCCAGAATTCAACCATCTACTATTTGCGGGTGCTGCACGCCAGGACAAAGGATTTCGCCACATCGTCGATCTGGTGGAATATTTGCATGCCCGCCGTGCGTCGATCCGGATCAAGGTTCAGGTATCAGGGGCGCATTTTGGAAAATATGACGCGGAAACTTTGGCGGACATCAAACGCTTGAATGCAATTCAGTATCCATATCTTGAATGTCTCACCGAGACGCTGACTGTGACTGAATACGAGGCCTTGTTCGTCAATGCCATCGCACTGCAACTGTACCGACGCGCTGATTTCTTGGACCGAATTAGCGGTGTAACGCTTGACGCATTTTCTGGCGGGTGTCCAGTCGTGACGACGGCTCAGACATGGATGGCACGGATGGTTGATCGGTTCGACGCTGGCTTGGCAACGGCAGAGACCACGCCGGCCCACATCGTGACGCAGATCGAACAGATCATTGGCCACTATCACCGCTATGCAACCAACGCCGCCAGCGCGGGGCGCATTCTTCAGCAAGAACATTGCGCAAGTGCACTGTATGAGGCCCTCACGCATGACTGATGCGCGATTGCAAATCTTGTTTGTGGTTCGGCGCTATGGACCAGTCGGCGGCATGGAGCGATATGTCTGGGAAGTCACGCGTGAACTCGTCGCTCTTGGACACGATGTTGAAGTGCTGTGCGAGCGGTGTCATGCTGAGAAACCAGCGCGCATTACTGTTCATGAACTGGGCGAAATCGCGCCAAAACCGCGCTGGCTTTCTCTGTTGCGGTTTGGCAGTCGTGCAAGGCGATGGCTGAAACGGCATCCGCGACCTGCAAGCGTGATCCATAGTAAGGAGCGACTGGCATTCCACGACATCACGACCTTTCATGGTCCGCCATTTGCCACGGTTCGCACGCGGGCATGGTGGAAGAATTTCTCGTTACGCGTTGCGATGCAGCTGTATTTGGAACGGCGCGAGTTGGCGACAGCGCGCACGATCGTGCCGAACTCCCTCTTCATTCGCCAGCAACTCGCGCAGTGCTATCCGGAGTATTCCCACAAACTGAGCGCGCCAATTGTGCCAGGAGTGACGGCGCATGCCAAGCGCGAGTGGAAACCGCCGCCAGCGGATGGGGGAATCATTGGCTTTGTGGGCTCAGAGTGGAAGCGCAAGGGCCTCGAATTGACGGTTGAGATTGTCAGGCAGATGCGGAAGCAGCGACCGAAATTGGAACTCTGGGTTGTGGGACCGCCTGCGGCGCGAGTGCAACATTTATTTGGGCAATTACACGGCGGATATCGGTTGCTTGGCAAGCGCGATGATGTCCTGGATCTGCAGCGCCAGTTCGATGTTCTGCTGCATCCCGCTGCGAAGGAACCATTTGGAATGGTCATCACCGAAGCGATGGCTGCGCAGACTCGTGTCGTGGTTTCGCATGTCTGTGGAGCCGCCAGCGAAGTGACCGCAGCATGTGGAGAAGTGGTGAAGCTTGAGTCAGTCGTCAATGTATGGGCAGCCGCAGTTGAACGCCAATTGCGAGTCGATGTCGCACCTCCGATGTACACGCGAGGATGGCGAGATGTCGCACGGGAATATGAAGCGGTTTATCGGATCGTCAGCGTTCGCTGACTCTCGGGCGAGTGCCAGATTATTCCTGCAACATGATGATGGAATCCTTTCTCGATGTGGAATGGAATCGATTGCAGTTCCGTTGATCGGCACGAAATCGTTTTGATGTGCAGGCACCTCTGAACGCGCGCTTATACTCGCTTGCGCAATGGATTCCATCGATCCTTCAAAGTACTCCATCACATTTGCCTGCTACAACGCTGTTGATTTTACCAAGCAATTCATCGGGAGCCTGGGAAAGCATGGGACACCGCTCGACCGAGTCGTCGCAGTCGACAATGGCTCGACCGACGAGACGCGTTCGTATCTCAAATCCTTGCCACTTGCTGCGACGGTGTTGAACAGGACCAATCTTGGTTGTGGCATTGCGTGGAATCAGGGGGCATTGGTGCAACAAGCTGAATGGTCGATCATCATGAACAATGATGTGTTGGTATCGCATGATTGGGTTGGATCTCTGATCAGTGTTGCGAAGAAAAATAATCTCAAGATCATTTCGCCAGCGATGGTCGAAGGACCGCTGGATTATGATTTCGACGAATTTGCAACAAGGGCATCATCGACAATGCGTAATGCTTTGCGAATGGGATACTCCCATGCCGTCTGTCTCGCAGTTCACGAGTCTGTATGGATGGATATTGGATACTTTCAACCTGTACCAGGTCTGTGGGGTTTTGAAGACACTATGTTTTTTCATGCAGCGCAGCGCAAGGGCATTCCAATGGCTATGACTGGTGCCTCATGGCTTCACCACTTTGGTTCTATCACTCAATCTGAAATGAAGCGTGAGCGTGGGCTCGCCTCACATCAAGGCTTGAGCGGCAGACGGAATTATCGATTGTTGAATCAAAGCTGGTTTGTACGGAAATTACAGAAAGCGATGAAACTGCGGCAATTGCGCATGTGGCGCCAGAGTGAGCTCGCAACATACTCGATGACAATGCGCGGTGAGCGTGCCAGCGGTGACTTTCGGTGGCTGTAGTGCAAATGTTCGGCGGAAAGACCATACCGAAACGACTTCGCACTGAACGAGGTACTTAGGGAATTTCGCTCCTACTTCCAATCGAGCCGTTGCATCCAGCGTGCAACCTCACGCAGTCGCTGTAGGCAAGTCGTCCGATGACGGTTGCAAAGAATTCGCAAATCGCCGCGTGCCAGTTTGACGTTGTTGATCGTGCAAGTCTGCACGTCTTCGGTGCGCACAGGCGCCTGCTCGAAGCGCGCAGATTCTGGCGTGCATCGACGCTTGTTGTTGGTCAAACATCCTTGTCTGGCGAACCAGTCGGCTTGATCTGTTAGACTTTCTCAAATGGCGATACTGATTTCAGGAGGTTGCGGCTTCATCGGGAGTAATTTCATCCATGCGTGGTTCCGTTGCTGCGAGGAACCGGTTGTTAACCTCGACAAGCTGACCTATGCGGGCAACCCTCTGAATCTCACCGACATTCCATCGTCTGTGGATTACAAATTTGTACAGGGCGATATCGCCGATCGCACACTGGTTGCTGACCTGCTCAAACGACACGACATTCGAGCAGTGATCAACTTTGCTGCCGAATCGCATGTGGACAGATCCATTCATGGCCCAGAAGATTTTGTTCAGACCAATATTGTGGGAACATTTCGCCTGCTCGAGAGCACACGAGCGTATTGGCAAAATCTTGAAGCACAGTTTCAGAAGAGGTTTCGCTTTCTCCATGTTTCAACGGACGAGGTGTATGGATCGTTGGCGCCGAGCGATGCCCCGTTCACGGAATCGCACCGTTATGAGCCGAACAGCCCTTATTCGGCTAGCAAGGCGGCATCAGATCATCTTGTTCGCGCCTATCACCACACCTACGGTCTGCCGGTTTTGACGACGAACTGCTCGAACAACTACGGCCCATATCACTTCCCAGAAAAGCTGATCCCGCTCTGCATCCACAATGCACTGGCTGGAAAGTCGCTACCAATCTATGGGGACGGACAACAGGTTCGGGACTGGTTGTATGTGGAAGACCACTGCATTGGGATTCAGAGGGTGCTTGAGTCGGGGAGAATTGGCGAGGTCTACAACATTGGTGGATGGAATGAGATGACCAATCTAGATGTGGTGAAGACACTGTGCGCAGTGCTTGATTGCGAAAGCCCTCGCGCTGACGGTCAATCCTATGCCGCGCAAATCACTTTTGTGAAGGATCGACTGGGGCACGATCGGCGCTACGCGATCGATGCGAGCAAGATCGCGCGCGAACTTCGCTGGAAGCCCGCCGAAACCTTTGAGAGTGGTATTCGCAAAACAGTCCGTTGGTACCTCGATCATGCACATTGGGTTCAGCAGGTTACGAATGGCGATTATCGAAAGTGGATTGCCACGCATTACGCATCATGAAGATTCTCTTACTCGGTCACAATGGCCAAGTCGGCTGGGAACTGCAACGCTCTCTCGTGTCGCTTGGTGCGATTCATGCGATGGCTCGTCCAGAGTTTGATCTTGGAAAGTTCGACGATGTTCGTCGATTGATACGAGAGATTCAGCCCGAGGTGATTGTGAATGCTGTGGCATTTACCGCAGTAGACAAGGCGGAATCGGAGCCGGAGCTTGCGTATCAGATCAATGCCCAAGCGGTTGGGGTGCTTGCCGAGGAATCGCTGCGGCTCAATGCGCTGCTCGTACATTACTCGACGGATTATGTCTTTGACGGCACAGGTACGAGACCGTGGGTTGAGAGTGATGCAACTGGACCAGTGAATGTCTATGGGCACAGTAAGTGTGCGGGCGAGCAGTTGTTGCGGCAAAGCGGTTGTGCGCATCTGCTCTTGCGGACAAGTGGAGTGTATGCAACGCGTGGCAATAATTTTGTACGAACTGTCTTGCGACTCGCCATGGAGCGGGCGGCGCTTCCAATGGTTGACGACCAGTGCGGCACACCAACCCACGCGGGTTATTTGGCAGATATCACTGCGCTTGCGATCAAGCGGATCGTAGCGGATCAGGAGAGTCGCGCTGCGTTATGTGGGACTTATCACATGACGCACCGAGGTGAAGTGACCAAGTATGGACTTGCGCGATTCGTGGTTGAGGAGGCGCTCGCGTGTGGCGCGCGACTCGCGTTGGCTCCTGCCGGTATCGCTGCAATTACGACAGCGGAGTATCCTCTTCCCGCAAGAAGACCAGCAAACTCGAGGCTGTGTGTTGACAAGATTGAGAGAGCATTGGATATCCAGTGCCTCGACTGGAAGGCGCACTGCCGAGACGTGGTCGCAATGTTGGTACAAGGAGCGCACGCATGAATCGCAAAGGGATTATTTTGGCAGGTGGTACTGGAAGCAGGCTTCATCCAGCCACGCTTGCTGTTTCGAAGCAACTGTTGCCCGTCTTTGACAAACCGATGATTTATTATCCGTTAACCACGCTAATGCTGGCTGGGATTCGCGAGATATTGGTAATTTCCACTCCTCAGGATACGCCACGCTTTCAACAGTTACTTGGATCGGGTGCGCAGTGGGGAATCCAGATTTCATATGCGGTCCAGCCATCGCCCGATGGTCTTGCGCAGGCCTTCATCATCGGAGAGGAATTTCTGGGCGGTGCACCAGCCGCCTTGGTGCTGGGCGACAATATTTTCTATGGGAATGATTTTCATGGCATCCTCGCCCGAGCCTCGGGCCGCCCACTCGGCGCTACGGTGTTCGCCTATCAGGTGAAGGATCCTGAGCGATATGGTGTCGTTGCATTTGATTCCCACGGGCATGCGAACAGTCTTGAAGAAAAACCAAGCATTCCAAAGTCAAATTTTGCAGTGACTGGTCTTTATTTTTACGACAATCAAGTTTCGGCTCTTGCCAAAGCGCTCAGGCCATCGACTCGAGGCGAGTTAGAGATCACGGATCTGAATCGTGCCTATTTGGAAAACGGTCAACTCAACGTCGAAGTCATGGGGCGCGGATTTGCGTGGTTGGATACTGGAACACACGAGTCGCTGCTCGAGGCTAGTCAGTTTGTGAGCACGCTTGAGCATCGCCAAGGATTGAAGATTGCGTGTCCAGAAGAAGTGGCATATCGCAGCAAGTGGATCGACCGTACGCAATTGGAACAGCTTGCCAATTGCTTGATCAACAATAGTTATGGTCAGTACCTCCTGCGGTTGCTCAGCGAGGATGTTCACTGATGCAGTTCGAGCGACTTGCTATTGCCGACTTGATCCTGTGTGTCCCAAAGATCTTTGGCGACGATCGCGGTTTTTTCTACGAGAGTTTCAATCAGAATCTATTTGATGCTGCCGTCGGGCATCAGGTTCGCTTTGTGCAGGACAATCACTCACGATCAGCTAAAGGGGTTCTTCGTGGATTGCATTATCAAATTGCGCCCAGAAAACAAGGCAAACTGGTGCGGGTCACTCGTGGCGCACTGTTCGATGTCGCGGTTGATATTCGCCGCAGGTCACCCACCTTTGGGAAATGGGTGGGAACCGAGCTCAGCGAGACAAATCACAAGCAACTTTGGATTCCGCCTGGATTTGCTCACGGGTTTTTCAGTTTGATAGACGGTACGGAGATGCTCTACAAGGCAACCGAATTCTATGATCCTGGTTTGGAGAGAGTGATTCGGTGGGATGACCCCACGCTGGGCATCGATTGGCCGCTGACTGGCAAGCCAGTTCTCTCTGCAAAGGATCAGAGTGCGACGACGCTCGAGCATGCGACCCCGATTGACTGACTCGGCTCAGAAGTTTGCGTACTGAACCTTATCGAATCGATGCAATCTCGAAGTATCACAAGCAGGCGCGAGAAGCGATAGATGCGCTGAAAGTTCGCATGCGATCCAACGGATTGATTGGTCAGTTCACGATTGTTGATCCACTGTTTTCAAAGTCGTTGAACATAAAAGTGCATTACATCTCTCCGAACATCGCCAAAACTTCCTTGCGGGGAGCATCGATTATCAAGCCTGTGCTGCCTCGCTGAACTTGGCTATTCGCGTCATGCGCTCCGACGAGACATTGCGCCACGTGGTTCGAGGCGCCATCCCGCGTGAGCAGAGCGTCGACATCAACAAAATTCATCGTTATCCAATACCCTGTCCACCAACAAGCCATGACGAGCAAACCGATTTTTGTAACTGTGCCGCATTTGCCGCCGCTCGAGGAATTCCTGCCGTATCTGCAGGAAATTTGGGCGAACAAATGGCTTACAAATAATGGACCGATGCATCAGCGGCTCGAAAGCGAACTCGCTGATTTCTTGGGTGTGCCATTTGTCTGCCTCACGAACAATGCAACGAATGGGTTGATGCTTGCGTTGCGCGCACTCAATATCAGTGGCGAGGTGCTGACGACCCCATATTCTTTTGTAGCAACGAGTCATTCCATTGCATGGCAGGGAGCCGTGCCTGTCTTCATTGATATCGATCCCACAACGCTCAATCTTGATCCGCGACAAATTGAGGCAAGTATCACCCCACGGACCACAGCGATCATGCCAGTGCACTGTTACGGCACGCCGTGTGATGTGGATGCGATTGATGGCATTGCAGCAAAGCATGGTCTGAAGGTGATCTACGACGCCGCACATGCGTTTGGTGTGAAGTGTCATTGCGGATCAGTCCTCAATCATGGCGATCTTTCTGTTCTCAGCTTTCATGCCACCAAGGTGTTCACGACCTTCGAAGGGGGCGCAATCATCTGTCAGACGGCCGCCATGAAACAGAGAATTGACTTGCTCAAAAACTTTGGTATTGAAAGCGAAACCGTGACATCTGATATCGGCATGAACGCAAAGATGGCTGAAATCAACGCTGCATTCGGGCTACTACAACTCAAGTCTGTCGAAGGCGCGATCTTGGCTCGGAAGCAAGTCGCGATGCAGTACTTGGAAGGGCTTGATGGTGTTGCAGGAATTACTCCAGTGCAGAATGTGAGTGCCACAGGTTTGAATTATGGATACTTCCCAATTTTAGTTGGGCGACCGTATCGGCTAACCCGCGATGAATTGCATGCCCAACTAAAGGAAAACAACCTGTTTGCGCGGCGCTACTTCTATCCTTTGCTCTCTGATTTCCCAATGTACAGCGGTCTGCCATCATCTCAGCGCCAGAACCTGCCAGTCGCGGTTGATGCCGCTGATCGGATCTTGTGTTTGCCGATTTTCCCAGGAATCGGCAAGGAAAGCGTCGCAAGAGTCCTACAACTGATTCAAGCTGGTTCCGCATGACACGCCAATCTTATTTAAGCCGCACTGTAGGAAAATGAGATGCGACTGGCGATCATGCAGCCCTATTTCCTGCCGTATATCGGGTACTTTCAATTGATTGGAGCCGCAGACGTGTTCGTGCTGTACGACAATATCAAGTACACCAAGAAGGGTTGGATCAATAGGAACCGTTATCTACAAAATGGGCATGACGCATTATTTACATTGCCACTCAAGAAGGACTCCGACGCTCTTGATATCGTGGGTCGAGAATTGGCAGAAGATTTTGATCCAAAGAAACTTCTAAACCAATTTCATGGTTCGTATTACCGAGCTCCGCATTTTGCCCATACTTTTCAACTTCTTGAAGCGATTCTCTGCCATCAACACAGGAACTTGTTTCATTTCATCCAGAATTCACTGCGTCTTGTCTGCACTCATCTTGCTTTGGAGACGCAAATTGTGATTTCGTCTGAGGTCGAGGTCGATCACCAGCTTAAAAATCAGGATCGAGTCATTGCCGTGTGCACTGCGCTCGGTGCGGATTGTTACATCAATGCGATCGGCGGTATGCAGCTCTATACAAAGGGGGACTTTGAAGTGCATGGGTTGTCCTTAAAATTCTTACAATCCAAGCCAATTGAGTATGCGCAGTTTGGAGCATCCTTCATTCCGTGGCTGTCGATCGTTGATCTACTCATGTTCCTCCCTCTCGAAGTTGTTCAAGAAAAAATTAGCAACCATTACGAATTGATCTAAACAGATGTTTCAGTGGAAAAAATTAGGCAAGGTATTTTCGCCGCAGAGCGTCACCCAGCGTCCTTGGTTGCAGGAGTTTGCCCAAGCCCCAGCGACGTTGCTGCTGGATGATGTCGTTCGGGTTTTTTTCTCGTGCCGACCTTCAGCGGATGCCCATGGTCAGTATGTCAGCTATTCAGCGTATGTCGACTTGGATCGTTCCGACTTGTTCCAAATTCGTAGCGTCGCCCAACAACCAATCCTTAGCCTCGGCGGGCTCGGCGAGTTTGATGAGTTTGGAACCTATCCAGTGTCGGTCATACGATTCGATGGCGAATTGCGAGCGTATTACGCAGGCTGGACCCGTTGCGAATCCGTTCCGTTTAATGTCGCGATCGGTTGTGCAGTGAGTCATGACCATGGTGAAACATTTACGAAGCTCGGCACAGGACCGATACTCAGCTATTCACCGGATGAGCCATTTGTCCTGAGCGGTCCGAAGATTCGTCGTTTCAACGGGATTTGGTATCTCTTTTACATTGCAGGTCGCAAGTGGAAGATTGTTGCGGGCAAGCCCGAGCCAGTCTATAAAATTCGGTGTGCAACTTCTCTCAACGGCATCCAGTGGACGAAAAACAATGTCGATTTGATCCAGAGCCGTGTTGAAGAGGATGAAGCCCAGGCAAGCCCGGATGTTTACTTTGCAGGTGGAAAATACCACATGTTTTTTTGCTATCGGTACAGCAGTGATTTTCGGAGTAAGCAAAACGGATATCGCATTGGATACGCTGTGAGTACGAATCTCACGGACTGGATACGGGACGATCGTCGGGCAGGCATTGATGTGTCTCAGGATGGCTGGGATGCACAAATGGTGAGTTACCCACATGTCTTCGATGTTGACGGTAAGACATACATGGCATATCTAGGAGATCAGGTGGGTCGTTTCGGATTCGGGCTGGCCGTTCTAGAAGGCAGACTGGAGTAACCGATGCGGTGGATGAAAAGAGGTCTCGTGTTTAATCCAACGAAACATACATTGTCGAATCGTTGTGTTGATTTTGCCCAGTCGCCACAAGCACTGGTTTTCAAAGACTTTGTGCGTGTCTACTTTTCAACCCGTGAGGTCGACGCAACGGGGAAGTTTCTAAGCCATATCGCTTTCGTTGATATGTGCCGTAATCTGCAGGACGTCATCCGTGTTTCTGATCAAACGGTTGTCCCACTTGGTGATTTGGGGTGCTTCGATGAACATGGAATATTTCCCATGAATGTCCTTCGTCATGGCGACTCCATCTTTGGGTATACATGCGGTTGGAATCGCCGCGTTTCAGTCTCTGTAGATACAGCAATCGGACTGGTGAAAAGCACGGATGACGGCAAGACATTTCAACGTTTCGCTTCTGGCCCCGTATTGGCAGCCTCATTGCACGAGCCGTATTTAGTTGGAGATGCGTTTGTTCAATTCATCGACAATCGTTTCCATATGTGGTACATCTTTGGAACGTGCTGGAAACGATTTGAAAAAAATGCAATTCCAGACCGAACATACAAAATCGGTCATGCATTCTCGAGCGATGGAATCGATTGGACAAAGGAAGAAGCGAGGCAAATCATCTCGGATCGTATAGGCCCAGACGAGAGTCAAGCCCTACCAACTGTTGTGCAAATTAATAGTCGATATCACATGTTTTTTTGCTATCGCCATTCATTTGATTTCCGGATCAACAAATCACGCAGCTACCGGATTGGTCATGCGTGGTCGGATGACTTGCAAACATGGAGTCGTGACGATGACAATCCGCTACTCGAGGGCACGCCGGGCGGTTGGGACGCAGACATGCAGTGCTATCCACATGTGTTTGAGTGCGGCGGCAAAGTCCATTTGCTCTATAACGGCAACGAATTTGGACGATTCGGGTTCGGAGTCGCAATTCTGGAACAATGAAGACGCTCATGCAAGTTCTCAGCAACACAGCCAGCCCGCAGCAAATCGAAAAGCATTTGCGGGCCTGCGATGCGTCGTTCGTACCGCCGCTTAGCGGCCGTGTCGACCTCTGTGCATATGCGCACAAGATCTGGAATAAGGCCCAGCGGTATGAGGCCTGGGATCATGGGGAATTGGTCGGACTGGCGGCAATGTATTGCAACGAACAGGAGGGCTCTGGAGCCTTTCTTACTAGTATGAGCACTCTTGCAGCTGAGCGAGGACGAGGAATTGCTGCACGACTTGTGGCTTCCTGTGTAGAACATGCGCGCAGCAGGAACTTGAAGTGGATTGAGCTTGAGGTTTCAGACAAGAACGCAGTCGCAGTTCGGCTCTATGAAAAGCACGGATTTTCTTTTCAGAGTTCGGTTGGTACAACAGGGCGAATGCGCCTTTGTCTTGAGGGAGAAGTCGATCGTGACAAATCAACGAAACTATAATCTTGAGTCGAAGGACACTTCAGGACACCAGTATGTCTATCGCTTCGATTTTGATGTCATGCATCCATTCATGATTCGGGCGTTTACGCCATTCTTTCGACCTGGCACTATGCTTGAATTGGGTAGTTTTCAGGGGCATTTCACGGAGCGTCTGCTTGCAGTTTCCGACGACATCACGTGCGTCGAAGCATCGGATGCGGCAATCGCATTGGCGAAAAACCGATTGCCGAGGGCTGCCAACATTCACTTTGTTTGTGCATTGTTTGAAAATGCCACGCTGCCGAAGCGTTATGACAACATCGTGATGACACATGTTCTCGAGCATCTTGACGACCCAGTTGCAGTCCTCAAGCGGGTGAACGATGAGTGGCTTGCTGATAACGGTCGATTCTTTCTTGTCTGCCCGAATGCGAATGCTCCGTCGAGGCAGATCGCAGTCAAGATGGGAATCATCACACATAATGCGGCGATCACAGATGCTGAGGCTGAGCATGGGCATCGAGCAACCTATTCGCTTGATACATTGGAGCGTGATGCGGTAGCGGCCGGACTCAGAGTGGTTCATCGTTCTGGCATTTTTTTTAAGGCGCTTGCGAATTTCCAGTGGGACCGACTGATGCAGACAGACATCATTTCAAAGGAGTATCTTGAGGGCTGTTATCAACTCGGACAGCAGTATCCGGATCTATGTTCAAGTATATTTTTGATGTGCGAACGCAGGGTGAAATGACATGTTTCTTATCGGCGGATGCACGGACAAATTGCGCGGTGGGTGGTATGTGGTCGATGACACTTTGATGGTTCAACGAGGCAAAAAACCTGCCAGGATCAGGAACTTGTGTAGCAGCGAGTCACTTTGATGAGAAAAATACTTATTGTCACGCCAAACTATTCCGAGAGAAATGGTGGGGCCATTGTGCTGCATAAGCTTTGCGATCTCATCAACTCGTTGGGTCGTGAGGCTTATTTGATGGCTTATGTAGACAATTTTGAGCTCAATCGATACAACTATCAAACAGTTCTTTATAAGTTTTTTAGAAAGCACTTGCGCGACCCGTGGCGGCGCCTGAAAGTGAATTCGCAATTTCATACACCGGTTGTCAAGAAGCGACCGGCTGATATTGATCTAGATAATTGGATTGTGATTTATCCAGAGATTACTTTTGGTAATCCGCTCGGTGCAAAGAATGTTGTACGTTGGCTGCTGAATAATCCGGGATCGAACTCGTCTCGGAAAGATGGCGTCGGGGATTACTATTACGGCACAGGCGAACTATATTTCCGAATGGGGGTTTGGTTTCATGACTTCCAGCACGCTGGATCGACGACTTCGAAGTCATTTTTGTGCGTCGTCCACTATCCATTTGAGCTCTTCAACCTGAATGATGTTGCTGACGAACGCATAGGTACTGCATATTGCTTGCGAAAGGGCAAGAGCAAGCAGGTTGTTCACGACCAGCGAGATTCGATCTTGATCGATGGGAAACGACATCGAGATATTGCACAGATTTTCAAGCGGGTCAAGACTTTTATCAGTTATGACTCTTGCACGAGTTTCTCATGGTTCGCAGCTCTCTGCGGATGCGATTCGGTGGTCATTCCTGACCCTGGCGTTTCGGAAGCTAGTTGGATGCCCGACCCGCAGAATCGATTGGGGGTTGCATACGGATTTGAAAACCTTGAGCATGCGCGTGAGACACGTCCATTGTTATTGGAAAGAATGCGCCGCACCGAGGTGGATTCCTTACGGAGTGTTGCGGAGTTCTTGGCTGAGGCGGATCGTTTTTTTGACGACAAGCAACGCTGACTTGTGTTTAGATTGATCATCTATTTTGCGAGGGGCGCGTGACTTCAACGTGGAAGCCCCGCTCATGGGAAACCAACCGGGCCAGAAGGCGTTTCAACTCAAGCGATCATTAACAAGGAAGCACCAGTGGTCTGAGGAGATTGTGATCGGTGCCCCACATCAGGTCGAACATCCGTTCGAACGAACCGCGCGTCAATTTCGCCGGAATTAACTTCCGTCCCGTTGTTACTTGTTCCACGCAAGGTGTGAGATCGAATCCAATGCGACGCATCAGCCCACAAAAAACATCGATCGCGCAATCACCCTCACCCAGCCCCAATCCCTAATTCACGACCTCGCCGTTGCACGCCGTGAACTGCCTTTCT
>Ga0105050_10006639_pt1 | contig 14251 bp, 11 predicted proteins | sample FRY01_FD_78088 | JGI IMG/M metagenome (GOLD analysis project Ga0105050, IMG submission 78088) | Freshwater microbial communities from Lake Fryxell liftoff mats and glacier meltwater in Antarctica - FRY-01 | ecosystem: Environmental > Aquatic > Freshwater > Ice > Glacier meltwater ... | reverse complement strand
GCATGGTGAATCGAACTCTCCAGATGGTGAGAAAAACCGGGAACCGAACTCATTGCAAAAACATACGTCCCACTATAGGCTCTGTCATCAGGTGGCACAAGCTGTCATGGTCGGTCAGAGTGGAAGGCGAGAAGTAGCAGCGAAAACATTGGTAAAACAGACATATAAGGCACCGTTTGTCTTAGCCTGTCATGACGTAATGGTTGCCCCTGGCTCCACCACATACTTCCACGAGATACGCAGAGCATTTGCCCCTGGTCGCCGGACGCGCATATCCAGACCTCTCACATTTCCACCATTTCGACTCTGCGATTGCTGGCCCTGCCGTTTTCTGTGCGGTTGGTACTCTGTGGCGAAAGTGGCCCGACACCATGTGCAGCCAGTCGACCTGCCTGTACTTTGTAGTCATCGACAAGCACTTCAACGACAGCCACAGCACGGCTCCGGGAAAGCTGGAGGTTATAAGTGATGTCACCAGTCGCATCGATATGGCCTACGATGTACACCTAGATTGACGGATTGTCGGCGAGGAAATTTGCGATGACTTCGAGCCCCGGTTTCGACTCTGGATTGATGGTTGCCTTATCGGTTCAAAGAAGATGTCGCCAAGCGCAACCCGACCGTTCAGCATCAGGCCTTCATTGATCGCCTGTGTCGTGACGAGCCCGGTCTCCATCGGTCCAACTTCAACGATTTCTACCTGGTGCCGGACATTGGCCACCAGAACCGCAACGTAGATGTCCTGGCCGTCGCGGGTTCCTGTTGCTGCGATGTAGCGCATGCCTGGCGGAAACATAACGAAGATCTGTGACACGCCCGCCCGGCTTGATGCCCAGGCCCGCCCACATTCGGTGGCCGCACAGGCAAAGAGGATCTCGAAACCACCTTGCTCGAAACCTTCGCGATAATTGCTGTGGATTCCGTGAGCCGAACGTTCTTTGGGGCTTTCATCCGAAAAACGCATGACATTCCTTTCGACCTTGAGGGTCTGCAGCGCTTCTTCATCCGTCTCCTCTTTGTCGTTGACAGCCGTAAGAATATTGAAGGGAAAGCATGATCGTGCCGTCGCGTGGCAACACTGCCGGTCCAGGTAGACACCGCCGGGTGGTTGCGTACCTCCGCAGCGTAACTCATCGTAGAAACCAAAAGAGCCAGCGCGACGTTCACGAACGTGGTTCAGTGCATCACCTGGCCGGCAGTGCGGCAAAAGTCTGACTGCAAGTGACAAAAAAAGTGGCGTCTCGTCTGTTTGCCTGAACCCTGTGTGGAACGCGAGAAGTTGGACCAGCCTTTGGCGCAACCTGCGCCTTCTGATTAAATCCGAGCAGTGTCTGGGAACAGGGCAGAAGGCATGCAATCTTTCTGCTGTCTTGAAGGCAGCTGTCTCATCCGCCTGATCCGTTTACCTTGTCTGCGGCCTCGTTTCGGCGCACAGCAAGTTCCGCCTGAATTTCTTCGACGCGCGTCCGGTTCAGCCGATAGCCGAGATAAAACAGGAGTATCAACAGACCGAAGATAGAGGTCAGCGGGCCTGCGACCATACCGAGGAGGAACAGGACATCCTCCGGAACCTCTCCAGGCGCTGCACCTCGCGGAAACGAAATCAGGTCCAGTCCAATACCGCCCAGTATGCTGGCCAGTGCACCGGCGGCTTTGAAAGCGAACGATCGCGCGGAAAAGATGATGCCTTCGTGGCGCTCGCCAGTGAGCAATTCCTGCTCGTCAGCCACGTCGGCGAACATGGAGTTCAATGTGACCAGCACAGCGGGTCCCGCGAGCCCGCCGATGAATACGAAAGTGAGCAGGAGGGTCAGCAGTTCCGGCGTGCCATTGGGGGGCAGCACATCGGTAAATAGCCGCAGACAGATCATCACGTTGGTATTCAGGATGATGATCGAAGAGAGCAGGATCAGGATTCGCCGCTTGTCGTACCTGCGGGTGAGCAGCGGCGCAAGGGCGATGGAAAAAGGTAACGCCGCGATGGCCGTTGGACCCATCCAGCGCATGCTCTCGGTCTGCAGTTCCCAGAAATGGACGTACATGTAGACCATGAAGGTGCCTTCGATGCCCAGCATGATCACGGCGCAGAACAAGCCAGCGAACAGCATGAAAAACGAGCGGTTGCTGAAGGCGGTCATGATCTCGCCGATGAGTCGCCGCAGGCTCAGGCGCTCCTCAACCGCAAATCTTGCTACGGGCAGGTGCGGTATCTCCTTGAACGTGCCCCACATGAAAAGTCCGATTGAAACAACGATCCCGGCGGCTGCAGACAATGCAAACGGGGTATATCCCTCCCGGTTGAGCATGCCATGTGGTGATTCAGCCGAAGTCGGAAAGAAGAAAGTGAGCATCAGAAAGGCAAATGCCGAAGCGCCCAGGGTGCCGAACAGCTGACTGTAGGCAAACACGCGTGAGCGATCCACGTAGTCCTGAGCCATCTCCGCACCCAGCGCCAGATGTGGGATGTGGTAGAGCGTGAGGAACAACCGCGCAAGCACGGCAAACACCACCAGCCAGCCGAAATAGAACATCTCGGACATGCCTGCAGGTGGATTGAACAAGGCGATGACACATAGCGCCAGCGGCACGGCGGAGAGCGCGATCAGAGGGTGACGACGTCCCCAACGGGTTTTCAGCCGATCCGAGATCGAACCGGCGAGCGGGTCAGTGATGGCATCGAAGAGGAGCGCAATGCCCAGTGCCAGACCTGTCAGCACCCCGGAAACCTGGAGTATCTGATTGAAGTAGAACAGCGTGAAGGTACCAAAGACAGCGAGCGTTATACCTTCCGCTGTCTGACCAACCCCGAACCCCAGCTTCGAACTAAAGGGAAGTACGCGTGTCATGGTGGCAATGTGCATGTCTTGCAATCGAGGATAACCTGAGGTGGGCTGACTTGTCGAAAGTTGTCTGGTCCGACGGCACGCCTCCGGCATCCGACTACGGCGATTTCCCGGCAATGACCCGCTTGAGCTGAACCCGCTGAAAAAAGACCCTGCAGACCTTGCGTGGATGTGCTCTTCTCAAGTTCGACTCCGGACAACATGGAACGAACTGGTCACATGCAAGACAGAGATCGTGAGGGGGGTGGGGGGGGAGGTAGCAGATTCCGACGGATAATCACTTCGCGATTAAACAGAAACTGGCTGGTGCTAAAAAGTTCTTTACGGTCCGTTCCGCTGATTGAATTTTGGCAACGTATCCGGAGGAGTCTTGAATACAGCGCTGCTGGAGCTGTACTTGACCCTCTCATCGCAATAGTCGGATAACAAGACTTCTCACCGGAGTCTGTGTTCTCCCCGACGCAGCATTACGTCATCACTCGCTGTGTTCAGGTGAGGGAGGTGGTAGCCGGCTGGAACGACGGGTGAAAGATCCCCGGGGATTCTGGTTCGCTTTCAACCAGAAACGAGCCGCGGCTTTGGATTTTGGTGCGGACCGGGTCCCGCTTGTGCATCGGTGATCACCTTGCAGTCCATCGGTATCAGGATTGATTCCGTCACCACCGGAAGGGAAACCCTGATCAACGGGTTTCCTGCGTAGTGCATGGATGCATCACCATTTTTGGAGCGTGAAACGCTGGCCTCTTTTTACCGCACTGGGCGAGGAACGGGACGACCCGGACTGGTGAATCTGAAAACGACGCTCGACAAGGTAGCAGGACACTCCGCGCATGAGTAACCATCACCTGGTTTGCATACGGCGGTGAAGATGCTGCGTTTGGAATCTGGTCTGTCTGTTTGCGACCGATGGTAAACACAGAAGTCGAGATAGTGATCAGCGTGAAATGGTTCGGGAGCCGAGAAGACCAGACGCTTGTAGAGCCAGAACAATCGGACTAACGACTCAGATGCTTCGCCAGCGCGTAGTACAGCAACGGGCCGTCGGTGTCGTTGCTCTCGTTGGCGCCACCTTCTGCATCCGGACTGGATGATTGCTTGACCACAACCAGCTCAGCGCTGGGATCGAGGTAGATGTATTGACCGTGAATGCCGATGGCGCTGACGGCCTTGTGCGGATTGTTGAAGGTCCACCATTGGTCGTGACGCATAGGCCACGTTTTTGTACCAGTCATCCTGATAGAAGCGCGTAAAGGTGTTGGTGTCACCTGCCTGCAGAATGCGCCTGGCAACGGTTTCCGGGATGATCTGCTGACCATTGAATCGACCACCCTGGAGAATCATCTGGCCGACCCGCGCTGCATCGCGCGCCGTGATGTCGAGTCCACCACCTGCCATCTCGGTACCCGCGCCGTCCACCCAGATGTAACCATCCCGCTCAACACTCATCCGTTGCCATAAACGTTCCGACAGGTTCGCGTCCACTGACTTGTTGGTGACCTGCCGCATGATCCAGCCCAGGACATCCGTGTTTGGAGTGACGTAGTGAAAACCCTCGCCGTGGGTGCCTTGCTTTTTCAGGGTTGGCAGATAGTCGTAGATCGTGAGTGGCCCTTTGTAGTCCGGTCCTGGCTCGCCGGAAAACCGGAATACGGCACCGTACCTCGCAATGTCGGAAGCGGGATCATCGTAGACTTCTGAATACGAGACTCCGGTTGTCATGTCGAGGACCTGCTGGACCGTTGCATCCCCAAATGCGCTGTCTCGCAGTTCAGGTACATAAGCTGCGACGTGCTTCGAAAGGTCTACCTTGCCTTCGTCTGCAAGCGTCAGCATCAACATGCCCACAAACGACTTGGTCGCCGAAAACATCAGATGCTGGGTATGGGCCTGCTGGCCGTTCATGTAACGCTCAAAAATGATCTTGCCATGATGCAAGATGACAAAACCATCGGTATGCGATTCGTTCAGGAATTGATCCAGCGAGAGCATGCGGCCCTGACGCACCGGCGCGGAAAAAGTGCCGATATCCTTGAGTTCCACTGGCAATGGCACCGTGGGGTTGGCGCCACGCCAGACTTCCCGGGTGGGTTGCAGTTCGCGAATATGCTGCAGTGACCACCGGTTTTTTGGCGGTACGGAAAAGTCCTGCTGGCTGATACGCTGCTCGGCCGGTGGTGGGAACCCCTGCATCCATTCGCCGTCCGCAGCCAGGCACAGCAGCGGGGAGAGAGTCAGGAGCGTTGCCAACAATCGCGCACCCTTCATCGCTCGGTGGATGGCGGTAGAGCAGAGGACTTTCACGTTTTTCGTCCGGAAATCGCGTCGACAACGGCTACTGCAGATCACCAAGCTGGGCGTCATCAACAGGGCTCTTCAGCCATGCAGCGATGTCCTTACCCAGTGCCTTGACGGTTCTGCCGAGCACAGAACAGGAACCTTTGTAACCGGCGGCAAACCCGCCCATTGAATTACGTCGTCCACGAAAATCGGCAATGACCTCTCCGTTTTCGAAGAGCGTGCCGCGAACCTTGGTGTACTTGTGGTGGCCAATGAACGCGTTGCCCATGCTGACGGCTTCCACCAGTTCAAGTTTGAGCACACGTCCCGCGGCGGCTGGGTCGATGCTGTCAACCAGTACTACCTCAACTCCGGACGTCTTGCTGAACTCTTCGATGAACGTCGGCAGCTGGCCGTTGAGCTCGGTGCACTCCTGTCGCACTTTCGGCTGAACTTCAGCATCTTCGCTGTAGGGGGTCTGTTTCGCGATCGCCACGGGTGCGGCGATGGCAGTGTTGAACGATCCGATGGCCAGGTAGAGCGCAAGTCCCGTGGCTGTTATTCGGTGCATGATATCTCCGTGAGAGGTGCGGTTTGGTCGTTGAAAAGTGCCCGAGCGGGAACGGTAGCGCACTTCAGACTGGCCGTGAATCCCGGACATCAACTCCTGATCTCAACTCCTGATCTCAACCTGGTGACTCTCCGTCGTCGTTACCATCGGGCATAATCACGGGTATTGGAAGATAACCCAGAGATCTCATGGACCTGATGCAGGTTGAGTATGCCAATGAGGCTTTTTATCTCGCCTTCGAGGGTAAGGACTATGCGGCCATGAACCACCTGTGGGCTGAAACGGATGACGTCGTCTGTATTCATCCGGGTTGGGCTGCGCTGGTTGGCCGCAAGACAGTCATGGAAAGCTGGCGATCGATTCTCGAAAATCCCCGCCAGGGAGCTGTCAGCTTTTATGGCGCACAGTACAAGGTGCTGGGCCCGGGGCTGTTGGTGGCCATCTGTTATGAACAGGCGGGTAACGCCGTCATGATCGCGACCAATGTTTTCGCCCTTGAAGACAATCGTCTACGACTGGTCCTGCATCAGGCGGGATATTGTGCGAACCCACCATCAATGCCGGGTTGATGGGGTGTTGGCCGCCGTCAGGCAGAAGCTCATCTGTAACTTTCCGGATTCTGATGGATGAGCTGAAAGTCAAAGCGACACCAATACCACACCAAAACAACACCAAAACAAGCGGAGGTTGGATCAATGAGCGGAAGACTCGCTGGCAAGATCGCGGTGATCACTGGGGGAACCAGCGGCATCGGGGAAACAACGGCCGAACTCTTTGTAAAGGAAGGGGCGAGCGTAGTCATTACCGGTCGATCAGAAGAGAAGGGAGCGGCCATGGCGAGGCGTATCGGCGCTCGGCTTCTGTACGTGCGCGCGGATGTCATGAGCGAGGCGGACATCAAGGCGGGAATCGACACTGCGACCGAACGCTTTGGTGGGCTCGACATCCTGTTCAACAATGCAGGCGGTCCGACACAGGGCGGTATCACCAGCATCTCCGGCGAACAGATCGACTACGGTGTCCACCTGCTGCTCTCCAGTGTCATCTTTGGTATCAAGCATGCCGTACCGGTACTGCAGGCGCGTGGTGGTGGCGCCATCATCAACTGTTCCAGTGTTGCGGGAATCCGTTACAACCAGGGCAACCTGTTGTACTCGGTGCTGAAGGCGGCGGTGACCCACTACACGCGGCTGACCAGTGTTGAACTTGGCCCTCTCAACATTCGTGTCAACGCGATCTCGCCAGGCGCGATTGCCACACCGATTTTCTGGGGTGGCTCGGCTCGCGCCAACCAGTTGGCGGCGGATGACAACGCACGCAAACTGGAAAAGCTGAAGGTCAATCTGGCCAAAGCCACGCCGTTGCCGCGCGCAGGACTGGCAGATGATATTGCGAAGGCAGCGTTGTATCTTGCCAGCGATGAGGGCAGCTTCGTGAATGGTCACGATCTGGTGGTGGATGGTGGACGTACCCAGTTATTCCGGGAGTAATTCAGTACCTCATCACAAGGAGGGTAACAATGACGATTCCCCTTGAATTCACGCCCGAATTCATTGATGTGGCAACGGAAAATGCGTTTACGCCGTACCGCCAGTTTCTGGGGTCGGGTGAACCCTATCGCTCCCTGTTGAAGAACAATCCATGGATGAAAGTTCCCGGTCCTGATGATGCCCTTGAGTGGGGTAAGGGCCGGTACTACGACACCACTGTGGCCAGCAAGCACCCGTACTGGCAAGACAAGTCGCTACCAACACCGACCAGGGACATCGGCAAGCTCCGACACGACCTCTTCGAGTGGGGTTTCTGTCTGATCGAGGACGGCCTGTCCAGTGACCAGGTTGATGTGATCCACACGCGGGTTGCAGAACAGGCGGCGGCGGAACGAGCGCTGGGCCTGGCCCATGTCAGCCCCGCTCAGCAGCACGTCTGGGCGCTGGGGAACAAGGGTGACGTCTTCTTGCGCTGCATGGAGATGGATCCGACTGCAATTCAGTCCGGGCCGCTGATCGAACGCCTGCATGACGAAACGCTTGGCGCTGGCTGGAATCATCTCAGCTTCATCTCGAACATCTCGTTTCCAGGTTGCCATCCGCAAGGATTGCACCAGGACCAGAGTTTCATTGTGCCGTATCTGCCTCTCGAAGCACCGGTGCTCGTCAATACCATCTGCATCCTGCAGGACGTCAACGAGCACAATGGCGGAACCCTGCTGATCCCGGGGACACACCGACCCAATGGCCGTGGTGGAGACACGTACGGTGAACTGCCGCCGCCTGTCAATCTCGAGGCACCCCGTGGCGCGGTGATGCTCATGGACGGACGTGTCTTTCATGGCGGTGCGGTGAACCGCTCGGACCGCCTGCGTTACATCATCACCAACTCGGTTGTGAAGCCGTGGATTCGGCAACAGGAGAACTTCTCGTTGACCATGAGTCCTGAAGTACTGGCCAAGGCCAGTGACAAGTTCCTGATGCGAACCGGTATGCTGGAGACCTCGACGCGTGGCATGGTTGAAGGATACGGCTATTCCGACAGCGGACGGACCGGTGACCCGAACGGCTCGATCGTGCATGTCCGCAGACTCATGGATCAGAACGAATACCAGCGGTTGCCGGCGCTGACACCAGCACGAGCAGCCGAGCTGGCTCCCTCAAGGTTTGGTCTTGGTCGAATCAAGGAAGTTCACGAAACCTGGCGCGGCGGGCGATTCAACAAATTGCTCGAGCAGGTACAGGATCGCGTTCCGGAACCGAGCCGAGTTGGCTGACAATAACGGACATTGAGTTCCTGGAGTTTCTGATGAGCATTCTGCCACTGCCCGCCAATTGCGAGACCCTGCACCTTGAACGTCCTGCGCCGCATGTGCTGATGGTCCGTCTGGATCGACCCGATGCATCGAACGCGCTGAACACACAAATGGGCGCAGAACTGAAACAGATCTGGGATGCCCTCTATGTGGATCAACAGGATGTTCGTTGTGTTGTCCTGACCGGCACCGGTGAGAAGGCGTTCTGCGCCGGTGGCGATCTGAAACAGCGTAACAACATGACCGACGTTCAATGGCAGCAGCAGCACGCGCTGTTCGAACTGGGCATGATCGCGATGATGAACTGTCCGATTCCGATTATCGCCGCCGTGAATGGCGCGGCCTATGGCGGCGGTTGTGAGTTTGTTGCGGCTGCCGATTTTGCCTATGCCGCCGAGACCGCTCGTTTTGCATTGACGGAAACCTCGCTGGGCATCATGCCCGGTGCCATGGGTACACAGAATCTGCCACGGGCCGTCGGCGACCGACGAGCCAAGGAGATCATTCTCACTGCGGCGCCGTTTACCGCAGCGGAAGCGTTGGCCTGGGGGCTCGTGAACAAGGTTGTGCCATTGCCTGATTTGTTGGCGACAACGCTTGCAACAGCAACACGCATCGCGACCAATGCGCCCATCTCGATTCGTCAGGCGAAGAAGTCGATATCAATGGCCAGCCAGACCGATATCGCGCTCGGCTACAAGTACGAGATCGAAGCCTATCACCGCATGGTACCGACTGAGGATCGCCTCGAAGGTGTCCGGGCATTCAACGAAAAGCGGCAGCCGGACTTCAAAGGGCGTTGAGCGCAACTCCACGTTGCGGGAGTTCTCTCTTGTAGGAGCGGTCTCCGACCGCGAATGGACTTTCGGATTACCGGGTTCGCGATCGGGAGATCGCTCCCACGCTGTTGTAGGGACCGTTCCTGCAATGGGGAGATCACTCCCACACTGTAGAGATAGACCCCACCAAACGGAGGTCGCTTCGACATTTGCCAGGACATCAAAAAATCAAAACCCGCGCACCTTTCGGCGCGCGGGTCTGTTACCTCAACCGACAGGGATCGGTCAGTTGCCGCCCAGGCTGTAACGCACGCCCAGTTTGATCATGCGGCCGAAGGGGTTATGGGTGTAGGGATCATAGTTGAGGTCCGTCGCTGCCTGTGGTGGATCCTCATCGGTGATGTTGACCAGCGACAGTGATACGAAGAAATCCTCATACAGCGTGGTGTTGTAGTGCATGTCGAAGGTCACCTGATCATCGATCTTGGCCAGTTGCGGAGCGAAGCGTGCAAGATCAAGGGCCGGGTTGTTGAAGGTGGTGTCCGCGTCATCATAGGAACTGACATACCTCGCCACGACGTTGAACCGGTGTTCACCGATGGTGTATTTCACCGAAGCGTTGCCTTTCAGTTCAGGCAGTGACTGGAACGGGTTGGTGCCGTCGTTGAGCAACCCCGCAAAGTCGCCACCGGGTGCCAGCAGAGCGCCATTGATGTCGGCGAAGTCGTCAGACTTGTACTCCAGCGTATAGGTCATCTCCAAACCCAGTGTGATCGTGCCGCCCAGGATTTCGTTGATGTCGTAACTGGCCTGCGCATCAATGCCCGAGGTTTTGATGTCCGAGCCGTTGATGATGAAGGTTTCGGTCCGTTGCAGGCCCGCGAGCGTGGTTCCCAGCGGGAAGATGTGTGAACGAAGCGCCTGACAGCTGGTCGTGGCGGCGCCGGCCCCTCCGTTCTGGCACTGCTGTAGTGAGTAGGCAGCAACGATCTGCCCCGCACTCTCTGTCTGGAGTGGGTCTTTGAAGTCGTATCGCCACCAATCGATCGAACTGTAGAAGTTTTCGTTCTGATAGATGATGCCCAAGTTGCTGGTGACTGCGCTTTCAGGTTTCAGATTCGGGTTGCCGACGATATCAACGGCTTTGAAGGCGTTGACCGCCGCATTGAACTGCAGGCCCGTATTGGTACCACTGAGAAAGCTCTGTGGTGGGCCACGGAACGTTGTCGAAGCAGAACCTCGCACGCTGAGCTCTTCTGTAAGATTCCAGCTGAATGCAATTTTGGGATCGATGGTCGATCCGACCTCACCGCCGTAGTCTTCAAATCGCACGGCAGCCTGGACATTGAACGTATCGGTGAAAGGCAGATTCAACTCACCAAATACCCCGTAGACAATCCGGCTCGTGGTTTCTTCATCAGTAGCTGCAAGAAAGGCCAATCGACCGGTCCGTGGATTACAGTCCAGAGAGGGTGTAAAGCCCAATGTGATCGACAGGGGATCGGTCCACGGACAGGGGTTCAGTTCACGATTGCCGATGTCGGCGAGATCGAAGTCGAACCGTTCGCGCCGGCTCTGTGCACCAGCGGCCCAGCCGATATTCCCACCAGCCAGTTCGTAACCCGACATACCGGAGAAGATGGCTTCAAACACCAGCAGTTCATTCTGGGTCTTGGATGAAGTCTGCGAAAACAGGTAGTCGATCACTTCCCTCGAGTTGGCGAGGCCCGGCCGAAAGTCCGGGTTCACAAATCCTGTGACCACTGACCGCTCGATGGCGTTGGAGAAGGGGTTGTAATACAGGCAGTTGCCCTGGCCTTGAGTACCGGCGGTGTTGGCGGCTGCACGGTTGCAGCTGGCGCCGCCCAGACCGCGCATGGCAAACGCCATGTTCTCGATGAACATGTCGTCGCCTTCCAGTTCTCGAACACGTTTGGAATAACTTGCACTGAGCTTGTAGTCCACTTCGATGGCGGGAATCACGCCTTCGAGAGCCAGGGCCAGTCGGGTGGTTTCCGTTTCACGAGTGCCAACTTCGGGTTCACCAAATTTGCCGCTTACCCCCAGCGCCCGGGCGATGGGAATGGCCGCACCGGTTTGTGGCAGGGTTGGATATTGGGCGCGCAGGGCGACCAGACCCGGGTGATTCGGCAGCGCCAGACGATCAGCGCCAAACAGCGACTGAGGTGGATACGACGGTGAAGTCTTCCATTCCGGCAGGTACGTGTTGGCGTACAACGCTTCTGCGTGGAAGGCCATGTTCTCATTCACGTCGTAGTTAAACTGGGCGAACAGCTTTTCCGTCTCGGTCTTCTCGACCAGATTGTCGAAGAAGGTGAACTGGAAGCCGCAGCTGTTGATGCCGTTCCGGAACGAACCCAGATCCTGGCAGCGGGGGTCCGGTATGACGCCAACTCCAGGAAACAGGATGTTGGCCGCGTTTGAAATCGACGACCATCCGCCCTGAGGGTTTTCGGTATAGGGCAGTACGGCCCAGTCACGATCCTTGAAGGGGATCTCTTCGCGCTCGCCGTATTCACCAGCGATCATCACGTTCCACTGGTCACCCTGGTAACCCCAAAGTGCGTTGACATCGAAGTCACCGCCGTCTTCGATACCCTGGTAGGAGCCGCCGATTTCGAGGCCATCCACGTCGTCACGGGTAATGAAGTTCACAACACCACCGATGGCGTCGGAACCGTACAGTGCCGCTGCACCGTCCTTCAGTATTTCGACGCGGCCGATGGCAAAGGCGGGCATTGCGTTGACATCCACGCCCACGGTATCGCTGGCCACCTGGCGCCGACCGTTGAGCAGTACCAGCGTGCGGGCAGAACCCAACCCTCTCAGGTTGATGGTCGCGACCCCTTCATTGGCCTGTCCACCGTTGCCCTGAAACTGGTTGGTTTCGCCGAGGTTTCCCGACGTGATGGACAGGTTGCGTACCATCTCGATGACGGATGGATTGCCGATGTCTTCCAGGTCTTGCCTGTTGAGGACGTCGACGGGCAGTTCTGCATCTTCGGGCGTGCCCTTGATGTAGGAGCCGGTGACGATTACTTCTTCGATGGTGCCCTCTTCAGCAAACGCTGACGTGGTTGCCAGCAGCGTCGCCAGTACGCCGAAGCGTCCGACGTTTCTAAGGATTTTCATCCAGTACCCCCTTGGTTCTATTGCGTTGACTCGAACTTCCTGCGGGCCGCCTCTCTCCATTGAACCGGTGCGACGCACCATCCCGTTGGGGCGACCCTCAACCCCGGACACGGCTTCAATGGAACTCCTCACCTGCGAGGATAGCTCTGTAACGAATTGGAAACAACCCGATACAACATGGCCATTGGATGGGGAAAACGGGTGGTTCGATGACGCTCCAAAGACGGTCTTCTTATGGGCATTGTCTCCGACTGCAAATTGAATCAGGGCGGTTGGTGTTTGCGATCGGGAGATCGCTCCCGCAACAGAGCTACGAACCTGGTGTTGGAGCGGTCTGCATACCGCAAAACCTGGTCTATCTGACGACACTCGCCGCAGCCGATTTGAAGCGCGAAAAAAGCCCGCGAACCTTTCAGTTCGCGGGCCGTGTGCGGACCTGTTTCAGACCAAACCGATAGCGATCAGATCAGTTGCCGCCCAGTGTGTACTTCACACCCAGTTCGAAGGTCCGGCCAAGCGGGTCACCGATATACGGATCGTAGCTCAGCTGGTGTCGGACTTCCGGCGGGTCTTCATCGAGTACGTTCACGATGGAGAACGTCACCGTCAGATCGTACGGTGCAGCCCAGTTGACGTAGAGATTGTGGGTGTAGTAGTCATCGATGTTCTTGCCAAACGTAATGGGAACGAGATTGTTCGCGGCATCCCTCACGGAAGGTGTTGCGCGCTCGTCCTCGACCCCTTTCACAAATCGCAACTCGTAACGGGCATTGATGGGGCCGTAGTGGTAGTTCACATTGCCGATCGCCCGCACTTTTGAAACCGTACCTGGTTGTCGGTCGATGTTGGCCAGCCCTTCCGCTTCGTACCCGGCGAAAATTTGAACGCCACCGTACGTGAAGGTTTCAATGTCATACTTCTGGAAGAGGGTTGTGTCGAAACCGAGGGACAGTTCGCCACCCATGACATCACCGAAGTCATAGCTCAGGCCGATATCAAAGCCGGCGACTTCGATCGGTGTCCCGTTGACGACGTTGGACAGAATGCGCTGAATCTGGATCCCTTGTGTCACACCTTGTGTACAGGTGTTGCCGTTGTCGAAGGTCACCAGATAGCGCAACCCATGACTGCAGTTGGCGAACTGGGTACCGTTACCGACGCCACCCACGGCAGTGGCCACTGCCTGGAACGGAACGCCGGTGATCTGGTCTTCGAACTGGTAATCCCAGTAATCCACAATCGCTTCGAACCCTTCGTACTGGAAGATCACCCCGATGCTGTAGGACTCCGCCTTCTCGGGAGTGAGCAACGGATCACCAAAGTTGTCGATCGATCGATACTGACCGCCCGTCGTAGAGAGTGGCTGCAAGCCGGTTGCCCGCAGTGACTTGTTGACGGGTGTCGGCCCCCGGAATGTGGTTCCCCACGAACCGCGTACCGCGAACGAGTCGGTGGCCTGCCATCGCGCAGAAATCTTGGGATCAATCGTGTTGCCGGTCTGACCACCATATTCCTCATAGCGCACCGCCGCCTGGATATCCACGGTGTCGAAGAGCGGGACCGCAAGTTCAACGAACAGCGCGTGCACATCGTCATTCAGACGTTGCGGGATGAACTGGCCAAGGAAAATGAAAGGCCCGGTCTTGAGGAGGCAGGAGCTGTCTCCCGGGATCGGACAAGGTGTCACTGACCTTGCCCTGGTTTGACGTACACCAGAATGTTGGTAACTTTTTGGTGAACGGAGGACAAGATGGGCAAGAAGGAAGATGTTCCGAATCGACAATACACTCTGGAGTTCAAACTGGAAGCGGTGCGGCTGGCG
>Ga0105050_10006635_pt1 | contig 14255 bp, 15 predicted proteins | sample FRY01_FD_78088 | JGI IMG/M metagenome (GOLD analysis project Ga0105050, IMG submission 78088) | Freshwater microbial communities from Lake Fryxell liftoff mats and glacier meltwater in Antarctica - FRY-01 | ecosystem: Environmental > Aquatic > Freshwater > Ice > Glacier meltwater ... | reverse complement strand
TGCAGTTGGAAGCGGAACTCGAAAAGATATTAGGCAGCGGCGAGGCCAAGCTTTTGGAGCAGATGCTTGCCGTCTTGCGGGCGCGGGTTGCAGAGCTCGGTTGACCCAAGCGCACGTTCCATGCTGCGCGGTTTTAGAGGCTCATACAAAAAACCCACAGCGCCAGTTGTCGCGCCAGCAATATGGTTGCATGGTAGGCTAAAGCAGGAGAACAAGATATGAAGCTTGCATCATTAAAGTCCGGCCGCGACGGTCATCTTGTGGTCGTATCGAACGATCTCGCTTGGTATGCAGATGCCGCGCATATTGTGCCTACTCTGCAGGCCGCGCTGGACGACTGGAATGAAGTCGCATCTCGGCTGGAAGCACTTTCGACTGACCTTGAACATGCTGTTATACCGCGCGAACGCTTCCACGAACACGACGCTGCTGCGCCATTGCCGCGCGCGTATCAGTGGGCTGATGGTTCGGCCTACGTTAATCATGTCGAACTCGTCCGCAAGGCACGGGGTGCCGTTTTGCCCGAAAGTTTCTGGCATGACCCGTTGATGTATCAGGGCGGCTCTGATGAATTTTTGGGCGCGCGCGATGATATTCCATTGGCGGACGAAGCCTGGGGCTGTGACCTGGAGGCGGAAATTGTTGTCGTCACGGGGGATGTGCCGCGCGGTACGTCGGCGGCAGAGGCGCATAATTATGTCCGGTTGGTGGGTCTGGTAAATGATGTGTCCCTGCGCAACCTGATCCCAGCGGAACTTGAAAAGGGTTTTGGCTTTGTACAATCGAAGCCTGCAAGTGCGCTGTCGCCTGTATTTGTAACACCTGACAGCCTTGGTCCTTATTGGCAGAGCGGTAAGCTGCGCCGACCATTGATGGTTGACCTTAACGGTGAACCCTTTGGCCGAGCCATGGCGTCCGATGATTGCACGTTCGATTTCGGCATATTGATTGCGCATTTGGCAAAGACCCGCAATCTTGGCGCGGGCACGATCATCGGTTCTGGAACGGTTTCAAACCGCGACGCCGATGGCGGGCCGGGCAGGCCAATCGCCGATGGTGGTTTGGGCTATAGCTGCCTCGCCGAGGTCCGCATGGTGGAAAAGATCCAGACAGGTGAGATGGCAACCCCATTTTTGAAGGATGGGGATGTCGTTCGCATCGAAGTGCGCGATGACGCTGGTCACAGCATTTTTGGGGCCATCGAACAAACCGTTCGTATGGGATAAAAGGGACGGCGTAGAGCCGCCCCCATCATTGTTTCGAGAATGCGTCGCCAATCGAACAGGCTGCTGGCCCCAGAATAACGATAAACAACGTCGGCAGAATGAACAGGATGAGCGGGATCGTCATAATCGCCGGCAAGCGTGCAGCTTTTTCCTCTGCGCGCATCATACGATCATTACGGAATTCGGCCGAAAGAACGCGCAAGGCCGACGCCAGCGGCGTACCATATTTCTCGGTCTGAATCATGGTCGTCACGACACCTTTGACGGAGTCGAGATTCACCCGATAGGCTAGGTTTTCAAAGGCAGCCCGGCGTTCAGTGAGAAAGCCGAGCTCAATGGCTGTAAGCGCAAATTCATCGCCTAGTTCGGGGTAACCACGGCCCAACTCTTTGGCCACCCGATTAAATGCGGTATCGACAGTCAGGCCAGCCTCGGCACAAATAACGAGAAGATCAAGCGCGTCGGGAAGGCCTTTGCGGATGGCGTCCGTTCGCTTCGTCACCAGGTTTGATAGATAAATGTCGGCAGCCTTGTAGCTCAATATGGTTGCACCCGCGAACGCTGCAAATTTCTTGAATGCGCTCCATTCGGGAACTCCGCCTAAGCCGTAAATCCACAACGCGACGCCCGCGCCAACGATGATTGGCAGGACCATCCGGCTGAATATGACCGTCACCGCCAATTCCTTCCGGCGGATACCGGCCTGAGCCAACCGCTGCTGTACGGCCTTCACCTGATCGTCCTGAAGCACCTGCAATTTGGACAGCATTTGCCGCATTTTGTCGGTGGTTTCAGTCTTTCGAACCAGTTTTGCACGCTTTTTGGACGTCGTGGCAGTGATACCTGCTTTTAACTGTTCGCGACGTTCGTTGAGCGCCTTAACCCGCTTACCCATTGGGTCACGGACGGTGACGGCGGAATAAATGGCAATCAGCACTGCCATGCACGCGACAGCCGAGAGCAATGTCGCGACCCACAGGACATCGACGCCCATTAATTGTGGTCCACCCGGATTGGTCATGATTGCTGCCTTGCCCCCAACTTAAATTTCAAAGCTGACCATTTTGGCCATGATGAACACGCCGATCGACATCCACACCGCGCCAGCAAGCCCAGCTATGATGAGCCGTTGTTCATAGAAAAACCCGGCGAGATAATCCGGATTCACGAACCAGATCATGCCAAACACGAAGAACGGTAGAGAGCCGACGATGTAGGCCGATGCCTTTGATTCTGACGACATCGCGCGAATTTTAAGCTTCATTTGTGCGCGTTTGCGCAGAACGTCGGCCAGGTTTGCCAGCGTTTCGGCCAAGTTGCCGCCCGTCTCGCGTTGAATCGCCAAGGTGATAACGAAAAACTGGAATTCCGCAGTGCCAAGCCGATCCGCCGTTTCCTGAAGCGATTCCTCCATGCTTTTGCCGATTTTGATTTTCTCGACCACCAGCTTGAACTCTTCGCCCACTGGCCCGGGAATCTCCTTGGCGACGACGCTAAGCGTTTCGCCAACAGGCAAGCCCGATTTCAGGCCGCGCACTAAAAGCTCAATGGCGTCCGGAAAGTTAGCGGTGAATTTCTTGACGCGGCCGGCCATTAAAAAATTGATGACCATGTGTGGCAAGCCAGCACCTAGCAACAACCCGCCGAACAACGCCAGATACAAAGGCGCGCCTTTCAGCCAAAGTATTGCCAGTACGACGAAGGCGAGGCCACCCGAGGCAGACATATATTGCTGCAAGGTCCATTTTTTGCCGGTTTGCGCGAGGCGAAGGCGAAGCTTGTCAGCGCGGCTGATACTGTCACCATTGGCAAATATGAGCGGCCGACGAGAAGCCACGGCCTTACGCATTTGTTGTTCAACGCGCGCGTCCGCGCTGTCGGAATGCCGCATTTTGACAGCACCTAAACGACGCGACGTAGATTTCCCCGCGTTGGGGCCTGCGAATGCGAGGCCCAACAGAACAAGGATTAGCATAATTCCGGCGGTGATTATCAAAGTCTGCATCGTCGTTCGCTTTGCTGTTTAAGCCTCGTGCGGAGCCATTGCCGGCCTTACGTCTTTTTCAGGATCGATTTGAAACCGGCGAACATGTTCTTCTTGGCCTTGGCCTTGGATGTGCTGTCTATCGGCGTTTCCTCGGAGGCTTCGGCCATCGTGCCGGAAACAAGGTCGGCCAGCGCCACGATTCCAGCCGAAAGCTTGCTGCCGCGCACTGCGTCCACAAGCGGCTGTCCGAGTTTCGCAGCCTGTGCCGTAGCCTTGAGATCGGACGGCAGCATCATGTCGACCTTCCGTTCAATGGTGCTCTCAAAATCCTTGCGGGTAATTTCGATGATCGACGATTGCACATTGTTGGCGACCACAAGGACGCGGCAATGGGGTGCATTTTGTTTCAGCCAAGCAAGGACACGGATCGTGTCGCGTGCCGATGCTAACGTCAATTCGGTCACTACCACCGCAATGTTCACGTCGTGCATCAAATGCGGATACGCAATCAGCATGCTGCGTGGCAGGTCGATGACGGTGTTTTCAAAAGCGGCGCGAAATTTTTCCTGCAACTGGAAAAAGGCGGATCCGTCCGTTAACACCGGACTATTCATGGGTGCCTCGGCCGACAGGATCGACAAACGTTCATTTGCTTTAATCATCGCGCGTTCAATGAAGAGGCCATCAATACGGCTTGGATTGTCGATGGCATCCGTCAAGCCGCGGCCTGGTTCCAGATCCATCGCCAGCGCGGCGGTGCCGAAATGAACGTCGAGATCAAGCAGTCCGGTCTGGTGACCTTGGCCTTGTGAAAAGGTCCATGCCAAAGACGCTGCAACTGTCGAGGCACCTGCGCCGCCACGAGTTCCGATAACGGCTGTCGATACGTGCGGACGATCAACGCCATTTTCGTCCACCTTTGGCGCGTTCAGCAAGGCTTGGGCATTGGCAAATGAATCGCGCAAGGCGTCGGGGCTCAGCGGTTTTAAAAGATAATCCTGAAGGCCGGACATCAACAAATCGCGGTATAGCCGGACGTCGTTAACCTGACCAACGGCGATAACGATAGTGCCCGGCTCGCACACTTCGGCCAGACTATTGATATCGCTGATTGGATCGCCGGATTCAGACAAATCCACGAGCAATATTTGCGGACTAGCAGAGACCGACAAGGATTGGATCGCATTGCGCAGTCCGCCTTTATACGCCTTGTCTTGGCTCCAACCCATTTCTTCGCAGACGCTGCGAACGACGTCGAGGGTTAGGTCGTCACACAAATAGGCGCTAATCGGGTCACGTGTTCCGGCAATTCCGGATTTCCATGGAGCGTTCATTAATTGCCTCCGGTCTTGGCTTTGTAGGCGTTCACTGCTGCTTTTCCGCTATTGCGGTCGGTCCGATTGCTGTCGCGGCCGCGCACAAGGTCTTCGGGATCGGCAACCATGGCGGCCAAGTTCGAATTAGTCGCGCAACCATGGTTGCTGTGATTGCCAGCCCGATAGTTGTTTTCGTGCGTGGTGCTCCAATCCGGACAGGACGGCACGGACGCGCTCGACCGTGTCACGACGACCCGGATATTGCCCGGTGCAATGACGCCCGGCGTTGCCGGCGCATTATCTGCGACGATAACACCGCGCCGCGCCGCTGCAGTGCTTACGTCCTGCGCCGCACCCGCAAAAGCATAGCCATCGCCGCCGTCCACAGAGATACGGTCACCATAGCGAAGTTCCAGCGCATCAAACCATTCATTCAGACGTCGCTGGTCTGCAGATGTTACGCCGTTCCCATCCGAGGCCAGATCAATGGCGTAATTGTTGCGTTCAACCACGGGCTGATGCACCGAATACATTGACGTGTTTTCGGGCATTGTGCCACAGCCAGCCAGACCGAGGCTTGCAGCGATCAGGAAAGTTACCTTTTGCATATCTCGTCTCCTTGGTCGGGCAATCAATTGTCGAAGCTGAAACCGGGACCGCCGGCTGCGGCCGCAGAAGTCTGAGCTTGCGGTTGTTTGGTCAGCTTTGGTGCCGTCTGGCTGATCGAGTCCAGTTGCGGTCCATTCGATGCAGTTGGGGCAATGGAAGGCATAGGCCGCGTCTTGTCGCCCATATTGTCAGTGACTTTGCCCATGATGACGCGCTCGAGATCGTTGGTCGAATGCAGGCCATCCGTCGGCAACACAATCTGGCTTTCCGATACGGGCTTCACCAGATAGGGCGTGATTACAATCATTAACTCTGTCTCATTGCGACGCCAGCCGTTCGATTTGAACAGCGCACCCAGAACAGGGATGTCCCCCGCGCCAGGCATTTTTGCAATGGAGCTGCTCATCTGATTACTCAGCAAGCCGGCGATCATCATGCTTTGACCCGAACCCAGCTCGACGGTGGTTTCGGCCATTCGGGTTGTTGTTGCTGGAACTTCAAGGCCATTGATACGGACTGCACCCTGAGACGAAATGTCGGAGACTTCCGAACGCACCCGCAAAGAAATACGGCCATCCGACAACACCACCGGGGTATAGGTAAGGCTGACCCCGTAATTTTTATATTCAACACTGGTGCCATTATCGGACGATGTGACGATCGGGAATTGCCCACCCGCCAGGAACTCTGCAGTCTCGCCCGACACAGTGGTCAGGTTTGGATTGGCCAGTGTCGACACTAGACCTGCTTTTTCCGACATGTCGAACGCAGCCGCGATGTCCAGCCCGAACAAGCGGCCGAGGCCCGCAATCGTATTAACACCTTGCGGATATACGATCTTGCCAGCGTCGTTGAGGAAATCCCGGCCCTGTGCCACCCCAAACGCATAAGGTGCGCCTGAGCTGTCAGCTCCATTTTTGAATGTCTGCAAGTTGCCGCTGATTTCTTTCGATAGTGAACGGCTTACTTCGGCAACGCGGACCTGCAGGTTAATCTGTAGCGGCGTTGCGTTTTTCAGCCGGCTCACCACCTGCGTCGCGGGGCCAGCAAACGCCTTGACCAATGTTTCGGCTTCAGCTGCCTGTTCAGGCTGGTCTACGGTTCCAGTCAACAACACGACGCCGTTCATTGTTGTGACAACAATTTCGGATTCGGGCATCGCCAAACCAAGCATCTGCGAAATTGAGTCCAGGTTGCTGCCAACGCGGACGGTCGCCTGATAGACGGTGCGACCGGCCGCATCGGTGGCGTAAACTGTGGTTTCGCCCGGACCTTTACCCAGAATGTAGATCTGGCGACCTGACTTTACCTCGACATCAGCGATCGTGGGGTCGGCAACGACAACATCGGTGACGTTGGATGCCAGGTTGACCTGCTGCCCGCGCCCGATGGAAAGGACGAGCAATTTGCCATCTTTCGCCGATTGTGCAGATGCCGACGGTGCGACAGCGACAAGAGCCGTCGTGCCCATGGCTGCCGTAATTGCGGCGGCGGCAAAGCCCGACTTTATTTTGGTGAAACTTACCATGTTGTTATCTCCGGCTAATGTCGACTTCGGTCATGTTGCCGCCACGTGACACGCGCACGACTGGACCTTTCATGATCTTTTCGACTTGCTTTTGCGTGCGGGCCTGTTCAGCAGCCACGGCGATTGGCATTTGCGCTGGTACTGTGCTGCGTTGGAAACGGGACACGTCACCGCCGGTTGCATAGCTGCTTTTTCCTGCCGTTGGGCGTTGTGCCAACTGACGCATGATGGCCTGCTCCTGATCGGCAGTGGCACCTTCCGGGATGTTGATTTCACCTGACGCCAGCGCCTGTTCCAATTCAGATGCATTGTCGGAGAGCGTACGCAAAGATAGACTAATGGTGCCAATGGATTGCGCGACGGTAATCTTCTCCGCGATGCGTGGCGTCGCCTCGATGGTCACGAGCTTATACTCCGCAACGATGGTGTTTCCTTGCTCGTCCACCGAAGGCGTCGCGCGCTGGTCAGTGGCAAGGACACGCAAATTACGCACGATGGTTTCGGATACCTTCAAAGGCGGCCCAGCGCTTGCATTGACGTTCTGGGTCAACACCAAGTCAACGCGGTCGCCGGGAAAGACAAAGCCTGCAACGCCCGTCAACGCCGATACAGGGACAGTGACCGCGCGCATGCCAGGTCCAAGCGCTGCTGCAAGGAAGCCACGGTCGCCTGGCTTTACAAGTGCCCCTTGCGTGATGGGTTGACCGGCGGTGATCGCGTTACGCACCACGGTGCCGACGAGGGAATCCAGAGAGGCACCTTCGGCGCCTTCTTTGAAATAAGCTGCTTCAATCAGCTCCTTCGGCCATGGTTGATAACGCACGCTGTCCGCGGTGATAAGTGTCCCGACAGGCAATGCCTTGGTCGCCACGAGCACCTTGGGGCCAGTTGGTACAGGCGCGGCTGCCGCTGCAGTAGCTTGTGGTGCCGAAGCGCCGGTGAACATGCTGCGCGCCATAAAGGCGGTGAGGCCGGCGATTAAAAGCGCCGCCACCAGCAATATGACTTTTTTCCTATCCATGACGTCCTGTCCCCTGAAAGGTTCCCTGATTAAGGGATGCTATTTCACGTAAAATGGTTAAAAATCCGTTCACCGGCTATCCAGAGCCCGGAAAGCGATATGGCGACGCCATATGGTATGCGCGCGCGGCCATCCCGTTGTTTTAACTTGTGAATGATAAGAAATAAGATGGTTACCATCGCGCCGATGATGGATGCGTAGAGCACGAGGCGAATGGCCTCGATCCAATGAAACCAGAGGGCCAAAGCGGCGAAAAGCTTTACGTCTCCGCCGCCCATGGCGCCAAAATGAAACGCAATGGCAAAGACCAGAAAGGTAATCGCGGCGGTCAGCACGTGAATGCCGATTTCGGATACGGAAAACCCACCGGTTGCGTACCAAAAAATAGGCGCGCCAAGCGCGATGCATATCATTATCTTATTGTAAATGAGCCGATATCTAATGTCGCTATAGATGCACACCAACAGCGCAATTGCCAAGCCGCCAAGGGTTGCGTAAGCGAGAGGTTCACTGGTCATCCACCGAGCATTAACTATCAAACATTGCCAAAAGGTAACCATGCACGCACCGCAGACGACTATTAACCGACGTGCCATTCCCGCTGATGCGGTCGAAAGCATGTGGCTGGCCGATGACGGCTGGGCCATTCGCCGCATAGATTGGCAGGGAGCAGCGACGCCGCGCGGCTCCATTTTATTCTTGCCGGGGCGCGGCGACCATTATGAGAAATATCTGGAAACGCTCGCTTATTATGCCGCCGCTGGCTGGCGCGTTACCGCGATTGACTGGCGTGGGCAGGGCGCATCAGGACGGTTGCTGGATGATCCTGAGGTCGGCCACATTGACGATTTCAGCACGTGGATATCGGATTTGCGGGGATTCTGGGGCAGTTGGAAAAAGGAAACGCCCGCGCCCCACGTCGTTATGGCGCATAGTATGGGTGGTCATCTGGCCATGCGTGCCTTGGCGGAAAAGGCGGTTGATCCCGACGCGGTGGTCATGAGCGCGCCAATGCTTGGCATTCAAACGGGCGGTCTGCCCCTCGCGCTTAACCATGCCTTTGCCAAATTGATGGTGCGGTTGGGCAAGGCAACGACGCCCGCATGGAAAGTTAGTGAAAAGCCTTTGTCGCCGCTGAGTATGCGCGGCAAAATGCTGACACATGATGATGACCGGTATGAAGACGAGGTGGCATGGTGGACGATCAGGCCCGAGGTGAAACTTGGGCCGCCGAGCTGGTTGTGGGTCGAGCGCGCAATTGCATCCATTCGCGGATTGGAACAACCGGGGCTGTTGGAGGCGATCAAAGCGCCGATGTTGCTGCTCGCGACGACTGGTGATCAACTGGTCAGCACACCAAGCGTTATTGCCGACAGTAAAAGGTTGCCGCACGCCGAAACGCTCATTTTTGGAAAAGAGGCCGCGCATGAGTTGCTGCGGGAGGCGGACTCAGTTCGCAACAAGTGTTTGGCGCGCATAGACGCCTTTCTGGACATCCACGCCCCCCAGCCATGACGCATTTTGATTTGGTCATTGTGGGTGCCGGGATCGCTGGAGCGAGCCTTTCTGCGGAAATATCGACAACGCGGTCTGTGCTGTTGCTAGAGGCGGAGTCGCATCCGGGCTATCATTCTACCGGTAGGTCTGCGGCGTTTTGGGACGAATGCTATGGCGGGCCTCTGGTTCAACCATTGACCACCGCGTCAGGTCCGTTCCTTGCCAACCCCCCTGCCAATTTTCATGATGGCCCGTTAATGCATCCGCGTGGCGCGCTGCATATCGGGACAGATGCCCATGTGCCGCTGGCAAATGGGCTGCTCGGCGATTTCGCGGCCAGCGGCGTGCATATCGAACGGAAAGATGGTGCCGGCGTGAACGCCCATGTGCCGGGTCTGCGCGCGGAATGGAATATCGGACTGTGGGAAGCGGCATGTTCTGACATTGACGTCGCCGCGCTCCATGCGGCTTATTTGCGTCAGGCTAAACGGCAGGGTGCGCAGTTGCTGTGCAACAGTAGGCTCGAAAGCGCCGCATGGCGCGAGGGTACTTGGCACATACAAGCGGGGGGCACACAATTTTCGGCGGGCATCCTTGTCAACGCGGCTGGCGCATGGGCAGACAATGTAGCGCAGATTGCCAGTGTCCCCGCATTGGGTATTCAGCCATATCGCCGCACCATCGTGCAGCTGGTGGTGTCACCCGATGTGCCCGCCGACCTGCCGCTGGTCATTGGCCTGGACGGCAGCTTCTACTTCAAGCCGGACACAGGGGGGCGGCTATGGCTTAGTCCGCATGATGAAACCGCGACGCCCGCATGCGACGCCGCGCCGGACGAATTAGATGTCGCCATTGCTATCAATCGGCTCCAGCAAGTGGTCGACTGGGACATAAAGCGAGTGGAATATAAATGGGCTGGTCTCCGCAGCTTCGCCCCGGACCGTTTGCCGGTAATCGGCCGTGACCGGCAGCATGAAGCGTTTTTCTGGTTCGCAGGGCAAGGGGGTTTTGGCATTCAGACCGCGCCTGCGGCGGCGCAATTGGCGGCGGCCATTCTCGACCCAAGCCGCAGCGGTCCAGCGCAGGTCAATCCTGCGGTGTACGACCCCAAAAGGTTACACTAGTTTACCTCAAAAATGCTTGCCGCGTGACCAAGGCATGGTGGCCCATCTTTTCGAAATTAGACAAAACAACAAGCGTGCGTTTGTCACCTATTTCCAACACAATCAGGAAACGATGTTCTGGGCCGAGGGGTATTCGTCCAAGTCAGGCGCGAAGAGCGCGATTGAATCGATTCAAAAGAACGGTCCTGGTGCCGAAATTCGCGACGCTGAATAAGCTAACGCTGCCCGACTGCCTCAGCGGCGTCACTGGCCAGTTGGTCAGCTCGGTCATTTTCGGGGTGGCCGCTATGGCCCTTGACCCAAATCCACTCTATTTGATGGCGGGCAACCGCCTCAATCAGATCATGCCATAGGTCGGCATTACGTACCGGCTGCTTTGATGCATTTTTCCAGCCATTGCGTTGCCAGCCATGCACCCACTTTGTGATGCCATCGAGGACATATTTGCTGTCGGTATGCAATTTGATTTGGCACGGCTCGATCAATAGATTCAGCGCATGAATGGCTGCGCTCAATTCCATCCGGTTATTTGTAGTGTCGGGGTCGCTGCCCGAAATATCCTTCTCATGCTTGCCATAGCGGATGACAGCGCCCCATCCGCCGGGCCCGGGATTACCCTTGCATGCGCCATCTGTGAAGATTTCGATCTGTTTCATGGCACGTCTTTCAACATGCGCGCAACCTGAGCTTCGTCGCTGTAAAAATCGAGCCGACGCAAAAAGGCGAGCGGGTCTTTGCGGGTTACCAGCGCGTCCGCAGGGGTATTAATCCAGTCATAGCAGCGGGTGAGTAAAAAGCGCAGGCAAGCGCCGCGCATCAACACTGGCAGCGCGGTGCGCGCATCTGTATCAAGCGCGGCGAGGCTGGTATAACCGGCCAGCATGGCGGCGCTGACGGCATGGTTGAACGACGCGCCGTCATTCGAAAAACACCATGCGCCGTGCGTGACCGCTACATCAAAGGCGCGAATGTCCGTACAGGCAAAATAGAAATCGATCAGGCCAGTGACGTTGTCCCCCAGCATTAGGACATTGTCCGGAAACAAGTCGCCGTGAATTGCGCCGGTGGGCAGATGGTGGGGCCAGTTGGCCTCAAGAAAATCACATTCGACGGCCACGCGTGATGCCAAGCCGTCAGCGATCGAATCCAGTCCTGTTGTCGTGCAACGCGCGGCCAGTGGACGCCATGCAGCGATGCCCAAGCTGTTGGGCCGCTCCATGTCAAAGCCGATAAGTGCGTTATGCATTTGCGCCAGTGCAGCGCCGGTGGAACGCGCCTGTGCTGCCGTTGGCTGCGTGACCGAAACACCGTTCAGAAATTCAATAAGGCATGCAGGTCGGCCCGCAACTGTTTGCAGCCATTGTCCGTCGCGGTCAGATATGAACCGTGGAACCTCGGATCCTGCTTGGTGCAGATGTTTTAACAGCGCATAGAAAAACGGCAAATCGTTCGGGTCGACCCGATTTTCATACAGCGTCAGAATGAAGCGGCTCTTGGTCGTTTCGACAAAGAAATTGCTGTTCTCTACACCTTCGGCAATCCCCTTTAACGCGACGAGCTCGCCGGCGTCATAGTGGTTCAGTAGCGCGGAAACCTGTTCCGGGCCCAATTGCGTGTAAACGGCCAAGTTAGGCTGCCGTGCCAGCCAGCTCGCGTGGCAGTTTGAAAGTGATGCTCTCTTCGGCGGTCGTTACCTGATGCTCATCAAGGTCAAAATGCCGGCCAAGCGCGTCGATTATCTCGCGGACCAAAACTTCCGGCGCGGACGCACCAGCGGTCAAGCCAAGCGTGTGAACGTCATCAAACCAATTCAGGCTGATATCATCGGCGCGCTGCACCAGATATGCCTTTGCCCCGGCGCGTGCGGCGACTTCAACCAGACGCAGTGAGTTGGAACTGTTCGGTGCGCCAATGACCAGTACCAGATCGCATTGGTCGGCAATCGCCTTTACGGCTTCTTGCCGGTTCGATGTGGCGTAACAAATATCTTCGCCCTTTGGCCCGACAATATTGGGAAAGCGGCGTGCCAGGATTGCGACAATTTCGGCCGTGTCATCGACCGACAGTGTCGTCTGCGTTAAGAAAGCCAGATTGTCAGCGTCCAAGGGCTGCAGCAGCTCCGCGTCCTCAGCTGTTTCTAACAGGGTCATGGCACCTGCGGGAACTTGCCCGAATGTTCCGATGACTTCGGGGTGGCCGGCATGACCAATGAAGATGATGTGCCGCCCGGCCTCAACTTGGCGTTCGGCTTGCTTATGGACCTTGGACACCAACGGGCACGTCGCATCGAAATAGGCAAGGCCGCGCTGCTGCGCATTGGCGGGGACCGATTTGGGGACACCATGCGCAGAGAAGACCACATGGCCGCCGTCGGGAACCTCGTCCAGTTCTTCGACAAAAACTGCGCCCATGGCCTTTAAGCTATCAACAACATAGCGGTTGTGGACGATTTCGTGCCGCACATAGACGGGTGCGCCATGCTGCTCGAGGGCGAGCTCCACGATCTTGATGGCGCGGTCAACACCAGCGCAAAAACCACGCGGGGCAGCCAGAAGCAGCTTCAGCGATTTTCTAGGGATAAGTTGTTCAGTCATCGGCAATGTCCTTTACTTAATGTCACCGCATCCGCCAAGGCCTTTCCCCTGTTGCACGTCAGGCCATGCGCGGATAAGGACCAATGCCAGCCTCGCACATGCGACCCATGCTATATTATGCCAAGGATAGCCCGGTATGAAATTCGCAGCCAAAACCCCGACTTTTGCGATTGTTTCAGGCGCGTTGGGGGGCCGCTCGCGCGCAGGAGAACTGGACATTGGCGCTGGTGTAGGTGTGAACGTGACCCGGTCCGGATGCCCGACTGTGGCTGTGCCCGATGGTACGGGCGATGTAACCCTGTTCAACCCGGCGGGAAGCCAGGACGCAAGCGCGATCGACGTGGTTGCTTCTATCACCAATATTCGTCCCACGTGCAATGATAGTGGAGAGAAAATCTATTCTCAGGCAAGTTTCGATGTTCAGGCCCGCCGCAGTGACGCGCGCGGTAGCCGTTCGGTGACTTTGCCGTATTTTTCGACTGTTGTTCAAGGCGGCAGCGCCGTTGTCGCAAAGCGCGTTGGCCAAGTGACGTTGCAATTTGCCGATGGTCAGCAGCGCGCAACCGCCAGCGGTCAAGCAGGTAGCTTCATTGACAAGGCATCAGCCAGCCTGCCAGCCGACATCGTCCAGAAAATTACCAAGAAGCGCAAGCCAGGTGACCCCGACGCAGCGCTTGATCCAATGGCTGACCCCGAAGTGCGGGCAGCCGTGGTCCGATCAAGCTTTGAAATGCTTATCGGTTTCCAGCTGACGGAAGATCAGCTGCGCTACAATGTCACGCGTTAATTCGCGCTAATTGCAAGGCAAAGCCATGACTATTTTTGAACAATATGCAGCGCATGTCGATCATGCGTTGGACGCCCTTGTTGCCAGCGGTGCGCTGCCTTCCGGGCTTGACCGCAGCAATGTGACTGTTGAGCCACCGCGCGACCCGGCACATGGTGATATTTCGACCAATGCGGCGATGGTGCTGGCCAAGCCGGCGGGTACCAACCCGCGCCAGCTTGCCGAAGCATTGTCGGCTGAACTTGGAAAGATTGATGGCGTAACCGCTGTTGAAATTGCTGGGCCGGGCTTCCTGAACCTGCGGCTTGAACCGACCGCTTGGATCGAAGAACTGCGGGCCGTTGGGCAGTCAGGCGATGATTATGGTCGTTCGCGTCTGGGTGACGGAAAATCGGTCAATATCGAATATGTGTCGGCTAACCCGACCGGACCCATGCACATGGGTCATTGCCGTGGTGCCGTCGTCGGCGACGCGTTAGCCGCTCTGCTGGAATTTGCCGGTTATCGGGTGGTACGTGAATATTATATCAACGACGCCGGTGGGCAGGTTGATGTGCTCGCGCGTT
>Ga0105050_10006630_pt1 | contig 14261 bp, 30 predicted proteins | sample FRY01_FD_78088 | JGI IMG/M metagenome (GOLD analysis project Ga0105050, IMG submission 78088) | Freshwater microbial communities from Lake Fryxell liftoff mats and glacier meltwater in Antarctica - FRY-01 | ecosystem: Environmental > Aquatic > Freshwater > Ice > Glacier meltwater ... | reverse complement strand
GTATGCTTTCTATATGGTGAAAAAAGATCATTCAGAGTGTGATTCTGACGAGTTTGGCATTTGGCTAAACAACGGTATCAATAGGGGATGGATTTCAGACCCATACTGTAATACTCATGACGGGGGTTATGAGTATATGAGTGAAGAAGAAATTAAGGAGTGGGATGACGGTGGCGACCCATGTTGTCACGTATTACGTCTAATGTTAGAAAAATAAAAAGGGGAAAAATGAAAAAAATAATTATATTACTATCTATCGTACTATCGACTATATTAGGGGTGGCTTCTTTACAGCCTGCCCAAGCAGAAGACCAAAAGGTTATTGCTATTATTGACACAGCCGTGGACTCTACAAAGATTCCAGGAGTTATTTATGAGGTATGTATTACTATCGTTTCACCAATAAACTCTTGTCCAAATGGACAAGGCTTTCAAGAAGGAGAAGGTTCTGCAAATGTAAGTAATTGGAAAATTAAGGGTATTGATCACGGACATAATATGACACAAGCAGCCCTTATTGCAGCACCAGATGTAAAGGTTGTATTTGTTAGAATGGCTGCAATCGTAGGCACAGGCCTTACAATGCGTATGGACGATGATACGCTTGCAACAGCATTATCTTGGGTATCACAAAATGCAAACAAGTTTAGCATTGATGCAGTTTCAATTAGTCAATCTAGAATTAATTTTGCACCTGGGTCTTGTCCAATAAATACTAAATTTTCAGAAGCAGTTCAACAATTAAAAACAAACAATGTTCCAGTATTTGTAGCGACTGGAAATAATGCCAAGACTAATCAGGTTGGTTTTCCTGCATGTACAACAGATGTTGTTGGGGTTGGTAGCCTTGCTTGGACTGTTCCAAGCGCAGCTAATCCTTTATCAGTTCTAGTCGTACCAAAGAGTGCTAATACTGGTCCTGGCCTTGATGTTTTTGGTATTGCTCAAGAAAGAGTTACATCCTATCGTGGCAGGAGTCTTATCATTTCTGGAACTTCTGTAGCAACGGTAATTGCTGCATCAAAAGCAGTAAGCAAATATAATGGAAGTCCTTGGGAAAGTTACTTAGATTCCTATGTTAAGGTATTGGGATATCCATTTATAGGCTAGTATTATAATAAATTTCATGTCGCCACATGAGAAAACAACCTGAGTAAGTTGTAAAACTGCTCATTTCCTGATATAATGGATATATTACTATAGGAGGTAATCGTGGCAAATAAGGAACAGTCGGGCAATTATAACAAAAAAAAAGAGCCTAAGATGACTTTAAAAGAAAAACGTGTTATGAAACAAACCAAACAAGATAAGAAAGATAAGGGAAAATAATGGCTACAAAAGGTACAGTAGAGGCAATGATTGAAGTTGCAAAGAAAGAAATTGGAACGATAGAGGGACCAAAAGACAATGAAACAAAATATGGGGCATGGATGAAGGTTAATTTTCAACCATGGTGCCAAAGCTTTATGTCGTGGTGTGCAGATCAGGCGGGCGTAAAGGCTCCAAAGTCAGCATCAACTCTCGCAGCATCTGGTGAATTTAAAAAGAATAAACAGTGGTCAGATTCTCGTAATGACGACCCATCTGCAGGAGATTGGATCTTCTTTGATTTTCCAGATGATGGTGTAAATAGAATTTCCCATGTTGGACTATGTATTAAAAACAATGGCGATGGAACTATTCAGGTTATTGAAGGAAATACTTCTGGTACCGCCAAAGGAGATCAACGCAATGGTGGAATGTGTGTTGAAAAAACTCGCGGATACGAAAAAGGTAACAAGAAAAAGCTTCTGAATGCAGTAGTTGGTTGGGGTCGTCCAGACTATAGCACATCGGGTACTCCAAAAAGTGCTAGCCCAGATGCTACAAAAGCAAAGAGCGGTTCTGCAAAGAAAGTCGTAAAGGGTAAATAGTGCCCGCTTATGACTATAAATGTTTAATCTGTTCAACTTCGGTTGAATTTATAAGAGAATTTGGTGAAGACCGAAAGCCGTCTTGTTGTAATGAAATTATGACTAGACAGTGGACTCCGACTACCGCAATTTTTAACGGTAGTGGGTTTTATCGAACCGATAATCGAAAGTGACGGTATAATATGAGTACGATGTTAAACACAATTGAAGAAGTCGCAGAAGTAGAGTGGGTGCTTTCAGCGCTTGATAGGTGTGATAGCTGTTCTGCAAGGGCTATGGTCAGGGTTACTGGACTTAGTGGGGAGTTGCAGTTCTGCAATCATCATTATAGCAAAATTATGGAGAACCCTGCTGGATATGAATCAATGATGAAGTTTGCGATTACAGTCTTAGATGAACGTAATAGGCTAATAGAAAATAAACAAAAGGACTTGTAGGCATAATGAGAATTCAGTTAATTACATTGTTATGTAATATTTTAGGGTATAAGGTAACATTACAAAAACAATCTACATCGAGTGGAGAAGTTCGAGTAGTTTGGCAAATAAAGAAGAAGAAATGAAAAAGACAATAGGGGCCGTACTGGCTATAACATTAGCGCTGGTATTCTTTGGCAACCCTGCCAACGCTGCCCCCCTTACTTCCTATAAAAATGCAACAAGTGCACTTAATACACTAGTTGTAGCAGATGAGGTTCGTTCTGGATATGCAAGAGATAAGTTTAAACACTGGAGTTCGGCTGGAAATGGGTGCGACTCACGCAAAGCGGTAATCATTTCTGAGGCTATTATAAAGCCAATAGTTGAAAAAGGATGTGTTATTAAAGGCGGAGAGTGGCTAAGTGTCTATGACAATGTAAAAGTAATGGATGCATCAAAATTAGACGTAGATCACATGGTACCACTAGCAGAATCATGGGACTCTGGAGCCTCTGGATGGACCACAGAGCGCCGACAAGCCTATGCTAATGATATGACAGACCCTAGGCACCTTATAGCCGTTACAGGCCCATCTAACAGATCTAAGTCAGATAGAGACCCTTCGGACTGGATGCCAACCAATAAATCTTATGCCTGTGTCTATTTAAATAATTGGATATCAATTAAGGTTAGGTGGAATCTTTCGGTAGATAAGAAGGAAAAGGACTCGATCTTGGCTCAATTAAAACCCTGCAAACCTACAAAAATATCAATAGTCCCCATAAAATGAAACAAGTTCTCTACTTTACTGCAGATTGGTGTGTTCCATGTAAAAAAGTTAGGCCAATTGTAGAAGAAATGAGTAGAGAAAATCCAGAAATTGGGTTTGTTTTTATTGATTCCGAGATAGAAAAAAATTTGGCAGAAATTTTCCACGTTAAAAGTATTCCAACATTTATTTTAATAGAAAAAGGAATACCAACAAAGAGAATGACTGGAGCAAAAACAAAAGACGAACTGTGGGGATTCATAAATGATGAAAAAACTATTCAAGAGGATGTTCAAGCAGAAAATAAGTACTATGGAATCTGAAGATAAGATAATTGAGTATTTAATTTTAAGCGGTGCCCTTGAAATGGCGGGGATAAATGCGGAAAATGGCGAATTCACATACACTATGACTTCAAAAATGCAAGAGGTCATGCCAGATTTATATAAAGAGCAGTTAAATTTTGTTAATTCTGAAATAATGGGCCTATGGGAAAAGGGGTTTGTAACCTTTGATCTTTTTGAGGACGACCCAGAATTTTCTCTTACTAAAAAATGTACGATTGCAGATGAGGTTAGTCAGCTTTCTCAGCAAGAACGCTGGTCTCTTGAAGAGCTTAAGCGTGTCTTGCTAACACGATAATACGGTATAATGTTTATATGAACATAATGGATATGGGGTAAAGAATGGAAGATTTAACGATAGAAGAGGTAAAGCAATTGGTCAATTTTTATAGACAACGCCTGTCTGAGTCCGAATTCCAGGCATTGCAGTTGCAGATCAAACTAAATCGGGTACCAGCAGCACCTGATTCTGACACAAAATCTTCGGTAGCTAAAAAATAACAAACTACTAAGTCTGGAGGACTTATGGAATATACTCTATATGTGGGGTTGACATTCCTTCTGGCTTGGTATATACTTAGAGTAGTGGCAAAGAAAAAAGAAAAACCTTATAGCAGGGCTATACATAGGCAAAGCGATATGCATAGAGCAATAAAAGGGTTTTTTAGTAAAGAAATAAATAACGGCAAGGCTTCTTCTCAACTTCAAAAAAGAAGGGATGGAAAAAACGTCAACGTTATTGTTATAGAACAGAAGGCGTATTGGGTAGTAGATAATACTTTTTTTGTTGCAGATGCAATTGATGGTCAAGTTAGACGAGAGACTGCAGAACCAGTTAATACGGAAAGCATGTCGGGCGAGGATATCGATAAGATGTGGTTTATATTAGATCACTTAGAGAGCAGGGAGAACAATGATAGTGGCGGTGCAGGGAACAGTTAACTTTGATAGTTATCAGGTTTTTCTGCGTGCCATGGGTGTTGCTCTATCTGGAATGAAAGCTGAAGATAAAGAATTTTTAATATATTCCGCTGGTCCATCAAATGTTAATTCCTATGTCTCTGAATTTTCTAATATTTCAGAAAAGGGAATGAAGTCTAGGGGAAAGAAAATAAAATTTTATAAGGTTCCTTCTTCTTGGATAGAAGAAAATATAGAAACTGTAAACTATCTTGCATTTCTTAGCACACCAAAAGAACCAAACTCAAAGCTAATTGCAATAGCCGAACTCAAAAACATTGAGGTCGGAATTTTTAAAGACTAACGGGGGATATTATGATAATTGATAAATTAGAAAAAATGGAAAGCCTTGTAGCAAAAAACTACAACTTGATCTGGAAAGGTTGGGATGTTGCGGAAATTAAAAAGTCTGACTTCGCTAGAACATCTACGGCTGGTATAAGAATAAAAGATAAGTGGTACATACAAAAGGTGTTTCCTCTAACTCGTAATGGTTGGACCATTGACGACAAGTATAAGGTTTAAATTTGAAGCAGCACATATGGAAAGACGAAGGAAGCTGTTTAGGTCTTGAAACAAACTTATACTTCGATAAGTATGAAGATGACGAGGGTGTAAGACCAACCGTAGACGCACTTTGTAGGCAATGTCCTGTAGCGAAAATTTGTTTTGCTAACGGAATAGCTGGAAAAGAGTATGGTGTCTGGGGCAGTGTTTATTTAGATAACGGTGAAATTTCACGGGAATTTAATAAGCATAAATCTAAAGAGGATTGGGCTAATACCTGGACATCCCTAACTATGGAATAAGGCAATGTATACAAATGATATGAAGCGTGCATTTCATTCCATTATCCCACCAAAAAACTTTGGCATAGAGCTAATTGACAACGATACCTTTATTACGATCAAACTATCTGAACGCAGCTTTCTTCATTTTACGCATGATGAAAAGATAGAAGCGGTTAAGTATGTAACCATGGTAAAAAAGGCATTAGAACAAAATGGAGCAATAGTACTAGTAGTTAGGGATGCTCTAGAAAAATGACAATTTTTATATCTATTGCCAGTTATCGTGATCCTGAATTTTTGCATACAATAGAGTCTGCAATTAGTAATGCATCAAATCCAGATGATATTTATTTTGGTTTGGTCATACAAAACATGCCGTCAGAGGTTGTAGATCTTTCTCATATAAAAAATTATTCAGCAGTAAGGGTACATGCTAAAGAAGCAAGGGGTGCCGGATTTGCAAGAGCAAGGGCAATGGAACTATATGACGGCGAAGATTATTATTTGCAGGTTGATTCTCATACCCAATTTGCAAAGAATTGGGATAGGCTATGTATCGAGCAATTAAAAAAGGCACAAGAGATTGCAAACAATAAAAAAATAATATTATCTTATTTCCCTGCATCATATCATGTAGAGGGAAATAAAAGATTTATAGTGAATAAAACAGTTGATCTTCGTACTCCATACCCAACTAAACAGAGGCCACACCTGAATAGCAAACGTAGCTGGACCGCAATGCGAGAAGAGCTAGAGGATCAAACCTTTTCCACACCAGAACAATCAACAACTGTGCTTGGTGGATTTATCTTTACAACTGGAGACATTGTAAAAACAGTACCCTATGATCCAGAAATTAGCTTCTTTGGCGAAGAGTTATGCTTTGCAGTCAGGGCCTGGACAAGGGGATGGGATATATACTCTCCATCTATTAATCTTGTTTATCACTTTTACGGTCGCTCAGGCTATAATAAAATATGGAAAGATAGGAACCTCCGCACTATCTCCTGGAAAGAAATGGAAACAGCCTCAGAAGAAAAGCAAGGTCGGGTTCTTACTGGAGTCGAGACTGGAGTTTTTGGGGTAGGGGAGATAAGATCCCTGAATGATTATGAGAAGATGGTTGGCTTAGATTTCCATCAATTTTATGGTTTGACAAAAGGATAGTCTAGGAGTATACTGTATTATAGAGAAAGGATCTTATGAATAATGTTGTGATTATTGTGCTTGCTGTTCTTGCGTTATCATTTGCCGCAGCTTACGTTTCTGTAATTTTAAGACTAGTGCTTATGAGTGAGGCATTTAAAAATATGGCTAATGCAAACAACTTTCTTGAAGAGTACATTGCAATAAGCAAAATAAATCCAAAGGAAGATATCCATCAAGAAAATTTTATTAAGTTTTTATCTGATTCTCGAGGATCGGCATATGAATACATAGAAAGTGTTCAGGCTGGATTAAATAAGTTTATAGAAAATGCGGGACCCAGTATAGACTATTTTGATAAGTTTGGTAGTGTACTGAGTACCCCGCTTGATTTGGGTATGAAAAGAATATCAATGGCCTATGTAGAATTAAAAGAACTATTGCCTAAAGAGAACCACTAAAGGAAACCAATGCCAAAAAAGAAAATTTATGCACAAAGCAAAACTCAAATAAAAGATGGTCGTATTGTTAGAATCAATGAAGATGTAAGTATAAAATCTGACCTTGGACCATACCTGGTAAAACAACAGGGGAAAAAATGAATATTTTGGGTATCGTAAAAACAATACTCAAATTACCAGTATCAAAGTACTGGTCATAAAATAAAAAATCATCATATCCTAGGAGGAATAATGAACGATAAATTAAAAGCAGCACTATCGTCTTATGGACGTAGCGTACTTGGTGCAGCAATTGCACTATACATGTCTGGTGTAACAGACCCGAAGACTCTTGCGTATTCATTGGTAGCAGCACTTGCACCAGTTGCAATACGTGCAATCAATCCAAACGACAGCGCATTTGGTAGACTACCAGATCTAGCCGAAGTTGCAAAGGCTTTAAAGTCTGTAAAAGCTAAGGCAGCTCCTAAAAAGAAGGCACCTGCAAAGAAGAAGTAAAAGACTTCTATGGGATGGCCAGTCTAGAGATAGGCTGGCTTTTTCATTTATGAATTCATAAGTTTTAAGTATTCTTCTTTTAGAGATGCAGGGGAATAATTCTTCATCCCCAAATCAAAGGCCTCTTGTTTTTGAACAGCAATGTCACCCCTCATGTATGCGTCAATTTGTCTAGCTAACAATCTTTGATTAGTTTCATAAACATCAACCACAACCCTTGCGCGAAAAGTATCCATCTTCCCCGATTCCGTTAACCACTTTTGTGGAAGAATTTTATTATTTGGAGATATGTCAGACATAAAAACTGGTAAACCACTCATTAATGCCTCATTCATCGGAAGGCATAGCCCGCCATAACGTCTTGGCAAAACCACGGCATCAAACCCACTATACAAATCAGCATGATTTTCTGGACTGGATGAATCAATTATTATTCTTGGATCAACTCTGCCAAGGTCTAATTGGCTTTGTGTTTTAATAACAACCAGGTAGTCTTCTTTTGAGTGAGCAAGCATTCCGGGAACGATCTCAGTGCCATTTCTATCTTTAGTGGCAGCCTTTCCAGCAACATGAAGAATCCTATTATGTTTTTTAGATGTATTTATTTCCCTAGCATTTTTAAAAAGTTCTGGATCTGTTGGTGGGGGTAGATAGATAACCTTAGCCCGATCTTTAAATAATTCATAAACCTTTTCTGTATGCCAGTGACTTGGTGCCAAGAATACATCTGGCACTTCAATATCTGGGGTACGCATATGTTCTAAAAATTCATAGTTGTATTGCATAATGACTTTTACCCTGTGTCTTTTTGCATAAAGAATAAACTCATTATTGTAGAATGTCTCACAGGTTATTACAACATCTAATTCTTCTATAAAATTTCTTACTTCTTCTTTTCTTAAAAACCCCTGAGCTGAAAACGTTACGTTATATCCTTTATACCATTCCGGGTGCTGTTTGTTTTGATTAAAATGAGACGAATTAATTAAAAGAATTTTGTCTGGATTTAGCATTTTGACTAATTCTCTTGTTTGATTTCCAAGGCCAGTATTATCTGACCTAGCAATTATCCCTAACCTCATTCTTTGTATCCCCAAACATCGTCGTCAGCAGTATATTTACGACCACCTTCACGACCATCTAAATGATAAGATCTTTTTATATTATTTTCGGGATGATAAATCCACAACTTATGTATATTCCAGCCATCCTCACCATAACTATTATAGTCATCCTGCACCTTACCATGATAAAGATCTTCAATGAAAGTTCTATACTTTGATGCAGGCAGGACTACATCCCTATAGTATTTTACCCTTGTTAGGTGTGGTCTCTGGCTCCATTGAATTGTTTTCATAAAACCATCTTCAAGCCCAAGCATTAAGTAGTCGTGCTCTTTTGGTATAGAGGCCTCAAAATGGAAACGAATTGTGTTAGCCTTGTCATACTCAAGCATATTCAAACATTTTTCCCAATCAATTGGAAGATCTGGAGTTAGAGGGGTATCCCCCTCAACATATAGCATAAGTGAAGTATCTATAAGGTCTATAGTATGATTCATCATTGTTGTTTGATGACTATGTTTATCAAATATAACTGGAAAAACATTCTTATATTCATACATACATTTCCAAAGAATTTTACTTTTATATTCATCATAGTCCTTTTTACGAGACTTCTGCTCTTGTCGTAATCCGTCTATTTGCATAATGATTTCATTATCTGGAAAATGCACACGAATATCACTTATGGTTTGATCTATGATTCTTGTGTCTGGATGGCTTGGAAGCACAGAGGTAGCTAAAATTATTGTTATGTCCCTTTTATGCATTTACTTGACTCATAATCTTATTAGCAAAGTCTCTTTTATATTTAAGCCACCAACAAACCAGCCTGTGCATATTATTTGGCCAGTTCTTTAAAACTGTAGGAATGACAGAGTTAAGTTCGTACCAGCTAGCAACAGAGACCATATTATTTACATCATCATTAAATAAATATTCATAGTAATCCTGTTGGACGCCCTTTGGATTAACCCTATCAGCTACAGGGAAAGCCATCATCTCTATTGCTTCATAGAATCTAAACGAGTCTATGCAAACGACCCCAGAGGGGCAAGGAGCGATCTTTGTCTTAGATAGCAGCCTGTAGTACTCCTTTGGCTTATCACCTTTTGTAAAGCCTGCTGTGGGCTTATAGAGGGCATGTTCTATACCTTCCATGACCTCGCCAAGATCTCGTCTACGCTTGTGATTAATTTGTCCAGCAAAATATACATCACAGTCCTTAATAGGATAATGAGGTATATTGTTCTTAATATGCTGGGGAGAACCCTGTGCTAATTTATTATATTTTTCGTGTTTGTTTTTTTGAGGGTATTGAACCCAAATCTCTATATTAGGATGATTAATCTTATCTATATCGAAGGTAGCATGCTCATCCCCATTAACAAATAGAACTACTCTTGATATGTTCTTTAATTCATTAGATACTTCAACTTCACACCCTGCATTTTGTGGACCAGGAATAACAACAAATCCGCGCTCAACTACGGGCAATTTTTCTACACGAACCTGTTCGATACCTTTACGCTCAAAAGCTTCTCTAATTATTCCATAGTCCCACTTATCAGCGGAACAATGTTGTGGATCGTGGGAATATAAATAGGCTTTAATATCACTCATAAAACAAATGAACCTCATGTTGATAATCTAACAACGTTTCCTTGTATCCAAACCCCTTAATAAAGTTTCTTAGGTCATATAAATATTCTTTCCAGTACATCATCATAAATTCTGGATGACCAGATAACCAAATTTTTGGTTTAAATTCAGCCATTACCTTTACGGCACCACCAAGTACACGCCACTCACTTCCTTCAACATCAAGAGAGATAGCTGTGGGTGGTTTAACTCCATGATCGTAAACCAATGAGTCAATCGTAATCTGCCCATACTTATCTGCTTCATACTGAAGTTCTTTAAACCCGTGTGCTGCACTAATAATTGAGTTTGCTTCTGGTGGCCACTCGTTATAGTAAATTCTTGTCAGATCGTTTATCTTATCTGATGCAAAACCAGGAATGCAGGCTATTGGCATTTCAAGATTGTTGTGTTCCCAAAGTAATGGAAAATGAGACCACACCTTCGGATTAGGTTCAAATAATACTGTTTCTGCTCCCCATATTTGACACAAGGCAGGCATCTCTCCCTCTTCAGCACCAATGTAGTACATCACATCACCCTTGCCAAGGTTTTCATGCATTGACTTAAGCCTAGGCTTTTCCCAACCACTTTCCTGATACCAATCGGGCCTGTCGGCACGATGCTTTGGCAGAACAATCTCAAACTCGCCATTGATTACGCACTTAATCATCTCTATCATATATTCAACTTCTTTAATATTTGTGCCCATCTATTCACATATGTGTGGTCTTTCTTGGTTCTTTTATGTCCCGCGATTCTAATCTTTTCTCTTTCTTCATTGTTATCTAAATAATAATCTATCTTTTTTGTAAGATCATCCAGGTTTCCATGTTCGTAAAACACAATTTCTTCTGGTGTAAAGTATTCCTCAAGCCCTTTTATTGCAGGGTAGATAGTAAAACCACCTCTTCCAGTACTTTCAAACAACCTATCACTACTATAATAAGGATAGTTAAAACCAATATTTAAACTATCTCCTACGGCAATCTTGCTTCGGGCATATATCCTATTTAGATCGTCTCCACGGACAGTACCCGTATCTCCATCTCCACCAACATGAAGGAATCTTTTGCCGTATGTCTGTCTTAAGTGATCTATTAGTTGTGGTCTGTATGGATGTTCGTGGTGGTATCTCCTACTCCCGACAAAAATTACATCGTGATCAAAGCGTCTAATATTATATTCGGCATGAATATAACACTCTTTATCATAAACACCAGCAGGAAGGAAGTGTCCTTTAACCTTTGTATTTTCATTAAACCAATCAGTCATTAACTTATCTGTTGCAAAAAAATGACCAATGGTTTTATAAAAGTTGTCTTTTTCTAAATCAACTTGTCTATCAAGACCAAACCAGAGGTCTAGGTGATAGGTCATTGTGGGGATCTTAGCTTCTTTGAGCTGTTTTAAGACGTCATCCATGCTTATATTGCCAGAGGTTTCCCACCCGTGCGTGTGTACCCAGACAAAAAGATCACTCTCTAGAGCTCGTCTTAGTACTTCCTGAGTTCTTGTTTTTTTCTCTTGCATTTTTACGACGGTATGGCCCAAAGACTCAAGACTATTAGCATGATGATTCTCACTACTATAAGATACTTCAAAATTACCCAAGAATACAATATTAGCCATGAACCACCCCTTTAAAGCGTTATAACTATTATAGCACTAAGTTAGATTATGGGGGGGTAGCGATTAAAAGCAAGACTTTACCAAGTGAATTGTAAAAACTTAGAGCGAAAGACGGGGTTCGAACCCGCAACATCCACATTGGCAACGTGGCATTCTTCCATTGAATTACTTTCGCATTATGTCATAGAACGAACACACCAAATAGTTCCAGAAAGCTCCTGATGGGTCTCCCAAAACCCTTCATCTTCAGAGTCATCTAGGCACTTCATACACCTTTTTACGTCATGGTTAGGATCTATATAATCAGACTGCATTTTGTGGATCTTCAGCAGGTTGGTTGTATTTTTTAAATACCGCTAAAAGTTCTTTTACATATTTGTTGTAGTCTAAATCTAAGATTATATTATTATTGTCTAATCTATGAATCTTTATTTCTTTTCCTATTTCAAATAGGATATCCTCAATGTCTTTTTCGATGTTCACTTACCACTCAACGCCAACCCAGAAGCATAAGAAGTCAATACTAATTGAAAACATGTCTACACTAAAACCAAAAGCAATTCGTTTACCACAGCCAATATGAATCCAGGATTTTCCAAGTTTAAATTCTTTATACATATAATCTCCTATTCAAAGTCTATTTGCGATTCAAAGATACTTGGTTGCATGTCATCATCCCTACAACCACAAAAAGCTGCAAGTTATTTGACCGTCAAGGTCTAAGATGAAATTATGTTCACACTGTGTCATATATTAATCATACCACAATCGTTTACCAGTAGCAACTTTTAGTGCCATGTTAGCTGCCTGATTGGCCTGATCCTCTGTATGACAGTACCCAAAAGATAGAACCTTATCTCTATTAGTTAGTGTCCATTTCCAGGGGATCGGAGGAAGATAAAAAGCCTTCTTCCCAACCTTATCAGGAGCAACATATTCCTCTATCGTAATCTTCATTACTGAACCTAGATTATACTTTTATTGCCCAAACATCATCTGCTGGATTAGTCGGTTCTGCTGAAGCAAAATTTGACGGTACAGCAAGAACATCTTTACTCAAACTATAAGTAGTAATAGCAATAGAATCTGCAGTAACTTCATAGGAAGTACGCTTCTGTCCATCATCGCCTACCCAGTTATCTTCCTTAATTGTTCCATGAACTATAATTTCTTGACCCTTTTTTAAAGTGTTTTTAGATTGATCAGCTAAAGACTTCCAAGCTTTGACAGTCCACCAGCTTGTATCACGATCTTCCCAAGCACCTGATTCGGTCTTAACACGATCATTTGTTGCCATTCTAAATCTAATACCAGATCCGATTGGTTCTGGAGATGTTCCGATTCTTCCAATTAATGTTATCTTTGGATTTGACATTTTACTACCCCTTTTCCTAGTTACTTATAATGATAGCATGGTTTGGAAGGTTTGTCAATTAAAACTATCCCCGCAAGCACAACTCCCATGTGTATCAGGATTATCAATAGTAAAACCTTGTTTTTCCATTGTGTCTGCATATCCCATAGTAGAATTTTCAAGGTATGGGACACTCATTCTATCTACCCTCAAATTAAATCCCTCATAGGGATAGATCTCGTCACCATCTTTTTCTTCATAATCAAAATAGGTTTGGTATTTAAGTCCAGAACATCCGCCAGGCTGTACAGCTACCCGCAGAAATTGTTCTTTATCTGGAGTTGCTATCTGGCTATCTTTAATAAGGTAAGCTATCTTTATTTGTGCAGATTCAGTTACTTTCATTAAATTCCTCCACGGGAAGGGTTCGAACTCTTTGTAAGGTTGCATTTACCATGAGATGGTTTGACATTTTTTAAATCATCTCTTCCACCCTTTGATAGAGGTACTACGTGGTCACAGGCTACGCTCATCTGGGTGTTGCGTAGGAGCCTAGGATAGATCTACGAATCTCCATTTGTTGTCTTTCGAATTTACTGGGCCTATACTTATCAGCTAAGCGGGAAGCATTCTTTGTAGCCCTTAGTTGTTTGTGCTGTGAAACCTTATCATTTGTTTTTCTCATATATCAATAGTACCATAGTGTATACTTAAAGTCAAATGGTCTTATATTTAATCTATCACAAAGGCTTTAGAGCCATCAAGATCGGCATATCCGACATATCGGGCAAGCGCTATGCCAAGCATAGACAAAATGGCTGGATCTTAATCAAATATTGGTATTTTTTTGAACGGGATAAAGCAAGACAAATAGAATCTATAGTACTAACTATACTAAGAAATAAATATGGAGTATTTCTAACTAAAGCAGATATGCCTAATGGTGGCTATACCGAAACATTCGACGCAGACAAGGTATCAAGAAAGTCTGTTATCCGTATGATTAATAAAACTATTAAAGAATGTTTATAAATCTCCATCTAAACTCATTTATTCTTCCCAGTAATGCCATATATCCTTGATACAAATACAATCCATGCTGTCTTTCTTTTAACCCGCATTCTTCTCCATATGGACCAATAACAATTACATCCATCAAACATGCCTTTATTGAATCTACACCAATCATAATGGCGTTTCATTGCTTCCCCTTAATTAGATTGATAATCTTTTCTGCGTAATATCCTTCTACCGCGGCATCTCCCCAACCTG
>Ga0105050_10006623_pt1 | contig 14274 bp, 12 predicted proteins | sample FRY01_FD_78088 | JGI IMG/M metagenome (GOLD analysis project Ga0105050, IMG submission 78088) | Freshwater microbial communities from Lake Fryxell liftoff mats and glacier meltwater in Antarctica - FRY-01 | ecosystem: Environmental > Aquatic > Freshwater > Ice > Glacier meltwater ... | reverse complement strand
CCCCCCCCCCGGGGGGGGGGGGGGAGTCGGCGCCCCCCCCCCGCCCCCCCCGGGGGAGAAGCCCCCGGGGCCCCCCCCCCCCCCCCCCGCAGTGACGTTAACCCCACCACGATTCGCGGATGTCTGCTGGTCCAGCGGTCAGGGCACGGCCTGTTTGTCTAACGCGGGCCCAGAAAGTTTCGAGCTTCGTGGGTCGAGCGGACATTGGGGCACAAAAAAAGGCCCGGACGAATCCGGGCCTTGTCAGTTCGCGGTGTTCTCCTCCCGCGATTATTTGCCCTGCAGGCGCTTGGTGCCCGAAGTGTATTCGAGTGCAGCCAGCGCCACCAGCATCCCGACGGTCGCAAAACCGAGCGCGTGTTCGATGCTGATGGGGAAGCTCAGGACAAGGGAAATGAGGACGGTAGCGGCGAAGGCGCCGGCGATAACCGATGGGCTGTGGATGTTTTTCATCATAATAGTAGTCTTCGGACACCCCCAATGGGTGCCACGCCGCCAGTATAACCCAGCTTTACAATAATAAAAATCGTTCCTATTTATGTCTTCCATCATTTTTTCCTATGGAACTCTACCAGCTCCGCTCCCTCATCGCCGTGGCCGAAACCGGCAATTTCACCCGCGCTTCGGAGCGGATGAATGTTACTCAACCAACTTTGAGTCAGCAGATTATAAATCTCGAAAAAGAACTCAACCAGAAGCTCTTTCACCGCCTGGGTCGCCGGGCTGTTCCCACCGAGGCCGGACAAGTCTTTCTCGAGAGTGCTCGCCGGATCCTCCTCGAGGCCGATAACGCCACCAAAGAGATGCGCGACCACCCCGGCCTCGATCGCCGCATCACCGTCGGCGCCATCCCATCCCTCGCGCCCTACATTTTGCCGGCCTTGATCGAACAGGCCCGGCTAGAATATCCGCATTTGCAGATTCACACTCGGGAGGACTTCCGCTCCGAGCTCGTCCAAGGCGTCCTTGAGGGCGATCTCGACCTGGCGATCGCCGCCCAACCGCTGCGGGAAACATCCCTCGCCGTAGAGCCGTTTCTTCGCGAACCCCTCCTCCTCGTCGTCAGCCGTAATCATCGGCTGACAAAAAAAAAGGCCGTGCGCGCCGCCGACCTCGCCAACGAAACTTTCGTGATGCTGGGCAGCTCCAGTTCGTTGACCAGCCAAGTGAGGAATTTTTGCGGTGATCACCAGTTCGAACCTCGGATCGGCTATCGCTGCGCCCAGATCGCGACGGTGAAATCGCTCGTCGCCCTCGGCGTGGGCGTCTCCATTCTCCCCCGGATCGCCCAATCTTCCAAGGACCTCGACTCGCTCACCTACCTCCGTCTCGCCGACTCCAAGCCCGAACGCGAGCTCGTGATCATCCGTCATCAGCAACGATTCCAAAGCCGCGGCGTTTCTCAATTTCTGACCATGCTGAAAGCTGGTATTTTGCTCTCAACGCCGAATTGACAGTGCCGCATTTGCGCTTCCTCCGCTTGCACCAAGCGTGCCTGTCTCGATGACGACTGCCGACGCCACCCCGCTCTCCCCCTCACGGGAGCGGCTCCTCCTCCTGACCCTCGCGGCAGTTCAATTCACCATCATCATTGATTTCATGATCATGATGCCGCTCGGGGCCAGCCTGATGCGGGTCTTCGGAATCAACCCAAGCCAATTCGGCTTGCTCGTCGCGTCCTACGGCATTGCCGCCGGGATCGCTGGATTCCTCGGGGGATTCGTCCTCGATCGCTTCGATCGTCGCGGTGCGCTCCTCGTTCTTTTCACGGGATTCACCGTGGCCACCCTCGCCTGCGCCCTCGCTCCCACCTACCATTTTCTCCTCGTTGCCCGTTTCGCGGCCGGCGCCTTCGGCGGCGTCGCCAGCTCGGTGTTAACCGCCACCATCGGCGACGCGATTCCGGCCGAGCGCCGAGGCCGAGCGATGGGCACCGTCATGGCCGCCTCCCCACTCGCCTCGATCTTCGGCGTGCCCACTGGACTGATCCTCGCCGACCAATGGGGCTGGCACGCCCCGTTCTTTTTTCTCGGCACCGTCAGCCTCGGAATTCTCGTGGCGGCCATCAAGATTCTGCCGCGTGTCACCAGCCAACAGACCGCTGAGCATCCCGTCCGCCAGATGTGGAATATTTTGAAGCACCGCACTCATGGGCGGGCTTATCTCTTGCGAGCGAGCCTCGTCTTTTCCGGGGCGGTTATCGTGCCCTTCATGGCTCCCTCCATGGTGCTCAACGTCGGCCTCAACGAGCACACGCAGCTCCCGCTCATCTATCTGTTTGGCGGCGCGTGCACGTTCTTCACGATGCCGTGGATCGGCCGACTTTCCGATCGCTTCGACAAGGTGCATGTCCTGATGGGCATCGCCCTGTTGGCCGGTCCGATCGTGCTCGTCATCACCCGCCTTGGACCCGGTCCGCTTTTCTTAACCTATCTGTTCACCTCGCTCCTCTTCATCGGCCTGTCTGGCCGATTCGTGCCAACAATCGCGTTGATCACCAATTCCGTCGAAGCGAAATATCGCGGCGGCTTCCTCAGCGTGAACTCCGCCGTGCAGCACACCTGCGGGGGGATCGCCGCCATCGTTGGCGGCCAGCTCGTCACCACAGGGCCAGATGGACGCTTGCAGGGCTATCCCGCAGCCGGTTGGGTCTCCGTGGCGGCCCTAATTCTCACCGTGCTATTCGCCCTTTGGCTCCGACGGGCGGCGCCGCATGCCGCCGTCAATCCCGTGCCCCGCACGCCGGTCGGGCCCATCGCCTAGCACCGGCGATCGATTCAACCCGTTAAGATTCACGTTTGCCAGTTCCGCGAGTCTTCATAAGCTCTGTAACCATGATCGCCACATTGAAAAAAACGATGCTCGCAGGTCTCGGCGCCGCCGTCGTCACCAAAGACAAAGTCGAAGCCGCCCTCGGTGATTTCGTTGCCCAAGGAAAAGTCTCCGCCGCCGTCGCCAAGGCGATGGCCACCAAAATCGCCGCCGACTCTCGCCGAGAATTCGACGAGGCCGGCGACAAGCTCAACGCCAAGTTGAAGGACGTCGCGGCCAAATTTTCCGCCGACACTCGCGAGCAACTCGCCGAGCTCGCCGAGCGGGTCGCCGCCCTCGAAAAGAAGGCGAAGAGCGCGACGCGAACCAAGAAATCGTGAAGCCTTTTGATCTCCTGAGTCAGGCCGTTCGCGCCAAGGAGATCCTCACGGTTCTCGCCAAACACGGTTTCGCCGACCTGATTAGCCAAGTCGATTGGCCGGTCGGATGGTGGAATCGCGCCTCGCCCGACGACAAGCCCGTCCGCAGCACCTTCGAGCGCCTTCGACTCGTCGCCGAGGAGCTCGGGCCCACCTTCGTCAAACTCGGACAGCTCCTGTCCATGCGGCCCGACGTGCTGCCGCCCGCGTTGATCTTGGAGTTGCGCAAGCTCCAAGACCGCGTGAGCCCGCTGCCCTTCGCCAAGATGAAGCCGGTGCTCGAAAAGGAGCTCCCCGGGGCCATCGACTCGATATTTTCGGCCTTCGATGAGACCCCGATCGCCTCCGCGTCGCTCGCGCAAGTCTATGCCGCCACCCTCCGCAAATCGGGCGTGCCCGTGGCCGTAAAGATTCAGAAGCCTGGCATTCGCCACAACATCGAGATCGATCTCGATCTGGCGGTTTGGCTCGCCGAGAAATTACAAACCCACGTCAGCGCGCTTCAGTCGGTCGATCTCCACTCGACCATGGACGAGGCGCGCCGCGGCGTAATGCGCGAACTCAATTTCGAAACCGAGGCCCGCAACCAAGAGTATTTCAACTCCCTCAATCCTTACCCCGAACAAGTCTTCGCGCCCCAAGTCTACCCCGAGTTCAGCACCGCGCAGATTTTAGTGATGGCGCACATCCACGGCTCGCCGGTGAGCGAACCGACTTTGCCACCCGAGCAACTCGCACAGGTCGCCGCCCACGGGGCTTCGTCACTGATGCGACAGGTGCTCGTCAACGGGTTCTTCCACGCCGATCCCCACGCCGGCAACGTCGTGGTCACCGCTGACGGCCGCCTGTGTTTTCTCGATTGGGGATTAGTTGGCCACCTCACCCGGCGGCTGCGCTACGCGCTCGCCGATTTTTGGATCGCCGCCGTCGAACAGGATGCCGACCGTATCGTGAAGATCGCCGCTGACCTCGCGCCCATCGACGCGCGACCCGATCTCCGCGCGATGGAAAAAGAAATCACCCTCGCCCTGCGCGAGGAGCTCAATTTCCCGATCGGCCACCTCGCACTCGGACGCGCGATGTTGCGATTGCTTTCTATTCTCGGGCACCACGGCATTCCGCTTTCCCGGGACTACGCACTCATGGCGAAAGCGATTCTTTCCATCGAGGAAGTTGGGCTGTCGCTCGATCCGAACTTCGATTTGCGCCAACCGGCCAAGCCCGTCCTGCGGGAGCTTTTCCGCGAGTGCAACAATCCGAAAACCGTCCTCCGCCGCGGCCGCGAACTGCTACGCTCGACCCTTGCCAGTCTGCAGGATCTCCCCTCCGAGCTCCACCGCCTCGTCCGTCGGCTTGAGCACGACAATCTCACGATCAAGTTGCAGCACCGCGGACTCGAGGAGCATGACGACGCCATGAAGGTCGCGGCCAACCGCATCACGCTCGGGGTGATCATCGGCGCACTGGTCATCGGGTCCTCGTTAATTGTCACGACCGGCATTCAACCTCACCTGTTCGGTTACCCGATGCTCGGGATCGTCGGCTACCTCCTGTCGGCCGTGCTCGGGCTCTATGTCGTCTGGTCGATCATCCGCCAGGGACATCACAAGTAGAGTCGCCGCCCCTTCGGGAAAGCAGTTGCCGCATCGGCGCGAACGGTTTCATCTGCGACTATGCCTGCACTCGCCACCAACCAGCCTACCTCCGGAGACGCCCCCCGCACTCCCACGGCTTGGCGGCGCCCGGAAATCCTCGCCCCCGCCGGGGATTGGGAGTGCGTCCGCGCCGCTGTGGAGAATGGCGCCGACGCGATCTATTTTGGATTGGAGCGCTTCAACGCGCGGATGAGAGCCAAGAATTTTACGCAGGCCGACCTGCCGGCGCTCATGGAATTTCTCCACCGGCGCGGGGTCCGAGGCTACGTCACGTTCAACACGCTGGTGTTCTCCGATGAGCTCGAATCCGCCGCAGACTACCTGCGCTCCATCATCGCGGCCGGGGTCGATGCGGCGATTGTTCAGGACATCGGCATCTGCCGGCTGATCCGCCGACTCTCGCCGGATTTCCCGATCCACACGTCCACGCAGATGACGATATCGAGCGCGGCTGGAGTCGAGTTTGCCCGCGAACTCGGCGCTCAGTTGGTCGTGCTTGCCCGCGAGAACTCTCTTGCGGACATCTTCGCGATCCAAGAGGCGCAGAAATCCGCGCCTGTCGCGCTCCCGTTAGAAGTCTTCGTCCACGGCGCGCTGTGCGTCGCCTATTCTGGTCAATGCCTCACCAGCGAATCGCTCGGCGGTCGCTCCGCCAACCGCGGCGAGTGCGCCCAAGCGTGCCGCCTCCCCTACGATCTCATCTCTGACGGCAAACAGATCGATCTCGGCGATCGTAAATACCTACTCAGCCCGCAGGATCTCTCCGGACTCGACGTATTACCCGACCTCGTGCGCACTGGCGTGGCGTCGCTCAAGATCGAAGGCCGGTTAAAGGCGCCTGAGTATGTCGCCAGCATCACCCGCACCTACCGTCGCGCCCTCGACAAGGTCATGGCGGAACTCACGGGCGAGCCGATTCCTCCCTTCGAGGAAAAGTCGGCACGCTATGAACTCGAGATGAGTTTCTCGCGCGGGCTCTACACCGGTTGGTTTCGCGGCATCAACAATCAGGAGCTCGCCCACGGGCGCTTCGGCACCAAGCGCGGCGTGTTTCTGGGCGAAGTCACTCGAGTCGACGGTGACACCGTTCATGCTCGACTCATCGCTGCCGCTAAACCCGGCGATGGGATCGTCTTCGACGACGGCAAACCCGAGGCTGGCGAGGAAGGCGGACGCATCTACCAAATCGATCAAAAGTCCGGCCCGGTCGTCATGCGCTTCGGCCACGGCGACATCAATTTTCAACGCGTGAAACCCGGCCAGCGCATCTGGAAGACCAACGACCCTGCGCTCGATCGCAAAGTGCGGTCAACCTTCAGCGGCGACCAAATCCGATTCCAACGCGACGTCGATCTCGAGGTCCACGGTCAAGCCGGCACCCCGCTCACGCTGATTGCCAAAGACGGTGAAGGCCATGTCGTGCAGCTCGCTTCCACCATGCTCTTGGAGGTGGCCGACAACCGCCCGCTGACGACGGACCGGCTGCGCGATCAGCTCGGTCGCCTCGGCGGCACTCCGTTCAAGCTCGATCGTCTCGAAAACAATCTCGAGGGCGACGTCATCGTGCCTGTGAGCGAGCTAAACCGCCTTCGCCGTGAGACGATGGCTGCGCTCGACGCACTCAGGGCCGAGCCCAAGCGTTGGACGCTGCACAATCAGGCAGGGGCGGTTATCCTTAACCGCCCGGCGATGCCTCCCCCTTCCATCGCTCCTGAGATCATTGCCGTCATCCGCAATCTCGAACAGCTCGCCCCCGCGTGGGAGTCCGGCGTTCGCACCATCTATTGCGAGTTTGAGAATCCCAAATACTACCGCGAAGCCGTGGCTGCCTTCCGCGGACTCCAGGCGGCCGAGTCCGCCACCGCCGCGCCGTCCCAATCCACCATCTGGGTTGCCCCGCCGCGCATTTTCAAACCGGGCGAAGAGTGGATCCTCAAACAAGTGCGATCCAGCGAAGCCGACGGGTATCTCGTGCGGCATCACGAACACCTCAAATTCTTCGCGGACGACCGCAAGCGCGGCGACTTTTCGCTCAACGTCGCCAATCCCCTGACGGCCGATTACTTCCTCTCCCACTACAGCCTCGAACGCGTCACCGCCAGCTACGACCTCAACATCGGGCAACTCGAAGCCCTCCTTCGCGATGCCCCGGGCTCGTGGTTCGACATCACGATCCATCAGCACATGCCGATGTTTCACATGGAGCACTGCGTGTTCTGCGCCTTCCTGTCGTCGGGAAAAGACTATCGCGACTGCGGCCGGCCTTGCGACAAGCACCGGGTCACTCTACGCGACCGCGTCGGGGCTGAATTGCCCCTGCGCGCCGATGCGGGCTGCCGCAACACGGTATTCAATAACCGGGCGCAAACCGGAGCCGAATATGCGCAACGTCTGGTCGACCTCGGGGCGCGCACCTTCCGCGTCGAGTTCATCAATGAGTCTCCGGAGGACGTCGGCCGCACGCTCCAGAGTTATCAGCGCCTCCTCCGCCGCGAAATCAGCGGCACCGACCTCTGGCGGGAACTCAAACTGCTCAATCAGCTCGGGGTCACCCGCGGCCAGATGGACGCCGCTCCGCAAGTGATCCACCGCAAGCGGTGAACTCTGGGCTGGGGGGCACTTTCCTATCCGGGGAACCCAAGTCACCCTCTTCTTTAGTATGTTCTGCTCCAATATTTTAGCCTAAGATTGACCTCAGTCTAATTTATCCGATAACTCGTTCGAGTAACGGCACAATTCCCGCTCAGTCCTTTCTCGTGATTCGTTTGTCTCAAACCCAATCCAGCAAGCCCGGGCCTCCGGTTCAATCTGACGGACGATCATCGCCCTCTGGTGAGCCCTTTCCGCTTGCCTCCGCCCACCCGCATCCCTTGTCCGACGTCTCTTTTGTTTTGGACTTTGGCCCGCCTGCGCCGAGGCTTCGGCGAGCAGGCGCCCCGGCGAGCCGGGGGTAGGGGCGGACCGCCGGGCCGCCCGCGAATGAGTGATCGGCGCGCCCAGCGGTCGCGCCCTACCCAAAGTCCAATTCTCCAGAGCGGTTGGTCTTAGCCGACGATTTTGTCGAAGCCTCTTCGATACCGCCATGCCCAAATTTCGCCTAACATTACTGCGCCCAGCATGGGATCGACGGAGCCGATTGCACCCACCGGGTCTGCTCAAGACCCTCCACGCCCCCACCCGCTGGCTAGCTAGGCTCATTCTGCCGTTCAACCCTGATGTTTTTCAGCTCGATCTCGAACTGATCGAGATCTCCGGACGCCTCTCGAGCCGGACAAAATTCGAGATCGAAGCTCACGACTTCGCCGTGGACCACCGAAACCAAGGATTTTGGCGCGGAAAACTGCGGCAACGTGTCTCCACTCATCACCTCCGCCGACTCTTCCGCAAGGTGCAGAGAGACTGATCATTCGGTGGTCACATTCCAATTCCGACCGAACCACCGACAAGCCCTCAGATTGTCGCTGCCCGATATGCGAAATTATTTTCATTCGTTTGATCGCATCCACCCACATCGATCTGCGTCTAGCATAGTATTCAGATACCAGAAAAATATTACAAAAGACGGTGAATTCAGTAGCTAACCTAAAGTATCCCCGCGCTCTTAGCACCCGTGAAGTGCTTTCGCGCAAATTCACAGCTAACGCTAAATATCAACCCCGCTAGCCAGACTATTTGGTTCACGGGTTCGACTGTTGCTAACCCAGCTGCGCTTACGCTCACAAGCGTTGCGGTTTGGACATCTGGAACCAACACGTTAAGCAAGCAATTGAGCATCGTTGGACTCATCAGTTCAAATGCCCTCGTTCTCCTTAGCAGCAATCATTTCCTGAATACTAACGCCTAAGGACTCGCTCAGATCAGTCTTGATTTTACGGGCGTGGGTGTTGGAACCACTACGCTTACGGGGGCGGGGCAGACACAACTGCGTCTTACGAACCCTGAGCAGTGTAGAAAAGACTACCTTGCTCACCTCGTCATCTGGCACGGGATTCGAGAATATTAGTGTTTCGGCTCGTGCCCGAGCCTTCCACCTACGCCGCCATCTTCGGTGGACTAGCCTTGGGGGGAACGATGGTCGTTCGTCACCACAAGAAAGCTGTGCTGACCACTTAATCGAGGGTTCTCCTCTTTAAAAAACCGCCGCCACTTCACGGCGGTTTTTTGTGCCCGAATTGAATTCGATTCAGACTGACCTCCGGCCCAGTCACCCCCGCGCCGGCAGCGAGGTGAACCCGATCTGACGGCTCAGCTTGGAATCAATTCGCCTTCCGTCGCCGCACCGCGCCGAGGATCCCGGCGAGAATCAGGACGCCGCCGCCAACATAATACCAAATATGGTCGGGCTGGCGGGCCGCGCCATCCCAAGTGTTGGCCGCCTTGGCAGCCATCGAGTCAGTGAGCCCAGCGAGAGAATCTTCCCGCCGTGAGCCCACGACCACGAGGACAATTCCAGCGACCACGAAGAGGACAGAGATTAAACGTGCATTCATATAATTAGGGTTTTGCGGTGAACTTAACCGGCAGCAGAAAATGGAAATCGCAGCCGCCACTCGGCCGGTTGGCGCACGCAATCGTGCCATGGTGCGCGACCACGATCTCGCGCGCAATCGTAAGACCGAGCCCCGCCCCTTTCTGGGTTTGGCCAGCCACCCGATAGAATTTCTCGAAAACCCGCGGCATGGCCTCGTCGGGGATTCCCGGTCCGCTGTCGCGCACGCCAAAGCGAATGGCGTCGTTGCCCGAAGCGCTCGCGTAGAGTTCAATCACTCCGCCCTCGGGCGAATGCTTCGAAGCGTTAGCGAGCAGGTTGATAAACACATGCCGGATGCGATCGTGGTCCACCTCGACCATCTCGGCCACGCCCGGCACCAACTCCACCGTGATCGATTGGTCAGCCGCCGTCACAATCGGCTCCATTTCGGTCGCCATCTCGTGCAGCAGATCAGCCACCGCCACGGGCGCGCGGTCGGGCGCGGTCATCCCCGCCTCGAGTTTCGCAAGGTCGAGGAGGTCGTTAAGGATTCTCAATAACCGATCAGCATCGTCGCGGGCTGTCTCGACCAATTCCCGCTGGGTCTTGTTCAACTCGCCGACCTGCTCCTCCAACAACAGGTAAACCGACAACCGCAAGCTCGTCAGTGGCGTCTTCAGCTCATGGCTCACCGTCCCCACGAGGTTGCTCTTCGCATCGTCCAACAATCGGAATTTGGTGACGTCCTGCAGAATCACCGCGGCCCCTCGGAAATCCGTCACGTGATCACCAATCGCGAGAATCCTCGGCAGGTAATGTCGGTCCCGAATCGTCACCACGCACAGATAATCCGTCGGCAAATAGTGCTCCCCGGTGCCGAGGACTTCAGTGAGGTGCTTCTTGATCGGATCGGGCAAGCCGCCACTAAACTCGGGCATCGCCGCCAACGTCTGGGCGGCCGGATTGCGGGCCGTGTGCTTTCCGTCGGCGGTGACCACAAACAGCGGATCCGGGGTCGTCGTCAGCGTCGCTTCCATCGTGCGCATCGCGTGTTGCGCCTCCTTGGTCATCATATCCCGATACGCACGTAACTTCGACGCCATGATGTTGAACGTCCGGGCGAGCTCACCAAGCTCATCGCGCGAGGTCACCGGCACATCTCGGTCCAGCTTGCCCTCGCCCAACGCCGTCGCCGAGGCGGTCAACTGCCGGATCGGCCTGAGCAGCGCCCGACTCGTCGTCCACGCAAAAAACGCCGCCAGCACCACCGTCATCCCCACACCCAGCGCAAAGACCGTTGTCGTGTTTTTGGTCACCGCCCGCGCTTCGACCTGCGCCGACTGCAGAGCGGCTGTGTCGTAGTCGGTCAGCTTGCCAATGGCTCGGCCCACCGCGAAGAGAACCGTCTCGTCGCTCTTCATCTGTTCCAACGGCCGCAATTCCGACGAGTGTGGTGAGTTCGCCCGCTCCACTAAGCGGTCGAACTTATCCCCAATCGCAATTAGGAGCGCCGAGCGTTTCGGATCAGTTGCCGACGCCGTCGATTGCTCGCGCAGGTCAGCGAGGAAACGACGCTGAGCATCGTCAAACTCCTGCCGATTGGCCATCGCGCTGCTCAAGCGCACTTGCCGCAGTAGAATCCCCATCCGGTCCGCGCGCTCGCCGAGACGCTGGGTCGCGACCAGCCCACGCGCATGGGTGATGACTTTGCCCGTCACCCCATCGCCCAGTTCGTGCGCGGTCCAGACCGCGTAGGCTCCGACCACCACGAGGAGGAGCAGCAGCGAGGCCAATCCGAGCACTAGCCGTGTGCGCAACATGATCGCTCAGGTCAGTCCCCACTTCTGACGTTTTCGATACAGGGTGGCCGGATCGATTCCCAGGGTCTTCGCGGCATCGTCCAGATTCTCGGCTTGGTCGAGGATTCGTCGGATGTGCTCTGTCTCGAGCTCAGCCAGAGTCACGGAAGATCCCACCGCGATGCCCTGCTCCGCCTTCGCCCCAAACTGCTCCGGAAGATCGTCGGGGATTATCGCTTCGCCATTGGAAAGGATCACGGCCCGCTCGATCACATTGCGCAGCTCCCGCAAATTTCCCGGCCACGGATAGGTGGCAAACGCCGCCTCCACCTCAGGGCTGAACTGGGTCGCCGCTTTCCCCAAACGCCGAGTAAAATAGGTCAAATATCCCTCCGCCATCCGCGCGCGATCCCGCGGCCGCTTGGCCAAACCTGGCAAGGTCACCGTGATCACGTTGAGCCGATAGAAAAGATCCTCCCGAAACCGCCCCGCCTTAACTTCGCCCTCGAGGTCGCGGTTGGTCGCCGCGATCACCCTCACGTTGGCGCGGCGGGTCTTCGTTTCACCCACGCGCTCGTATTCGCGCTCCTGGAGTAGTCGCAGCAGCTTCGGCTGGATTTCCAGCGGCATTTCCCCGATTTCATCCAAAAAAAGCGTGCCGCCGTCCGCCGCCGCCACTTTCCCGTGCGTGTCGCCCACCGCACCGGTAAAGGCGCCCTTCACATGTCCGAAGAGTTCACTCTCCAACAATTCCTTCGAGAGGCTCGGGCAATTCACTGTCACAAACGCTTCCTCGCATTGACGGCTTCGCCGGTGGAGTTCCCGTGCTAACACGCTCTTGCCGGTGCCGCTCGGACCGAGAATCAAAATGTATGCGGGCGTCTCCGCCGCCTTGAAGGCGATCTCCAGCGACCGCTTCATCGCCGGATCCAGCGACTCGAGATCGACCTCGGGCGACTCGTCGGCGATCTGATCTTCCAGCGCATGCACGCGGTGCTCTAGCGCTCGAGTCTTGCCGATCTTGCCCAAGATCACCCGGACTTGATCCGGCGTGAAGGGCTTCGGGATAAAATCAAACGCCCCGCGGCGCATCGCGTCGACCGCCGTCGCGATGTTGGCAAAGGCGGTGAACATCACGACCGGAAGGTTGGGTTGGGCCTTTAAAAGCTGAGCCAGCACATCGAGCCCGTCCTCAGCCCCCAACTTTAGGTCGAGAAAGCAGACGTCAAACTCGTCATCGTTCATCAAGGCCAACGCTCGCTTGCCTGTGGGGGCCTCGACCCCGACATGACCAAAAGTCTCCACGGCAATGCGGGTGGTTCGGCGGATGCTGGCTTCGTCGTCGACGATAAGGACTCGCATGGTGTTTCGGTAGCTTGCGCGGGGTTGCCCGAGGGCCAATCCCAAAACCAAGGCAAGTCTCGACGCGCGGGAGACGTTGGCCACAGACCCACGACCGCCCCGGCGGTTCCGAGTCCCCCTCAATCAAACAGCCCGCGTTCTCGATTTTGCTTACCCCCGGGCATTTTCTGATATTGCCTCAACCCGCCGCCCCCTCCTTGTGACTCCGCGCTAATCAACCCATGCCTTCCGTCGCCCCCACCCCTCCCAGCCCCAAGCCGGGCGCCGCCACCTCCAAACTCACGGATCTTGAGATCAAGGACGCCCAACTGATCTTCCAAGCGGTCTGGGACGATCTCGAGAACGACTTCGAATGCGGGGATCTCCGTTTCCCCAAGGAGATCATCCTCCTCGGCGGTGCTCCTGGTGCCGGTAAGGGCACGAACACCGCCTTTATTGCCAAAGCTCGCGGCCTCACGTGCGGACCGATTGTCATCAGCTCGCTCCTCGATTCACCCGAAGCCAAGCGCCTCAAGGACGCCGGCGCGATGGTCGGCGATCGTGAGGTCATGGGACTTTTGCTCCGCGAATTGATGAAGCTCGAGTATCGCGACGGAGTGATCCTCGACGGGTTCCCACGCACGCGCGTGCAGGTCGAGTGCCTCAAGCTTCTCGTCGACAAGATGCACAAGCTGCGCCGCCAATTTTACGGCACCCCCCTGAGCATCCATTTCCGTCAGCCTACCGTCCACATCATGGTGCTGTTTGTGGATGAGAAGGAATCGATCGCCCGTCAACTGAAGCGCGGGCGCTCCACTCGTGAGCACAACGAAGAGATCCTCCGCTCCGGCGTCGGTTCGCTGATGGAAGACCGCGCCACCGACCACGACGAGGCTCTCGCGCAACGCCGCTACCTAGTCTTCAAGGAGCAGACGTGGGACGCCCTGCAATCGCTGAAGGAAATGTTTCATTATCACTTCATCAACGCGCAAGGCGGCATGGGCGAGGTGGAGCAGAACATCACCGATGAGCTCGACTATCAGAGCACCCTCGAGCTCGATCCCCTCACGGTCGACCGACTCCGGGGCGTGCCCGTTGCCAGCGAAATCATCGTCCATGCCCGCCAAGAGCTCGTGAAACGGCTCGACAGCTACGAGATCGACCACCCCGCGCTCTTCGCCAAGGTCATCGGTTTCATCGAGGGCAAGATCATGCCGATCGTCCTCCGCCATGCCATCTCCGGCAACGCCCACATCAACACCGAGGAATCCACCCTCGAGGACACGCTCGCTCTCGCGATGCTGATCGATGTGTTTTCGGAGCGCGGCTATCACGCCATCGTCGACCTGCACAAAATCGAGGTGCCCGAGAAAGTCGACCTCGCCACCGGGCAGATCACCTGCCGCACCAAGAAGGTCTTCCGCATCCACATCCGCTTCCAGGGCTCTGAGATTCGCCGCGGGTAACGTCCACCCTCGTTCGCGCTCAGTTCAAGCCCGGCAGGCCGTCGATGCTCGCGCGGTTTCGGCGCTCGCAGTAGTCGGCCAGTCCCTCTGGACCGAGCTTTTCGCCTAACCCGAGTTCCGCAGTTTAAAAGAACGTTATGTTAATAATAAGCGACTTGTGTAATTTAGAGGCTGATTTTAGGCACTACATTGCTGATTTCACGAGATCCCTTGGGTAAACGCAGGCCGAGGTGGGCGAGTAGTTGGGCGGTGGCCGGCTCGGGGGTCGTGACCACGCGCAAGCGCAGTTCGGTCGTCACGCCGGCGCGACGCACAGGCACCACGACGTCGACGCTTTTGATCCCGGCCATT
>Ga0105050_10006617_pt1 | contig 14286 bp, 12 predicted proteins | sample FRY01_FD_78088 | JGI IMG/M metagenome (GOLD analysis project Ga0105050, IMG submission 78088) | Freshwater microbial communities from Lake Fryxell liftoff mats and glacier meltwater in Antarctica - FRY-01 | ecosystem: Environmental > Aquatic > Freshwater > Ice > Glacier meltwater ... | reverse complement strand
TTCCGCCGCCAGCTGCCGCGGCAGCAATACCACCGGCAACAACAAGACCGCCGACGATCAGCGCGGTAGAACTTAATCCGCCACCAGCGACTGCAGCACCGGTTCCGGCGCCAACTGCGGAAGCGGAGCTAGCCCCGTCCGCTGCAACGGCCTCGGCTGCCAACCGGGCTTCAGCCGCGACTTCTACTGACGACTTAAGCTTAGATGCCTTTGCCAAATTCTTGGCAGTCCGGTTTTTTCCAGCACTTTTAATATCTGCAGTCATGTTAGGTGTACCTCTTCTTTAAAATTCTCTTTGAAAACATTCACTCAACCCCCTTAGCAGGGGATTCGACAGTTTCTATCCACTAAAGCAACCATATTGGTTCTATCGAATTTTTTAGTATATTTGTCATGCACTTGCTTTATCATTCACAGTGGCGTGCCCAATAGCTTTGCACCTTTCGCTGAGGTGATCCTGCCAGATTTGCAACCAACGCCAGCGGGCTGATGCCCCAAGACATGATCGCGGGCAGCGGGTTTTGTGGAACCCGCTGATATGCGCGAAGATCATCGCCGCCATCTGCCTTCGGCTTGGCCATCTCTGTCGCTAGATAAGTTTCACTTTCAACGATTTGACGAACGTCTCGTCAGATAGGGTGTCGCAGCAGCTGCCTTTGCGGATCGTGGACGGTGGCAGGCCGTAAACCTCTGGCTTCCTCTGGTTATCGTAGGCGCAACATTGAACGCCATATCGAGCGTTCTAATCGCCAGTTTCGTGTCGGCAACGCTCTCAAGTCGTGCGAACCGAGGGATTGCGTGAAGGGGCTGAGCGACTGGTTAGTTATGGGGTTCGGAACGGGCGTTAAATCCACTCCCATGTGGATAACGCTGCGGCTTTTCCTGCCCCCATCGCCGTCACCTTTGCCAACAGCTCCTGAATTTTTGCCGTGGATGCGGTAGCGCCTAAGCCCGGCGCCCTCAACTGGCCGGATAGCACCCGCCCTTTTCAGCATCCAACGCAAAAACAACAATCGGCAAGCGCGGTGTCAAGCCATCGCCCCAGCCCCGCATAACGCGCGAGACGTTTTTGTCCTATCTGGTCAGCGCTCGGTCAAGCCATCCGCGAAATTTTTACTGATAGGTTTGGTTAAATAGCGTAGCACAGTATTCTCGCCAGTCTTAATTTCAACCGTGGCTGCCATCCCTGGCTGGAGCTCGATCTTTTCCTTACCCTTGGTCGAATGCATTGACCGCAGGTCGACATTGACGTGCGCACGGTAATAAGACATCTCACTTCCGTCCGACGTCTTTTCGCTCAGTGTGTCTGCGCTGACGTAAGTAACCTTGCCGTTGGCTGAGCCGTAGATGCTAGAATCATAGGCATCGAACTTAATTCCAGCACTTTGTCCTGCTCGAATAAAAGCAATGTCCTTCGGCGAGACGCGGGCTTCTATGATCAACTCTTCCCCAGTCGGCACGATCACCATGACCTCGTCGCCCGGGCGGAGAACACCCCCAACCGTGGTCAGGCGAACATTCTTCACAATACCGTCCGTTGGTGCGGTGATCTTACTATAGGTGAGAGAGTCCTTTCGCTGGGCTAGAGCCTGTTCGGCGGTTACCAACTCGTCGGTGAATTTGGTATATTCCGTCTGGAGTTCCTGAATATAGCGAGCGCGCCGACTGGCAATCTGCCCGCCGATATCGGCGAGAGAGCGTCCAAGACGCAAGACCTCCGTCCGGCTAACGTCGCCGCTTGCCACAAGCGGCTCAGTCATGTCCATCTCTTGCCGCATTAGCACTTGGACCTGTTCCAAGGTGCGCAATTCAGCACTCAGAGCAGATCGACGCTTAGCATACAGCATGCTCTGGTTATCAATCACGTCAGTGTAAGCAAGGATTTCCTTCGGAAATTTCAGTGGCCGGTCAAAAAGTTCGGCCTCGATCCGTGCCAACGTGCCCTTAAGCGAAGCGACCTTGGATTCGCCCTCAGTAACGGCCGCCGATAGCTTTGCAGAATCAAGCGTGACTAACACTTGTCCGCGCTTGACTAGGTCACCCTCGCGTACAAAAATCTTGTCAATGACCCCGCCCTCAGCGCTCTGGATCAACTGCGTGCGGCCGGCGGGAATGATCTGCCCAGTCGCACGACTGATCTGGTCCAGCTCGGCGAAGGAAGCCCAAGCGATCAATACGACAACGAGAATGGCAGAAATTATTGGGATCGAAGTCAGTCGCCTGCTGGAGGACCGCGCGTTCATATCTTTACCTTTTGCGTGTTTGCCGCAACTACGGCCGTGGCGGGGGCTGGGGCCGGACTAAGTTTCTGGAGCACTGCGGCGGTTGGACCATCGAGGATAATTTCACCATTCACAACTACAATCAAACGCTGAACCATGCTGAGTAACGAGATCTTGTGGGTAACCATGACTAGTGTGTCATTATTCCCGAGGTTGCCAGTTATCGCGCGTAACGCTCGCTCCTCGCTTTCCTGATCGAGGGCGGCTGTTGGCTCGTCTAGCAGCAAAAACTTCGGTTTAGCCAAAAGCAACCGGGTAAGACCAACCAGTGCACGTTGGCCCCCCGAAACGCCCTTGCCCCCTTCGCTGATAGGCAATTCAAGCCCCTTGGGGTGAGCGGCAATCAGCGCGTTTAGGCCAGTGGCTTCGGCCGCTGCAAGAATTGCGTCATCCCCCGGATCAGAGATGCCGAAAGTGAGCTGCTCGCGCAGCGAGCCGTTCACGAGACGAAACTCCTGCCCAACGTAACCAATATGGCGCCGTAGCTGGTCTTCGGCGATTTGATTTAAATCGAGACCGGAGAGATAGACAGATCCGCTCTGGGGGTAAAATAACCCAGCCATAATCTTGAGCAAAGTCGACTTTCCTGACCCAACAGGGCCAATAATGCCAACGCGCTCGCCCGGGCTAATCTTTAACTTCTCAATGGTGAGCCCACTGCGGGCCCCGCGATACATGAAGGAAACCTTTTCCAATCGCATATCATTTCGAAGTTGCTCAGGACGCAGATATTCACCGTCGGGCTCTCGATCAACCGGCAGTGCGAGGAAGCTGTCGAGCCCCTTAAGTGCTGCCTTGGCATAGGAGGCCTGAACAATCATCGCCGGAAGCTGGAGCACCAACGGACCGTTCACACGCCCCGCTATAATCGATACCGCAATGAGGGCGCCAGCCGTCATTTCTCCATCGATGATCTTAATCGCGCCCCAAGCGATAGTACCGATATAGGCAATTTGCTGAATGGTTCCACTGGCGGCCTGAGCTATGGCCGACAGCCGCCGCATGTCGAAGTCGTCCGCTTCTACCAACGACACGAGCCGGTTCCACCTTGACACCATCGACCATCCCGCTCGGTTGGACTTAATAGTCTCGGCAGCGTCGAGAGCCTCGACTATCAAGCCGTTCTTGCGGGTCGTACCAACCTGCACTCCATCGGCCTGCCTGCGGATGAGCCGCGCAAATACAAAGGCAAGGGCGATCGAAATCGCGAGAGAGAGCAATGTCACTAAGGCTACCTCGCCCGCCAGCATAAAGATGACCCATAAAAAGAGCAGCGCAAAAGGGAGATCGGCAATTGCAAAGACCGAGGCAGAAGATAATAGCGAGCGAACCTGGTCATAGCCGCGCAGCTGCCCGGCCATGGTGCCAACGTCGCCGTTTCCAGAACCGAGCCGCACTGCTAGAGCACGGGCAAAAAAGAATTCCGAAATCTCTTTGTCGGTATCGGCACTCGCGCGCTCAAGCGTCGTCGAGCGAACCACGCGCAGGACAAAATCGAATACCGCAGCAATGGCAACGCCAAGGGTGAGCACCCACAAGGTGGAGTAGCCGGCACGCGGCACTACACGGTCGTAGACCTGCATAGTGTAGAACGAAACGCCGAGCCCCACCACATTGATGATCACGGTGGCAAACACTGCATTCATCAACACCTGTTTCCGGCGCCACATCGCGTCAATGAACACTGATAGCGCGCGCCGCGGCGTTCGCGCAACCGCACTAGCTGGAAAAACAGGTTCGGCGAAAGTCAATTCATGTTCAGCGACCGACCACAGAGCAGGCTGTCCGCCAGTGACAATACGCAGTAGGCCTGGAGCCTCCCACTGTTCGGCAAGCACCCAACCCTTTTTATCGCTAAATACCAGGAGAGGAAAGTCTCCCGCCTCGGGTTCGCCGCTAACGAAAAGCGGCGCAGCCCAGCCTAGTGCTTCACTTAGCGCCGACAACTGTTCAGGTGAAGGCTCGCCGGCCATTTGGGGCACATCATCAGCCCACGAGGGGGCAAGTTCGATCCTGCGTCGACGAGCTAGTTCAGCAACGAGTTCGACAATTTCCATACTCATTGACCCTGATCCTTTTGGGCTTGTGGCGTCCATCGCCCACTTCGCATGAGCAGGCGCGAGGCCGAGGCCATGGCGCTGATACGGGCATCAACTTCACTGATGCGCGCGGACATAGATTCACGCAGCGCATTCATCACGTCGAACCAAGTTCGACGGCCGGCAACGAACTGACGCATAAACGATTCCGTTACGGCCGAAGCCGAAGTGGCAGAGATCTGACTGCTCGCCGCGCGTTCCTTCGCGACGGCATTTTCGAGCTCGTCAACCTCTATCTGTTCGCGTAATTCACGCTCGTTGAACAATAAGCCAATTTCCGCGCTCGCTTGGCGCTCGCGCGCCTCCGACACCGATGAAAAACGAGACAGACCACCGTCGGTCTGAGCCCGCAAAACGAGACCTACCCGATCTGGTCCAAAGGTCGGCCTCTCATACTGCGCATTCAGCTGAGGGAAGATCGCGGATTTACGGACCTGAACATCAGCAGCTGCGGCAAGAATTTCGGCATCGAGCCTGCGGCGCTTGGGGTCGAAGGCCAGGGCCTGCTCCAGCAGACCGTCTTGGTCCGGATGGTGTATTGAAGGATCATAACTAAGGATAGATGTAATGCGGAACGTCGGATCCCCGGTCAGCTCGCGCAGTTTGGTCAGCGCCATGCGCCGCTGGCCAAAAGTGATAGCCTTCTCCTGCGCAACTTGCGCCGCACGCGAGCGAGCGAGCTCCAGGTCTGCATTAGGGCTAATCTCATTAGCGACACGGCGGGCCATTGAGTCTTCGAGCTTTTGATACTCTCCAAGGCTCTCGTTAAGGATCGTTTCACGCTGGATAAGCCGTTGAAATTCAAAATAAGCCGCGCTCACCTTCATCGCAACGTCGAGTTGGACCTCGGATACGGCGAATTGGCTCGCCATTAGCCGGGCGCGGCCCATTTTGATCATGCCGGCAATCCGCCCTCCGGTCCACAGGGGCTGCGCTACGGTCAGCGCATAGTCACTGCTAGAAGATCCAGATGCAGCGCCGCGCAATTCCAAACTAACGCCCGGATAGCGCAGCCACTTTGCCCCCCCAAGGCCAGCGCGTGCTGCACGCTCGGATGCCCGAGCAGCAGCAACTGTTGGGAAGGTTCGGGCGGCCAGCTCAATGGCGGTAGCCAACTCTATCGCCTGTTCGCCCATGGCGAGAAGGTCACCGTCTGAATTAGGTACGTCTGCCTCAGCTTCATCGGCTAACAGTTCAGGTCCGGTGCTTGCGACGACCGGCGCGGGCGGCCCTTGGACTTCAACCATTTCTTGCCCCAGCGCCGGCCCACATATCTGTATTAAAGCGAGCGCATAAATGAGGAATGAGGGCATCTTAATCACAAGATTTTTTCCAAAAAAAGCGAGAGCCGCCATTAAGATGCGGGCCCCTATACCCTGTGACTTTTTAGTGCAAACGTTTATCTCACATATGCAACCCGTCTCATTTGACACACAAAACGATACTGCTCCGACGCGCGACCGAGTTAACATTTGATTGAAGTAAAGCAGAGCATCCGCGCCACCGGCGTCGCTCAGAAGTCATTAAATTATATAAATATTATATGAAATATGAACCTTAGATCAGCGAAACGCGACGTCACCAGTGATCCATCTGTTTACAATTAGCAAAATTCAAAAACTTCAGCATTGGGAACGAAATAACATTTTGCGTTTCGCTTGCGCATTCGATTTTCAGATACCCACATCCGATGCACAGACCTAGTTGCATTGTGTCGGCACGTCTGATTCAAACCTCTCTTGTTGGAGGAGGATTTGATGGTTGATTTACCGATTTTGCGTGCCGCGCAGACGCGACGGAAAGATCCGTTGCTTCCGCCTTCTCACGGGATAGAACGGGTTGATGATCGGCGGGTGTTAAGTGGAATTGCCTATCCCATCAAATGTCGGGACTAAACACCTAAACAATGATTACGCCCGAAGCCGCATTCGCGCGTGAAGGCGAGCAGTGCGAAACGGCAAATCGTTTCCCTGAACGGTATCGCCGTAATGTGGTCCGCCCAGTCACCGAGCCTGCACCGATTCGGCAAACTGAGAAACTTCGCGTGCGGCGTGCTTTAATTTAATCCGCGTTTAATCTGCCGCGCGCAGTAATTTTGCCATTTCGGCATCATCCCATTCTACACCACCTGCGACACGCCAAACTTCTTTACCGTTGGCGTCGAACAAAATGGTCGTTGGCAGCGCGATGGCGTTATTGAAGGCGGCCAGCAAAGCGTTGTCCGGGTCGGTATAAGGTTCAAGATTTTTGACGCCTGTTTCTGAGAAGAACGCCTTGACGGGCGCGAGGCCTTCCAAGTCTTGTGACACAACAATGACGGACATCCGAGGCTTTTCAAGCGCAGCAAGGGTGTCAAGCGTCGGCATTTCGGCCTTGCATGGGGCACACCATGTCGCCCAAATATTCAGCAGCAGCGGCTTTCCGGCAAAGTCAGCTAAGCTTGTGTCGCTACCATCGCCTGCAGCGAAAGTCGCGGCAGGCGCCTGCTGCCCTGCAAATTTATAGCTTAACGTTGCGCGCATTCCGTTGGCGCTTTCCAAGACGACATCGCTGTCCGCGCCTGCCTCTGTCGTAGCCGTCGATGCGGGTTGCACTTGCCCCTTTGGCTGGCTTTCTTTATCGCACCCGACCAGAACCAGAAGGATTAGGGTAATTACAAAGCGCATGTCGGATTCCAATAGCATGTGGGGCGGCCGGTTTGGCGAAGGCCCCGGCGTTATCATGCGCGAGATAAATGCGTCCATCCCATTCGACAAGCGACTTTGGCGCGAGGACATTGCTGGCAGCAAGGCCCACGCAGACATGCTGGCCGCAGCGGGCATTATTTCCGTGGAGGACAATGCCGCAATCCAGAACGGCCTCGATCGGATTCACGCCGAGTATGCGGCCGGTGGCGTACCAGAAGACCTAAGCCTTGAAGATATTCACATGGTGACCGAAACGCGTCTCCGCGATCTGGTCGGAGAGCCAGCGGCGCGGCTGCACACTGCGCGTTCGCGCAATGATCAAGTCGCAACCGACTTCCGGCTTTGGGTGCGCAATGCCTGCGACCAGATTGATGCCGGCCTAACGGCATTGCAGGTCGCGGTTGTGGCACGCGCCGAAGAACATACGGACAGCATCATGCCCGGCTTCACGCATTTGCAGGTCGCCCAACCCGTGACGCTTGGTCATCATCTGATGGCCTATTGCGAGATGACGAAACGCGACCGCAGCCGTTTTGCGGACGCGCGGGCGCGCCTCAATCAATCGCCCTTGGGCGCAGCCGCGCTCGCGGGAACATCCTTCCCCATTGACCGGACCGCAACCGCATCGGCGCTCGGCTTTGACGGCCCAATGGCCAACAGCTTGGATGCGGTATCCGACAGAGACTTTGCCATTGAGTTTTTAACCTGCGCTGCGCAGACCGCGTTGCATCTGTCTCGGTTGGCCGAAGAAATGATCCTTTGGGCATCACAGCCCTTTGGTTTCATCAACCTGCCGGACGCTTGGTCCACCGGCAGCTCAATCATGCCGCAAAAACGCAACCCCGACGCGGCAGAATTGGTACGCGGACATGCCGGACGCATCTTGGGCTGCATGAACAGCCTGATGATTACGATGAAGGGCCTGCCACTTGCCTATTCCAAGGACATGCAGGACGACAAACCTCCGGTGTTTGAGGCGTTCGACTTGCTGGCTTTGTCGATCGCCGCGATGACCGGCATGATGGCCAATGTGACCTTCAACACCGAACGCATGCGGACAGTCGCGGCGACCGGCTTTTCGACTGCCACCGATTTGGCGGATTGGCTTGTGCGCGAACATGGCATGGCATTTCGTGAGGCACATCATGTTACCGGTAGCGTCGTCAAGGCGTGCGAAACACGCGGGATTACGCTGGCGGATATCACGGCGGCTGATCTCGCCGCAGTCAACCCTTCGCTTGCAGGATGCACGCTGCCCGATTTGTCCATCGACGGATCGGTGGCCAGTCGGACGAGCACTGGCGGTACAGCTCCGGTTCGGGTAAGAGAAGCCGTCGCCGCCGCCAAAAAGGAACTCCAGGCATGAAGCGCCTTTGCGTTAGTCTCACATTTGCTCTGGCCCTCTGCATGGCTGGCTGCGGCAAGGTGGGGGACCTTGAGCCCCGCACGGTCAATGACCTGCCGCCTAAGGCATATGGACAGACGAGCCCCCAGACTGCCAAAGCTTTGACTACGCCATCGGTTCAGGCACGTCCCGGTCGCACCGATGAGTTGCTCAAACGGTCAGATCGGCGGGAGGATGATCCGTTCGACGTCCCACCGGGCGAAGAACCCAAACCGTTTGATCATGCTCAAACCAGCCCACCAACCTCAACCGAACCTACATAAGTATCTCCCATGAACCATTTTGATCTCATTAATGGCGTGTTGCACGCCGAAGACGTTGCCTTGCCCGATATTGCGGCATCGGTTGGCACACCCGTCTATGTCTATTCACGGGCGACGCTTGAACGCCACGCGCAGGTATTTCGCGATGCCCTATCGGCGCTCGACAATCCGCATCTCGCGTTCGCCGTAAAGGCTAACCCCAATCTTGCTGTTCTAAAGGTATTGGCGCGGCAGGGCTATGGTGCCGACGTTGTCTCCGGCGGCGAAATGGACCGCGCACTTGCCGCTGGCATGGCGCCTGACGATATCGTTTTTTCAGGCGTCGGCAAAACGGCAGATGAAATCGTCCGCGCGCTGAACGCTGGCATTGGCCAGTTCAATATCGAATCCGAAGAAGAGGGCCGCGAGCTCGCGATACTCGCTAACACGCTGAATTATGGGGCCAATGCCGTGCTGCGCATCAACCCCGATGTCGACGCGGGCACGCATGGCAAGATATCAACGGGCAAGGCTGACAATAAATTTGGCGTAGGGATTCACCGTGCCGCAGAGATTTACGGGCGGTTGAGCGTGCTGCCAGGCTTGAATATGCGCGGGGTCGCCTTGCATATTGGGAGCCAGTTGACGAACCTTGAGCCGCTTGAAACCGCGTTCAACAAGGTCGGAAAACTTCTGGAGGACTTGCGCCGACATAGCCATGTTGTCACGCATGTCGACCTTGGCGGCGGCCTTGGTGTGCGGTATCGCGATGGTGACAACCCGCCCGAGCCAGCAGACTATGGCGCGATGGTCGCGCGCGTGACCAAAGGCTGGAACGTCCGATTGATGTTCGAACCTGGCCGGGTCATTGCGGGCAATGCGGGGATATTGCTGACCCGCGTTATCCGGGTAAAACCGGGCAGCGGCAACGCGCCTTTTGCTATTGTTGACGCAGCGATGAACGACCTTGCACGTCCCGCGCTTTACGATGCGTGGCATGATTTCGAAGCGGTAGTGCCCAATGGCCGCAAGATGACTGCAAATATTGTTGGTCCCGTTTGCGAAACTGGCGACACATTTGCCATGGGCCGCGAGATCGATGTTGTCGAAGCCAATGACCTTGCCATTTTCCGCACCGCCGGTGCTTATGGTGCGACCATGGCCAGCACCTATAACAGCCGGGGCCTTGTGCCCGAAGTGCTGGTCGATGGCGACAAATTTGCCATTGTGGCGGAACGCATCATGCCCGCCACAATCTTGGCGGCCGAACATGTGCCGGACTGGCTGAAATAAGGTTGGACCAACTGCCCATCTTTGTGAATCTGAAGGGCCGGAACGTAATTCTGGTCGGCGACGGAGATATGGCAGACGCAAAACGTCGCCTGATTGAACGCGCTGGCGGGATTTGCGTTGATGCAGGCGACAAGGAAGCCAAGATTGCCATTGTCGCTTTGGAGGATGAAGACGAAGCAATGGCTTCGGCAGATGCGCTGAAGGCTCGTGGCTTGCTGGTGAATGTGGTTGACCGCCCTGAGGCCTGCGAGTTTACGACCCCCGCGTTGGTTGATCGGACCCCAGTGATCATTGCGGTTGGAACCGGCGGTGCATCGGCTGGGATGGCAAAGGCGATACGGCAACGCATTGAAACATTGTTGCCCGAGACGACCGGGTCGCTCGCCCACGCCGTGGCACATGCGCGGCAGCCTATTCGTGACCGGTGGCCCGAGGGCGCCCAACGCCGACGCGCCATTGATCAGGCATTTGCCGCAGGGGGAGCGCTTGACCCGTTTCAGGTGCACGCGCCAGAGGCAATCCATAATTGGTTGACGCAAGCGGCGGACCCGGTCGCCAACCGGCTCATTGAAATTCCGCTGCTATCGTCCAGTCCCGACGATCTGACATTGCTGACGGCCCGCTTATTGGGTGAGGCGGACTATGTTTTCTATGATCCAACGGTACCGCCCGCCATCCTGAACCGCGCCCGCGCCGACGCGGTGCGCCATGCTGGTGCGCCACCCGCGCCGCCACCGGCTGGACTTTGTCTGTTCCTGCGGTTGCCGTCCGCGTAAGGATAGGGCATGACTGCAGCTTGTTCTGCAGCAGGGTTTTTTCGTGGCGGCTTTTTCATCTCAGATTTGTTTGTTCGGCTGCGGCAATATGGGCAGTGCCATGCTGCGTGGTTGGCTGGCGGGTGGCATTGCCCCCGACCGTTTTCACGTCATTGACCCTACCGCCCAAGACCTGCCCGAGGGCGTATGTGTGTCCCGGTCAGCTCAGAATTTGGACGCGACCTTTGACTTGGTCGTGCTCGGGATAAAGCCGCAAATGCTGCCCGCGCTTGCGCCAGACATTGAACCTTTGTTGGCGCCCCACGCGACCCTAATGTCCATATTAGCCGGTATACGTACGGAGACATTATCTGCCCAATTCCCGAGGGCGCGGATAATGCGTGTGATGCCCAATTTGGCGGCGGCCATCGGTAAATCTCCATTGGGTATCTTCGCACCGCCAGACAGCGATGTGCGCCGCGCCGACATAAATGCCTTGCTGGCCCCTTTGGGCACGCCCGTGTGGATATCGGACGAAAACCACATGGATGCGGTGACCGCTCTTGCCGGTTCGGGGCCCGCTTTTGTATACCGCTTCATTGACGCGCTGGCTCAGGGCGGCGCTGCCGCCGGATTACCGAATGATGTAGCCGCCTTGTTAGCGGTGTCGATGGTGGAGGGTGCCGCAATACTCGCTGCGACATCAGACGAAACGCCGGACATATTGGCAGCACGGGTAACAAGTCCGGGTGGGACCACCGCAGCGGGCTTGGCGGTACTGGACGATTCAGATGCACTTAACAGGCTGGTAGCCGAAACATTAAAGGCTGCGCGTGATCGCGGCGCAGAATTGGCAAAAGGGGAATTGATATGAAGGTCAAAATTGCGGTCGCCTTGGGGTGCATGGCACTTGCAACGCCGCTTGCTGCATCAGTCGCAACGCCGCCCTCGACCGAAGCAGCGATGGCCAACCTTGCCAAAGCAGGCGCGATTGAAAATTTCGACCTTTCCCAATTGGCCGATGGCATTGAGGATGGCGCGCTGAACAGCGAAGCGATTACTGCCGCATATCTGGCGCGGATTGCGGCGGTGGATGACAGCGGCCCGACCCTGAACGCCATCATCGCGACCTTCCCCGATGCGATGGATCAAGCGCGGGCAATGGATGCTGAATTACGTGCTGGAAAATACCGCGGGCCAATGCACGGAATCCCTATTTTGGTAAAAGACAATGTCGAGGTTGCAGGACCCATCGCGACGACCGCTGGGTCGTTGGCATTGGCGGGCAACATCACCAATCGCGACGCGCCCCTGATTGCGCGGCTCCGCGCGGCGGGTGCCGTTATCCTTGGCAAAACCAACTTGAGTGAATGGGCCAATATCCGATCGGACAATTCCACCAGCGGATGGAGCGCGGTGGGCGGGCTAACCAAAAATCCGCATGCGCTGGACCGCAACAGCTGTGGCTCATCAAGCGGCAGTGGTTCTGCTACGGCCGCTGCCCTCGCTGCGGGAACCATTGGCACGGAAACCGATGGATCGATAACTTGCCCCGCAGGTGTCAACGGCGTTGTCGGCTTCAAACCCACCGTCGGGCTCGTTTCGCGCCGTTATGTCGTGCCCATCAGCCATAGCCAGGACACCGCTGGCCCGATGACGCGGTCCGTGCGTGATGCCGCAATCATGCTCACTGCCATGGCAGGCTCCGATCCGCAGGATGACGCAACTGCCGACGCCGACACATGGCGCGGCGACTATAGTCAGGGGCTGTCTGTGGACGCACTTAAGGGAATGCGCATTGGGGTCCTGCGTGCGCCGAATGTCGACACGGCATTGTTCGATGCGGCACTGGCCAAATTGAAAGAGGGCGGCGCTGAGGTGGTCATGCTGGATGGCAGCAAGATTGGCCGCCAGAAAATCGGACAAGGGGAATTCAAGGTTCTGCTGGCCGAATTAAAGGCTGACCTTGCAAGCTATTTGCAGGGGCTGCCGGAGGGCCTCGTTCCGCATAAGACGCTTTCGGATGTTATCGCGTTCAACAAAGCCAATGCGGACAAGGAGCTGCAGCATTTCGGACAGGACACGTTTGAGACCGCCGACAAGGAAAATGGGTTGGGCGACCCGGCCTATTTGCAAGCCCTCGCAACATCGCGCGGTCTTGCCACTAGCGCGCTCAATCAGCTCTTCGCCAATAACAAGGTTGATGTCATCATTGCCCAGACCAACGGTCCGGCATGGGTTTCAACGCTTGGCAAAGGCGATACCTTTTCGGGGCCAAGCGCAAGCCAGTTGCCAGCCGTTGCGGGCTTTCCGCATTTGACCGTACCCATGGGCCTGTCCGCTGGTCTGCCGGTCGGTCTAAGCTTCATTGGCACAAAATGGCACGACCATAAGGTGTTGAAGGCTGGCGATGCTTATGAACAGCTTTCAAAAGCCCGCGTCACGCCGCAATTCCAGCCAACTTTAGAAAGCAAATAAATGGCATTCGGCAAACCCGATTTGGGCAGCATCGTGCCAAAGGGCACTGAATTTGACCCTGCCCTTGTCAACAAGATGATAGGCAAATTTGGCCATGGCGGGTTTCTCGATATGGAATATGTCGGCCATGGTGCCGACTGGGTTGAGCTCGCTATCGACTGGCGTGAGGACCTCATCGCTGACCCGGAAACCGGCATACTAGCGTCGGCCGTTATCATCAGCCTGATGGACAATGCGACGAGTATGTCGATCTGGACGAAGCTTGGCGAATTCCGGCCGCAGGTGACAATGGATCTGCGCATCGACTATCTGCGTCCCTCGCCCTCGGGCGAGCGCGTCTATGGGCGCGGCATTTGTTACCACCTGACCAACAGCATCGGCTTTGTGCGCGGCTTTGCCCATAACGGCAACCCGGATGAGCCATTGGCCCATGCCAGCGGCACGTTTATCCGCATCGGAGATCGCGTGGTATGAGTACAATGACTATAGAACTGCCCCCATATGCGCGCGCACTCGACATGGAAGTGGCGGGCGACATTAACGGCGCACCGATTATCTCAATGCCCTTTGCCGACCGCGTTCAAGGCCGCCCCGGCTTCTTGCACGGCGGGGCTATTTCAGGTTTACTGGAAATTGCTGCCATCGCCGCCATCCACCAAGCATTACGCGCGAAGGGCAGCGACAGCGCCATCAAGCAAGTCAACGTCACAGTGGATTTCATGCGTGGCGGCGTCAACCACGTGACCTTCGCCGTTGGCGAAGTAACGCGCCTTGGCCGCACCATGGCAAATGTCGAGGCGCGGGCGTGGCAAGACGATCAGGAAAAGCCCATCGCCATGGGCTATATGCATTATCTGATTAAAGCCAGACGCGAAGCGGCGGCCTGACGCTTAAGCCTCTCCGTGCGTTTCAACAAGCGCGCTGGCGATGGCATCCTCAGGGCTTTTGTCACCCCAGATGATGAACTGGAACACAGGGTAAAAGCGTTCGCATTCATCAATTGCGACGTCGATAATGGTCTGCGCCTGATCGACACCCAACAATC
>Ga0105050_10006613_pt1 | contig 14298 bp, 30 predicted proteins | sample FRY01_FD_78088 | JGI IMG/M metagenome (GOLD analysis project Ga0105050, IMG submission 78088) | Freshwater microbial communities from Lake Fryxell liftoff mats and glacier meltwater in Antarctica - FRY-01 | ecosystem: Environmental > Aquatic > Freshwater > Ice > Glacier meltwater ... | reverse complement strand
TGTCGGCTTGCAGAATGGACGGTCGAGAGATAAAGGGCGGAAAGCTTTTCGAAGCACTTGAACGATGCACTGCTCGCGGCGACTGCGAAGATGCCTGCCGCAACGTCCTGAGTTTGTTTCGGCCTGAGTTTCGCGTCGTCAAACAGATTGGCGGCGAGTACCAAAACGTCGTCGCGGACCACGACGACAAACGCCGAGCGTGCTTGACTGTTTACGGCGACAGAGATAGCCGTAGCGACTTTGATGACGAATCAATGTGCGAGGTCTACCTCATCTGGCAAGCTGCTGCGGATGCGGTTGATCAGCGGGTTTAATTTAAGCGACAACCTCAAACCAAAGGATTACCGATGCGGTGCAAAAACTACTTGGAAGCAACCACGCAGGCGATCGCGAACGCCAATAAGAACAATGAGTTTTGGTGTGTCTTCAGCGACACGTCTGGAAACTGGAATTGCGAAGTCTACCGCGGCCAAACCCTGCGGAGTGGCAGCGGCGTTAGCTACGAGCGGGTGACACCAGAAACGCTTTACACGCGGTTCATCCCTCGCATGAACTCCGAGATGGAGTGCTGGGAAGTCCTGGATCTACTCGAGATGACCTCGCAAGGAGACGACGCCGAACCGACGGTGCTGATGGCGGTATACGACGACGCGTACGTGCAGCCCGCCATCAACTGGCTGAACTCGTCATACGTGATGAAGCTTTTACCGTAACCGCTACCGCGGACGTTTGTCCGCCCTCTGTTTATTCTTTCTGTTCGTTTCACCCGTACGAGTCGAGAAATCGACGCTGCTAAAAAGGTATTTAAGATGGCTACTAAAAAATCGTTAGAATCGCTCTCACCTGCGCAAGAAGCACTGATACCGATCCTGCGGGACAAGTGGTTGGAGATCGGCCTCCGAACCGGCAACGTGGATCTACCAAAGGCCAAGAAGGCTATGAGCAAGGTCTACGCTGCCGCTGACCTGCCAGCTCCGGTTATGTACTTCGTCGCGGAGTCGCCGTACACCGTTGCTACAATGTCGCTGCTCGTCACGACGTTAATTGATTATCTTCATTCCGAAGAAACAGATGCTCTGATCGACACGCGAGAGTTTGGAGCGTTTGCGGATGTCGTCCAGTCAACCATTGACCAGCTAGCGGCTCAGCTCAAGAGCAAGGCGATCTTGAGTCATCCGGACCTCGGTTTAGGCTGTTTTAAAAGAATGACCGTGGCGGACCGCTTGGCTAAAGCCACGAAGGTCGTTGAGCACATCGCGGCAAAGCTGGCCGCGATGTCGCCCACAAGCGTCGCCCAGCAGTTGGCAGCTATCCGCAGCAAGTGCTGTTACGGGTCACACGACGCGGGTTGGTTAGCCTTCTACGATTACTGGAAAGAAATCGGGGTCTTACCCGCAGATCACTTGCTCACTGGTTTGACAGAACTTGCACAGGTTTGCGGTTGGTGGTACCCGACACGTTGTATCGCGATACTGGACCACAGACCTTCCGTGCTGCAGATGGTCGACGGGCGACTTCACTGCGAACACGGTCCTTCAATCGAATACCCCGACGGGTTGCAGGTCTGGTCAATCCTAGGTGTCCGCGTGACAGAGCAGATTGTCATGAGTCCGGAGACTCAGACGATTGCGCAGATTCAGGCCGAAGAAAACGTCGAGGTCAAACGAATTCGCATCGAGCGATTCGGCTGGGATAAGTATCTCAACGGGATCGGTGCGGCGGTAATGGATACACGCCGGAATGACATCGAAGGAACGATGGAGGTACTGTATAGTGGTGATGATATGGTGGTCCTGCGAACCTTCTGTCCGTCGACCGGACGCATTTACGCGTTGGAAGTGGACTCAGGGGTGACCAGCTGTGGGGAGGCCCAGAGCTGGCTCTGGGGTATTAATGACGCAGACACGGCTATCATTGGTCGTACGTAGGCGATCGCAGCTTACGGATTTGTTTCGCGAGATGGCAAGGGCAGCTTAGGCCCTGAACACAAGTGCAATTATTGATTGCACCGTTTTAACTAAGCGGTTTGAAGTTTAGGTTTGTTTCTCTTTAGGAATGTTAGTTACTATGACGGCACAAATGACGGTTGAACAGTCGATCCAAATGTTGGACAACTTTGCTCGCGAGCAGTTCGACGCGACGAAGAAGGTCACGCTTGAATTGCATCAGTTCTGCGATGGACAGTTCTACCCGCAGGGCGATCTCGCCTTGCAATTCTTGGCTTCGCTCCCAAAGGGGCTTAAGCCAGTAGCGGACCCGAGTTCGCAGCTGGCGATCGGCACGACCCAAGGGTCACGCCACATCTGGTCTTCGATGGCCGGGATCAAGGTTTACTGCGATCCGGCTGATCCGGCTGACACGGATCCGACACGCGGCGATTACTACGTACTGGACAGGGCCACTACCTTGACGCATCCAGAGCACGGCGACCACACCTACCCAGCCGGTTTTATCGGACGCTGCATCTACCAGCGTCAGTTTGCCGAAGAGCTGAAGCGAATGGCTGACTGATCGTGTAGGTCGTAGGTTGATTATCACGTGAACCGCCCCGAGTGCCTCGGGGCGGTTTTTTATTGGCGGTGGTCTAAACGTATTTTTTACCTCGCAAGGAGAGGATATGGCGGTTACTATCGCTGCGTCGAAAGCAACTGAATGCGTCAGGGGTCGGGTCGAGAGGCATATCGGGGGCCAGGTCAAGGATCAAGTCGAGGAGCAAGTCGGACATGACGCCTGGTATCCAGTTATGAAACAGGTCGGGGAGCAGGTCTTGAATCAGGCCTGGGATCAGGTCAGGGATCAGGTCGAGGGTCAGGTCTGGGATCGTGTCGAAATGCAGATCGGGGATCAGGTCGGGGATCAAGTTGAGGAGGTATCCAGTGACAAAAGCAACTGAATGCGTCAGGAAGCAGGTCTCGTATCAGATCAGGGAGCAGGCCTGGGAGCAGATCAGGGGGCAGGTCGAAATTCAGGTCAGAATTCAGGTCAGGGATCAGGTCTGGTCGCGGGTCTGGTCGCAGGTCGAGGGTCAGGTCGAGCGGCAGGTCAGGGTTCAAGTCGAGAAGGTATCCAGTGTCAAAAGCAACTGAATGTGTCAGGGATCATGTCAGGGGTCCTGTCTGTGATCAGGTCTGGTATCCGATCTGGGATCAAATCATGAAGCAGGTCAGGGAGCAGGTCTGGTCGCGGGTCTGGTCGCAGGTCGATGGTCAGGTCGATAGCCATATCAGGGATCAGGTCGATAGCCAGGCCGATAGCCAGGCCGATAGCCAGGTCGATAGCCAGGTCGATAGCCAGGTCGAGGATCAAGTCGAGGAGGTATCCAGTGACAAAAGCAACTGAATGTGTCAGGGATCAGGTCGAGGGCCAGGTCAGGAAGCAGCTCTGGGATCAGATCGAGAGGCAGGTCGGGGTTCAGGTCTGGGACCAGGTCGGGGTTCCGGTTTGGGATCCAGTCTGGGAGCAGGTCAAAAGTCAGGTCGAGGATCAAGTCGAGGAGGTATCCAGTGTCAAAAGCAACTGAATGCGTCAGGGATCAGGTCGGGAATCAAGTTAGGGATCAGGTCTTGGCTCAGGTCAGGAGCCAGGTCGAGAGTCAGGTCTGGTATCAGGTCGGGAGTCAAGTCGTGGAGCAGGTCACGGAGCAAGTCGGGGGCCGGTTCGGGAGGCAGGTCTGGATTCAAGTCGTGGAGCTAATCAATGACAAAAGCAACTGAATGGGTCAGGGGTCAGGTCGGGAATCAAGTTAGGGATCAGGTCTTGGCTCAGGTCAGGAGCCAGGTCGAGAGTCAGGTCAGGAAGCAGGTCGGGAGTCAAGTCGTGGAGCAGGTCACGGAGCAAGTCGCGGGTCAGGTCGGGAGCCAGGTCGAGGATCAAGTCGAGGAGGTATCCAGTGACAAAAGCAACTGAATGTGTCAGGGATCAGGTCGGGAATCAAGTTAGGGATCAGGTCTTGGCTCAGGTCAGGAGCCAGGTCGAGAGTCCGGTCGTGGGCCAGGTCTGGAAGCAGGTCTGGGATCGTGTCGAAACGCAGATCGGGGATCAGGTCGGGAGCCAGGTCGAGGATCAAGTCGTGGAGCTAATCAATGAAAAAAGCAACTGAATGTGTCAGGGATCAGCTCTGGGAGCAGGTCTGGTCGCAGGTCGAGGGTCCGGTCGGGGGTCAGGTCACGGCGCAAGTCGGGAGCCAGGTCTGGAAGCAGGTCGTGGGCCAGGTCTGGAAGCAGGTCGAGGATCATGTCGAGGAGCTAATCAATGACAAAAGCAACTGAATGGGTCAGGGATCAGCTCTGGGAGCAGGTCAGGGGTCAGCTCTGGTCGCGGGTCTGGTCGCAGGTCGAGGGTCAGGTCGAGGATCAGGTCTGGTCGCGGGTCTGGTCGCAGGTCGAGGGTCAGGTCGTGGGCCAGGTCGGGAGTCAGGGCAGGGATCATGTCGAGGAGCTAATCAATGACAAAAGCAACTGAATGGGTCAGGGATCAGGTCTTGGAGCGGGTCAGGGGTCAGCTCTGGGAGCAGGTCGGGGAGCAGGTCGAGGATCAGGTCAGGAGGCAGGTCACGGCGCAAGTCGGGAGCCAGGTCTGGAAGCAGGTCTCGGATCAGGTCGAGCGGCAGGTCAGCGAGGTATCCAGTGTCAAAAGCAACTGAATGCGTCAGGAGGCGGGTCTCGTATCAGGTCGAGGATCAGGTCAGGGAGCAGGTCCGGGAGCAAACCGGCGGTCAGGCCAGGGACCAAGTCAGGGAACAGGTCGGGGATCAGGTCTGGGAACAGGTCGGGGAGCAGGTCTGGGAACAGGTCGGGAGTCAGGCCAGGGAGCTAATCTAATGTCGAAAGCAACTGAATGTGTCAGGGATCATGTCAAGGAGCGGGTCAGGTCGCGGGTCTCGCGACAGGTCAGTGGCCAGGTCTCGTATCAGGTCTGGGAACAGGTCCGGGCTCCGATCAGGGAGCGGGTTGGGGCTCAGGTCGAGGATCGACTCAGGGGCCAGGTCGATGATCAGCTCTGGGATCAGTTTACTCGCCGTTAGTTTGGCTGCGTCGCCGCCGCAGGTACATTCGGATTGGCAATCCACTTCGGTTGGCCGAAAATTAAAGCGATCAAGGCGACGACTCGGTATGGCAAAACGAACGCGGCAATGCGAAACAGTTGGCCCACCTATCAAGTTCCTCAACGCGTCCCAGGAGGTAGCCTGGAAGACAATCGACGATAACACCGTGACATTCCTGCTGGGACCAGCAGGATCCGCCAAGACGTACCTGGCAACCGCCTACGCGGCTTTACAGTGCAAGTCCGGACGGTTCGACAAGATGGTCGTGACCCGTCCGATCGTCGAAGCAGGCGAGTCATTAGGATTTTTGCCAGGAAGCGTGTCAGAAAAGATCGATCCCTACATGCGTCCGATCAGTGATACGCTGAAGAAACTCAGCATCGTTGTCCCGAAGATCGAATTCACCCCACTGGCCTACCTACGGGGCGTAACGTTCGACAACTCGGTCTGCGTAGGTGACGAGTTTCAAAACTGCAGCGTCAAGCAATTGAAGCTGTACATGGGCCGCCTCGGTCGGGGCACCAAAATGATTATCTGCGGCGATGTAAAACAAAGCGACATCGGTCGCAGCTCGCTGGACAGCGTGGCGGGCTGCCTGGAAGGAATGCCAGGCGTCGGAGTTCATCGGTTCGGACCCGAAGATATCGTCCGTAACAGACTTATCGCCGAAATCATGCAGCGGGTTGAGACGATGGAAGAAAAAACGGCTTAACGCCTGCGGCGACAAAATCGATTTTGTCGCCGCTACTCACTTGCTGAAACTTTGCGTCTTAACCAACCGTAGAGCGGCTTCGACTTCAGCGGGCGTCACTTCTGCCCCGCCGATCGCGTCGGACATGTTGGCTAGCTCGTTAAGCGAGGCGTATTCGTTCCACTTAGAAACCTGCGGCCAAGCGTCGTAAAACGACCAACCAGCACAGCAACCAAGATTAACAGCATGTGCAAAGTCATCGCTCTTGCCCTGCTCTCTGTCGATAATCAACACGTCACTGCCCATCACACGGTGAGCGACTTCGCTGGTCAGGGCCAAGAAGTCGTGCATCAGTCCAGGGTTGTCTTTGCCGTGGAAGTCGTAGTCGAAGAACCGCAAGTGTCCCTGTTTGATCGCTTGGCAGGTGAACTGAATCGAGTGTGACTTATCGATCGTGTAATACGCCGGATTCTCGCCGTTGCTCTCGTCGTGCCTGCGAATGATCGCGTTCTTGATCGCTCCGACGTAGGTCATCGGCCATAGTTCTGCCTGCAGCACGCCGGTTTGCCACAGCATATCCGTCCTCGTTGCCCCAATCCCGCCGGCATCCGCGGCGATTAACTCGACACCAAACATGCTGGCGATCATCAGCAGAATTTTGACTTCCTCGAACGCCCGGTGCGAGAAGTTCATATCGATGCCGTAAAGCACGTCAGTCTTGCCGTCCTTGAAACCCATAATCGCGGCCTTGGTACGGCTTAGTCCGTCGGTACCGCCACCGCCCCAGTCGATCCCCATCGCCAAGCGTTGATACTTGCGAGCAAACGCTTTGGCAGCATGTACGTCGTGGCCGCTGAAACCTAACACTGCTGCTCGCTTAAGATCGTTTATCGAGATCGGCTTGAACGACGTGTCGGCGGACTCTCCCAAGATTTCATTGAAGACTTCCCCTTCACTACCGTGCGCAAGACGGTTGTTCAGTTTTGTCCAGCGGTCGCGGCTGTAAGCGTGCCACGGCATGATCGGCTGCGGGATGTGTAAACCAAGGAACATGTCTCGCCGTTCTGGGACACGGTGAAACCAGCGGCCGTCTTCGGTGAAGATGGGCTTAATTCCCCTGGTACCCTTGTCGGTTTTGCTGCACCTTGCGCAAACCAAGCCAGGCTTACCGAACTTGCCGTTCTCGCCGGGACTGATGTCCTCGTAAACCGGACCAATCATTTTAAGCAGGTCAAACTCGACACCCGCTCGGTTCTCATAGCCGCACGAACGGCACTTGACCATCCACTCGCTCTGGGTTGAATCACGGTAAAATTCGTCGATCACGTTACCGAATGAAAGTGGAGTTCCTGCGAACGATTCGTACTCCCCTTCCAGGCTACCCCCCATAGTTTGCTGCAAAATCTCGATGACATCTCGCGTCATCAACTGCACCTCGTCGTAGAAGTTCTCATTGCTATTGATCCCTCGCGTTCGGTTAGCGTCTCGCTGTGCGTAGTTGAAGAAGAGTGTGCTGTTGTTACCAAACGTTCGCTGCAGTACCTGGGAAGACGCCCCTTTGCGTTTGAGCAGCCGCTTGACCGGGCTCTCGTCAATGAGACCCCGAATGTAAAGCGTCGAGAAACGGCGAACCTGCTCGAATAGCGGCGTGATGTAAAGCAAATTCCAGTTAGGAATCAACATCGCACGCAAGATAACCAGCAGCGCTTGCTGGAAAGATTTGCCGACCTGCCGTGCACACTTCAGAATCATCCTGCGTGGGCGATTGTGGTAGAACGCGGTTTCCAACACAAAGTGACGATCCAGCGTTACCGGTCTGCCGTTGTAACGAAACAACAACGGCAACAAATGGCTAACGTTCGACGTCAACTCCATCCGATTTTGCACGTGCTGACAAATCTCGCGTGAGTTGGTTGACCATTTACGCAATAATTCCGCATCGGGAATCAACAGGGAACTTTGGCTCATGGCTACCATCGACGCGTCTTCTCCAGCCTACTTACGAAAAATGGGAATCAATCGGCTATGGCCGACGTCGCCCGTTACCCTCAGCTGCCTGCATGCCGCAATGCCGTCAGGCATGTTGACCGACGTCTCCAAAGATACCGGTTTCATCTCGCCAAGCTTACAGGTAAGCGAGCATCTGCATCGCTTCGCCGCTAACGGGCCTAAGTTTACACTCACCATTTCCTCCGCCGCAGCCCCTGTCGTAGCTCCTTAAAACCGACACGAGTAAACAGCACGCCCATGAGCCAATTCCTCGCCCTGGTCGATACCGTAACCTTCCTGGTCCGCGTTGTCGTCGTCGGCTTCGCCGCCGGCTACTTGCTACGCGCTTGGCAAACCGGCAGCCTGTTCGCTCCCTGGATCAGCAACCTAGAAAACGGCATCCTGCAGGAAAAGGCTGCCGAACTGTTCGGCAGCCGGCAACGTACCAACAGACTAGCGGACAAGCTTCAAGAACTGCTGCTCTGCCCGCTTTGCCTGGCACCTTACATCTGCGCCGTGATCTGGTCGTTGCTGTTAATCCGGCACGCAGTCGAGATGCCCTTCGCCGTATGGCTGAGCCAGCTCGCCTGGTTGCTGTGCGTCGTCTTCGCTAGTGCCCAAGTCGCCTATATGCTCCGAAGATCCGACTGAATCGGCTAACCGCCGACTATAGTCGCGGCAGACGCGTCCAAAATCGATCGTGTGAGGCTTTTTTAGTAAAAGCCGAAGAACACACGCACCCACCCTCGCAACGTCTTAGAGGGCCAGTTTTGGCCTTCGCTACCCTAGGAACATCGAATGGATATTTTTCCCCTCGAAATCAATGCCCGTCATTTAGCCGTCGGTATCCTCGCCATCGCGGTCTACCTGCTCCTGCAAATCATGCTGGGGCGATACCTCGCTCACTGCCGCCACAAGCAAAGCATGGCTTACGTCGATTTCGCCGAGCAGGTCCAACTAGCCATGCAAGAGGCTCAACGCACAGGCGAGCCTCATACGGTTATTTTTGGGGACAACAAAGTAACGGTTTACTCCGATCGCAAAATAACCGGTAACCCGGCGTTGAAGCGATTCTTGGAAGAGAACCCGGTGCCGGACGACAAAGACTAGCCAGCGGTAAACGTCGTCGCCGACAAAATCGTTTTTGTCGCCGCTAGCCCATACGTCGCCGATGGCCGATTCGTAGGTCCAAAACAACCAAAATCAAAACACACCGCTCGTTAGTCTAATAGCCCTCCCTTTTTAGACACAAAAACCCTCTCCGTTTCTCCCCTCTAAACAGCCTAAAAAACCTCGCCAGGCGACCCGCGTTTACGCGGCCTCTAATTCACCTGCTCCCGAGCCTCCTCCTTACGCATCCAGTGTGTTCCCTCTGTACCGCCGCAGGTACGCAAAACGATTGGCTGCGGGAATCACGGCATATCTCGCGTTTACGCGTAGCCAGCCTGTATTCCCGTCCTAACGCTGTCGTCTACCTACAATCCTCTCTCACTGGTGTGCGCAAGCGGTGTAGCCTGTCCATTACTACGTGGGTTTACACCATCACCAACTGGTACAATTTCAGCCCTCTCTACCCTGCAGCAAACCACCGTAAGCTTGGGGGGTTAGTTAAAAATCGACCCTTATCTACACCCGAATAGGAAACCAACGATGGCCACAGAATCACCGCCCCCATGGCGATCATGATGCTGCGTAACCTCGCTAGCGGAAAATGGACGTTCCCATACTAAATGGGTGCATCCCGCTTGTACTAACCAGCCACCACTTAGCGACATGACCAACATGCGGCGACAAAATCGATTTTGTCGCCGCTAACCACCAACACACCAGTAATGAAAAAACCAAAAACCCTAGGCAGACTCCGCTTGCTTTCTTGCGACGGCAACCGAATCGGCAAAACCTGGGAAGAACACTTCTATGCCGACTTGAACACCGCGACTACCGCGATGTATACCGCGGTAGACAAACGCAATGAAAACGAACAAAAGCGAAACCGGCTCTTCGCCCTCTACAAACCGGACTGCGTCGAAAACGTCGAAGGCTACTGCAACTGGCAGTACGGCCTCATGCTGGCCGTTGATCAGATCACTATCGATGACCCAAACAAATCGCCCCTCTAACCGCGGATACTAATCGCATGACCAAGACATGGATGCTCGAAAACGACGAAGAAGGCCTCGCCGGTGAACCCTGCCAGCAGTGGCTAATCCGCGACGTGAGTAGCGATAACGACGACATCATCGCCGTCGTTACCAAAACTGGCGATGAACAATACGACAACGATGTCGTCTACCCGCAAGCACTCTTGCTCTCCCGAGCACCCCAACTCAAAGAAACCCTCGAAGCAGTCCTAGCCAGAATCCACGGAGAGTTCGATAATCCTTCGCTGGCGGCCAAAGGACCGCTGTTCGTTAAAGACACTGATATAGCCAGCTGGTGTGAAGAGGTGCTCCGTGGCCTCTGAATACACCGTCCATGTCCTCTGCTATCGACTTCCGCCGCGAGACGACGAAAACGTACCAATCCTGCAGACCGGCTTATTGTTCACCGAAGACGGCGAGGCTAGCACAGTAATCGCCTTGCTCGATTCGACCGCCCACCAGCGGGAACAAGCCGCTGAAGCCTACGCGTTCGACAAACGACTCAACAAAGCCGCCACCGACAACTTGCGGTGGGTTCAGTACAGCCGCGTCTAACCAAACCATCCCAAACCAAAAGACAAATCGTGAAGATCACCCCACAACAAGCCCTTGAACGCATCCAGGCAAACGCCCCTACCTCGATCAGCCGCAAAGGCGATACCGGCTGGGAAGCAACGTCCAACGGCGAAGCATTCAAAATTGACTGGCCCAAAGGCGTCGACCAGTGGCCGCCTAAGACGTGGCGAATCCCCACCGACGAAGATGCCCTCCTCAGACCACTTGCCCGCTTCCGCAACGTCCCTGGCGACGAGTGGCACACTGACCGCACCCTCGTCGCCGTCATCACCCTTCCAGCGAACGGGGGCAAACACGCGTTCGCTTCCTGTTTACCTTCCACCGGGTACTTCTCTGCCTGGAGATACTGCGAGATCGAAGACGTCACTCCATCAACCTCGGTAGACGCCAGTTGCGCACTGGAAAAAGTATTCCTCGCCAACTCAGAAGATTGGCGAGTGCTGGTGACCCATCGGGATGGAGTCGAAGCCGGCGACGGCTTTCGACTCCTCGATAGAGACGAACGCGTCGAAAAAGGTGACGAGTACCGCCACGAAAACAGACTAAGTAGCAGTTGGTCGCCATCATACAACTGGAACCAACACACCAACGGAGAACAATCAACCAGATGCACCTACCGTCGACGACTTAAGCAACCATCACACACCGGCACAAATCTAGAGCCAAATGACGCATACTGCACTTAAAGCCACCAAGCGGGCCGATCGTATCAGTTACTCGCAGGTGTTTGCCCCGCCGGAAGATAAAGAGTGGGAGGCTGTTGACTACGCCGACCCGGCTTATAGTGAGCTAATCAAATGCTTAAAAGAGCGAGACAACGAGTACAGAGAAGCCAGACAATGGCTTGACCAATTTTATCCCTGCACTGCTAACGCAATCTCGACAAACCGTAGAGTGCTGCTACTGGTTGGGACTGAGTCTTACCCGGAGGAAATATGGTCGTGTCGTAATGATCACTATCAGACGATCTGTTACCTGGAGTGGAAGCGTCCGGAAGAACCAGACGAAACGAAGGTCTCGCCGTAAATACCTCTCCAGCCTCCTTTCATCTACCGCCAACAATATTCACGCCACCATATATGTGCACACTGGCGCAAAGGAAACCATGAACACGACCCTTGAATCGCTCGAAGCGTTGGTCAAGACAGTTCGCCAGCTGGCTGACACTTACCCTGACTTTGCCTACGTACCGGCGACCCAGCCTAACAATGAAAGTCGCTGCGCCTACAACACTGGCGGTTGCGATAAGTACCCAGGACTTAGCGGCTGTATCATTGGGCAAGCAGTACGCAAGTTGAACGTCGACATACCCGCAAACATGAACTTGGTAGGCGTCCAGCCTATTTTATTGCTGTTACCGGGTGTGACGGCGACCGAACTGAAAAGTGAAGTCAATGTAGTTAAAATCGCAGCATGGCTTCAGACCGTGCAGGCCTACCAGGACTCAGAAAAATCTTGGGCCAGCGCGGTCTCGCTTGCGGACGCAGAGAAAAATAAAAATAAACCACCGCAGGAGTGATTATGCAAATCAGAGACCGAAAGGACTGGAGACACCCTTACCACCTGTCGATGGGCATACAAACAAATCCAAAGTTTGTTGTCGCCAAAGCAAAATGGCTCGGGCACCGCTGGGCACCGCCCAAGGCAAAGTCGTTTTCTTTCTCGATACAGCACACCGATTATCACGGGGCGGCAAGCAACCACGAGACCGGCTATGCCAACGCCAAGATCCGGTATTTCACCACGACGAGCGAGGGAGAGCACCGCGTTGACCGAAGCGTCGAGCTACCGCCGGAGCGGATAAATTAAAGCGAACCTATGGTGGTCGTTGGAAAGTAGCTATCGCGATCGTTAAGACTGACCATGCGAAGGTTGTCTTGCTCCGGGTCGGTGTATGTCTCGGTGTACCTCAGCGAGCTGGCGAGGACTCGCACACGGTAACGCGTCTCGGGATCGTAACCTCGCCACGAGAGCTCGCAGTACTCGCCGTCGCGGTAAACCGAAACTTGGCGGCCGTTAAGCACGGCAAAGTTAGCAACGCCGTAGCCAACTTTGCCGCCCCGCCAGCGACCCCAGCGGTAGAGAATTATCTGGGTAAGCCTGATGGAATTATCCGGCCCATTCAGATACGTGTTGATCTCAACGCGATTGACGATCACCTCGGGATCATTCCTCAGCTTGTTGGTGTTACCTACAAACAACACGAGCAACAACAAGAGCATGTTACTTACCCCTCAAATCCAGTGAAAAGAAAACAATGTTAGAAAACACCAGAGCCCGCGTGGCAAAATTGATAGACGGTTTCGATAACGACGATCCGGTCAAAGTCCCTGCTGAAGACCTTCGGCAGTTGCTACGAGCGACGCGTTTGTTCCAGCAAACTTACTACCTAGGTAGATTTGCCGGGGTAGAAGCTGGCAAGAAGTATTTGACCTTCACGAATTCGAAGACGGCACACCCGTGGGTGTGCGAAAGGACTAAGCATGGTACATGGATTAGAAACGCTGCGGCGGCTCAACATAGAAGCAGTTTCGACGTTCACCGAGAGTAAGGCCGACTTAACTGGGCCGATGATCCCCACGGTCGTGGTGATCAAAGACGGGGTCACCGAGTCTGTGGAGATCTGCGAGGACGGCGAGGCGGCAGAGCTAGCGTTTGCGAGGGAGGTCAGCTGCTATGGCGTGGAAGCGGGGGAGCAGGACTACGACGACGGATACATCGAGCTCGAGGACGCCACGATCTGTATTTGCTGGGCTACAAACAACTCAAAACAAAGCATCAACAAATGAGACTGGGAAAAACGCAGCGAGACGTTCTGCGGTCACTTGTAGAGCACGAGCGATGGTTTTCGATGTGCAGCTGGGTATGGGGTACGCAGTCCCAGACCAAGAAAATAATGGACCAGCTGGTGGAACTAGGACTGGCCGAAATGCAGCCTACGCTGCCCTACGCTGGCTCTACTCTGTTAAACGATTACTACATGCCGACACCGCTGGGCATTAAAACTGCGAAAGAGAACAACAGCGGCAGATCAAAAAAGCCACGTAGCCAAGACGACTTGGCAAGCAAGCTGACGGATCTATTGAAAGAAGGGCTGAAGCAGGCACGTGCGCTAAAGGTGTTGGCCTCCGCCTACTCGCAGGAGGAAATGCAGCCGATCGCCGATAAGGTGAGGCAGGAGTACGCGACGGACTGCGACGTCGTGATCGAAGATTCACCATTTTTCAGTGATGCGAGAGACGGCACGTGGGTGTCGGCGTGGGTGTGGGTACCAAAGGAAGACGTGGAGGAAGAATCATGAAACGAATCGTATTCACCGTCGTACAAAACGGCTTCGATGGGCGGACGCTTTCTGCGGCGGTATTTGCCAGCTATGAGGAAAAAGAGCGAGACGAATGGTATGCACAGTCACCTAACAAGAACTTCTACCGCTGTGCCGATTTAATCGTTGACGAGGACAGTGACAGCATCACCGCTTGGAACAAACTAAACGCGGTGGAAAAGATGCTACTTTTGGACACCGGTTGTTGCTTGTGGCAGAAGGACTTTGACACTAAAAGATTGGACGAAGGTAAGACTACGAGCGAGTTTATCAGCGAAGAAAACCTACCAACCAAGGAACCGGCGGCGGCCGACTACTTGACCGTGGCGGATTTACCGGCTGACTTTATCGTCATAACCGACGGTTACACCCGCTTGGAGCGTTACAGCCGCAACGACTCAGATGACTGGGATCTGTCGGTATGGCGTAACCATGAGTTCGAGTACGACGACAGCGTGGGAGACGCAACTGCCTTGGAGTGTTTCCACGACAGCGACTACGTCGCGGTAATGTTAAAAAAGGGAGGAGCTGGTGA
>Ga0105050_10006605_pt1 | contig 14310 bp, 17 predicted proteins | sample FRY01_FD_78088 | JGI IMG/M metagenome (GOLD analysis project Ga0105050, IMG submission 78088) | Freshwater microbial communities from Lake Fryxell liftoff mats and glacier meltwater in Antarctica - FRY-01 | ecosystem: Environmental > Aquatic > Freshwater > Ice > Glacier meltwater ... | reverse complement strand
TTAACCCCCAGCCCCGTGAGCAAAGGTAGCCCCCCTATGTGTCCCCCCATCACCGACCCGAGCCGATTGCTCGAACTCTCGCCCCTCGAGCGTGTCTCCACGTACGTGGACGAAAATCGTGATCGACTCACCGTACTTGCCGGAGAGCCCGACAACCTGGCCGTGAGGATGGACCCGCAGTCGGGCAACGTCGGCCTGTTCCTGGACTGGGAGGGCAACTATACCGCCAGCTACCTGATTCCGGCACACCTGATTCTCAGGGCCCGGGGCGACGTGTGGGCCTCGGCCATCGAGGTGAACCTTGCCCACGCGGCGGCGACACGCAAACAGGCGAAGTATCACGCTGATAGGGGCTGATTGATGGACGAGACCTCCAACATACCCGACATGAACGACCTGAACATGGCCACGGCGAGTGAACTGGCGGACGAAATCCGCCGGCGTAACCCCAGGGGCATGCTTATAGTGCTGCTCGAAGATGACCGGGAAGAGGACGGGGCCGTGGTCCCCGTGGTTTACTGGGGCGGCGGACTGATTACCGCCCTCGGCATGGCCGAATATGCCCGCGTGAACCTCCCCATGATCGCCGGGGGCTGGTAAACTCGCCCTATCCAGGCGATCCGGCTGGTAACGCCGCCGTTACTACGGTGCAAGGGCATGGAAGTTGATCCGATGAGTGATGAAGCGGGAGTCCCCCGAGTGACCCCCCGACCAGGACCGAGTCCGAAAGCGTAGCGGAAATACGACCGTGAATTGTAGGTAATTCGGTCTTGGTCAGGGGGTCACCGTGGCTACAAAGGTTCCCGGGTGCGGGAGAGCTAAAAACGCGACGCGAAACAGGTGGCTAGAATGGCTCCGGGGGTATCGTAAGCCGTGGGCACACTCGAAACCGTCAGGGTACAAGCAGTTCGCTAAGGCCCGTAAGGCCCGACTAGAGCGGAGGGCCGCGAGGCAGGACCCCGAAACACTGCCCACCTACGGCCGATACCGAGGGTTTGCCGATTAACTTGATTTTCCGGCAGCGGAAAACGTGATCTGGGGGAAATATGAGCGTAACACTTAAAATCCGGCAGGCCCTGGAGGTCGGCGGTAACGTAGTCTTGGGCGACCTGGACGTGAGTCAGTCAATTACACTGACGAACGGTCAGGTTTTTTGTGTCCAGGGCAAGGTAATCGCCGATAACTACACCGAGGACTCATTATGGACCGCCGGAGAGGGCGGTGCGGACACGTTTACGCACGGATTTATCCTCTCGGACCAGGATTTGTGGGTTCAACTCCGAAACGATGACACTGGGGCCGTCGAATACGTCCGAATCTTCGTGAAGGCGAACGTCCTGACCTTCCTGCCGGGCAAGTGTGCCGGCAACACCACCGATGCCCTCGACGGGGCCATCCTGGTGGACAATACCGACTATGCCGATGTCAATAAGGTCGAAGTTCAGCGTGACGTTGCCAATGCTATCGGCGATGCGACCGTCAGCTTATATTTGTTCCTGTAAAGGACCCCCCCATGACACGACCCCGCCTGCCCAGAGTTTCAATCGGTGACGTAGTTGCAATCACGTTCCTAGATCATTGTGAGGACGGGGACGGGGACGGGGCCATGGCCTTTGTGGTGTACGGCAGGGTGTTGAAGAACAGTCGGGTGTTCTTCATGGTGGAGTCCTGGACGTACGAGGACCCCGACGCGGATAGAAGCAGGGATAGCAAGGACTCGGTAAAATCCTTCACCATTGTTAAGAGTGCCGTGTCGGCCGTCGATATTCTGCGTCCGGCAGTAAAGTGACGTTCTAACCGGGCCGAGTGGTTCCACGGACCGTAGGGGTCTGTCCGTGTGAACCCGGCCCGGCTTTTTCCTTTTCCGATCCCCGGGAGTGCCGCCATGGCCATTGACACGAACCAAGCGTTTACACTGTACAATAACACCGCCCTTCGCAACCGGGTGCGGATCACCGCCATCCGCTCGGCGGTTGCCGTCCTGTCCGAGGCCGGCAGCACCACGTTCCACCTGCAGCGTGCCTCGTGGGCCACCAGGGTCCTGGATAACTCAGAGGCCGAGGCCCGTAAGGCATTGATCGCCCTGGTGGCCACTGCAACGTCCCTCCCGGCGGCAGAGGCAATCACCGACACCCAGATCGAGAACGCCCTAAACGGCCTGATTAACGCCCTGGCCGGTGCGTATAACCCGGTGGTCTAATACTGTCCTGCGGAATTAAAAAGAGACGTCATGCCTACCTACGGACCACGATTCCCCGGCACGGTCGAGAGCATAGCTCCCGGAGAGAATGCTTGGGCCGGTCTTGATAATGTGAAGGCATCAAACGGCCTGTCTGCCGTTGCCGGTCCCGTTTCATTCGATGACGCTACGGAGTTCCTTAGGGCGACCAACTTTGGGTTCACAATCCCCGCGAACGAAACCATCGTTGGGATTGAGTTTCACGCCAGAGGTTATGCTGGGACGGAGGAGCAGCACAGCACCCGCATATTGAAAGTCACGACTCCTGTTGGCGACCCGCTGAGCAATGCAGATATTATTTTCGGTGGGGAATCTCCCGCGACCGCCACAGATGGGGGTCCTACAGAGCTTCACGGCCTGGCGTGGACCCCGGCGGAAATCAACGCCTCCACCTTTGGCTTTCAGATGAAGGGCTTCCTTACTACCGACGACGGGCTTGAGTTCTTTGTGGACTACATGAGCATCACGGTCTACACCGCCGCCCGCGACGCCGGCCTCCTTCGACCCAACCAAGTATTAGGGTAATAATCGCGTCGCCGGTGGTTTAATAGAGGAGTAGCGTATGTCAGCATGGGTTAATTATCTCACGAACACGGTAGGTGCGACCCACTTATTTCGCGTGAACGAAACCACCACGGCCTTCGTGGACGTTATCGGGGGGTTGTCAGTAGGCTATACCAGCGGCCTCGGAACCAACCAGATATCGGCCATCCCGAGCGAGCCGGGCAACGGGTCCGTCAGCAGCACCGCCACAGTAGTTACAACCCGTTCTGGGGCCAGTACCCTCGGTGGTCCGGGCCTTCAAGGCCCCTACGCCCTTGGATTCTTTTTTCGGGTTATTAGTACGCCCGCCAGTTCGGCTGTATTCGTTTCTTTCGGGGATGGCGGAGCGGCGAGTCGGGGAATCGTAGACGTTCTTTATCGGACATCAACAACCCCCCACAACTTTTCGATCTTAGTGCCCGGAATCAATTTTCAGTCCATAACCACAGATTTCCCTGGGTCGGGCTGGGCAGACGGGGAGTGGCATCTGATCCTTCTGAACTACGACCTTAATAATTCTAGTTTCTGGAAGTTCAGCGTAGACGGGGCAGCGTTTCAGCTATGCGGCGGGGCGCCGATGTTTATGAACGGGACTCCGGTGTTTGTGGGTGTGAATATCCTGAATGAAAACGGTGCTTTAGACGCGGCCGGGCTTGGCGTGGACGAGATTTTTGTAGTGGACCGGGAACTGCTAGACGCTGAGGCGGCCGGCATATATGCCACGTCTCAGGCTATGGGCGACAAAGTGTTACGGCCGAATATGGTCCTCTAATTTAGTAGCCGGTATATGACCAAGAAGATAATTTGGCTCACTATCCTGTCCCTATTGGCCCTGGGTTGTTCCTTTGAACCCCGGGTATCCCTGCGTCAACCGAACATGCCCGAGTACGTGTTCGACGCCGGCCTGGCCCGGTACACGACAGACTGGCAGCGGGAAGTCTCCCGCAGATACGATGACTTTGTAATGGTGTCCGGGCACGGAACTGCCCTGGCCGGTAAGTGGTTCATCGTGACCGACGCATGGGTGTGGATAGACGTGCAAGAGTGGGCGGACCTTCTTCATGCGGTCCACCCCGAGGCACGGATCGTAATAACGTCCTGCAACCCCGGACGGATACCCCTGACCACCCCGAACGTGACATACGCCACCGATAACGTGTGGGCCGTACCCGACGCCTTCGTGTCTAAAAAGATGAACAAGGAACGGGACGCCCCTGATGATAACATAGGGTCGATTTTCGAGTTTACGGAGAACTGATATGAGTATTGTTAAAGGCGAACCGTTCGTTGCAATCCTGAACCACGGCGACGCATCCGGTGGCAGGTCTGTCACAAGTGCTGAGGGCGGCCTGTTTCGTAGCGGGTCACTTACCGCTGTGGCTTTGGCGGCCGATGAATACCTGGAGGTTCACTCGATCCAGGTCGTGTCCGCCGTGGGCGGAGCGGTTCACGTATTCGCGGGTGCCGACAATAACGCGGGTGCCGGCGAGACCCTCGTTCGGGGTACCGTCGCTGCCAACGGCGGCCTGGTACAGGAACTCAAACCGCCGCACGTCTGCAAGGCGGCCCACCAGGTGTACGCGAAAGCTCCCGTCGGGGACATTGACGTGGTCATTCGCGGCGGAATCCGCCGGCAGACCGTGTCGGGTGCCCGTGCAAGTTGGAAGGCGTAAGCAGTGTCCGAGAAGAAGAAACCCTCCTACAACAACAAAGAGCTAACCCGCCACCTGCGTGAGCTTGCCGCTGAGGCCCACGACATGGACGAGGGCGGCCGGGTCATCACCAAGGGCGAGGCCATGGGTATCCTCCTGTTCAAGAAGGCCCTGGGGGGCAAGGTTAGGTCCATAGATGATGAGGGGCGGGAGACAGAGGTGGAGTTGAAGCCCGAGGCGTGGGCTATCCAGTTGATCTACGACCGCATGGAGGGTAAGACGCCACAGGCACTGCCCGAGAACGCCGACCGCGTCACTGCTAAAGACAAGGTCAGTGACCTGGCCAAGCAGCGGATCAACGCTATGGCGGGTGCGACGGACCTTAAGACCAGCGGACCTCCGCCGATGAGTACGTAATGGCCAATGCGTTCATAGTACAACCTGAACTCCCTACGCCATTCCCGGCGGTGGCCGCCTGGTGGACGTGCCCGATCACCGGCCTCGCGGTCCCCAAAGACCCGGCGAAGAACCTCGAATGGCGGGCGAAGTTGTTGGCCGCCGCCGACAAGGATAGGGGACTGCAAGAGGACCTATACACCGCCTGCTCGAAGTCGATCCTGTTCTATATCAACGCCTTCTGCTTCACGCTGCGAGTGTTTGAGCCGGGCGAAGATGGCGATAACGTCCAGTCAGAATACACCCACCTCCCGTTCGTGACCTGGGAGATTCAGGACCGCCATATCCTTCGGGTTAATGAGTGTATCGACAAGGGCCAGGACCTGCTGACAGATAAGTCCCGTGACATGGGGGCGACCTGGAACCACATCGCGGTGTACTCGCACCGGCTAAACTTCAAGAACTCAGAGTCTCACCTTCTGCTTTCTCGTAAAGAGGACGCGGTTGACCAGCTAGACGGTCTCCCTCGCGGCTACCCCTATGGCCCCCTGGCCGACCCGGGCACCCTGTTCGGTAAGCTGGACTACATTCAGAGCCGCCTGCCCGAGTGGATGCAGCCCCGCCTGCTCCGTAAGAAAATGCACCTGGTCAACCTTGACACTAGCGTACGTATCGACGGTGAGTCGGCCAACGCCACGGCGGGTACATCTGATCGCCGCAAGTCGATCATGATGGACGAAATGGCCAAGATGCTTGAGGCCGAGTCGATCAAGCGATCCACCCGCGACGTGTCCGCCTGCCGACTCCCGGTGTCCACCCCCAACGGTGCCGGCACCACGTTCTCTAAGTGGCGGATGAGCGGCACGATCCCAGTATTCATCCTTCCGTGGTGGGAACACCCCGAGAAGGGCGTGAACCGATACTGTTCCCAGGACGATCTGGGTCGGTGGAAGATACGATCCCCGTGGTACGACAATGAAGAGACCAAACGGTCGCCAAAGGAAATGTCGATTGAAATTGACATGGATCACGTGGGATCGGGTGACACGTTCTTCGAGCCTATGATTATCGAGCAGCATCGCAGGCTGTTCGCTAAGGCCCCCCGCATGTCGTTTGCCCTGAACTTCAAGTCAGAACTGCCCGAGGCCCAGATAAACTCCCTAGTTATGAAGCGGGACACTAAGTCAGTGCTTCGCACCCCTAAGGGTAAGTGGCGGTGGTGGGCCGGGCTGATGGGCGGCCGCCCAGACCAGACCCGCACGTACACCCTGGGTATCGACATCGGTAAGGGTATGGGGGCGTCCAACTCCGTTATCTCTGTGTTCTGCAATGAGACCAAAGAGAAGATCGGTGAGTTCGCGTGTGCCAACACTCCGCCCTATGAACTGGCCAAGCTCGCCTGTGCCGCCGCCATCTGGATAGGTGGGTCTATCATTCCGCTTATTATCTGGGAGAACAACGGCGACCCCGGGTTCGACTTCGGCCGGCAGTTGGTCCGGGTGTACAACTATCCCCGTATCTATTTCGACAAGCAGGTGGGTACGACGAATGAGAAGCGTGGCAAGCGGTTCGGTTGGCGATCCAGCCAGGAGAAGAAGGCCCTGGGGCTTGGTGGACTTCGTAGGGCGTACGCCCACGGCGGGTTCATCAACCACAGCGAAGAGGCCCTGGAAGAGGCCCTGGGGTACATAACCTACCCTACGGGCAGCATCGGCCCCGCCACCCTGTTCGAGGAATCAGAGGCTGCTAGAAAGACTCACGGTGACCGCGTGATCGCAGACATGCTGTGCCTGATTGGTTGTGGGGATACCGCACCTATGTCTCGACCGGTAGCGTCCGCCCCGTATCAGTCCCCCGCGTATCGTATGCAACAGTACAAGAAGAAATTAAAGCGGCACTCAGACCCCCGCAGATTTGTAGGAGCGAATTATGCCAAGTGAAGTTTCCCCTAAGAAGGTGCAGGAAGCGGTACAGCGTGGCTACAAGCGGCTCGCCAACTTTAGGGCGTCCCGCATGATGTTCCTCCGCAACTACACCGGCCAATACTACGACCGAGCAGCGGCTGATATTGGTACAGAACCCCTGAACCTGATCTTCAACGCGGTTCGCATCCTTGTGCCCAACATCGTGATGAGCTTCCCCAAGCACCGGGTAACCAGCCGATTCCTGGCCTCCAGGGAATACGCGGACCTGCTCGGTATGGGCCTGTCATACCACGACAAGGTCATCAACATTAAGAACGTGTACCGCCAGCATCTGGTAGACGCCATATTCACCCTTGGAATTATGAAAACCGGCATCGCAGAGTCAGGGTCCATCCTGGCCCTGGATGACTACGACCACATAGATATGGGTGAGGTATACACCGAGTGCGTGGACTTTGACAATTTCGTCGTGGACCCGGGCAGCAAGGAGCATATGTTCCGGGACGCTACGTTTATGGGCGACCGCATCACGGTTCCGCGTAGCCTGCTCCTGGACTCGGGCCTGTACAAGAATGATCTGGTTGAGCGTCTGCCCCGGGCAGGGTCCAACCCACAGGACGGTGGACGTAGTTCGTCCCTATCCATGCGGGCCATCAACGAGCGTGAGAACTTCGAGCTACAGGATGAGGTTGAGGTAGTCGAACTGTGGGTCCCGCAGGCCAAGGCCATCGTGACCGTCCCCGCCGGCAAGGGCCTAACCTTCGATGATTACCTGCGGGTGGATGACTACAACGGTCCCGACACCGGCCCGTACACCCTGCTGTCCCTGACGCCGCCCGTGCCAGGTAATCCATTGCCGGTACCTATGGTCGGCGTATGGAACGATCTGCACACCATAGCTAACCGCATGGCCAAGAAGATCGTTGACCAGGCCGAGCGTCAGAAGGACGTAGTGTCTTACAGGCGTGCGGCGGCGGACGATGCCCAGATGGCCCTGGATGCTGGGGACGGCGACGCCATCGCCATGGATGACCCAGACGGGGTGCGGGTACACAGCTTCGGCGGACAACAGCAGTCCAACGAGTCCCACCTGATGCAACTACAGGGCTGGTTCAACATGATGGCCGCGAACCCGCAGACGCAGGGCGGCGAACGCTCCGATGCTCAGTCGGCTACGGCGGCACGCATCTTGCAGAGCAACGCATCGACCGGCCTCGACGATATGAAGGACCTGGTATACCAGTCCGCACAGTCCGAGGCTAGTAAACGTGCCTGGTACTTCCATACCGACCCGCTGATTGAGGTCCCTCTGATTAAGCGTCGGCAGGTTCCCGCGATCTACGCACAGTCGCAGACCGGCCCCGCTATGGTCCAGCCGGCCAGCATAGAAGAGTATCAAGTGTTCCTCACCCCCGAGGTACGCAGCGGCGACTTCCTGGACTTCACCTTCGAGATTCAACCTGAGTCTATGGGCCGTAAGAATGGGGCCACGCAGTACCAGGAGATGCTGGAGTTCGCCGTGAGGGTGGTTCCTGCCGTTGCGGCCGCCGCCCTCACCTTCTTTCAGTTGGGCATCCCGTTCTCGCCCCAGGCGTACATCAGCCGCATGGCAGAGAACGCCGGCATGGACTGGCTGGACGAGGTGTTCTTCGATCCAATGTTCCAGGAGAAGCTCGCCAACCGTATGCTGATGGGTCCCTCGCCCGCCGGCTCACAGGGGCAGCTACAGCCCAACCCTAACGCGGTGACCACCCAGAACGGGCAGCCCGGCCAGGTGCAGGCCGTGGCCAGCCCGGTCAAGCAGGTCAGGCAGGGCGAACAGGCCGGGGCCAACCAGGACCAAAGCCAATCGAGAGGGGGTATCTAAGTGCCTATCCATAACCACGAATGCGAACATTGCGGTAGAACGGAGATCGTGTGCCACTCCATACGAGAGGACCCCGTGTGGCCGGAGTGCTGCGGCGAAGGGATGCCCCGGGTGTACGACCGCCCGTTCAGCACGGGGGTGTTCGATAAACCCATTGAGATGCAGAGTATAGGCTGCAACAGTTGGGAAGAAATACACGATTTCAAGAGGAAGTGCCCCGGGATTGAAATGTCCACGGACCCTAACGACGAGCTATTTGGGGTCCCAATCGCCAAAACCCGTCAGGAGAAGCTGAAAGCGTTGAAGGCTACCGGGTTCGTAGAACGCAAATAATTTGTTATTGGACCTTGACAAACACCTAACATTGGTGTATACTTATATAGTTGCCGGTTCCCCGCCGGCCCTACCCCCGGAGATAACCATGCCCGACCTGAAAGACCAGGGACCCCCAGCCACGCCCGCAATCGAGACCCCCGCCGCCCCCGCCGCTGCGGCCGCCCCCGCCGAAGTCCCTCGTGAACAGATCGAAGCCTCTGTTATTACACGACTTAATGAAATCTTCGAGAACGATGGCCCCCTAACGAAACCCGAACAAAAGACTCCCGCCTCCGGTGAAACCCCCTCGGACGGCGAAACAGACCAAGATGAGGCTGGCGAAGCTGCCAAGCCTACCGCCCCGGAAGCTGCGGCCGAAGAACCTACCGACGGTTCAGACGCCCCTCTCCTTCCTGATTCGCACCGGCGGACGTTGGAAGCGTACGGTTGGGACAAGACCGAAATCGACGATAACCTGGCCCGCTACGGGTCCAAGTTCCTCGAAACCTCGGCCAGGCTCCACACCGAACGCAACGCCCGGACCATGGAAATGGCCGAGGCGGGCCGCAGGGCGAAGGAAGCTGCGGGGGGCCAGTCGGCCACCGAGGCTGCCCAGCCCAGGCCGGCCCAAAGTGCCCAGGGTATATCTGCCATCCCGCAGGTGGACACCAAGGCCCTAAAGGAAGAGTACGGAGAGGACACGCTGGTCGATGCAATCGCCGCACCGGTGAACGCCGCGATCAACGCGATCAACTCCCTCCTTCCACAGTTGCAGCAGGCCCAGCAGTCTGCTCAACAGGCGGAGTTCCAGCAACTCTCGACAAAGATTGATGAGTTCTTCGGGGCGTCCGCCATGAAACCATACGGCGGTCTGTATGGGGACGGTTCTAAGTCGCTGACATCGGATCAGGTGGCGACCCGGAACAAGATGTTGGAGACCGCTGACGCTATCATCACGGGTGCAGGATACCAGGGACGTAACGTCCCACTGGATCAGGCACTCCTGATGGCTCACGACCTTGTGTCTCAAGACTTCAAAGTACAAGCAATTCGCTCTGACTTGAAGGGTAAGCTAACGGAACGGAGTAAGGGAATCTCGCTTCGGCCCAGCCATAGGGCGGCCGGCGATCCAGGTGCGGGTAGGGACACCCTCGTAGAACGGACTCGGGCACGGTTAGCTAAAGCCTTTAATTAAGATCGAGAAACGGAGAAAGCCTCATGGGCGTTGACAATACAGCACTGGCGGACCTAATCGCCACTACCCTCAAGGACCTTCCACAGAGCCAGTTCGAGGTCATGTGGGACGACAACAACTACGAGTTCTGCAAGATTTACCAGGAATCTCGCCGAACGATTGACGGCGGCACCAGCATCCAGCGTAACGTGATCCTCGACCGCAACGGTCGGGCGAAATACCGTCGGCTGTACGATACTGATAGCCCGCAGGTCGATCAGAACCAGCACACGATCAACGTCCCCTGGACGCAGATCGGCACCAACTATTCGTGGGACGTGCTGGAAATCCTCCGCAACAAGTCCTCGGCCAAGGGGTTCATCAACCTTCTGGAGTCGCGGCGTACGGAGCGGATGTGGGACCTGGCGGAGTTGATCGAAGAGCGTGGTTGGCTCACCCCAACCAACGCCACGGAGACCCTCCACCCGTACGGCATCCCGTACTACATCAACTTCCTCAACGACGGCGTCACCGCCGCCGGTTTCAGCGGCCAAACGATTCGGTACCAGGACGCCTCAACCGGCACCACCTGTGCCGGCATCGACGCCTCGGTCGAATCGAAGTGGCGTAGCTACGCGGACACGTACACCAACGTGGACAACAGCGTCCTGCGTAAGCTACGGTCAGCCGTCAGGCGTACCCGCTTCCGCCCCGCGTCATTCGTCCCCCAGCCCGGCCAGGATGCCGTGGGGTCGCCCATCAAGTTCTACGCCAACGATAACGTCGTGACTGAGTTCGAGGACCTGTCGGACAAGCGTGACGATAACAACACGGCGGATGACCTGGCGGGCAAGATGCTCCATAACCACAACGGCGTCGCGGTGTTCAACCGCATCCCGTTCGTGTACATCAACCAGCTTGACGGTCTCCAGGTCACGGGCGGCCAGCAGACCGTGAACACGCCCGACCCGATCTACTGCGTTGACTGGAGCAAGCTCCAGCCCGTAGTCCAGGACGGGTACTGGATGGAAGAGGGCGAGCCGATGATCGACCGTGGCCAGCACACCACGTTCACCGTGTTCCTGGACGGTTCGCACAACAACCTGTGCATCAACCGTCGCACGGCCGGTTTCGTGCTGCACAAGGCCCTGGTCGCCTAAACTGACCTAACCCCCGAGGACTAGTAAAAATCCTCGGGGTATTTTTCGGGCGTACACCCGGAGAAAACTCTCTAGTAACGGAGACGGTATTATGGGTTCTAACGGTTCTATTGGTTTTTCACAGGCGGGCGAGGCTAACAAGCCCTCCCCCTCCATCTGGGGCGACTGCCCCAACACCCTCCTGAACGATCAGGGCAAGGGTTACTTCCGACACATTGACTTCCTGGGTGCCGGCAGCGGTACGCTCGCGGCGGTCCTCGACGTTACCACGATTTCCTTCGGTGACGGCCTGTCGATCATCGCCGACTCGGACACGGTTGACGGTGTCGTGTCCCTCAAGACCGGCGAAATCGGTGGGTGGCTCGACCTTCAAACGGGGGCTACGGATAACGACGCAATCGGCCTACAGTCCGAACCATTCTGTAAGCTGGTCCGCAACAGCGGCAAGAAGGTCTGGGTTGAGGCGTACCTGGAGGTTGGTGCCATCGTGACCGAGCAGGGGTTCTTCTTCGGCCTGACCGAAGAGGTTAACCAGTCGGTTGACGTGATCGCCAATAACGTCGCCAGCCTCATTTCCACCGATTCATTTCTGGGGGTGGAGATTCTCCCGGCGGACCCGAACGGCCTGAACTTCGTCAAGCAGAAGGACGGCGGCACCAAGGCCACGATCCTCGCCGACGCTACTGCTTCTACGGCCATCACCGCTGCGGGGGGCACGGCGGCCTCCGTTGTCGGGGACACCCCCGTCAAGGTCGGGTTCCGCTTCGATGGCCGGCAGACGGTCACGTTCTACGTAAACGGTTACAAGGTGAAGTCCGAGGACCTGGACAGCACCTACGACCAGGCCCACAACCTGTGCCTCGTCACTGCACTGAAAACGGGTGCCAATACTGTCGCCGTGTCTTTCGCGGCCGACTGGATTCGGTACGGCTACCAGGAATCAGCGTAAGACTCACCCAGGGCCTGGCCGCTACGTTGATCCGGGGTCTAGCCTCGGGTAGTAGCGGCCGGGTTCTCTTTTTATAAGGGGGCGGGTGTGTCTGAACCTACCAGCATCTTAACCTTCCGGGACCTCGTCATAGAGGTGGCCCGGAAGATTGGTGTGGCGTCCTACGGTACCGATGGTGCCGGAGAGGTCGCTGTCCCTACAGTTGTGCATGACCTGAGTGAGTGTAAGCGGCTGGTCAACAACGGCATCCGCATGCTGTACGCCGACGGTCCCCCGCCCAACGGGTGGCGGTTCACTAGGCCCACGGCGTCTATTGTGATCTGGGCAGACATAGCGGTTGACGCTGCCAATCTGGCAGTCTCGGCGGGCTACGATCCGGCTACCAATAAAACCACCCTGACGGTCACGTCTGATTCATTCTACGCCACGATGGAAGAGAAGGACCTCGTACTTACCGGCGTAGGTACGTTCACTATAGCTGACTACGTGTCAGCTACGTCGGTAAAGGTTCGGGGCGATGCTACTGCCGCAGGTGCGGCCGGCGTAACATGGACCCTGACTGCCGACGGCAACTACACGATGCCCAAGACGTTCAGCGGACAGTACATCGGGCAGCCGACGTACGCCGCCGACACGAACCAAGGGATCAGCCTTGAGTGGCGGGACGAATCATTCATCCGCTCCTGGCGGGAGAATGTCACGGATGAAACTGGCGACCCGTACTGGTTGGCCGTACGGCCGATGACCACGGGCACGCCACGTCGGCGGTGGGAGCTTATGGCCTACCCAGCACCGGACGAAACGATGACCATTGAAACGCCCCTCATCCTGCACTTCGATAAGCTCGTTGATCTTGATGAGGTTCCTGAACTGCCCTACTCACACGACGAGACTTTGAAGGCCGCATGTCTCGCAACCGCTGAGAAGGACGTTGAGGATTCAACCAGTGGTCCGAACTGGGAATACTACCGGAACGTCTGTCTACCAAACAGCTACCGGATAGATGCCCTGTCGGCCCCAAAGAAACTGGGGTACTTCGGTAACCCCTCTGGCCCCCAAAGCGGGGCACAGGCCCTCCGGCAGTTCCGAAGCAGTCTGTACCAACGGCCTGACGTGTCAGTTAATTAACTCGTAAGATGTTCTTCCGAGTCATCAAGCAAGGAGAATAGTATGAAGTTTTCAGCAAACAATTTCCTCACAGTCGCCAAATCCATCGTCGCCGGTGGCGGTCGTAACCCCAGCGGTTCGATCCGCAATGACGCCGGGTTCTTGGTTGACATCCCCATTCCTTTAGGCTCGCTGGACCTGCGGACTGTTATCAACTATAACGGTTCCGAGGCCGGTGCTGCCGTCGCCACCCTCAGCGGTGCGTGGCTAACCTCCGATGAGACCAACGGCCGAGTGGTCAAGGTGGAGGAGGCCATCGACACCATCGGCAACATCACCTTCCCGGTACCTCGGGATTACGATGAAGAGACCGATGCCCTGTTCGTCCGGGTCCTGGCTAGTCAGATTTTAGTGTCCACTGATAACGATGTGCAACTGGACTCCACGGTATACATCAAGACCGCCGGATTGGCACTTGGTGCGGACCTGAACCCGACGGCACCCGGTACGGTCCTCTCGGCCACGGAAAAGTGGCTGGAGTTCGACCTGAGCCAGAAAAGCCTGAACCGTAACGACGTGGTCAACTTCGTCCTCATCACCAACGGTGCCAACGACACCAACGGCGAAGAGGTGTTGATCCACGCGGTTGAGGTTGGCTACCGGTCCTGCCTCGTCAGCTACAATCCCGAAACGGCCGCCAAGGTCGCCCTTCGCTAATCTTCCTGCACGCACTTCTACCGAGGTGTGTGCGGTTTTATCCCAGGAGCGGTCAGTGCCCCGAGTACCAATACAATTCCCGTTGCGTGGTGTGTCTGAGGATACTCCGTACTCCGCCCAGTCCCCGGGCACGGCGTTCGAGTCACAGAACGTGATGCCCTTCGATAGCGGGCACCGGTTGCGTGGGTCCCGGCGTCCAGGTATCTCAAAGAAGATCGCTACCGCCGTGAATGGCACCAAGGCTATTCAGCGGCTGGTGCAGGGTA